>Ga0209240_1000003_pt1 | contig 113717 bp, 98 predicted proteins | sample GraSoi_2013_80cm_FD_185828 | JGI IMG/M metagenome (GOLD analysis project Ga0209240, IMG submission 185828) | Grasslands soil microbial communities from the Angelo Coastal Reserve, California, USA - Sample 9_17_2013_80cm (SPAdes) (version 2) | ecosystem: Environmental > Terrestrial > Soil >...
TTGGAGACTCCCCCCCATCAGCAATTGTTTACATGCGGGCTTGCGGAAGTTGGCGCGTGCCCTTCGTAAGCTCAGGTAAACAATAGCGCCTTCCTATGCTACGCTCGCATTGCGGAGACTCTTGATGGCCCTTCTTGAACCGCCGGTTGAAACTTCCAACAGATCTCGGCATTTAAAATTCGTGGCGGGCGCGCTGGTATTGTTGGCCGCCGTGGTGCTCTACTTGACGTTTCGGTTTTATCCCGAGCAACGAGCGGCGCAACGCTTTTTTGATGCGCTGGTTGCCGGCGACACGAAAACCGCTTATCAACTTTGGAAGGCAGGACCTAGCTACCGTTCGCAGGACTTTTTGGCGGATTGGGGACCGAACGGATATTATGGGCCGGTGAAGAGCTACAAGATCATTAAAATAAGTACGCCGAGCGGGTCGAGCAACAGCGTGGTGGTGGAAGTTGCAGTGAGTCCGTTTTCTCCGACGCCGGATGCAACGGATGCGGAGAAGAGCCGCAGAACGCGTGTGGTGACGGTGTGGATGAATACGGAAGACAAATCATTTAGTTTCCCGCCGTAAGACAATGTTCCCCTAGCAGTCCCTGCTCCTTTTGGGCGCTGTCGCTGTGTTTACGCTGTGAAAGCGGCAGCCCTTCGAGGCCCGCCTGCGGCAGGCAGGCTCAGGGTAAACAAGACTGCCGCACTCCATAGAATGCTTTGTGCGTTGTTAACGGCGAATTTCGTCTAGGGCGCGAGTTAATTCTTCGGGCGTGACCGTGGCGGTACCGAGCTTGCTGACGGCTACGCCGGCGGCGGCGTTGGCGAGGACGGCGGCGTCGGGAAGAGGAGCGCCTGCCGCGGCGGCGAGCGCGAGGACGCTCAGCACGGTGTCGCCGGCACCGGTCACGTCGAAGACCTGGCGACCGCTGGCGGTGTTGTCAACGCCGGGCTGGCCAATGCGCGCGTATGTGACTTCAAATCCGGTCGCGGGAATGTGCAGAGCGCGCGGCGAGGTTTCTTCGATGAGGCTCATGCCTTTTTCGCCACGGGTGATAAGCACTGCTCCGCAGCCAAAATGCGCGAGCAAGGCGCGTCCCGCCTCCTCGACCGATTTTTCATCTCCGAGCGAGCGCGTGACAAAGAATCCCGCTTCCTTGGCATTGCAGACGATGGCGCGCGCGCCGCGATAGGCATAGAGGCGCGAAGTTTTGGGCTTCACGAAAACGGCCACGCGCAATTGGTGGCACGCACTGAGAACACGTTCGGCGAAATTGTCGGTGACTAGGCCTTTGTCATAGTCAGAGAGCACCAGGGCGTCGAGTTGCTTCAAGGCGGTGAACAGGGCGCGCAGGAGCCGCTCCTCGGTATCGGGGCGCAGCGGCTCGCGACGCTCGCGATCGACGCGCACGACTTGTTGATGGCGGGCGATGATGCGCGTCTTGACGGTGGTCACACGCCGTGGGTCAGCGAGCGCGCCTTTGTCAACGATGTGTGCAGCGCGCAAGCAGTTGCGCAGCGCGCGTCCCGGCTCGTCGTTGCCGATGGCGCCGAAGCACTCCACACGCGCGCCGAGAGCGGATAGATTGGCCGCCACGTTGCCTGCGCCGCCGAGGCATTCGCTCTGCTCGACGAAATCAACCACGGGAACGGCGGCTTCCGGCGAAAGGCGCGAGGCGGTGCCCCAAAGATAGCGGTCCAGCATGAGGTCGCCGAGGACGCCGATGCGCTTTCCGCGCAGGCGAGGGACCAGTCGCATCAGACGATCGGCATTGGTCTTACTCTTACTGGGCATCGAAGAAGGTGAATCGCAAAGGATGTGCCTGCGCTATTCGGCGGCTACCGTCGCCTCTTCAGGCAACATAACGGGGATTTCGTCGCGAATTGGATAGACGCGCCGGCACGTTAGGCACTGCAATCCTTTATGGTCCGGCGTCAGCTTGATAGGCGTCTTGCACACGGGACAGGCAAGAAGGTCGAGCTGCTTTTGCGAGATGGCCACGGCCTCCTCCTCGATTGCTGTTGCCAGGTGGTGTTGGCACTGTACCAAAGCGGTCGCGGGTGGGCAAACGAAGCGCTTCCTTGTTGGTGGCTGGTCGGGGCAAAAGACGGGGAATCGAGTAGAAACCAAGCGCCTTCCGTGACTGGAGCCGGGGGAATTATGCGGATCATTACCCCATTCGCGGACGCGGCCAGCCAGATTTATGCCAACAGCGGTTATCTGCCGGCTAAGGACTACTGGCGTCCCGGTGCGATTTTCGCTTCTTACCATCGGCGGGCCTTGCGCATCACACCCTATGGGGAAATAACACTATCGCAACCGGTATTCACATGGAGGAGCTACGCAGAATGGAAAATGACGGCAACAAGAATCAAGTTTCGCGGCGTGGGTTTCTTGGAGTCGGATCGGCTGCCCTGGCCGCTGTGGCTGGCGGTTTGGCGGTAAGCGGCGCTATGGCGCAGGAGGGCCAACAGGCTGGCAAGACTGACCGGAGCGATCCGGGTCCCGCAAATAACGGCCTGGGCACACAGAACCCGGATTCCGCGTGGCCACCCGCCACCGATTCCAAGAGCCTGGTTCAAACGTTCAAATATCCGTTCTCTTTTGCAAACAAGCGGACTTACGAAGGCGGATGGTCACGGGAAGTGACTGTTCGGGAACTACCCGTCTCGAAGACCCTGGCAGGCGTAAACATGAGACTCACAGCCGGAGGCGTTCGTGAACTGCACTGGCACACGGCGGACGAGTGGGCGTTCATGCTCTATGGGACGGCGCGGATCACGGCCATTGATCGGGACGGCAAGAGTTTTGTTGCCGATGTGAAGAAAAACGATCTGTGGTATTTCCCCAGCGGGATTCCACATTCGATTCAAGGCCTTGGGCCGGACGGTACGGAATTCATGCTGGTATTCGACGACGGAAATTTCTCGGAGTCAGAGACGGTTCTGCTGAGCGACTCGATGGCGCACCTGCCGCCGGAGGTCCTGTCAAAGAACTTCGGGGTTTCGCAAGTGGCTTTAAAGAACGTCCCGAAACGAGAGTTATTCATTTTCCAGACTGCTGTTCCCGGGGCGCTGGAGGCGGACCAGAAAGCAGCCGCAGGAACACTTGGGAAGTCGTCGAGCGATTTCGCTTTTCGCACCATGGAAATGCCCCCGACGAAGCGCACGAAAGGCGGAGAGGTACGCATCGTTGATTCGAGCACGTTCAAGGCCTCAACTAACGTTGCGATGGCCATGGTCACGGTTCACCCGGGAGGGCTGCGGGAACTGCACTGGCACCCCAACGCCGACGAATGGCAGTACTACATCGCTGGCAAGGGAAGAATGACGGTGGTGTCGACAGGTAACCGCGCGCGCACGATGGACTTTCAGGAGGGAGACGTAGGATACGTGGAAAAAACCCTGTTGCATTACATCGAGAATACAGGGAATACAGACCTGATCTTCCTGGAGATGTTCAAAAGCGGCTTCTATCAAGACCTGTCGCTCTCGGAGTGGTTGGCGCACACACCACCCGAGCTGGTGATGGCGCATCTCAATATCGACCGGGCGACGCTGGACGCAATACCGAGAGACGAGCTAGTGGTCGTGCCCGGTTAGCTGATGCGCGGGATTGGTGAGGGCAGTTAGGGCTGGGATTCACGGCCGAGAATCGCGCCGTTCGTCGTCGCGGATGAAGTTTTTGGCGAGGGACACCAACACCAGCGGGGGAGTCGTCGCCCGCTAAATGCAAACAGAAACACGGCCTGCCAATGGAATCCGCAGAATAGGCGATTAACAGTTCTGGTTTCGACTTCGGGCGAGCCGGCTGAGACGCGGGCGTCGGCCTGTTGGACGCGCTGTCATGCGTACAACAGGAAGGCCAGTCGCCGCAGGAATGGCGACGGCGCTAACGGCTTAAAAAACAACGAATTTGGTGTTCTTTTTCGCGGTGCTTCCCCGATTTCTTCCCCTCGTCTCTGGCATCCGTGTTGCTGTTCCATGCGGTGAACTGCAATGGCTACGCCTGCCTGCGCAGGCAGGATGTCACCGTTTCGCTATTGCGGCGCGACCGTTGTAACGCGTCCCCGCGACGCTTCGTCAACAGAGCTTTGATGCAACACGACAAGCCAGAACCCAAAGAATCGGCGTCCCGGGCTTCACGGGAACCCACCTTGCCTTCGCAAAGTTTCACTGACTCGCCTAAACGACGCCATCGGTGGGTTTGGGGTGCCGTTCTTCTCCTCTTCGCTCTGCTGTTTGTCGCTGTCCTTCGCCATCGTGAAACGGCCGCGGCAGGGGCTCAGACAGGCGGACGCCACATGATGACGGGGCCTGTGCCGGTGACGATCGCCACGGCGAAGCTGGGGAGCATTGGCGTTTATCTGGAAGCAATTGGCACCGTTACGCCCGTCTATACCGACTCGGTCACTGCTCAGGTGACCGGCCACATCACGGCCGTTCGCTACAACGAAGGACAGTTTGTACACAAGGGCGACCCGCTGATCGATCTCGATGCCCGGCCCTATGAAGCGCAACTGGAGCAGGCCCAGGGCACGCTGGAGCACGACCGACAGCTACTGGCCGAGGCGCAGATGGATCTGGAGCGCTACAAGGAGGCATGGTCGCGCAATGGCATTCCCCGTCAGACGCTGGAGGACCAAGAGAAAGTGGTGCTTCAGGATCAGGGCACGGTGAAGTATGACCAGGGCTCGGTGCATTACTACCAGGTCCAGATCGAGTACTGCCACATCACTTCGCCGATCAACGGACGTGTGGGGCTCCGCCTGGTGGACCCGGGGAACCTGGCCGTAGCCGACGGCACCACCACTCTCGTAGTGATTACGCAGACCCAGCCCATTACTGTGATTTTTACGCTGGCGGAAGACAACCTGGGAGAAGTGCTCGCCCAGATGGGTCACGGAAAGAAACTTCCCGTGGATGCTTGGGACCGGCAGATGCAGAAAAAAGTCGGCACCGGCCTACTCGGCACGGTAGATAACCAGATCGATATAAGCACGGGAACGGTAAGGCTGCGCGCCACCTTCGACAATCAGGATAATGCACTTTTCCCGAACCAGTTTGTGAACGCGCGTCTGCGGGTGAGAACCCTGCAGAAGCAGATTCTCATTCCGTCGTCCGCGGTGCAACACAATGGCGACGCGCCTTTCGTGTACCTGATTCAGAATGGCCAGGCGAAGATAGCCAACGTGAAGACGGGCGTCTCCGACGCGGGGATGATCGCTGTGGAAGGCATTCATGCGGGAGACGAAGTAGCCAACAGCAGTTTCGAGAAGCTGCAGGACGGCGCAAAAGTGGAGATTTCCACGATGCCATTGCCGTCCACCACGAGTGAGACCGGAGCGCCGTGAGTCCGTCCCGGCCATTTATTCTCCGGCCCGTGGCGACCTCGCTGCTGATGGCGGCAATTTTGCTCGCTGGCATCGTTGCCTTTAAGCAGTTGCCGGTTTCCGCGCTGCCCCAGGTCGACTACCCCACGATTCAGGCGCTCACGAAATATCCCGGCGCGAGCCCCGACGTGATGGCCAGCACGGTGACAGCGCCGCTGGAACGGCAGTTCGGCGAAATGCAGGGCCTCAACCAGATGACGTCGACGAGTGCCGGCGGCATCTCGGTCATCGTGTTGCAGTTCACGCTTTCCCTGAAGATGGATGCGGCAGAAGAAGAAGTGCAGGCGGCCATCAATGCCGCACAGAGTTACCTTCCCTCCGACCTGCCTACTCCGCCGGTCTACAGCAAAGTCAATCCGGCGGATGCTCCGATTTTGACCCTGGGGATCACGTCCGGCGCGATGCCCTTGTCGCAGGTGGAGGATCTGGTCGATACGCGGCTAGCGCCGAAAATCTCGCAGCTCAGCGGAGTTGGCCTGGTCAGTATAAGCGGTGGGCAGAAACCGGCCATCCGCATTCAGGTAAATCCGGTGGCGCTTTCGTCCTTCGGGATCAACATGGAGGATGTGCGCACGGCGCTGACTGAGACCAGCGTCAACTCGGCGAAAGGAAACTTCGATGGTCCGCGTCAGGATTATCAGATTGACGCGAACGACCAGATCACGGTAGCCGACGATTACAAAAATGTTCCGATTGCGTTCAAGAACAACGCACCCGTGTTAGTGAAGGACGTCGCCAACGTCGTCAGCGGCGTGGAAGACAACCGGCAGGCGGCGTGGATGAACGATAAAGCGGCGGTGATTCTGAACATCCAAAGGCAGCCCGGCGCGAATACGATCAGCGTGGTCAGGGGCATCCAAAAGCTGTTGCCGCAGCTTGAGGCGAATCTTCCGGCCTCTATCAGAATCACGACGCTCACCGACCTCACTACCAACATTCAGGCTTCCGTCGACGATGTTGAGTTTGAGCTAATGCTGACCGTCGGGCTGGTGGTGATGGTTATTTTCCTGTTTCTGCGCAGCTTCTACGCAACGATTATTCCGAGTGTAGCTGTCCCGCTTTCGCTGATTGGCACGTTTGGAGCGATGTACCTGTTGGGTTACAGCCTCGACAACCTGTCACTGATGGCGCTGACCATTTCCACGGGGTTTGTGGTTGACGACGCCATCGTGATGATCGAGAACATCTCCCGCTATCTGGAGGCAGGCGATTCACCCCTGCAAGCGGCTTTGAAAGGCGCGGAGCAGATCGGGTTCACCATCGTTTCACTGACCGTCTCGCTTATCGCCGTGCTGATTCCGCTGCTGTTCATGGGTGATGTCGTTGGCCGGCTGTTCCGGGAATTTGCGGTCACGCTTGCGGTCACCATTGTGATCTCCGCGGTTGTGTCGCTGACGCTCACGCCCATGATGTGCGCGCAGATCCTGCGCCACAGGCCGGAGGAGCAGCAGACGCATTTTTACCGCGCATCTGAGCACGCCTTCCATCGCATGATTGCGTTCTACGGGCGCACACTGAAATTCGTGCTCCGGCATCAGGGCGTCGCGCTTCTGGTTGCCGTTGCGACTCTGGCGCTTACCGTCTATTTGTATATCAGCATTCCCAAAGGCTTCTTCCCGGTTCAGGACACGGGCGTGATTCAGGGAATTTCACAGGCGCCGGAATCGGTTTCGTTTCCAGCGATGTCCCGAAAGCAGCAGCAACTGGCGAAGGTCATCCTCCAGGATCCCGCTGTAGAGAGCATCTCGTCATTTATCGGGGCTGACGGGACGAATACTACCCTTAACAGCGGACGCATATCGATCAATCTCAAGGCGCTCAGCGAGCGCGGTCTGAGCGCCACCGAAATTATCCGCCGGCTGAACGGGAGCCTGCAGCAAGTGCAGGGCATCAAGCTTTACATGCAGCCGGTGCAGGACATCACGGTTGACGACCGCGTTAGCCGCACACAGTTTCAGTACACGCTGGAGGATCCGGACAGCAACGAGCTGAATGAATGGACCAACAAATTTGTAGCGAAACTGAAACAGCTTAAGGATATTGAAGACGTTGCCACGGATCAGCAAACCAACGCGCGAGCGCTTTATCTCTCCCTCGATCGCGTCACCGCATCCAGGCTGGGGATTGCCGCATCGACGATAGACAACACGCTTTACGACGCCTATGGGCAGCGCGAGATCAACACCTTCTACACTCAGCTCAACCAATACCACGTGGTGCTGGAGACGCAGCCGGAGTGGCAACAGAATCCGGCAAATCTGCGCGACCTCTACATCCAGGCGAATGCATCGACTGGAACTTCCGGCACCAGCGCCGTCAACTCTTATTCTTCGTCGGCATCGATTTCCGCCGGATCGAACAGCATCACAACATCGGTGCTCTATACGCCGTCTTCCGCGACGCTTACTCCGCCAGCCAATGCGCTTTCCACAAACAACAGCACGATCTCGAACACCTCCACCAGTTCAACGGCAGCGAACGCGGTTCCGCTGAGCGCGTTCACGCGTCTCTCCACAAACACGGAGGCGCTTGCCGTCAATCACCAGGGACAGTTCCCATCGGTCACGGTTTCCTTCAATCTCGCGCCGAACGCTGCGCTTGGAAATGCCATCTCCGAAATCGACAAGGTGGCCAAGGAAATTCACTTCCCGGCCAGCCTGCAGGCCGATTTCCAGGGAACCGCCGCGTCTTTCAGAAATTCACTGTCGAATGAGGCGTTGCTGATTTTGGCCGCGCTGGTCACGGTCTACATCGTTCTCGGCGTGCTGTATGAGAGCTTTGTGCATCCGATCACTATTCTTTCCACGCTGCCATCGGCGGGCGTGGGAGCCCTGCTGGCGCTGATCCTTTTTCGTCAGGACCTCAGCGTTATCGCGATTATCGGCATAATTCTGCTCATCGGGATTGTGAAGAAGAACGGCATCATGATCGTGGACTTCGCGCTGGAAGCCGAGCGTGTGCAGGCGAAGAGCTCGACTGACGCCATTTACGAAGCCAGCCTGCAGCGCTTTCGCCCAATCATGATGACCACCATGGCTGCATTGCTCGGCGGGCTTCCGCTGGCGCTGGGGCACGGGCTTGGCTCGGAATTGCGGCGCCCGCTGGGGATAGCAATGGTTGGAGGGCTGCTGCTCAGCCAGGTTCTGACCCTGTACACCACACCGGTTATCTATGTGTTTTTTGACCGGCTGGGACAGCGGTTCACGAGAAACAAAGCGAGCCAGCCGCCAATGAGCAATCCGCCGCTGCCGGCTTCGGAGCAGCCATGAATATCTCGGCCCCATTTATTCGGCGCCCCGTGACGACCACGTTGCTCACGGTAGCCGTGGCGATTGCCGGGGCCATTGCGTTTACGGTGTTGCCCGTGGCGCCGCTTCCGCAAGTAGATTTCCCCACAATTTCTGTGAGCGCCACACTGCCCGGCGCCAGCGCGGAAATCATGGCTTCCTCGGTAGCCACTCCGCTGGAGCGGCAGTTCGGGCACATTGCGGGCGTTACGGAAATGACGTCGTCCAGTTCGCTCGGCAATACTTCGGTTACTCTGCAATTCGATCTGAGCCGAGACATCGACGGCGCTGCTCACGATGTGGAAGCGGCAATCAACGCAGCGCGAACCTATCTTCCAACGAATCTTCCGCAGAATCCCTTTTACCGCAAGGTGAATCCGGCCGATGCGCCGATCCTGATCATAAGCCTCACATCAGCGACATACGATGTAACAAAGCTGTATGACCTGGCTTCGACGATCCTGCAGCAAAAACTCTCTCAGATTCAGGGGGTGGGCCAGGTGCTTGTCGGGGGAGGAGCGACACCTGCGGTGCGCGTGGAGGCAAACCCCACCAAACTGGAGAGTTATGGTCTCACGCTGTCGAACATTAAATCGACTCTCAGTCTTCAGAACTCGCTTGCGCCGCGCGGACAGATCATCAATGGCGCCACGACTGCCGATATCATCACCAACGATCAGATTTCGCACGCGGACGACTACAAGCCCTTGATTGTGGGCTATCACAATGGGACGGCGGTTCACCTCTCGGATGTGGCGAATGTTGTCGATTCGACGCAGGACCTGCGCACCGCCGGGTACACAGATGGCGTCAGGTCGGTCACCGTGCTGATTTTCCGTCAGCCCGGCGCGAATATCATCGATACGGTCGGCCGCATTCGCGCACAGTTGCCGTTTCTTCAGGCGGTTCTGCCTCAGGGCATCCACTTTACTGTCGTTCTCGACCGCACCACCACGATCCGCGCTTCCGTGCGCGATGTGGAGACGACGCTGATGGTCTCGATCTGCCTGGTCGTGGCGGTGGTCTTTATTTTTCTCAGGAGTCCGCGCGCCACGATGATTCCCAGCGTGGTCGTGCCGGTGTCACTCATTGGAACATTCGCGGTGATGTACCTGTTGGGGTTCAGCCTGGACAACCTGTCGTTGATGGCACTCACCATTTCGACTGGCTTCGTGGTGGACGATGCGATCGTGGTCATGGAAAACATCGCACGCCATTTGGAAAACGGCATGGAGCCATTCGCCGCGGCGCTAAAGGGTGCCAAGGAAATCGGCTTCACGGTATTTTCCATCAGCATATCGCTGATTGCCGTGTTCATTCCTATCCTGATGATGGGGGGGATTGTCGGCCGCCTCTTTAGGGAATTCGCAATCACTGTCTCGACAGCAATTCTTGTGTCGATGGTCATTTCGCTGACCACGACACCGGCGATGTGTGCCCATTTTCTGAAGGCGCGGAGCCCAGAAGAAACGCATAGCCGCGCATACCGGATCAGCGAAAAATTCTTCAGCGGCATGCTGAGGGTGTACCGGCATTCGCTTCTCTGGGCTCTGGACAATTCAGGGCTCATGCTCATCGTCCTCGCGCTTACCATCGCGCTGAATGTGGTGGTCATCGTCAAAATCCCCAAAGGCTTTTTCCCGCAACAGGACACCGGCGCGCTGACCGGCGGGGTACAAGGCCCCCAAGATGCATCCTTCACCTTCACTAACTATTCCATTTTGGAAATCGTGAAGGTTATCAAGGCCGATCCCGCGGTGGCATATGTGAATGCTTACACGGGTGGCGGCCGTGGCGCGACGAATGGCGGGTTCGTCTACATCGCGCTCAAGCCACTCAGCGAGCGCAAGGTGACTGCCATGCAGGTGATCGGCCGCCTTGGGCCCAAACTCAACGGACTTCCGATAGCATCAATCTTCTTTCAACCGGTGCAGGACATACGCATTGGAGGCCGCTCCAGCAACGCCCTGTATCAGTACACCATCCAGTCGGATAACATCCGCGACCTCACGCACTGGGGTCCTATCCTGCTTGCCAACATGAAAAAACTTTCGACCTTACGGGACGTGAACAGCGATCAGCAAAATGGCGGGCTCCGGGAGCTGCTCACGTACGACCGCGTCACGGCGGCTCGCCTCGGACAGACCGCGCAGTCGCTCGATAACCTGCTTTACGCAGCGTTCGGTCAGTCTGAGGTCTCCGTGATTTACACGCCACTGAACCAGTACTACGTCGTGCTGGAAGTCGCGCCGCAATACTGGCAATCTCCAACGGGATTGAACCAGATATACATCAACCCGGGCGGATCGGCGACGTCAACCGGGGGCACGAGCCTAAGCACGATGGCGCCGCTCTCCGCGGTGACAACGCATCAGACCCGCACGACGCCGCTGCAGATTAATCACACAGGTCTGTTTCCCTCGGCCACTGTCTCGTTCAATCTGGCGCCCGGCATATCCATGAGCGATGCCACATTGGAGATTCAGCGGATGCAGCAGCGCCTTGGTCTGCCGTCGACTATTCAAGGGTTCTTTGCGGGCACTCTTCAAGCGTATCAGCAGTCGCTTGCCACGGAGCCGATACTCGTCGGCGCTGCGCTGGTGGCAGTCTATATTGTTTTGGGCATTTTGTATGAGAGCCTCGTTCATCCGCTAACCATCATCTCCACGTTGCCTTCGGCGAGCGTCGGCGCCATGCTTGCGCTCATGCTGTTTCACATGGATCTGAACGTGATCTCCATCATCGGCATCGTGCTGCTCATCGGCATCGTGAAGAAGAATGCAATCATGATGGTTGATTTTGCGCTGATGGCCGAGCGCCTCGAAGGCAAGAGCACATCCGACGCTATTGTCGAAGCCTGCATGCTGCGTTTCCGTCCGATTCTGATGACCACGATGGCCGCAATGTTCGGTGCATTGCCTCTGGCCTTCGGCACCGGAACCGGGTCGGAGTTGCGCCGTCCGTTGGGTATCACTATTGTTGGCGGTCTGCTGCTCAGCCAGCTGATTACGCTTTACACCACGCCGGTGGTTTACCTGGCGCTCGATCGCCTACGCCTTCGCATCCTTGGAAGGCATCGCGACACGTTTAACCCGCAAGCGGAGGGAGTTACTTGACGAGCAGCATAGTCTGCTAGCGAAAAGACGCGTATGACGGCCTTCCATCACAAACCGGCGTTTGCGGTCATCGCCGCGACGACATTACTCCTCTTTGAGGGATGTACGGTCGGACCGAAATACCGTCCGCCGACCCCGGCCGCTCCAGTCGCGCCGAACTATAAGGAATCCACGGTGAATTTCCAGGATGCCGAGGGCTGGAAGGTTGCCAGCCCGCAGGATGCCACGCTTCGCGGGAAGTGGTGGGAGATTTTCGACGACCCGGATCTGAACGCGCTGGAAGAAGAACTCGACATCAACAACCAGAACATCAAACAGTATTTTCAGAATTTCATGGAAGCCCGCGCGCTGATCGCCGAGGCACGTTCTCAGTACTGGCCAACGGTCACGGTCAGCCCTTCCTGGAGCCGATCACAATCGTCCGGTACCCTAACCAACTCGACGCAAGCCAATACCGGGCGAATCAGCACGTTCATGTCTTTCCCGATTGATGTGTCCTGGGCGCCCGACTTCTGGGGCAAGATCCGCAACCAGGTGCGCGAATACCAGTACGGTGCGCAGGTCAGCGCCGCCGATCTCGAAGTCGAGCGCCTGACCGAGCAGGTTAGTCTCGCCCAATACTATTTCGAGATCCGCGGTCAGGATGCTTTGCAGAAGATTCTCAACGACACCGTGGCCGCTGATCAAAAGGCTCTCGATCTGACGCAGGGGCTCTATGACACTGGCGTCGACGACTACATTTCCGTCGTTCAGGCCCGAACGACGCTCCAGAGTGTACAGGCTACGGCCATCAATTTGGGCGTCGCGCGCGCACAATACGAACATGCCATCGCTGTTCTCCTCGGCAAGCTGGCCACGGATTTTTCCCTTCCCGTGAAACCTATTCTGACTGCGCCACCGCCAATTCCTGTCGGCGTCCCCGCGCAATTGCTGGAGCGCCGGCCAGATGTCGCCGCAGCCGAGCGCACCCTTGCCGAAGCCAATGCCATCATCGGGATCGGCTACGGCGCGTTCTTCCCGAGTGTCACGCTCTCGGCCAGTGGAGGCTTCGAAAGCTCCTCGTTCCAGAACTGGTTTACCTGGCCCAGCCGCTTCTGGTCCATCGGGCCCTCGATCTCGCAAACCGTCTTTAATGGCGGACTCTATCGTGCCGAGCTCCATCAATACACTGCCACCTATAATGCCGATCTGGCGGCTTACCGTCAGACCGCCCTCACGGCCTTCCAGCAGGTCGAGGATTATCTCGCCGCGGTCCGCATTTATTCGGAAGAGATTCAGCGCGAACAGGAAGCGGTAAAGTCCGCGGAGGAGTATCTAAACCTGGAGATGGGGCGTTATGAGACTGGGGTCGATCCTTACCTCTATGTCATCACCGCGCAAACCACGATTCTTTCCGATCAGGAGACACTGGCGACGCTGCAAATCGAACAGATGGTAGCAGCAGTCGATCTGATCGAGGCGCTTGGCGGGGGCTGGGATCGCTCGCAACTCCCCACTGCTTCGCAGGTCTCAAAGAAACCATCACCGCGGGACTACAAGCTACAGCATTAGTGGTATCGCTGCTTCTGAGCGGCCAAGAAAAACTAGGAGTGTATGGCGGAGAGGGGGGGATTCGAACCCCCGGTAGGAGTTTTAGCCCCTACAACGGTTTAGCAAACCGCCGCCTTCAGCCTCTCGGCCACCTCTCCGGCGTTTGCTTCAACAGCTTATCACACTAGCCCTAGTTTATTTGGCGCACAGAGTTTCATGCGTCCAAAGTTGTCTCCATCCTCGTCATCGCCGCTAGCTCTGCCGGGTCAAAACCTTTGATGCAGCGATCCTTCGTCAGATCATGAATCCATGAGATCCCTTATTCGCCGCCGCGCCGCTATGCTGACGCAATGTCAGAATCCTGGACGTCCACTTAGGCTGTGTGCAAGCGTGGCGAAGCTCAACCCGTAAGCGATTTATTGCAAAGTCCTTTCCCGCCACACAGATATGTCCATAGCACAGTAATTATGAGCAGGGCAGAATCTGGAATCACAATTGCCATAGAAGTCTGCGAATTTAGCCCGCTGAGTAGGCGATTGCCTACGAGGTGGCGAACCAATTGCCACAGAAGCATTCCTGCACTATCGCACGATTCCAAGTAGGGTTGGCAGGCCGATGAAGACCATTTAACGGAGAAACTCGGATGAATGAACCAAAGGAATCCACGTCCGCCATTGAAGGAAATGATCGGGCGCGTGAACAGCAAGACAGCAAACCTGGCACGGATGGAGTGTCGAGGCGCACTTTTTTGGGCGTGGGTTCCGCTGGTCTAGCTAGTGCGGCACTGGCCTCCCTGGCTGTCAACGCCCAGGAGAGAGCTGACACTGAAAAAGCAGACCACGATCACTCTTCAAGTAATCCCGGCCCGGAAAATAAGCCCCTATTGGATGAAAATCCGAATTCAAATCTTCCTCCGCCGACCGATCATGGACACATTGAGCCGATATGGTACTCCTTCGATCTAACTACCAAACGGGTTGAGGAGGGGGGATGGACCAACCAAGTAACAGAAAGAGTACTGCCATCTTCACAAGACCTCGCGGGCGTCAGGATGCGGCTTACGGCAGGCAGCTTTCGGGAACTGCATTGGCACACGGCCGACGAGTGGGCCATTATGCTGTACGGAAATGCTCGCGTGACCTGCCTTAACCCCGATGGAACCGTGTTTATCGGCGATGTGGGCAAAGGCGACCTTTGGTACTTTCCAGCAGGATTCCCACACTCGATCCAGGGGCTGGAACCGGATGGTTGTGAATTTATTCTGGTATTCGATCAAGGTTCGTTTTCTGAAGACAACACCTTCCTTCTTTCCGACTGGGTGAGGCGCACGCCGCCATCAGTGTTGGCGAAGAATTTTGGACTGCCGGCAAGCGCTCTTAAAAATTTGCCAGACAAGAGCCTATATATCTTTCCTGCAGACTTGCCCGCAACTTTGGCACAGGACAAGTCCGCCGTTGGCGGGCGTCGTGTCGAATCCCGCTACCAATACACCTTCAGAATGGAGGCTATGACCCCCACGAAGCAGACGAGCGGTGGTTCCGTTCGCATCGTTGACTCGCACAACTTCCTGGTGTCGAAAAATATTGCTGCAGCCCTGGTCACCATCAAGCCGGGTGGTTTGCGCGAACTGCACTGGCATCCAAACGCTTCCGAATGGCAGTACTACCTTAGTGGTAAGGGGCGCATGACAGTCTTCACAAGCGAAGGAGCGCGCACGATGGACTTCAACACCAATGACGTCGGTTTTGTGCCGGCCGTCGCTGGTCACTACATCGAAAACACGGGCAATACGGATCTGGTGTTTCTGGAAATGTTCAAGGCGAGCGAGTATATGAACTTCTCTCTGAATAACTGGCTAAGGCGGCTGCCCCCCGAGATGGTCACGTCGCACTTGAATCTGGATGCAGACACCATAAGTAAGATTCCTTCAGAAGCGTTCGACGTCCTTCCTGGCTAGCCTTGTCGCTAACCTGCAGCAGCAGGCGTCCGGCGCGTCGGTGCACGAGAACCCTTAATGAGCAGGGAAGTCAATAAGTGATCAGAGCAAAGTTGATTTCGATGAGAACGCAAAGCTCGTTGCTGCTAGCCCTCTTCCTTGTCATAAGCATGCTTCCAGACGGGGCGCCGGCGCAAACGAACCCTCAATCAAGTCCTGCACCCAGCTCACCTGCCGCCGATCCAGATCCTGCGTCTTGGCTGTTTCCTATCGCCAAGCTCGACGAGATTTTGCCCAGATGGCTTCACATTGGCGGCGAATATCGCGATCGTCTGGAAGGTCCGATAGGCATCGGCTTCACGGGTACAAACGATTTCTACCTGCTGGACCGCTTCCGCTTGAAAGTGGCGATTCAGCCCAAGGATTGGCTGAAGCTTTACGGGGAAGTACAGGACTCTCGTATCTTTTTCAATCACCACATCGCCAACGCTAATCCGTTCGAGGACAGTTGGACCCTTTGGCAATCCTACGTTCAGGTCGGCAGTCCCTCGTCTGGTTGGGTCGATGCCCTCGCAGGGCGCCAGGTCCTCGCCTTTGGCGACGAGCGCGTAATCGGTCCGTCCAACTGGCTCAACGTCGGCCGCACTTTTGATGTCGCGCGCATCAACCTTCATCACCCCGGGTACGACGTGGCAGTCTTCGCTTCTTCGGTTGTGCCCGGCAGCAATACCTTCTTGCACCGCGCGCTTCCGGGGAACAACTTCTATGGAGTCTACACAAGTTTCCAGAACATCATTCCCAACGCCATCTTCGAGCCGTATGTTCTCTGGCGCCTTGCACCAGGGAACTTTGGTCTTCCAGAAACGGTCGGCCGCGGCCACCTCAATGAAGTCACCATCGGCTTACACGTGAAGGGCACCCTCCCCGCGGAATTCGTCGACTACGACACTGAGTTCGATGGACAGAAGGGTTCTCTAGGCGCATCTTCCATCGGCGCATGGGCGGGATATGTCGGCGTAGGCAAGACGTTTCCCAACGTTGTCGCTGCGCCGCGGATCTATCTCGAAGGCAACTACGCCTCCGGGACGAAAAATCCGGCGGGCCGTGACTGGAATACCTTTGACTCGCTCTATCCTTCCAATCACGACAAGTTAGGCTTCGCCGATCAGGTGGGCCGCAGGAACCTCGTGCAGTTCCGGATCGGCGTGGAAGAATACGCCACTAAGAAATGGATAATCAAGCAAGCCTTTGAAGGCTTCTGGCTGGCCACCGCAAACGACAATTTCTACGCCAGCAGCGGAGCGATTTCGGTTCCCGCCAGGCCCGGTGCCAGCCGTCACATCGGCAACGAACTCGATCTCGTTGCCGAATACCAGTTTGATAAAGGACTCAACTTCGGGTTTGGCTATGCCCGCTTGTTCGCCGGACAATTTCTCAAGACTACTACGAGGGGAAACGATTACCAATACCCATATGCTTACCTTGAATATAATTTCTCCAAGTCTGGCTTCCATTTCCCGATCACTCCGAACAAGCCGAACTAGCAGCATGATTGCCGCCCCTGAGACTCTCCAACTGGCCTACTATCCGGTCGTGACATTTTTGCTTTCCTGCTCGCTTGGTAGTATCAGATGTGAGAGCCCATGCGATCTTCGCTGGCAGGCGGTCTGATATATTTCCTCTTCGCGGCGGCGTGCTGCGTCATGCCTTTGTTCCCGGCCGACGCTTTCGCTTCTGAGAAGCCTCTTACCGAATACACGCAGACTATCTGGACGCATAAAGACGGACTTCCATCGGCATCCATCTACTCGATCGCCCAGACTCCGGACGGCTATCTTTGGTTGGCTACTGCGGACGGACTCGTCCAGTTCGACGGCGTTCGCTTTACCCACTGGCGTCCCAAGACTGGTCACACGGCGCTCTTGGGCGTTGTGCGGACCCTGTGCGCGGGGCGGGACGGAACTCTCTGGGTCGGCACGGGTTCCGGCGTGGTCGGTCACGTTCGGGGGGACGACTTAACAACTTCTTTCGTGGGTCCCGAAATACAGGCAATGCTAGAGGACGCAAACGGCACGCTTTGGGTAATGGCGGGAGATCAAGTATTACGATTCCGCGCCGCAACACAAGAACAGATTGGCAGTGCAATCGCACTACCTGGGCTGTTCTTGTCCGGATTGCTCCAGGACAAAAGTGGTTCGATATGGTTCAGCACGGATGCCGCCCTTTTCCGTCTTGACCCACGCGATCCGCAGATCCGATTCGTGAAAATAACCGCAGGCAAGCTCTGGCTGAGTAAAGACGAGCACGGAATCATTTGGATTGCCCGTCCTGACGGCTCCACACGAACAATCGATGAAGGCCAGACGTTCAGCGGGAGTGGCTCGATAAAGGCGCTCGACGTCCACACGTTCCTGCGCGATGGTGAAGGAAACACGTGGATCGGAACCCTCGGAGAGGGTCTGGCCCGGCTACATGCGGATTCGGATGATCTACAAAAAATGGAAAGATTTTCACAACTCGACGGGTTGTCGGGGAATTCTGTGTGGTGTTTGTTGGAGGACCGGGAGCACAACATCTGGGTGGGAACACAAAGCGGCTTGAACCGTTTTCGCGACGAAAAGATCACCACGTTGACGCGGCGCGAAGGATTGGCGAGCGACAGTGTCGATGCGCTCGCCGCTGGGCCGGCCGGAACGATTTGGGCTTCGACATCGGTCGGCATCAATCGAATCGATGGCGAGCATCGCGATCTGTACCTCAATGGCGTCACCGCCATGGGATTGTCGGTGATCCCGGAGAATATGCTGTGGGCCGGGACAAATCGCGGTGTGGTGCGCATGGAGAACGGTAAGTGGTCGAACCTTTCCACTCCCAAAGGGATCCACCTGCAGGACGTGGCCGTAATCGCGGAAGACACTGAAAAGGGCGTCTGGCTATTTGATGTTCACGAAGGACTCTTCCGCTGGCTAAACGGCCGCGTCACCGATCTTTCGAACGAGCCTTTGTTTAAGGGAAAATCAATTCTCGCAGCGCGGGGAGACAATAAAGGAAGGGTGTGGTTTGGACTTAACCAAGGAGGCGTGGTTGTCTTCGACGCAGGCCACTTGCAAGGTTACTCGGAAAGCGACGGCTTGGCAGGTGGGTTCGTAGACGCTGTATATGTCGATGACGAGGGTACCGTCTGGATCGGAGCGGAGCGAGGATTGAGCCGCCTCGAAGGCCAAAAATTTGCCACCTGGACTAACGTAAACGGCCTTCCAGGGGACCGCGTGCTGTGGATTCTCTCCGACAGCGCAAGGCGAATCTGGCTGGGTTACGTCAACGGAGTCGCGCGCGTCACCCGATCCGAACTCGATTGGGCGGAGCGAGACCCGTCGCACGCTGTGGCTTACAGGTTTTTGGACGATGGTGACGGCCTAAAGGGCAACCCAGACCGAGGCTCGCAATCGGCGGCCGTCCGAGCAAGCGATGGCAAGCTCTGGCTAAAGACTTCGGAAGGAGTAGCGATCATCGATCCCCAGGACCTGACGAGAAATCTGGTTGTCCCACCGGTTCACGTGGAGCGCTTGGTTGCTGACGGAGCGGTGCTTGACGCCACGCAGCCGGTCCAATTACGCCCACTGACCAGAGAGGTCGAGGTTGACTACACGGCCCTCAGTCTCGCAGAGCCGCGCAAGGTGCGGTTTCGCTACAAGCTCGAGGGGTTTGATTCGGAGTGGCGGGACGCTGGTACGCGACGCCAAGCGTTTTATACGAATCTCCGTCCTCACGCCTATCGTTTCCGGGTTCTTGCTTGCAACAACGATGGCGTTTGGAACGAGTCTGGCGCCACATTAGATTTCGACCTTCTTCCAGCGTTTTATCAAACGCGGTGGTTCATTCTATTGTGCGCACTGGTTCTAATCATTATCGCCTGGGGCGCCTATCGGTTGCGAGTGTGGCAAGTGACGACACACTTGCGAGACCTTTTTGAAGAGCGTCTGAAGGAACGAACCCGCATCGCCCAAGAGCTGCACGATAGTTTGATTCAAGACGTTATGGGCATAAGTTTGCAAATCGAGGTCACCGACGAGTTGTTGCCGGCCAATTTTCCAGCAAAGCAATCGCTGTCACGAGCGCTGCGTCTCTCCAAATCGGCTTTGGACGCAGGGCGTCGCGCGCTAAATGATCTGCGTACCGCTTCGTTGAACGCTGCTGATCTCGTCAAATCCTTCTCGCAACTGGCAAGCGAATTTAAGAGGGACGCTGAAACTAAGATTGATGTCATCGTCGAGGGGCGCGAGCACCCATTGAACCCGATAACCGGCTATGACGTGCTGCAAGTTGGCCGCCAGGCAATTACAAACGCGCTTCAGCACGCCCATGCTAGGAGGATTCATGTGCTACTGAGCTACGGCGAGCAGCAGCTGCGGATTCGAGTGCAAGATAATGGTCGCGGCATAAATGAGGAGACCCTGAATTTGGGGCGTCCAGGTCACTACGGAATAGCAGGAATGTACGAGCGGGCCGAGCGCCTCGGGAGTAGTATCTCTATTCGAAGTCGCGTAGGCAAAGGTACGGAAATCGATTTGTCGGTTCCGGGGCATCTCGTGTATCAGGATGGTGTGCGCAGTTCCGGTTCGCGCTTGGCAGATAAATGGCATTACGTAACTGGAAGACTGTGGATTCGAAAGTCCAAGCCGCGCGAGAAACCGCGGACTACATCTCCGAAAAGGGCAGACAAGCCGGACGAAACAAATTCATGAAGGACGCCGCAAAAATTCGAGTGTTATGCGTGGACGACCATCCCGTCGTCCGGGATGGAATAGAAGCGATTATTAATCTTCAACCGGACATGATGTTGGCGGGCGCTGCTGCGACTGGCGCCGAAGCGCTTGCACGATTTTCAGAATTACGCCCGGACGTTGCCATCGTCGACCTGCAGTTGCCGGACATGACCGGCTTCGACTTAATCAAGAAAATAAAGGCTAAGTCTCCAAACGCTCGCATCATTGTCCTAAGCTCCCACGAAGGCGACGTCGACATTCAACGCGCGCTGGAAGCGGGAGCGCAAGGATATGTCGCGAAGGGAATCGTTCGCGACGAATTACTGGGAACCATCCGCAGCGTTTACGCGGGAAAGCAGCGCCTGTCTGCCACGGCCGCCCAAAAGCTCGCCGAGCACATCGCTGACGAGCCGATCAGCCCGCGCGAACTCGAAGTGTTGTCACTCATGTCCGCTGGAAAGCGAAACAAAGAAATTGCCGGCGAACTATCCATTGCGGAAGATACCGTGAAGATGCACGTGCGAAATATTCTTTCCAAGCTTCAAGTCAACGACCGCACGGAGGCCGTAACCATCGCCCTCCGCCGCGGCATCATCCGCCTCTAACCTCCTTCCGAGTATCTGTCCATACACCCGAAATGGCTACCGGCTATACGCCCCCCTTAGCGTTTTAGCGCCGCCTCAAGACGCGTAACTTTGCTTCAGACGCGAGTTCTTCGAGGGCTCGCGCGGAGGAGGCAGAGACGTGGACAGGCTTTACTCAAGGTTTCCCGCCGGCAGCGTCGGACTGGCTCTGCTTCTCTTGAGGCTGGTCGACGGACTCGGACTAGTTCGGGTAGGGATACACGTTTTCACTCCCACAGGAACCTCGGAGTCCGCGAGTGCGCTGCTTCTCGGTTCGGTGCTAGTGGCCAGCGCGCTCCTGTTGATTCTCGGTCTGCGAACACCCTTGGCGGGCAGCGCTGGCGCGATCTGCACGGCAGGAGGCGCCCTGTACGCCAGCCAGCACTTAAAACTGTTCGGGAGCTCGATGGAAGCGTGGATATTCCTATTCGCTCTCGTATTTTTCCTATCCAGCTCGCTGGCTTTGCTGGGTCCCGGCGGCTATTCGCTGGACGCGCGGCTGTCTGGCTGGCGAATGATCAAGCTGTCATCCCAGCAATCGACACCAGAAGAGACCGATTGACATGAGGGCGTTTTCAACGAATTTGCTGAATCAAGAGGAGGATGAAATGGCATCAGCTGTTTATAGTCCGCAGTCTTCACTGGCAAGGTGGTTCGAGGAGGCGACGGCCCAAGAGGTCGCGCCAAGTGAAATCGTTCGACCACAGGACCTGGCCGAGGAGACAGACGCTTCTCCGGCCGAGGAATCCATCCCTCGCGCATTTGAAGGGATGATCGGCGCGAGTCAGGCGCTCACGCGCGTGATAACTCACGTGAAGACAGTAGCTCCGACCGATTCGACCGTACTGCTCGAGGGCGAAACCGGCACCGGCAAAGAGTTGGTTTCGCGGGCCATCCACACTCTCAGCCAGCGAAGGGGCCGGAACTTTGTGAAGTTCAACTGTGCGGCGATTCCCTCGGGGCTGTTGGAAAGCGAACTCTTCGGCCATGAACGGGGCGCATTTACCGGAGCGACTACTCGTAAGCTCGGTCGCTTCGATCTGGCCGACAGGGGAACTCTCTTTCTCGATGAGGTGGGAGAAATCCCATTGGAGTTGCAGCCAAAACTCCTGCGCGTTCTTCAGGAACAGGAGTTCGAAAGACTGGGCGGCACGCAAACCCAACAAGTCAACGTGAGACTCGTTGCGGCGACCAATCGAAATCTCACGCAAATGGTTTCCGCCAAGGAATTTCGCGATGACCTCTATTTCCGTCTGAATGTTTTTCCCATCGTGATTCCTCCGCTTCGGGAACGCAGGGAGGACATTCCCTTGCTGGTGGAATTCTTCGTACAGGAATTCTCCCAGCGAATGAACAAGCAGATTGACACGGTCTTGGCATCCACGATGGAACAACTGACCAATTATTCGTGGCCCGGCAACATTCGCGAACTTCAAAATTTCATCGAGCGAGCGGTGATCTTAACAAGCGGATCGACGCTGTGGGTGCCGCTTGACGACCTGAAATCTCCCATCGAGGCCGAGCCTGCTGCGACCACCCTGAAGGAGGCCGAGTCGGGTCACATTCTGAAAATCCTTCGCGAGACACACTGGGTCGTAGGAGGTCCGAGAGGCGCCGCGGCCCGTCTGGGCCTCAAGCGCACCACCCTGATGGGCAAGATCAGGAGACTGGGACTCTCGCGCCCAGACCCCCAACTGGCGATGTAAAGCAATCGCCGTAAGAAGGCAACGGAATCCGAGACCATAATTCGGAGAAGCAACAAAAATCACGAAAGTGAGGAGGAAATATGAAGACCCAATCAAAAATCGCAACATCGGTGGGACTCATGCTGCTTCTAGCGTGCGTCTCGTTCGCTCAAGAGGTCAAGACCGATTACGACCACAATGCGAACTTTAGCCAGTACAAGACCTACTCTTGGGAAAAGGTCCAAACAAAAGACCCGCTCATGGTCGACCGGATCAAGAGTGCAGTGAACAGTGCTTTGGCAGCAAAGGGTATGACGGAAGTTCCGTCGGGCGGTGATGTCGAGGTCTCGGCCGTCGAAGTGACGAAGAATCAGGAAACCCAGAATACGTTATATGACGGCTTCGGAGGCCGACGTTTCGGCGGATTTGGATACGCAACAACGACAACCGACACCTACAAAGTGGGCACCTTGATAGTCAATCTCTTCGACGCAAAAGCGGAGAAATTGATCTGGCGGGGTGCATCGAGCGGTACGCTCTCCAACAATGCGGACAAGAACACCAAGAACCTCGACAAGGGCGTGACAAAGATGTTCAAGCACTTCCCGCCCAGCGCGCCAAAGGCCTAAATAAGCAAGGCTCAAGTTGACGCGTTCCCTGACCATTTCACTAGCGTTCCCAGCCATCCGCTCCTCGCATGCAGCCGAAAGGCCGCATGCGAGGCGTGCGGAATAAGGGGTCGTCGCATACTGCCAGGTCCGCTGTGCGGCGAATGAGGCCCAATCGTATGGCCCCAACGCTGCCTCATGAAGTCCCACGGGAACCGACAGTAACGCCTTTGGGAGGTTCCAAATCATGCGATGGAAAATCCGAAAATGTTTCAAGATCTTCGCGCCTGGAAGCTCATTGCGAAAAAGGGTTGCCTATAGCTTGACCATCGTGAGGTTGATTCTCGTCCCCGTCATTTTCTTTGCTATTTACTATCTGTTTGAAATGGGCCGTATCGTGGACCGCATCGTGAATGTCGATGCGCCCTCGGCGAGGCTGGCGGAGCAAGCCTCCCTGGAAATGTTAGAGGCTCGGCGAGCCGCGCGAAACTACATTCTCTTTCAAGATCCGGAATATCTTGAAACGTATCAGAAATCGCTCACCAGCGTAAGGCAAACCCTGGTTCGTATCGGGGATCTTGAGCCTGACGAAAAAGCCACCGTTCAGCGGGCTCTGGAGGCAGTCGCCCTATATCAACAGAGATTCGCTGTAGTAGTTTCGACGATGGCGGAGTCTAGACAAGAACCTGTCGAACGCATTCGTGAAGCCGTGCTGGCACAAGAAAAAGACTTGGATGATCTTGTTAAGGAGGCCAGGCACGAGAAACAAGCGCAGCTGATTCAAGAGCTTCGCAATCGAGTCGGATCGCTTAGTGATCAGGTTACGGAAGCTACCCACGTAGGAAGCCCCACCCAAGTCAGCCCGGAACTTCGGTCTTCAAGTGAACAGATCCTGCATTTAGCGTCCGAGCTGGAAGACCGAAATTGGAGTGGCGTCCAAGTGGATCACGAGAAAGGTCGCCAATTGATTCATCGCGCTGAGCGGGGCTTGAGCATCGTTTCGGCTATTACCCTCGTATTCAGCGTGTGGGTCAGTTTCCTTCTGCCTCGCCAAGTGATAAAGCCGCTCGTTAGCCTCAAAGCGGCCGTTGATCACGCTGCCACAGGGAATTATGAAGTTGAATTCGAACTCCATGGAGGTGGTGAGATCGTGGAACTGGCAAAGAGCGTCCAAAACCTCACCTCCCTGTTGCGAGAAAGCCATAAGGCACGCTCTGGGCCGGCCCTTGCCATGGACTTCCCCCCTTCCAATCGATAAACGAATCGAAACCAGCCACACGTCAATAGAATCGCCGTAGCTTGGAGGATCCGAGCGTAATGGTTTCCCAAACGGTAGTTTTGCGCGAATTCGGGGTCCCCCAATCAGCACAGGCGTACGGTCGGCGCGGGTACGGTGTCAGTCGAAGTGTCAGAACCAGCGTCGCTGTGTCCGACACTCCGACACACGGGCTCGGTTCTGAGCTCGAATCCTCCTTCCTAATCAACCACTTGCGGCGATCTGGCGCTCATCGGTTTTGGTACGAAGGATGCCTTTACTGCCGGTGTGAAGGGAAGTGCCCGACAAGATCACGGCCTGGAGCGACTAAAAGCACCTGTCGAACGCCAGGCGCGCCGGATCGGCGCCGCTGGGTGAAATTAGATTCCATGGAAATGAGAACAGAAATGCAAACAGAAACGCAAACGGCAATGCCACTCCAGAGGTTCGATGGAGCCGCTCTCCAGAGCGACCAGTGGAATGTCGACCTGGAAGCCGGGCCGGGCGGTGAGGCGCGGCTATTAGCCGCGGCGAGGAACGGCAATTCGGTCGCCTTTGGCGAGCTCTTCAATCGCTACAAGCGGAGAATCTTTCACCTTGCGCAACGCATCATGCGAAACCACGAAGACGCTGAAGACGTTGTGCAGGAAGCCTTCCAGCTGGCATTTATCCACCTGCAGGACTTCAAGGGCGGCGCTCGATTCTCCACTTGGCTCTCGAGCATTGCGATCAATGTGGCTCTCATGAAGCTCCGCAAAAAAGCGCGGAAAGTGGAGGTCTCGATCGACGAACATTCTGAATCGGAGGACACATCGTTTCGCGATGCCGTGACCGATTTGGCGCCAAACCCCGAGCAGGACTGCTTGCGTCGGGAGAGAGCGCGAATCCTGAGGGAGGCGCTTGCCGAGCTCCGGCCGAATGCACGGCGCGTCCTCGAGCTCTATGAACTGGAAGGCCGCTCTATAAAGGAGATCGCCCAAGGCTTGGGCATTTCCGTCCCGGCCGTAAAAGCACGGCTGTTCCATGCCCGGCCGAAAATGCGCCACGAATTGGACCAGTACTTCGTCAAGAGAGCGGAACGACAGAAGCGGCTGCGCTTTGGCGCGGCAAGCACCTGGGAGTCGAGTGGCCGACAGCTACGGGCTGCTCTCAGCTAACGAGCTTGTGCCGGTTGTTGCACGAAGCGCCCGTCAATGCTTTTTGGAACATCGGAAAATGCTTTCGCGCGGATGTGTCCGCTTCCAGCCGACAGCGCTTAGCGAGGAGCTGTCGGTCACGCTCATGAGTGAATTGCGAAGAGATAAGAAAATGCGAAAGTTCGGCTCCTCCGATTGGCTTATGCGGCTTGGCCAGGTCGTTCTTCTCCTTGGGCTGCCGATAACCACTTTGGCGGATCCGGCGGACCGCTCCATCAGTCCAACAAATATTTTTGCGCCCGTCTCGACCCCGGCCCATTCGATCATTGGACTCTCGCTTTTTGTGCTTGCGGTTACAGCTGCCATATTCGTGATTGTGGCCGGCCTGCTGGTGTACTGCGTCGTGAGATTTGCGAATCGGGCAGACGATGACGGTCGCGAGCCTCCGCAGGTTTACGGCAGCAATCAAGTGGAGCTGGCATGGACCGTCATCCCGATTCTCATCAGTGTGGTTTTGTTCATGGCCACTGCGCGGGTGATCGCCAGCGTCCAGAAGGCTGCGCGCCCAGCCGATGCGATTCAGGTGATCGCCATCGGCCATCAGTTCTGGTGGGAGTATCGCTATCCGGACCTGAAGGTCGTAACCGCCAATGAACTACACGTTCCGGTGAGTGACCCGGCTCACCCGACCCCGACTTTCATCACCTTACTCTCCGCGGATACAGATCACAGCTTCTGGGTTCCCCGTCTGGCTGGTAAGACCGACCTGATTCCCAACCACCCCAATACCATGTGGATCGACCCGCAGCAGACCGGCCTTTACCTGGGCCAATGCGCGCAGTATTGCGGAACGCAACATGCCAAGATGCTTCTCCGCGTGTATGTGCAATCACGCGAGGAGTTCGATCGTTGGATTGAAGAGCAAAGTCAGCCGGCGCAGGCCAGTGCCGCGGTTTCTGAAGGCCAGCACATTTTTCAAACGACTGCCTGCATCAACTGCCATGCCGTGAACGGTACGGTGGGGGACGGACGTTTTGGCCCGGACCTGACGCACCTCATGAGCCGGGAAACGATTGCTTCCGGAGCGGCGCCGAATACACCCGAAAATCTCCGGCTTTGGATTCAGAATCCCGACGCCATCAAACCTGGATCCAAAATGCCCGCCATGGGATTGAGCGATCCCGAACTGGACGCCTTGACCGCATATTTAGCGACGCTACGGTGAGCGCGCTGTGAGAACATTCGATGTCGACTGATTCAATCGCAACATTTAACGTTGACATGGCCTCTCGCCCTCTGGTCGCCAAGCTTCACGAATGGGTGACCACCGTCGATCACAAACGCCTGGGCCTCCTATACATCGTTTACTCATTTATATTTCTTCTGATCGCCGGGATCGAAGCGACGGTCATACGCATCCAGCTCATTCGTCCGCACAACAATTTCGTCTCGCCCGACGTATTCAACCGCATGTTCACCATGCATGGGACCACGATGATTTTCTTCGTCGTCATGCCCATGTTGTTTGGGTTTGCTAATTACCTTGTGCCGCTGATGATCGGTGCGCGGGACATGGCTTTCCCGCGTCTCAATGCTTTCAGCTTCTGGCTGACGGCATTCGGAGGCATTCTTCTTTATTTTAGTTTTCTCGGGGCCAATGGTTTGTACGGGGCCGGAAATGCTCCTGACGTCGGATGGTTTGCCTACGCGCCGCTCACCTCGAAGACGTTTTCCCTGGGACACAGCACGGATTTCTGGACCTTGAGCCTGCTGGTTTCGGGGTTCGGCAGCATTGGAACGGCGATCAACATCATCGCAACGATCCTGTGCATGCGCTGCCCGGGAATGACGCTCGGGAAGATGCCACTGTTGGCGTGGCTCAATCTGATCATGGCGGTGCTGGTGATCCTGGCCATCAGCCCGCTTTCCGCCGCCCAGATCATGTTGCTTGTCGACCGTTACCTCGGCGGACATTTCTTCGACACGCAAGCCGGCGGCTCGGCAGTGATGTGGATGCACTTCTTTTGGATTTTCGGTCATCCGGAAGTCTACGTGCTGGTTCTTCCCGCGTTCGCTTTCGCTTCCGAGATCATCCCTGTCTTTTCCCGCAAAGCGATTTTCGGCTACCCCGTAATGGTGGCTGCAACGGTTTGCATTGCCTTCATCGCCATGAGCGTATGGGCCCACCACATGTTCACCGTCGGCATGAGCGCAAACGCTAACACTTTTTTTGTGCTCTCTACGATGGCCATCGCTGTTCCCACCGGCATCAAGATCTTCAATTGGTTGGCCACCATGTGGGGTGGAAAGATTCACTTCAAGACGCCGATGCTGTTCTCGATAGCCTTTCTCTTTCAATTTTTGATCGCCGGTCTCACCGGGATCATGTTGAGCGCCGCACCGTTCAATTGGCACCTTGGCAATTCCTACTTCGTCGTCGCCCACTTTCACTACGTCATCGTGGGCGCCATTCTTTTTATGACTTTTGCCGCCTTCTATTACTGGTTTCCGAAGATGTTCGGAAAGATGTACATCGAAACGCTCGGTAAACTCCACTTCTGGCTCTTTCTCATCGGATTCCACCTGACCTTCGATTTCATGCACATTCCCGGCCTTCTCGGAATGCCGCGCCGAATCTATACCTACGAGCCCGGGCGGGGTTGGGACACCTTAAATCTCATCGTGACCATCGGCGTCTTCTTCCAGGCGGCCGCCATTGTGGTTTTCGTTGCCAACCTGCTTTGGTCATATTTCCGCGGCGAAACTGCGGGAAGCGATCCCTGGGATGCATGGACTCTCGAGTGGAGCACCAGTTCGCCTCCGCCCGTCTACAACTTCGCCGTGATTCCAGAGGTTCGCAGCCGCCGCCCACTCTGGGATCGCAAGCACCCGGAAGATCCCGACTGGAAATACGAATAAAAGGACTCTCATGAGTGCGCCGCCAGCAACAATCTCTCACGCCAACATGACGTTAGCCTCTGACGCCGATGTCTCGCGCGAAGCTCCTTCACGCGGCCGCGTCGGTATGTATTGCTTGATTTCGGCCGAGTCTGCGATTTTCACCATTTTTGTCGTGGCTTATCTCTTTTACATCGGCAAGAGTCTGACGGGGCCCATGCCGAAAGACGTGCTCCATGTCCCGATCTTCTTCACGGTGTGTTTGCTTTCGAGCAGCCTGACGATTCACTTCGCTGTGAAATCCCTGAAGAGCGCGAAGATTGGCCCCTTCGCACTGTGGTGGTTCCTGACGCTCACACTCGGAGCGATTTTTCTCGCCGGCACAGCCCGCGAGTGGCGCCACTTGATCTACGACGAAGGTCTCACCATCCAGACCAATCTGTTCGGAACAACTTATTATTCGCTAGTCGGTCTGCACGCCTTCCACGTAACGGTAGGCCTCCTGGCCATAACAACAGTGTTGCTGTTCACATTGCTCGGGTATGTAAAGCACGAGCACGCCGAGCGCGTCGATGTTCTCGCCCTTTACTGGCATTTTGTCGACGCCGTCTGGGTGGTCGTCTTCACCGTGGTCTACGTCATTGGACGCTGAAGAAGAGACAAGATTATGGCCTTGAAATCAGTATTGCCAATAGAAGCGCCGCACGCCACGCCAGCGACCTTGCAACTCCCCGCGCCCACCGCCTGGCCGATCGTTCTTGCCTTTGGCATATCGCTGATTTTTGCGGGAATGGTGACAAGCGCCTCCGTCAGCATTCTTGGCGCGCTACTCGCAATCGCGGGGACGGTCGGCTGGTTTCGCGACATCCTGCCTCACGAAGCGCACGAGACCGTGCCAGTTTCTGACCGAGTGGAGCCCATCGTCACGACTCGCCCCGAAGTAGCTCGCGTGGGTTGGATCACCCGCGAATTGAACCGTTCCTGGCTGCCGCTCGAGATTTACCCGGTCTCAGCGGGAATCAAGGGCGGCTTGGCGGGCAGCGTAGTCATGGCTGTCCTGGCGATCGCTTACGGAATCGCCAGCAAGAATGGCATCTTGTATCCGATAAACCTCTTGGCCGCGGGCTTCTTCCCGTCAAGAGATACAACCGAGCAAATCGCCGCATTTCACTGGGATTCCTTAATCGTCGCCGTGCCCGTCCACTTGGTGACCTCTTTGATTGTCGGGCTTCTCTACGGCGCGATGCTTCCCATGTTTCCGCGCCGCCCGATTCTGGTGGGAGGCTTCGTCGCGCCCATCCTGTGGACTGGTTTGATTCACAGCATTCTTGGAATCGTTAATCCAGTGCTCAACCAGCGCGTCGACTGGCCCTGGTTTGTCCTTTCGCAGATCGGATTCGGCATCGTTGCCGGCTTCGTGGTTTCCAGGCAAGAGCGCGTGGGCACGTGGCAACACCTCCCCTTTGCTGTTCGCGCTGGCATGGAAACGACCGGAGCCATCAACGACAAAAGCACAGAGGACCGGCCGCAATGAAACGCCAGCGCATTCGTCTGGCTTTAGCGGCCTTTGTCGTTGTCGCCTGCGCCGCATGTAGCGGTTCGCCGGGACGCCCCGCCCCGCACTCCGAGGTCATTCCGCCTGATCAGATTCTCGAGTTCAATGTCCTCTACGCACAGAACTGCGCCGGCTGCCACGGCAACGATGGAAACGGAGGAGCGGCGCTCGCTCTGCGCGATCCCGTTTTCCTCGCGATCGCTGACGATGCCACAATTCGCCGCTCCGCCGCCAATGGAGTACACGGCACCGCGATGCCCGCCTTTGCCCAAAGCGCCGGCGGAATGCTCACGGACAAGCAGATCGACGCCCTGGTCGCAGGGATCCGCTCCTGGGCTCAGTCCGGTCTTCTCCCCGGCGCTAACCCTCCACCCTACACAGCGAAAACTCCCGGCGACCCGCAGCGCGGCGCCGGCGTGCATCAAACGTTCTGCTCCTCTTGCCACGGCTCCGGCGGGACCGGAGGACCGAAGGCCAGTTCCATCGTGGATGGCTCATACCTGGCGCTAGTGAGTGATCAACACCTGAGGACGACGGTGATCGCCGGGCGGCCCGAACTCGGCGCCCCGGACTGGCGCGACGATGTGCGGGGCAGACCCATGTCCGACCAGGAAGTCACCGATGTAGTTGCCTGGCTGACCTCGCAACGCGCCCACAATCCCGGCCAGCCTTATCCACACCTAAAAAACGTCCACGATCAGGAGCATCACGATGTTGATTGACAAGACGCTTTCCCGGCGCGGGCTGTTTATGAAAATGGGAATTCTGTTCAACGGTTTGGTCGCCACCGCGCTCGCCGTCCCGATCGTCCGCTTCCTTTTAGCCTCGGTGACACGTGGACGCGCGAACCGTTATCTTTCATGGGTGTCGCTGGGAACCGTCAGCCAATTCCCGGAAGGAGAAACGCGTCTCGCCACCTTTCGCAATCCCTATGTGACGCCAACGGACGGTAAGACCGCCGACACGGCATGTTGGGTAAGACGCATCGCAGGAGACCAATTCCAGGTTTTCGCCATCAATTGCGCGCATCTCGGTTGCCCTGTGCGCTGGTTCCCGCAATCCAGTCTGTTTATGTGCCCTTGTCACGGAGGCGCGTATTACCAGGATGGATCGCGCGCCTCGGGCCCGCCGGAACGTGGATTGTTCCAGTATCAGTACAAAGTACAAGACGGCTTGGTCTCGATCCAAGCGGGCGAGTTACCCACGCCCGGAGACGCGACCGCGGCCCTCTTCGAAAAGAGGCCGCCATGCGCCTGATCTCGCAGATCGGGGAGTGGTTCGACCAGCGCTTGCAGCTTGCCGCGCCCATCCGCGAAGTTGCCGAGCATCCCGTGCCGAAGAGCACCGCCAGCTGGTGGTATGTGTTTGGAAGCGCCGCCCTCGTCGTATTCCTTCTGCAAATCGTCACCGGAATCATGCTGGCATTGATTTACGTCCCCTCCGCCAGCGAAGCGTGGAGCAGTTTGCAAAATTTGAATCACGACGTAGCTTTGGGATGGTTCATCCGCGCGTTGCACGGGTGGGGCTCGAACTTCATGGTCGCCATCGTCCTCATTCACATGATGCAAGTCTTTCTTTTCGGCGCTTTTAAGTTTCCCCGCGAGCTCACTTGGGTGATCGGAATATTTCTCCTTCTGATGACCCTGGGCATGGCGTTTACCGGACAGGTCCTTCGTTTCGATCAAGACGCGTATTGGGGACTCGGCATAGGAGCTTCCATCGCCAGCCGTGTCCCGATTCTAGGGCCGACGATCGTGAAATTGATGCTCGGTGGACCAATCATCGCCGGGGCCACCCTGTCGCGATTTTTCGCCCTGCACGTCTTCGTGATACCAGGGATGCTGATTGCGTTTGTCGGTTTGCATCTCTTGATGGTCATAAAGCTCGGCATCAACGAGTGGCCTATGCCGGGCCGGCTCGTCAAGAAAGCAACCTACGAAAGCGAGTACCACAAATTGACCATGAAGGACGGCGCCCCTTTCGTCCCCTATGCGGTCTGGAAAGATATGTTCTTCGCCGCGTTCATCCTCCTGGCCGTCGCCGCATGCGCTGTATATTTCGGCCCGTTCGGACCAACCGGTCAGCCCGACCCCACGATCATCCAAACCGTGCCAAAACCCGATTACTTCTTTTTGTGGCTGTACGCAGTGCTTTCCTTCCTGCCTCCGTCGATGGAGACGCCGGCGCTGCTCATCGGCCCGGTCATCATCCTCGGCGCGTTGCTTCTTCTCCCGTTTCTGTCCGGCGAGGGAGAAAAAAGTTGGCGCCGCCGTCCGATTGCGGTTCTCACCATCTTGCTTGTCGCCGTTATGCTCGCCACGCTCACTCACCTCGCAGGGTATACCCCATGGAGTCCGATCATGAACGCATGGAGCGCCGAGCCAATTCCAGCGCGATTCTTACAGCACAGGACTGCGCTAGAGAGACAAGGCGCTCTCGTTTTCCAGGCCAAGCAATGCCACAACTGCCACTCTCTTGCAGGGGAGGGAGGTCAGCGCGGGCCGGCGTTAGACAGCGTTGCTGTTCAACTCACACAAGACCAGCTGATCCGCCAGGTAATCCAAGGCGGGGGAAACATGCCTGCTTACGGCAAAAATCTTAGTCCGGCCGAGACCACTGCTCTCGTGGCGTTCCTTCAGACGCTATATCCGGCGGGACAGTCGCCGGCACGGGATGCTTCCCGGGCTCGGGCATTCGGAGAAAGCGGGGAGACCTCTTCCGCGGCCCGTCCCGCAAATCGACCATGACACCTGCAATCCACTCCACGCTCGCACCATGGTCCATCTCCGTCCCAGTCACCGTTGCCCTGTTGCTTGCAGCCTCGATCTACCTCCGAGGTTGGTTGCGACTCCGTAGCACGTTCCCCCACGTGACATCGGCTTGGCAACTGGCCAGTTTCATGAATGGGATGTTTGCACTGTGGATTGCCCTCGGTTCGCCGCTGCGCGTGTTTCACCATGAGCTGCTCTCGTTCCACATGGTCGACCACGTTCTACTGATGGCCGTGGCTTCGCCCCTGATTCTTCTCGGGGCACCGTTCCAATCGTTCGCGCTCGGCTTGCCGCAGTCGTTCGTTCGTCAGCCGCTGGCTGGCTTTCTGCGTTGGTCCCCTGTCCAGCGCCTCGGACGCCTTCTCGGTCATCCGGTGTTTTGCTGGCTTGCCGCCACCATCATCCTCATTGCATGGCATCTTCCGCCTGCCTTTGAATTGGCCATGCGGTCAGAAGACTGGCACGAAGTCGAGTACGCATGCTTTTTCGCGACGGGACTTCTCTTCTGGTGGCCTGTTATCCGGCCTTGGCCGAACGTCGCGCGCCAGCCGCAGTGGTCCATTGTTCTATACCTTTTCTTTGCCACATTGCCGTGCGACGCGCTCTCCGCGTTTCTTACCTTCTGCGGCCGCGTTGTCTATCCTTGCTACCTGTCCGGGACTCACCATTTCGGTATCTCACCTCTCCAAGACCAGGAGTCTGCGGGTGCCCTGATGTGGGTTTGCGTAACCTTTGTCTATCTGCTCCCCGCCGTGATGATCACAACGCAATTGCTCTCCACTTCCAGCGCCCACGATCCGAACCCAATCATCCACAACAGCTTCCATTCTCATGACGCAGTGTCCGAATCCTGACAGTCCTTTGGGTGTGCGCGGGCGCATAGCAAACGGGTAGATGATTACTAAATCCTTTCGCGCCATGCAGATATGTGCGTAGCACAGTAACCATCGGCACGGAAGAATCTGGAATCAGAACTGCCTCAAATGTTTTGGATTTCGCCGCGCGGATTAGTAGCGGCTGTCGGGACCGCTGTCCGCGGGCATGATTATCTGGACTGGTTGAGGTGGGATAAAAAACTGTGACCGGCCAATCAGTAAAGTCATCGCATAAAGTGAGGCAGTTGTTTAGTTTCAATCTAAGGCCGTCTCCCTTGCATCCATACCACGGGACAGTTCTCCACAAAAACGGCTGGAGGCTCGAATGATCAGGGAATTTGCGCTCCAATGGCCAGTCCTTCGTCAGATTTTGCATGGTAAAGACGGCACTGGTCCCGAAGCAATGAGCCGGCGCACCCGGGACCTTCGTCCGAAGAATGAGGGCGCGGAGATCGCTCGGTCGGTATGTCCTTATTGCGCAGTGGGTTGCGGTCAGCTCGTGTTCCACAAAGACGGGAAACTAGTTTCGATCGAAGGCGATCCTGAGTCGCCGATCTCGCGCGGACGGCTCTGCCCTAAAGGCGCGGACAGCTTTGAGCTGCTCACACATTCCAAGAGACTCACCAAAGTGAAATATCGCCGCCCATTCGCAAAAGAATGGGAAGACCTGGACCTGGATAAGGCGATGGAAATGATCGCGGACCGCGTTTGGGAAAGCCGCGAGCGGACTTTCGTCGAATCGAAAGACGGGCAGTCTCTGATGCAAACGACGGCGATAGCCCATCTTGGCGGCGCGACCCTCGACAACGAAGAAAACTACCTCATCAAGAAGTTGTTTACCGCGGGCCTGGGCATGGTCTGCATCAGCAATCAGGCCCGTATATGACATAGCTCAACGGTGCCCGGTCTGGGCACAACTTACGGCCGCGGCGGAGCAACAGCAGCACCGAATGATTTGCTCAACTCCGACGCGATCCTGATCATGGGCTCGAATATGGCGGAGAATCATCCCGTTGGGTTCCAGTGGGTCATCGAGGCCAAGGAGCGTGGCACGAAGGTCCTGCACGTGGACCCACGCTTCAGCCGAACGTCGGCCGTTGCGAATATCTGGGTGCCACTCCGCGCTGGCTCGGACATACTTTTCCTGGGCGGATTGATTCGTTACGTACTCGAGAACAATTTGTTCTTCCGCGAGTATGTCGTGCACTACACGAATGCGAGCGTGATTATTCCGGAGGACTTTAAGGATACCGAAGATCTGGAAGGAATCTTCTCGGGGTGGAATGCCGAGAAGAAAACCTACGACGCGAAGACTTGGCTATATGAAGGCGTCGACTCGGATAAGCGGGCCACGCCTGAGGGGTGTCACGGGGGCCACGTGGAGGAGGGCCTGGACGCAATGCCTGATTTGAGCCGCTATCATCAGGACCTCACGCTCCAGCATCCCAGGTGCGTTTTTCAGCTGTTGCGAAAGCATTTTGCACGCTATACGCCCGAAATGGTCGAACGTTACTGCGGCGTTAGCAAAGACGCTTTCTTGCACGCGGCCAAGACATTTTGTACGGCATCGGGCCCCGATAAGACGGGCGCCATTTGCTACGCACTTGGTTGGACCCAGCATTCCAGCGGCGTACAAATGATCCGCTGTGCCGCGATCCTGCAACTGTTGCTAGGAAATATGGGGCGGCCGGGCGGGGGCATTTTGGCGTTGCGTGGCCATGCCTCGATTCAGGGCTCCACGGATGTTCCCACCCTTTACGACATTCTTCCCGGTTATTTGAGCATGCCGAAATTTGGAGAAGAATCGAAGACTCTCCGCAACTACATCGACAAGTACAGCTCCCGCACCGGTTGGTGGCACAACCTGGACAAATACATCGTCAGCTTGTTGAAGGCTTACTACGGGGAATCTGCGCAGCCCGAAAATGAATTTGGCTTCCACTGGCTGCCGCGCGTTACGGGAGACCATTCCCACCAGGGCTACTGGCTCGACATGTTGGACGGAAAGATGGATGGCTTGTTTGTCATGGGCCAAAATCCTGCCGTGGCGGGTCCGAATTCGGGCATGGAACGCCGGGGCCTGGGTAAATTGAAATGGCTGGTTGTGCGCGAGATGGTGGAAACGGAGACCGCTTCGTTCTGGTACGAGTCACCTGAGGTGAAACGGGGCGAATTGCGCACCGAGGAGATTCCGACGGAAGTGTTTCTGCTGCCTGCCGCGGGCCACGCGGAAAAAGACGGAACGTTCACCAACACGCAGAGGCTTCTCCAATGGCGACAGAAGGCGGTCGCACCACCTGGGGATAGCCGCAGCGAAAACTGGTTTATGTATCATCTCGGCGTGCTGCTCAGGGAGAAGGCCAAGCGCGACCCGCGCCCACGGAATGCGGGTCTTCTGGCTCTCAAATGGGACTACACGATCGAAGGCGAGCATCGCGAACCAATTGCCGAAGAAATCTTGCAGGAAATTAACGGCTATACGGTTCCGAATCACGAACTGGTCCCGGGATTCACGGCGCTCAAAGCGGATGGTTCTACCGCTTGCGGCTGTTGGATTTATTCCGGTGTCTTTCCAAAGTTGGGCGAGAATCGGGCGAATCAGCGGGCTGCCAAGGGCTTCTATGGCCATGGATGGGGGTTCGCCTGGCCTTCCGACCGGAGAGTTCTTTACAATCGCGCTTCCGCCCGTCCCGACGGCAATCCCTGGAGTGAGCGAAAGAAGCTCGTTTGGTGGGATTTCGAAAGCAAGAAATGGACGGGCCTCGACGTTCCCGATTTCACGGCCACTAAGCCTCCTGACTATCAGCCGCCCGAGGACGCCGAAGGCGATGCTGGCCTGGCAGGTGACAAGCCTTTCCTCTTGCATGGCGATGGCTTCGGATGGATCTGGGTCCCGGTCGGCCTTAACGACGGGCCGCTGCCCGCTCACTACGAGCCTCTCGAGTCTCCGGTCCGCAACCCGATCTATCCCAAGCGCCAAACAAATCCTGCGGCGCAGGCGAAATCACGACCGGGGAACGAGTACGCTACCTCGCCAGACGCCCGTTTTCCTTTCGTGATGACCACCTACCGGCTCACCGAGCATCACACCGCGGGTGGCATGTCGCGGACTCTCTCGCACCTGGCCGAGCTACAGCCCGAGATGTTCTGCGAGATTTCGGTCGAGCTGGCGAAGGATCTCTCCATCACACCGGGCGAATGGGTGACGATCATAACCGCGCGCGGGGCTATTGAAGCTCATGCGCTGGTTACGCCCAGAATTCAGATGCTCACCATTGAGGGAAAACCCGTGCATCACGTGGGCGTGCCCTTTCACTGGGGGTACTCAGGGCTCGTCAAGGGCGACATCGGCAACGATTTGATTGCCATATCGGAAGAGCCGAACGTTCGAATCATGGAGACGAAAGGTCTTCTGTGCAACGTGATTCGCGGAAAACGCGCGGGTAATCTCGAAGCAATAGGCGAACTGCGAAAAGGGCTGGAGTAAACGCTGATGGCTTTCACTGCTTTCCTCACGGACGCCACGATATGCATCGGATGTAAGGCTTGCGAAGTTGCGTGCAAGGAATGGAATGAAGTCCCTGAAGACGGCCTGGTGTTGAGCGGGTTCTCGTACGACAACACCCAAGCCTTAGGGGCGTCGACCTGGCGCCATGTTCTTTTTCTGGAGCAACCCGAAGTTGCCGGGCCTCAAACCGCGGATACAAAAGATCCCTTCCGCTGGGTTTTCCTTTCTGATGTTTGTAAGCATTGCGCCAATGCCGGGTGCCTTGAATCTTGTCCGACCGGCGCGATTGTGCGCACGGAAGTGGGTTCCGTGTTTGTCCAGCCGGATGTGTGCAATGGTTGCGGATATTGTGTCGTCTCTTGTCCTTTTGGAGTGATTGACAAGCGCCCGGAGGACGGTCGCGCTTTTAAGTGCACATTCTGCTATGACCGGCAAAAAGCGGGACTGGTTCCTGCCTGCGCCAAGGCATGCCCAACACAATCCATCCAATTCGGCGATCTGGAAGAACTCAAGCAGCGCGGCAAGAATCGCGTGCAAGAGCTGCAAGACCGCGGATATCGCGACGCGCGTCTTTACGACCCGCAAGAAACCAGCGTAGGCGGAATCCACGCGTTCTTTGTGATTTTGGGAGAACCCGAAGCGTACAATCTCCCGCCGGCGCCCCAGGTGCCGACCGTTCATTTGAAGAGTGCGTGGACCTCGGCGCTCATTTCAGCCGCCGTTCTTTTTGCGATCATTTGCGCCGCATTTGCTGTTTGATTCTGAGCTAGTTTCTCAGGCCGTCGTTAGACGTCCACGAGGATGACGACAATGAAATCAGGCGCCAAACTCAAAGCAACCGAGGAAAGACTCGAGGAAATCCGGGAAGCGGCCGCTGAAGCTGCCCAAGTTCCAGCGGGCGTCCGGCCCTCCGTGGGAAGTCCACAAAAGCGGGAAGGTGAGAGCTACTACGGGCTCCCCGCACTCAAGCCCCCTGTCTGGACGTGGGAAGTGCCGCTGTATTTTTTCCTTGGCGGCATCGCCGGGCTGTCGGCCTGTATTGGTTTTGCCGCGCAAATGTTGCACGGCGCTCCTGAGCTGATCCGTTTGTGCCTCTGGGTCGGGCTTCTTGGGGCCGCGATTTGTCCCGTCCTGCTAATCGCCGATCTCGGCCGGCCTCTGCGTTTCTTAAACATGCTTCGCGTGTTCAAACTTCAATCCGCCATGTCGATGGGCGCGTGGATCTTGGTGGCTTTCTCGGGTTGTGTATTTCTCGCTGTCCTGTGTTTCGAGCTGTACGTGCGAGGTTTTACGTATCCCCTGTTGATTGGGTTGCTTTGGCTCGCGGAAGCATCAGCGGCGGTCACTGGACTGCTCCTCGCCAGCTACACCGGCGTGTTGATCGGAGCCACCGCGGTTCCGGTATGGTCGGAAAATCGAAAGCTCCTTCCCGCGCATTTCTTGACGTCGGGTCTTGGTGGCGCCTCCGGGATTCTTGAGCTGGCCGGCTTTTTGGTTCCTGCGACGCAAATTCTGGGATTTGCCGCCTCCGGAATTGAAACGTTGATCGAGATCATGTTGCAGGTGTGGAAGCGGCCCGTGGATGCGCCCCTGCATCACGGCAGGTCCGGACGAACACTACTCGTTGCAGGACTTCTGGAAGGCCCCGCCGCCCTGCTGCTGCGAATCTTCTTTGGTTCGGTTCCGGCGGGACGCTACGCAGCGGCTGCAACCTTCCTGCTCGGTGCTCTCCTAAGCCGTTATGCGTGGATCTGGGCCGGCCGCGCTTCGGCCAGCGACCCTCAGGCCTTGTTTCAACTCCAGCGCAAATCCTAAAAACGGATTGGCGCTCAACCCAACGCCGAATTCGATCTGCATCTGAATAACGGGCGCCTGCTCGAACATTTCCATGAAGGCAATAGGACCTACCGAAGCGATGGTCTGCGTTCGGAACTGGTCTGCGCACAAAACAAAGGGGATCCGCTTTTATAGCGGATCCCCGAACTTCCTCAGCCGTCCCGAAATTCTTCAACCGTTTCGACAAACGGCTATTGGTCGACGCGCAAGAGCATGCCGGCGCCGCGCGGCAGCTTGAGGCGGCCCTTCTCGGAAACCAAGACAATCACGCCGACGGGTTCTGTTCTTCCGGCATGTGCGACAAGAATCGATGTAAGACCGTAGGTGCCGCAGGCGTCCGATGAAAAAACCCACATTGCTTCCGGGCTGTCGTTACCGTCGACGGCCCCTCGGCATTCCTTGCCTTGCCGGCTAGCAGCGTTCGGTTGATCCAATACGCCGTCGTTCACCGATTTTCCGACCACCTGCCCGGTACTCGCTTCGGTTACAACCCCTCCGGAAGTGTAGGCGACGTCGCCACCCACCTGCGTTGTCGCAAGCGGACTGGATGCCGGGCCTTCGGGCGTACCGGATTCCACGACAGCCATGAACCCGGCCACCGCCCGCAAATTCGTTCTGACGGGAATTGTGCGGCCGGAAGAAACCACTTTGTCGAACTGCAGCGAGATCCTTGCCATGGCGCTGTCTGTCGAAGACGATACATCCACCACGTGGCCAATCACTTTGCTCCCCTCGCGAATCTTTCCGCCAGTCGCCAGAGGCACATCTTGCATGATCCGGGCGCTAATGATTTGGCCCGGCTTGGTCTCCGTGGACGAAAGCGAAGAATTTAGCCGAACGGGCAGTATGGTGCCCGGCGGGATGGCGGCTCCCGTCGCTGCGTCTTGTCCCTGTGCGCTTGGAACGCTTGGCAGGGCTGCGAGCATCGCGGCGAGCACTACAGTGCTTACGATCACGCCCAAGATTTTTACCGCTCGATGCAATATTTTTTGTTTCACAATTCTCTCCTTAACTTGCTTCTCAGTGAAGCTTGGAGGAAATTCCTTAAAAAGATTTCTCCACGCTCAATGGACATGCTTGTACGTTTGCGTCGCTGGAGCGACAACTCGAACGTGCAATGCGGCTGCCAAACGTGCTGAGTTTGCAAGTGATGGAAAATGAAGCTCGGTGGCAGGAAGGAAACAATGGGGAGTGCCAGCCCGTTGGACACTGTGTCGAAGGCAGACAGTTGAGTACGAATTTATCAAAGTGTTTCGGCAAACGGCGTCTCGCCCGGTTCATCGCGGTAAACACCCGGTTCATCGGAGTAAACAATACAAGCGCCTGACGCCGTATGCGGCGCCAGGCGCGAGGGCCTGATCCTTACTTATTCTTTCTTACTTCGTGGGATACACGAACCCCACGCCGGCGTTATCGCCCGGGTAGAACCACGCCTTTAGCGCTTCTGGCTGCTCGGAGGACCGCTGTTCGAGCTGGATGATCGCTTTGTCTGGGGCTTGCATGCGACTGTCCGGAATGCCCTGGACCATGGTTATCAAGTGCGTGTCGTCAGCGTTGAAAATGGCGACGAGGGTGCGATCGTTGGTATTGATCAGCTTGAATACGTAGGTGCCCGCGGGAAGCACTTTCCCGGGAACCTGAATGGGTTCGTTGATGGTCACAATCGTTTTCTTATCGGATTCGTCGGCCCGGCCCTGTGGAACGAAGAAAATGCCTCCTAACAACATCAGGCCGATCGCGCCGGTAAACAGTTTGCGGTTCATAGTTAAATCTCCCTTTCTAGAGATTCCGCGCTTCACATTTCCTATTTCGCGGAGTTTGGTTTCATCAATTAGAAAGGCACTCTCGAGGCCAAACGGCCTCCAAGACGACCGCCCGGAAAGTGAACGTCTTCAATAACTTAGGCCCGTTGCGCATTTTTCTCCAACCGCGGCTTTGCCGCCGCGCGACCCCACCGTGGCTTCGGTGTCGGCTCCGTGCCGCGGCGGAAGCGCACCCGCGTCTGAAAGTCTGAACGTCCGAAGGTCCCGTAAATACATTCGGGATGCAAAAGGCGCATCTGAACGTCTAGAGCATCCTGATACCCCCCACCCCCCGGCATTTTGCAAAAAGAGTCCGCAAGCTATTGAAAACAAAGGGAGGCGGTGCGAAAAAGAGCGCAAAGAGCGACAAAGAGGCGGCAAACTGCTGAGAATATTGGATTTGCCACAGAGACACTGAGACACAGAGGTAAGGGCGTAAGAGCGGAAGGGATTAGGGTGCACCCCCGTGGCGACGGGAGGTATGCGCAATGTGCTGAGAATGGGGGAGATATTGGCGCCACGTGGCCCATGTGATGGGAGGAGTCGCCGGTTAGGGGAACACACACTGGGTTGCGGAAGAAAGAAGGGAGGTAACGGGGACACGGTCAGCAGAACCTTGGCCTGGAGATTACCGCATTCGTTACTATTTGTCAAGTGAGAAATTAAAGACTGTGGATTGAATGGCTTGCGGATGAGTATGCTGCACCCTTGAAGGAACCAACGGCGCAAGGATGGCCCACCCGTCCGGCGACGCTAACCGTCCGATGCCCGATCAACACATCGTTAGCGCAACAACCGCGTGAGCAATCTTTCCAGCAGAGCTCGGCTTTCAGGATTCATCTTAGTAAATTCGACACCCATCTCCTCACCGGCGACGACGCTCCGGACAACCGCCTGCGCCGTAACAATCCCTCCGGGTACTTCAAAAACAAGGGTCAGGTCCGAGCCTGCGCGTAGCGTGATGGATCCGCAGAGGGACAGACCTCCCATGCTTAACGATTTGACGCGAGAAACCTGTTGCTGGCCGCCACCGTACCAGGCCACGGACATGCCTTTCGGCAAGGAGATACGTTGGTGTCGGCGGGTCGCACGAGGTGTTTCGTTGGGCATGAACGAGGTAAAGTTATTTTCTCAGATTGGGCGGGAACCAATATAACAAACCTACCTCCGGTTGATGCGGCTGGTAGTTTTTTTGAGCCCCACCCTTGCAAGAAGCAATGGCGCAGGGATGGGCCACCCGCCCCGGGGGCAAAACCAAAGAAAAAAAGAACTGAATGGACCAAGCGACGCTATTCGCCGCCTCAACCCCAACATCCGAGAGCGATGGGGACATGTTTTTCCTGGATGAGCGTTAAGCTTTGACCCAGGCGCAAGGCGAACCCAAATGCAGATTCTGAAAGCCGCTGTGCTTTATTTCCTATGCGTTTTCGGAGCGGGCTTCGTTTTTGGCCCCATGAGGATTCTATGGGTTGCTCCGCGAATCGGCACGAGACTAGCCGAAGTGTTGGAGGCGCCCATCATGCTGGTGATCAGCTTTGTTGCTGCGCGATGGATAGTTCGGAAACTCACTGTACCAAACACAGCATCGAGTCGACTCGGCATGGGCGTAATCGCGCTTGGCCTAACGCTGGTCGCGGAGTTTACGTTAGTGCTTTGGCTGAGAGGGCTATCGATTAGTGATTACCTTGCAAACCGCGACCCTGTGGCGGCAACCGTCTATTACGTGACGCTCGGAGTTTTTGCCGTCATGCCGCTCCTGGTGGCGCGGAGATGAGATTCCTCCCGGAGGTCCGGGCTCTGCAGCGGGCATTCTCGCTAGCTCGCGCTCGCGCCGCTTTGGCTTTTTGCTGAAGCCAAGCGCCAGCAATCGCGCGCGATGGCCCAATCTTCTTGCGCGCGGATGATGAGGACGGAGACGGCCGAATCAGATAGAGAAATTTCCTGATCTGCGGGTGACTGCGTATTTTTTGTCGCATCGAGTTTCAGCCCAAGAAATGCGAAGTTGGCGCAAGCCGCGGCCCGTGCCTCAGAGGAATTTTCGCCGATGCCTCCGGTGAAGACCAAAGCGTCTACGCCGTCCAGCACCGCGACCATCGCGCCGATACTAGATTGAAGATGATGCACGAACATTTCAAAAGCCAGCTTGGCCCGCCGATTTCCATCCTTCATCGCGGCCACAATCTGCCGCATGTCGCCGGAGATTCCAGAGACTCCAAGTAGACCTGACTTCGTGTTCAGCAAATCGTCGAGCTGCTGTCCCGTGGATTTTTCTTCTCGCATCAAGTAGGTGAGAATTCCCGGATCGAGGGAGCCGGATCTGGTCCCCATCATCAGGCCGTCGAGCGGAGTAAACCCCATCGTGGTATCGATGCTGCGGCCGTGGCGAATCGCAGCGAGGGAACAACCATTTCCGAGATGGCACGTCACAAGTTTCAGTGAATTCAGTTCGCGCCCGAGAAGTTGCGCTGCGCGCTCCGCGCAATACTGATGGTTGATTCCGTGAAAGCCATATCGTCGAATTCCCTGTGCGAGCCATTCGAACGGACCCGGATACACGGCGGCCGCTTCCGGCAATCGGCTATGAAAGCCAGTGTCGAAGACAGCGACCTGCGGAACCTTGCCGAGGCGCTTTTCAATAATTTCAATTCCTTCCAGTTCGGCTCGATTATGGAGCGGCGCAAAAACGGCCATGCGCGCGATTGCGGATTTCACCTCCGGCGTGATGACGATTGCTTGTTCGAAGTCCTTGCCACCGTGGACGATGCGATGACCTGCCACGTCGATTTCTGAGGCAGCAGAAACGACGCGGGCGTCTCCACTCCACAAGCTGCTCAGCAACTCCTCGATAGCGTGATGACGCGACTGCACCTGCAGGCGATGCTTCCGGTTTGCGCCTGTCGAATTCTGGACCTGAATTTCGGCATGCTTGCCGTCCCATTGGATTTGGCCTTGCCATGCTGGTGCAGGTGGGTGTTCTGGAAGGGCGCCGGAGATTTCGTACAATGCGCTTTTCTGGCTGCTAGAGCCCGAATTGAGCACGAGGATTTTCATCGGCTAATGGGGCCATTTCCAATCGCGGATTTCCGGCAAGTCATCACCATGTTCGCAGATGTATTGTTTGTGTTCGACTAGCTTGTTCCGCAGAAACTGCTTGAAATGCGCGCCGACGCGTTGCAAGCGAGGAACGCGATCGACCACATCGCCTGCAAGATGAAATCGATCTAAATCGTTGAGAACGGTCATATCAAATGGAGTAGTTGTGGTTCCTTCTTCCTTGTATCCGCGGACGTGGAAATTGTCGTGGTTGGTGCGGCGATATGTGAGGCGGTGAATGAGCCAGGGATAGCCGTGATAGGCAAAGATGACCGGCTTGTCGGTTGTGAAGATGGAGTCGAACTCAGGGTCGGAGAGGCCGTGGGGATGTTCGGTGGAAGGCTCAATGGTCATCAAGTCAACGATATTGACAACGCGGATTTTAATGTCGGAGAAATGTTGACGGAGCAAATCCACGGCGGCAAGAGTTTCGAGGGTTGGAACATCGCCGGCACAGGCCATTACCACATCTGGCTCAGTGCCCTGATCGGTCGAAGCCCACTGCCAAATACCGACTCCGCTTGTGCAGTGCTCGATAGCAGATTCCACGTCGAGCCACTGCAGCGCCGGCTGCTTTCCGGCAACGATTACGTTAACGTAGTTTCGGCTGCGGAGGCAGTGGTCGGCTACCGAAAGCAGCGTGTTGGCGTCGGGAGGCAAGTACACGCGTACGATGTCCGCTTTTTTATTCACAACGTGGTCTATGAAGCCGGGGTCCTGATGGGTGAAACCGTTGTGATCTTGACGCCAGACGTGTGACGTGAGCAGGTAATTCAGTGAGGCAATTGGGTGGCGCCAGGGAATGTTGCGCGTCACTTTCAGCCATTTTGCGTGCTGGTTGAACATAGAGTCGACAATGTGGATGAAAGCTTCGTAGCAGGAGAAAAAACCGTGGCGGCCAGTGAGCAGATATCCTTCCAGCCAACCTTGGCACATGTGCTCGCTTAGGACTTCCATTACGCGGCCATCCCTTGAAAGATGCTCGTCCGTGGGCTCGATGGGTTCCATGGTGACTTTATTGGTGACCTCAAACAATGCATCCAGCCGATTCGAAGCGGTCTCATCCGGGCCGAATACTCGGAAGTTCTTCGAGTCTGCGTTGCGTTTCATGACGTCGCGGAGAAAACTTCCTAACACGCGAGTGGCTTCCGCAATGCCCGTGCCGGGCTTGGACACTTTGACCGCATATTCGCGGAAGTCCGGCATGACAAGCTCCTTGAGCAGAACGCCGCCATTCGCGTGGGGGTTCGCGCCCATCCTGCGATTTCCCTGTGGCGCTAGCTCCCTCAATTCCGGGATGAGTTTGCCGTGTTCATCGAACAGTTCCTTCGGCATATAGCTCTTCATCCAATCTTCCAAAATCTTCAGGTGCCCTGGCTTGGATAGGTCTGTGACTGGGACCTGATGCGCGCGCCAAGTACCTTCCACGGGTTTTCCGTCCACTATTTTGGGTCCTGTCCAGCCTTTAGGCGTTCGCAGGATGATCATCGGCCACGCGGGCAGGCCATCGAGCTGGCCCGCGCGGGCATTTTGTTGAATGGCTTTAATTTCTTCGACGATGGTGTTGAGTGTAGAGGCCATGAGTTGGTGCATGGCTACCGGTTCGTGACCTTCTACAAAGTGAGGGTTGTAGCCATAACCGGCGAAGAGTTGCGTTAACTGCGCGTCGCTGAGCCGCGCAAGAACGCTGGGGTTGGCAATCTTGTAGCCATTGAGATGCAGAATGGGAAGCACGGCGCCGTCGCGGGCTGGATTCAGGAACTTGTTGGAGTGCCAGCTCGCGGCGAGCGGTCCCGTCTCGGCCTCGCCATCGCCCACCACGCAACAAACGAGCAGGTCAGGATTGTCGAATGCGGCGCCGTAAGCGTGAGCAAGGGAGTATCCAAGTTCGCCGCCTTCGTGAATGGAACCAGGCGTCTCCGGCGCGACGTGGCTCGGGATTCCTCCCGGAAATGAGAATTGTTTGAAGAGCCTTCTCATCCCGTCAACGGTTCGGGAGATGTGCGGGTAGACCTCGCTGTAAGTGCCCTCGAGATAGGTATTGGCGACGAGTCCCGGTCCGCCGTGTCCGGGGCCAGTTACATAGATGACGTTGAGATCGTATTTCTTGATGAGCCGATTGAAATGCACGTAGATAAAATTCAGCCCGGGAGTCGTGCCCCAATGACCTAACAAGCGCGGCTTGACGTGTTCGAGTTTTAACGGTTCCTCAAGAAGCGGATTGGCATAGAGGTAGATTTGCCCCACGGAGACGTAATTTGCCGCACGCCAGTAGGCGTGCATTTTGCGGAGCTCTTCTTCAGATAATGGTCGCTTGGATTCATGGGGCTTTGCTGAGCCGGTGACTGTTGCTGAAGCCATATGACTGCCCTCCTGTACTGTATCGAAGCCGCTTGTTGCCAGCCGAGGAGAAAGACTCTCATGGCAATCTTATCCCGGCGAATTTGAACAGGCCACCACAAGCGAAACGAGCCGGGCGGGCGGTGTGGTCGGAGCCCTTCGAGGCTCAGGATATACTGAAGCTGCGGCGAAAAGCAGGTCCCTCGCTACGATCGGGATGACAACCGGTTAGGGGATCGTTCTAGTTGCTCGTCGGGCCATAAACGGTCCCGTTTGGATGTCGGCTTCCTGCTACTATTCTTCCCGTATGGTCTGCGCTACCGCCAAGATTCTCTTTGAGAATTACGCTAGAGCCGCGATTGAGCTGTTCGAGTCCGCCGACAATTTAGCGAATCTTACAGGGCAGCATGAGCGGTTTGCGGAAGCCATGAAATACAGCAAGCAGACGCACGAGAAATGCTACGCCGCCCGCGTAGCCCTCGACAAGCACCGGGCACAACATGGCTGTCGTGAGGGTGCTGTTAAGGAGTTGTAGCCAGGACAATCTCGTTCGGATTTGCGACTGGAGGTATGTATGAAAAGGTTTGCGGGAATTTTCCCAGGACTTGTTGCGGCGATGATGGTGTTTGGAGTGGCGGCGTTTCCTGAGGGGATCCTTGCCCAAGAAAAAGGCGGGCAGCAGCAACAACATGCGCAACAGGGGCAGCAGAAAGGTCAGCAAGGACAGCAGCAGGTGCGTCCCGGGCGGGAGCAAGGAGTTGGCCAGGGGCATATACCGCAGCGCGGGCCGCAGCCGGTGCGGACTCCTCCGCCGCAGCAACAACAGCAGCAGCGCGGCAATCAAGGCCAACAAGAGCGCGCTCAGCAAGGGCAAGGCCAACAAGGGCGAGCTCAGCAAGCGCAAGGTCAGCCAGGGCGTGTCGAGCAGGCTCGCGGCGGACAGCCGCAGCCGGGAGAGCAGCGGCGGACTTACGCGGACCAGCAGGGGCACCCAGAAGCGCCGCATGTTCACGCGCAGGATGACCATTGGATAGGGCACGACACGGGGCGCAATGACCAGCATTACCATCTCGATCAGCCTTGGCAGCATGGACGGTTTGAGCGGCCGATTGGGGCTTCGCACATCTGGCGGATACGCGGCGGCGACCGCGATCGGTTCGACATTGGCGGGTATTTCTTCCAGGTTGCGCCGTACGATGACGACTATGTGGGCGGCTGGCTGTGGGATAGCGACGACATCGTGCTCTATCCGGATCCAGATCATGATGGGTGGTACCTGGCGTATAACCCGCGGCTGGGGACGTACGTTCACGTTATGTATTTGGGGACGTAGGGCGAGAGGCTAATCGCGCGACGCGATGAGTATGTGCGAGGTCGCAGAAATAGTAAGGGCGCATCGGCTGTTACGCTTTTGCGCCCTGTTAGATTAAGCCGTAAAGTTTTTACGCTTCCCGGTTCAATCTGGCGTGAAGATAGTGTTTCTAGTTGGCGTGGTCAATCGAATTCTCGTTGGATGCCTGTGACAATCTGTGGATGGGTGTGCAAAATTCAACGGCGAAAAGCAGGTCCCTCGCTGCGCTCGGGATGACAATTGGTTTGCGGAGTCCAGAAAGCGGACCTCGTCGGACGGCCTCCAGGATGACACGCAACGGCGCACAGCCAGAAATCGCTGTGCCACATGGCGGGCATTACCTTGCTTCGTGGGGGAGCTTGCCGCAGCATTCGGGGCGCTTGGGCAGTTCGGAGTTGTTCCAGCCGCCACCGAGGGCCTGGACCAGGCTGACTGCGTCGACCAGGCGGCGGCCGAGAATATTCACCGCGGTGACTTCGTCAGATAGCGCGGCACTCTGAGCGGTCGTGACTTCGAGGTAACTGGTGACGCCACCCTTGTAACGCGTAATAGCGAGTTCGAGGTATTTCTGGGCCGCAATGACGGCGTTGGCTTGAACCTGAGCTTCGTGCTCCAGAATCCGCAGGCCTGCTACGTTGTCCTCGACTTGTTGGAAACCGGTCAGGACGGTCTGGCGATAGTTGGCGACGCTTTCATCGTAGAAAGCGATGGCCTCGTCTGAAGCAGCCCGGCGTCTGCCAACGTCGAAGAGGGTCCAAGCTGCGGACGGGCCAAACGACCACAAAGCACTGGGGCCAGAGATCAATGTCCCAACTTTGCCGCTCTCGAAGCCTCCCGCGGCGGCCAAATTGATGAGCGGATAATAGGCGGCCTTGGCCACTCCAATCTGCGCGTTGGCGGAGGCCATGAGCCGCTCGGCGGCTGCAATGTCAGATCGGCGCTCGAGCAACTCTGAGGGCAAACCAGCGGGAATCGGGGGAGGGGGCATAGTGAGAGGAAGAGGAGGGAGGGTAAAAGACGCCGGCGGCTTCCCCATCAGAACTGCAACGGCGTGCTCGTATTGCGCGCGGGCAACTCCAACATCGATGGCCTGAGCTTCCGTTGTCTCAAGTTGCGTTTTGGCCTGCTGAACCTCCAGATCGGAAGCAAGCCCTCCTGTATACCTGTTCTCAATCAAGTCCAGTGCCTCTTGATACTGGGTGACGGTCGAATTCAGAAGCTGCTCCTCGGCATCGAGGGAGCGGGCCTGGTAATAGAACAAGGCCAACTGGGCATGCATCGAGAGGCTCACGGTTGCGAGGTCGGCGGCGCTCGCTTGAGCCTGGTCGCGATAAGATTCGACGGTGCGGCGTATGCGTCCCCAAGCGTCGACCTGGTAAGACCACTCGAAGGGAATTTGTATGTCGGTGAAGGTAACGCCATTGAAGGTTGGGCTGCGGGGTTGTCGATTTGTGGAGTAATGGTTGCGCGTTACCGTCGGGTTGACGGTCAAGGTTGGAAAGTAATCGGCGCGGGAGTAGCGGAGCACTGCACGAGCCTGGGTATATGCAGCCTCGGCGGCTTTCAAATTTTGGTTGGAGACGTTGACCTGTGCTTCGAGAGCGTTCAGTTGCGGGTCCTGAAATATCTCCCACCAGTTGCCGCTGAGCTTCTCGTCGCTGGGCTGGGCAGGCTTCCAATCGCCGACTTCTTTATAGGCTGGCGGAACTTCCGCCGCGGGGCGCTTATAGTTTGGTCCAACGGTGCAACCCACTAGCAGGAGGATGCTCAGGACACAGAGACTGCCCGCGATGCGCTTGCGGACTCGGGCTGCTAATTGCGAGGCGCAGAGAGAACTCACTGCTTCCCTCCTGGGGCTGCCGGGGGCGGTGTTGCCTGCGGCGCAGCGATCTGCACTGTTTCTCCTGTCACGATGGAATCGGGTGGGCTCGTAATGACGGATTCGTTGCCCTTAAGACCCGAAACGATTTCGATCGAAGTGCCGAAGTCGTGACCTGGCATTACCGGAACCAGCTTCGCTTTCCCGTTCTCGACAACGGCGACGTTCAGGCCTTCCTTCCGAAATAGGAGGGTGTCGACCGGCAAAATGTAGGTGGAGGAATGCCCCGGTACTTTGAAATGGACTTCCGCATAAGCGCCGGAAAGCAATTCCCCTGATGGGTTATTCACGTCCACTTCAACCAGCAGCGTGCGCGTTGCATAGTTAATGGCCTCGGCGGTGCGGACCAGTTTCCCTGTGAACGTACGTCCGGGAAACTCCGCCAATTGCAGGTCTGCGGTCAGGCCCGGAGTGGTTTGCTGCGAAAACTCTTCAGGTACATTGACATACACGCGTAGCACGCCGGGCTGGGCGATGTGGAAGAGATCGGTTTTCACAATGGCATTGCTGCCTGAATTGATCAGGTCGCCGATGTCGGTGTTTCGGGCGGTAATTACGCCGTCGAACGGGGCGTAAACCTTCTCGAACGACACCAGCGCGGAGTACTGCCGGACCGCTGCCTGGTCTGCTTCGACAATCGCTTTATTCGCGTTGTATGTGCCGACAGTATTGTCAACGTCCTGTTGGGACACGGCGTTGGTTTTCTTAAGCCCTTCATAACGGGTTTTGGTGATGGTAGCCAGCTCGAGATTGGCTTCCGCGGTTAACAGATTGCTTTGTGCTTGCTGGAGCTGCTGGTCCACTTCAGGAGACGCGATTACCGCCAGAAGCTGGCCTTTTTTGACATGCGCCCCTATATCGAAGTACCAATGTTCCAGATAACCGTTCGTGCGCGCGAAAACCGGCGAGGTGATAAACGGTTGGACGTTTCCCGGCAGCACAATTTCCTGCGAGGGTGCGGCCCGCTTAGGCGCAACAACCGAAATGGTGGGTACCGCCAAATCCGCGGTTTCCGTGCGAAGACTGGCGTTTGTGTGGATGCGCTCAAGAATGCCGGAAATCAATACTCCGGCGAAAACTAGAAAAATTGCGCCCCCGATGAGCCAGCCTCGTCGCGAACGACGCTGTGTGGCGGGGCTAGTCGGCGATTGCGCTTCTTGCACGTGACCCTGTCCTTCTGTTTCCGATTGCATTTGCATCACCCTTCAAATCCGATTTCGCAAGCCCTATGGTTGAGTAGTGGTTTCCGCCGGCCGGTGGCGCAGTCCATGGAGAATGCTGAACACCGTTGGAACGAAGAGCAACGTGGACACCGTGGCGAAGAGCAATCCACCAATCACAGCGCGGCCAAGGGGAGCGTTCTGCTCGCCACCATCTCCAAGCCCCAGCGACATCGGCAGCATGCCGATAATCATGGCCAGCGCAGTCATTAACACAGGGCGGAATCGAGTGAATCCAGCCTGAAGAGCCGCGGCGACGGGGTCTTTGCCCTCTCTCAACTGTTCGGTGGCGAATTGCACCACCAGGATGCTGTTGGAGGTGGCTACACCCATGCACATGATAGTGCCCGTGAGTGCCGGCACACTCAACGTGGTGTGAGTCACGAACAGGAACCAGGCGATGCCAGCGAGAGCCGCGGGAAGTGCAGTAATAATGATGAAAGGGTCCAGCCAAGACTGAAAGTTCACCACGATGAGGAGGTAGACAAGGACAATAGCGAGGGCCAGCCCCGATAAGAGACCAATATAGGAGGAGCGCATAGTCTGAACTTGACCGCGCAGGACAACTTGCGAGCCGCGGGGCAGCTTCGACCGCATTTTATCGATGATGCTTGTAATGTCCCCGGATACGCCGCCCAGATCGCGGCCCTGCACCGCTCCGAAGATGTCGATGACTGGCATGATGTTGTAGTGCGAGACAACGGCCATTCCGGTTCCGCGCTGGATGGAAGCGACGGTCGCGAGAAGGGCCGGTGCGACGCCAGGAGTGGGTCCCGTGATGGGCATGTTGGCGAGGTCCTGGAGCGTGTCGACGCGATACTGCGGGGTTTGGGTAGAGATGTCGTAGCTGTTTCGATTCTTAGGGTCGAGCCAGTATGTTGGCGCGGTCTGGAAGCTGCCACCAAGCGAGATTAAAACGTTTTGCGCAACGGCTGAGCCATTGTAGCCGATCTCTTGCGCCTTGGTGCGGTCCATCCAAAGGTGGATGTAGGGTTCATCGAACGGCTGCTGGATGCGCGCGTCGGCTATCCCCGTCACGTATTTCACTTGCTCAAGCAAGGCATTCGCGAAGGCTTGATTCCCCTGTAGATCGTTACCCACCACTTGAATGTCGATCGGAGCCGGCAAGCCAAAATTCAGGATTTGGGTGACTATGTCGGAAGGCAGGAAAGAAAAGGTCACGCCGGGAAATTGTTTTGCCAGGCTGATTCGCAGGTCGTGAACGTACTTAGCCGTCTTGTGGTTGTTAACGCCAAACGTCACCAAAATATCCGCATCCGAGGTGCCTACGGTTCCAGTATTCAGGTACGACGTGTTGATGCCGCTGTAGGGCAGTCCGATGTTGTCGATAATGTTGGAGATCTCGCCCGGCGGAAGCTGTCGCCGGATCGACCGCTCGACGAGATCACACAGGCGGGCGGTCTCTTCTATTCGTAAACCGGTTGGAGCTCGCATGTGGAGATTAAACGAGCCGCTGTCAATCGTGGGGAAGAAGTCTCGCCCCAGCCAGGGAATGATCAAAACCAAGGAAGCCACGCAAGCGGAGAAGAATCCGACAAGGAAGGCACGGCGATGATGAAGGCAACGTTCCAGCAATCCGTGATAACGCTCGCGGAGACGCTCAAACGCTTCCTCAAAGCGAAGCTGCATACGAACGAATGGATTGCGGGATTCCATGGTATGCGGGACGTCATGGCGCAAAAGATACTTGGCCATCATCGGAACAACGGTGCGAGAGAGCAGATAGGAGGCCAGCATGGCAAAGATTACGGCCTCACCGAGCGGAACGAACAGATATCGCGCGACACCAGAGAGCAGGAACATCGGGGTAAACACGATGCAGATCGAAATCGTGGCCACAAAGGCCGGCGTAGCGATTTGCGCGGCGCTGTCTATGACCACCTCATCCATGTCCCTGTCTGGTTCCGCCTGACGGTTCCGATTGATGTTCTCGATCTCGACTGTCGCGTCATCCACCAGAATTCCGACGGCCAGGGCGAGGCCACCTAAGGTCATAATGTTGATCGTTTCTCCAAGAACACTGAAAGTGATGATTGAGGTCAGAATGGCGAGGGGAATGGAAACAACAATGATGGTCGTACTCCGCCAACTGCCGAGAAAGATGAGAATCATGAGGCCGGTAAGGCAGGCCGCAATGGACGCTTCGGTCACCACGCCCTTAATGGCGCCATTAACAAAGATGGATTGGTCCGCCAAAGGTTTAATATCCAGCGCCGGCGGCACGGTCGTCTTGATGAACGGCAACAGAGCCTTGATTCCCGCAATGATGCTTAGGGTCGACGTATCGCCGCTCTTTTGGACAGTCAAGAGGGAGGAGCGTTGCCCGTTCACGCGTACGATGTTCGTCTGCGGCGGAAAGCCGTCGCGCACCCAAGCGACATCACTGATATAGATGGTCGTGCTGCCAATCGTTTTTATAGGGATGCGGTTGAGTTGTTCGATGGTCTGGGGGGCCGCATTGGCGATGTCGACGTCATATTCCTTCAAACCGATTTTAGATGTTCCCGTAGGGAGAATCAGATTCTGAGCGGCGATGGCATTGACCACGTCCAAGGGGGAAAGACCCTTCGCCTGCAAGGCCTGTGTATTTAGGTCCACTTGTACCTGGCGCTGCTTTCCCCCATACGGATACGGGACGGCGGCACCTTGCACGGTGACCAGCTGAGGGCGGATGTAAGTGAGACCATAATCGTTGAGGGCCTGCTCCGATATGCCCTGGCCGGAAAGCCCGAGTTCGAGGATCGGAACTGTCGAGGCGCTGTAGCTAATGATCAAAGGCGGCGTGGTGCCAGCGGGCAACTGCCTGAGTTGCGTTTGGGAATTTGCGGTGATCTGGGCGATGGCCTTGTCGATACTGACTGTGGGTTGAAAAAACACTTTCACCACGGCGATACCATAAAGCGATTGCGACTCTAGGTGCTCGATGTTATCGACGGTGGTGGTCAGGTTGCGCTCTGTGATTGTGACAATCCTGTCGGCCAGGTCTTGTGGTTCGAGACTGTTATAGGTCCAGACAATGCTGACCACCGGGATATTGATGTTCGGAAAGATGTCCGTGGGAGTCCGAACGATCGAGAGGCCCCCGAATAGGAAGATCAAGATCGCGAGTACCACGATTGTGTACGGCTGCTTTAGCGCGAGCCTGACGATCCACATCATGATTCGAGTGCCCCCAATTCCTGTTCCAGTTTGACCGGACTGCTGCGTTCAACCAATTCGAGACTACTCACGGTGTTTCGGAGTTTTGGCATCCAGGGTAGAAACCATTTGCTGTGCTGCCGGGGGTACGCTGACCTTTCCGGACAGAACAATATCTTTCGCGGGAATCTTCTTGCCGTACACACGGCGATTGTCGCCGCCGTCCGGACGAATTGTAGAGCCTTCCAGGGACACTCCGGCAAACAGACCGCGCGCCCTTGAGTAACTCAGGATTTCGGCTCGCAGAGTCGCGTCGGCTTCGGCGGACGCATCGCGGCCCACCGGGCCCGCGGCAACGGAAGCATCCCCTCCGAGCTTGACCTTGCTGGCCAGGATGCCGGTCGCGCCCCGTTCATTCATCACCAGCAACACAAAATCCGTAGCTTCTCCACCGATCTGAAATCCGAAGCTTCCGCCTTCCAGCGCCATCATCGTGGGAGCGCCCCAGGGTCCCCTGAAGTTTTCACCCCTGCGGCAGGACATCGCGCCCCGTCCATAGCTGGCGCCAACAATGAATGCGGCCTTTAAGACTGACGGGAACACGACGACGCAATCGGCTTTGTCGAGCAAATCCTGCGGAATATCGTCAGGAACATCGAGGATCTCTTTCAGGACCGTGCCGCAATTTTTCAGTCGGTCGTCATCCTTGGTTTGGTCCGACGCGCTGGCCACCTCAGCAAAAAATGGCGCAGCCGCAAATAGAACGCTGCTCAGACAGGACAGAAACTTTCTCATAAAGATTCTCCGCAGGAGTTTTGAGTTTTTCTTGCCTCGGACCCAGACGATGCAGCCCGCATGCCCAGACGATGCAGCCCGCGTGCCACTGTCGAGGGCGGTAGAGATTTCGGGAAGTAGTTGAAAACGGGCCGTTTGAGCTGGGAGGAAGGAAATTAAATAGGGTGGAGAAAGTTTCCAAGTGTCCATGGAATGGAACCGGTGTCATCCGGTCGACGGGGTGTCATTGAGATTGCGGATTGCCTGCCGGACGGAGAGGAAACGAATCTGGACAGGACGCCTCTGCGGCACTCTAGGTCCGGCAGGGTTTAAGGCGTTCCTTGTGAAAATGGGTTATGAAGTCAGAGTTGAGAAGCCGTCGAAATCGCATTTGACCACGAGAATGGTGACATCATCATTGAAACCGACCCCGCTGCAGAAATCTGCCGCGCTGCTGAAGATGTCGGTCATGAGGCCTTCCGCAGACAGGGAAGAACCGCGTCGTATTACGCCGGAAAGGCGCTCTGTGCCGAATTCTTCGCCGAGCTGGTTCCGTGCCTCTGTGACGCCATCGGTGTAGAAAACCAGCACGTCGCCGGTAATGAGGTCTGCCGAGGCCAGTTCACACATCTCTTGCGGAAATATTCCGATTGGTGGACAAGACGAATCCATGTGCGTGAGCGTGTCCGTCTCGGCTCGAAACAGAAGCGCAGGGTTGTGGCCGCAGTTGACATAGTTGACGGTCCGCTTGTCTGCATCGATTTCGGCGAGCATCAGGGTCACGTAGCGTTCGCCATCCGACACGGAGCGGATACCCGTGTTCAACCGTCCCACTACGTCCAGCATGCTTCGATCGTGATTCGCCTCAAGCTGCACGGCTGCCGCCGTCGCGGACATCAAAAGAGCAGCGGGAACGCCCTTTCCGGATACGTCGGCAATGACGATCTGAATGCTGTGCGCGTCGATGGGAATATAGTCGTAGTAATCGCCGCTCACGCCACGGGCCGGCTGCATCATGCCGGCGATTTCGAGTCCGGCAATGGCCGGTTTACCCACGGGAAGAAACAGGCGCTGCACTTGCGCGGCGAGCTCCACGTCGTGAAGGAGGTCGTCACGCTGCTGCTGAACCGCTGTGGCCAGCGCCTCCCGCTGGTCGATATATCGCTGGATGACGTAAACAACAAAGGCGAAGCACAACATCGCGGACAGGTTGTGGAAGATCCGAAGCCCCGGGCCGATATTCCGCGGGGAGAAAAAATCGTGGAACAGAATACAAACGGCGATGAGGCTGTAGCTGAGTTCCCTCTGCAGGAAGATCGCGCCAACGCCAAGAGGGAAGATGTAGAGGTAGACAAGCGAAATCGAGAGAACGAGATGGTCCGCATACGCGACCGCGCCAATCGCTCCCAAGACCAACACAAGCGGCAGCCACGCCGGTCCATTTGAAGCCACATCTTTCCGCAGGAGGGACAGCAACGGAATCCTTTCGCGAAAACCGCGCAACTCGACGGGCTCCGATTCCCGGACAGCAGGATGCGCTACATCATTCATTCAAAGAGAATTTTCGCCATCATTCCTTTGTCTTCGTGATTGAGAAGATGGCAGTGAAAGACGGACATGCCTTTGATCACGGGGTCGGTGAAGTCCATGATGACGTCGACGGAACCGCCATAAGGAACATTGACCGTGTCCAGCCACAGTGGGTCGGCGATCGGTTTATCGTTTTCGGCGTAGGCCAGGAAGTGGACCTGGTGGATGTGCATGGGATGCAGTTCCGCACTAGCATTGACAATCCTCCAGTGCTGAAACGTCCCGACCTTTGCGCGCACCATCGGAGCGGCATCCGGCGTGAATTTTTCTCCGTTGATGTAAAAGCCGTTCTTGTCTTCCGTGAACGTCACGACGAACCGAGGGGGCGCTTCTTCTTCGGCCGCGAGGTTTAGCGTTTTGAGATCAGGCTTGAGCGAGCTTTCGGAAGTTTTGTGTAGTGCATCCGCCGCAGACTGCGGAACGACATCGGCCAGTACCATCGCTGGATTCGGATCGCCGTCTGGTCCAGTATCCACACAGCGGGAGATGAGACGCCGAGGCGCGCCGGCTGCCGGACCGGCGACAATCGCTTCCACCCTGCCTGCCGGCGGCAACAAGACATGATCGACGATACGCGTTGGATGATTGCGATCGTGAAGGGCGATGGGCATCCCATCCATGGCGACGATTTCAAACGTTCCACCGTCCAGTTGCAGGTCCAGATAGCGATCCGCGGAAGCGTTCACCAAGCGCCAGAACTGGCGCGCACCAGGGGCGATTTCAATTTGAGGCCGTACGGATCCGTTCACGGTCATGATCTCATGCGGCGTCTCATGCTCCGCGCCACAAACATCCGAACTGAGTTCAACGCGCTGCTTCAAAGCGGCGGACTGCGGGTCGTTCTTGGTGGAACGACCACGGACAACCAGGATGCGCTCCGGCAAGCCGGCCAGCGCCGGATAATAGGATTCGATTCCCTCAATCACGAGCGCCCCGGACATGCCGTCCAGCACTTGTTGGTAGCTCTCTCCGTGAGGATGCGTGTGGTACCAATACAATCCGGGCGGATGGTCTTTCGGAATCTGCACGGTATAACTGAGTGATTTTCCGGGCATGGCCAGCATGCTCAAGACGTCATCCTGAGGAGCGTCGGGAGAAACGGTCAAACCGTGGAAATGCAAATTCGTCATGTCCATGCACGGAGCAATCAGGCATTTTTCCTGCGGCTGGCTTGGAAGATCGTTGATGTAGGTGATCTTCAGTTGGTCTCCCGGTGACAGGCGCAAAGTCGGAGCGTTCGGTTGGCCGTTAAAGTAGAAGGAGTCCTTGCCGTCGCTTGTAATGCCGGCATGCAAACTTAGGGAAAGCGTGTGTTTTTTCGCGTTAATGTCTGGGGTAGAGCGTGCTTGCGTCTTCCTGAGGCCAATCAACGCCAGAGCCAGCGCACATAGACAGGCTAGCGCTAGCACGGGGCTCGGTCGGATTGCGCGCATGCTTGCCTCCTTTCAGGCGATATGCAAAGCCTTGCTCTCCCTTTATGCATTCGCGTGTCGTGCATCAGTGCCGGAGGCGGGTTCTTTGTCTCTCTCAGATGCGGCTGCGGGCGCGAAGCCCGCAGCCTGGTACGCTGTGTTCTTATTCCGCCTCCGCCTGGTGCCAGGTGGAATCGGGGTCATAAGCGGTCATGGCTTGTGCAACTTTGGTGGTGTCGGGGCCGAGGTCCTTTTCGTAAATAGTTCCGGACTCGTCGACAATGAAAGTCATCACGCCCGAGGAGCGGTACTCCGCCGGATAGGCCACGAAGGCGAATCCCCCTGTCATCTTCCCGTCGACGACATAGTTCTTCGCTCCGCCCGGGGCATGAGGTCCTTGGCTAGTGAGGATGCGGAAAAAATAGCCATGGAATGGGACCGGGTCGAAACCGTCGATAGAGGCTTTTGCCTGCGCACTGGCGATGAGGGGGCTGATCGGGCTATCGAACTCGTCGTAAGCGCCGTGCCAGTACAGACCGTCGTGCCGGCCCTCATCGCTGACCAGTTTCTGCGCGAATTGTCTAGAGAGAGCGCCAGAGGGGCGCGCGAAATATTGCTTTTGCGCATTGACCAAGGCGCTGCACGCGTCCATGGCGGCAAGTTCATTTTCGCCTATGCGACGGAATAGGATCTCGTCTTTGCCCGCGTCGGTGTCGAAATACCAGGAACCTCGGTTGTTTACCAAGGGGATCGGAAACGGCCAGTTTTCAGCTCCCACAACCAGGGTTACCGCCCCGTCTGGCTCGGTTACGAACCGATGCATTTCCTGGTATTTGACGACGAAGGCGGCGCGCGCTTCCGCGTCTTCCGTTGGATCGCCGGACGAGAGGATATCCTTTGCGGCTGCTCCCAGGATGTTCAAGGGAGATTGGTCGTCCTTGGCCTGCATGGCCGTAAAGAGAGCGCTGCTGGCATCGTCCGCGGAGGCAAAGGTGCGCTGTCCGGGCTGCTGGGCGAACGCTGGCGCGAACGAACCTCCCAAAGAAAGCGCCAAAAGAGCGGACCCACCGAATCGAACAAATCTCTTGCATTCATTTTCAACAAAAACCGAAATTCTCTGCAGCATGGTGTTTCTTCTCCATTTTTGAATTCTCGACAAGTTACCCACGCGGGTACGTCAATCAACTAGTGGCACCTAGTGACACCTAGTGGCGTCCACCGCCCCCGTGGCCGCCTCCGCCATGGAAGCCGCCGGCATGCATGCCGCCGCCTCCAAAGCTCGACTGCCCGCGGGAGGAAAAGCCTCGGGCACTTCCGCCGTGATTAAAGCCACTGAATGCGCCGGAGTGTGTTCCTGACTGACCGTGAAAGCCCGAACCTCCGTGAAAGCCCGACGCTCCGTGATCAGAACCTCCGTGGAAACCCGAAGACCCGTGGAATCCGCCGCCATGGTCGAAGCCGCCGTGGCCGGCGTTACCGTGGCCGAAATCACCATGATGGAACCCGTCATGACCGAAGTCTCGGCTATGCGAGATGTAATCGTGATGGTCGAAGGATCCTCGACCGCCGTGCCAGTCGTACCCCCAGTGGCCCCAGCCCCAGCCAAATCCTCCGAAGAAGCCGATACCAAACCCGATACCGAAAGAGAGTCCGATGCCTCCCCAAAAAATCCCGGGAACCGGATACCAGCCCGGGTAGGCAACGATAGGCGCCCCGTACACTAGCCAAGGATCATAGGCAGGGACGTAGACGACCTGAGGGTTGGCAGGTTCGATGACGATCGTGTTGCCTTGTGTCGTCACCTTCTCCTGTTCATTGCTATCTAGATGGCCAGACTTACGTGCTTCTTCACGCAGGGTCTGTACGGCGTTCGTCACATCCTCCGGCTGGCTCACATATGCCTCGCCAAGGGATGAAGTCCAGGACAGGTTCTTGTCCATGTTTTCAAGAACCGAGGGGAATTGCGCCATGGCCTTTACGCTGGGATCCCAATCCTGTTTGTCGACTTGTTTGGCCAGCTCCTCACCCTTCAGCTTGGAATTCCTTTGCATCCAGCGTTCCGCCTCGACGATCTGCGTTGGATACGTGGAAGCGGCCAGGATCTGCGCCACCAAAGCGTCGGGATACAACGCGATCGGCGCAACCAGCTGCTGCAGTTCCTGAGCCGACTGTTTCGCCGCCGGAGCTGGTGGTTGCCCGTTGGATTGCCCGTTTGATTGATCGCTGGATTGCCCGCTGGTGCCGTAATATTCGGCTTGCGCGGTGAATTGCACAAGCAAGCAGCAGAGAAGTACGACCAAAATCTGCTTAACCAATTTTATGTTCATAGTAAATTCTCCTGTACTAAGTTCAGTCCCTCTCAAATGACTTCATGCTCTCCTAGCCGCGCCTGGGTAACCCGGGCGCGTCGCTGGCGAGCCATCTGCGATACCTACTTTTTCGAAGCGTCGGGAGGGAATTTCTTAAACATTTTCTCCACGCCCTTATCGAGATTCTTGATGTTCTTGTTGGAGTTGTTGGAAAGCGTGTCGCTCGAAGTACCTCTCCATAGGAGCTTCTTCGTCTTCGTGTCGAACAGATCGACAACCAAAGTGCCCACCTTGTAGGTGTCTGTCGTGGTGGTTGCCTCTCCGAAACCTCCGCCTCCAAATCCTCTCCAGCCCCAGCCTCCTCCGAACCCGTCATAGAACGTATTCAAGGTTTGCTGGTTGCGTGTGATCTCCATGGCTACGATCGAAACATCGCCGCCCGAATCTACCTGGGTCCAACGCTTTGCCGCCAAGGCGGCATTGACCGCACTCTTGATTCGATCAATATCCAGCGCATCCTTGGTCTTAACCTGTTCCCAGGAGTAGGTCTTGTATTGCCCGAAGTTGACGTCGCGATCGTAATCCGTCTTCACCTGCTGGGCAGGTGACGTGCTGGCGAACAAGAACATCATTCCCACTAAAACGAATACGACTCTTTGCAGTTTCATAATTCCTCTTTCTTCGAGATTCCGGAGAGGGGCCCAGTCGCGCTCCAGCGCGCCGCTAGTCCTCACTGTTGCCCCTGGTGGCGCACCGACGCGCGTTCGTGAGCAGCCGCGTCTTCTTGACTGATTTTCTTTTCGTAGCGGGACTCAGCCACCTTGCTGCCATTTAGGTTGCCTTCCTCAAACACCTCCGCAAGGAAGTAGCGATCCCCGTACTTGTTGAAGATCAACTCGCTCTTGTCCGGCGCGGAGTCGGCCGCCGCGGCCTGGACTTCGAAGAGAGCGGAAGTAGAGCCGTCCGCGCTGCTGATTTCCATGAAGGTCAGATCGGCGTCGTCGAGCATGTGAATGAGGTACTTGCCTGGCGGAAGCTTGGTGTTTCCCGCGTGAAACTGGAATGGGATGTTGACTTCCAGGTCTCCAACGATCTGCGCATGTGCTTTACTCGGATAAATCGTTAGCGCAGAAAACAAAACGATGAACAGCGAGAGCAGTTGAAGTCCTCTTGTCCTTTTACGGCTTGCGTGTGCCGCGTCCATGGTTTCAACCAACATGCTGATTTCTCCTCGTCCGTGCCACATGAAAGCTTCGGTACCTCAACCGACAAGACTTGAATAGGCAACACGATTGCCAACTTTTGAGTTTGTAAGTGATTGAAAGGAGAGGCTAACCACGAGGAATGGCGAGGTGGGGACTGCCAATCCGTGAACACGATGGCACCCTGCCGACAGTCTGAACGACATGACTTCTTAGGATTACGCATCGAACGGCTTCGCCTATCTCGTGTGAAGATCTGCTTTTGGAGTTCTATCGGACAGCGGTTTTTGCGCTGCTAGCGAAGAGCGCCCTTAGGCGAGCGCGACGCAGCACCGGTTGCGCCGGCTCCTGCAGAGCCTCGGGCACGCGCAGGTAGCCGGTACGCTCGATCGAGGCGCGTCCGACCCACACGCCTGGGGGATAAACATCCGCCCCGCGATGTCGCTCCAGGCGATTGTAGTATTCCGCGCAATCTGCGATCTCCTCTCGTCCAAGCCTTGGCAACCGAGGAGGGCACAAAATGGACAGAATCTGCTGGAGCAGGTTCATTGCTTCCTACCAAACGGAGAAGCAATCGCGCGGATTTGGAATGCGGGTTGAAGCTCACTGACGACAAAATTGCGGACGGCATCAATCCAATGGAAGATCCAACGCTGCTTCATGGCAACTCTGCTGCGCGGGAAGCGGAGCCCTGTTCGAACGTGAAATGCCCAGCTTTTGCATGCGGAAGTAAAGCGTAGACCTTTTGATCCCCAAGCGTGCGGCGGCCCCATTGGGACCGGCGACAACCCACCGGGTGTGCTCGAGAGTCTTGCGAATGTGCGCTCGCTCCGCGTCCTGCAGGGTGATTGCTCCGAGGCCTTCCGCTTCGGCGGCGCGCTTCAAGCCGTCGAGAGGTGGGCGCAACATGTTCCCGGTCGTAAGGATTACGCTGCGCTCGATGAAATTCTGCAGCTCGCGAATATTCCCGGGCCAGGAATGATTTAAAAGAGCCTGCATTACTTCGGCGGGAACTTCGTCGATCTGCTTGCCCATTTGCTCCGCGAATGTCCTCACGAAATGCATTATCAACAGCGGGATATCTTCCAAGCGATCGCGCAGCGGAGGGACGCGTATGGGAAAGACGTTCAGGCGGTAGTAAAGATCGCTGCGAAATCGTTCCTTGGAGACCAACGCAGCTAGATCGCGATTGGTGGCGGCAACCAAGCGTACGTTGACGCGTAAAGTTTGCGTGCTACCTAGCCTCTCGAACTCTCCCTCCTGAAGGACGCGCAGCAGCTTTGGTTGCAGTTCGAGCGGGATATCTCCGATCTCGTCCAGAAAGAGAGTGCCGCCATCGGCCGTTTCGAAGCGTCCCACTTTGCGTGCCACCGCACCGGTGAAAGCTCCTCGCTCGTGCCCGAAGAGTTCGCTCTCCAGCAATCCTAGAGGGATTGCCGCGCAATTGAGTTTCACGAAGGGGCGATTTCGGCGCGTGCTGTGTTCATGAATGGCGCGCGCGATGAGTTCTTTCCCGGTCCCGGTTTCGCCTTCAATGAGAGCAGTGCAATTAGTGGGTGAGACCGTCCGAACGAGATCCAATACCTCTCGGAGAGCCCCGCTTGCTCCGACTATGTTCGCAAAGCCAACATTCACACCCCGGCTGTTCTTTGCCTGGGGGCCCCTGGATGCAATTGTTGGGAGCAATACCGAGAGATCACAATCGGCCGTCGCACCGGCGAGCACGCTGGCTTGATATTCGTTCGCTGGATGGTGGAGCTCCAAATCATTTTCCCGAAGAACTGCATTTTCCCAAGCCATACTCGTCCCCCCCGCGATTCGTTCGGCCTTCAGTCCATCTTCTTCAATGGTCAAAAGTTCAACACTACGAGCACCGCTACCTGCATGTGCATGGCCTGGAATACAGACCTTCCGCCGCAGAGCTCCGTGCTGGACCGCCCAAGCGTGCGGACAACCAGGTCCGAGGCTCACTAAATGCATGTTTCGTTCCACTTTAGGCCGGTGATGCAGATGCGAGAATCCTTGCTGAGTAATGCTTGGAAGAGGCCGTTACTCACCTCATTTTCATGTGTTTTCGAAAGCAAGTAAGACTCGGCGGGACGTGGGACTCTAGCGTCCCGCGAGATGCGCGTAATCGACAGCTCTGAAGTGGCGTAGTAATGACGCGCGTCGACCTGGTGACGCCCGATTTTTGCGTACCTTCGTAACCAAGGGTAACTCTGCCCTGCGGAATTTATCCGATATAAACCGCTTGCACTATTTTCCAATCGCGTTTCGGATTGGCATTTCCCATGCTCCTACTAAGGTTGCCTCTCGCTCTTGGGGAAACGGCAAGGAGACACCAAATGAGGGCCGCCAGAAAGCAATTGGATCCCACAATCCGCAGCAACGATACACGCGACTTCCACAGTTTGCTGCGGGCCAAGATCGTCGGGCAGGAAGAAGGAGTGCAGGCGCTGGTAGACCTCTATCAGGTTTTTTGCGCCGGACTTACCTCGCCGGGACGGCCAGTCGGCAACCTGTTGTTCTTGGGACCTACTGGATCGGGTAAAACGCGTATTGTCGAAGCGGCCGCGGAGATTCTTTTCGGGAATGCGCGAGTGGTCCTTAAGGTGGATTGCGCCGAATTTCAGCATTCCCACGAAATCGCCAAACTGATCGGTTCCCCTCCGGGCTATTTGGGCCATCGCGAGACACATCCTCTGATCACCCAGGAAGCTCTGGCACAGAGCCACACGGATAAGTTGAAGCTATCGTTCTTGCTCTTCGACGAGATTGAAAAAGCCTCCGATAGTCTATGGCAACTACTTCTGGGCATGTTGGACAAGGCCACTTTGACTTTAGGGGACAACCGTCGTGTGGATCTGTCCAGGACTGTTATTTTCCTGACCTCCAACCTGGGTGGGGCGGAAATCACGGAGCTCATGAGCGGTGGAATGGGCTTCGTCCAGCCAAAAGATAAGCCCGTTGCGGGATTGGACCTAAAAGTCGAGCGCACGGCCGTAGAAGCTGCACGTCGCAAATTTTCACCCGAATTCATGAACCGCCTGGACAAGGTGGTCGTCTTTCACCCCTTGCAGCGGGATCAGCTGGAACAAGTTCTGGAGATCGAACTGGGTCAGGTCCAGCAGCGAATAGTGGAAACCGCTACAGGGCGATTCTTGTTTCACGTAACCGGTCCGGGCAGGGAATTCTTACTTCAGGAAGGCACGGACCAACGCTATGGTGCGCGGCATCTCAAGAGGGCCGTTGAGCGCCATATTGTCTATCCACTTGCCAATCTGCTTGCCACGGATCAAATACATCTTGGCGACCTGGTCTGCATCGATTGGGATCACAACAAGGATTGCCTGACTTTCATACGCGAAGGCGAGGATCTGGCAATGCCACCTCGCCGTTTCGAACCGGCAGCACGGGTGCGATTCACTCCTGCGCGTATTGGGAATGCCTTCGTGACACTGACTCCGGGAGGTTCGCCGTGCGCGGCACGGTAGAATCGATCCGCGGCCCCCACCGACAGTCAAAATGGGCCACCGCTGGCTTTGAGGACGTCAACATCGCTGTGGTGCACTGATTTTATAGAGGGCTGCGTTAGTCGCGCCGAAAGTGTTTCTGTTAAGTCTTGAAATCAGCCCACCCCTTCTTTTCTCCCATAAACGCCAACCCGTGCGAATCGTGCTCGCAGATAGGAAGCAGCTAAGGACTTGCTGACTCCCCTTTGAGAGCCACGTACGTAAAAGACTTTGCTTTTTCGTTTGTTCACTGCGACTGGGTGGATCGGACAGATTCGGGCAGCTGCCTTCGGCGTTACGGATGTGGAGTGAACGAATAAGATCGAGTGACCTTAGACGTTCGGACGGGGCTGCCCCTGGACTTTGAGAACGTGATCACGGAGGTATAGCCAGTAGCAATCTCCGCGGCCGCGATGGTGGAAGACAAGTGGTGGTTGCATGGGGTCGGGATTTTTGAACCGGGCGAACATCTCTCCGGTCTCAATACTTTGCGCACATTGCTTGCACTGATTTGGTTCAGACATTATTTTACTCGCTTCTAGAGGAGCGTGAACGAGGTCTTTGTGGATGACGTTGATCTCCTCTTTCATCTGTTTGTATCCTTCTTCGGCACCGTCAGAGAATCAATCCTTCATATTCCGGAGATCTTCAACCTCGAAAAGATCGTATGAAGCACCAGCATGGACACGAGCATCACCAGCGAAGCGCGAAGAGCCAGGCGCAAATATCGAAGCCTCGACTTTGAAGACTGTGTCATCGGGTCTCCACCAAGTCCGTTTCACTCATCTTGGAAGAAACCTGGTTCAATTCTTTGCTCACATCGAGCGTTTTTCCGGCAAGAGTGAACAACGATTGCGCTTTGACGAGGTCACGAGGAACGCCCCTACCCGCCAAATACATTTCAGCGAGATTGAATTGCGCGTAGGCATCTCCCTGGTCGGCCGCCCAAGTCCACAATTTGATGGCTTCCTGCAAATCGCGAGCGACTCCCTGACCGTGAAATAACATCGCTCCCAATCGCGTTGCGGAATGGGTGTCACCTTGGTCGATAGCGCGGCGATACCATGCGGCGGATTCTCCGCCATCAGCCTTGACGCCTTGACCGAGTTCGTAGATTTCACCGAGCACTGCTTGCGCTTGCGCCGATCCGTTTTCGCCTGCAAGCCGGTAGTGGCGTAGGGCTTCTTCAGCGTCTTGCTTCACACCTTGGCCCTTTTCATACAGGACTCCCAATCCGTAGTGAGCACCGGCATTACCTGCCTCCGCCGCCTTCCTAAACCATTTCGCGGCTTCCGAGGGGTCTGCGGAAACACCCATCCCGCGGGCGTAGAAGACCCCGAGAAGGGCTTGTGCTTCTGGACTGTGTTTCTTGACGGCTTTGCGGGTCAGCTTTAGCGCTGTGCTTAGATCCTGAGGCACCTCTTGGCCACTGGCATATATGCAGCCAAGGGCTGCCAAGGCCATAGGATATTCCGCATCCGCTGCACGGTGGATCCAATGCAGGCCATCCTCAGTGCTTTTCTGCACTCCTTCACCGCGGAGATAAAGAAGCCCGAGATTCACTTGAGCTGCGGGGTTCCCATATGCGGCGGAGCGCATGTACCACTTGGAGGCTTCCGCGAGATCCCTGACAGCTTTCGGACCAGTCTGGTACAGATAGCCGAGGTTGTTCTGTGCTGCGGGATCACCGCTGTTTGCGGCCAAGCGATACCACCGGATTGCTGCGTAAGTGTCCTGCTCGACTCCCTGTCCAAACTCGTAAGCGAGGCCGAGTTGGAATTGCGATTGTGGGTCTCCGGAGTCTGCCTTCTTGGTCAATCCCTTCAGATCGATTTGGGATGATTTCTGGATCGATGTCGGTGCTGTTGGGGCTAAGGATTGCGCTGCTGCGAAATCCGTGTACCCAATCGTGAAGAGCAACGTAATCAATAAAAGGTCCCTGCGCATAACGCCCATCCTTCTGAGGGAACGCCCAAACAAGGCGTCCCAGTTCTATTCCTAATTCACGCGAGGAACTCACCCCAGCCCTCCACGGTTCACCGAAAATCGGATGAGAGAGCAAAACAGTTACAGCTCGAGTCGCCGGCAGACATCAGCGGTCGGTAACCGCTGATTCTTTTCTTGGACTTCAGTGCGCATCGAATTCTCATCATCTGCTAGCCGGCGCTTGGCTTCGGGCAGGAAGGAAAGCAAACGTGCTGCCAGGAAGAAAACAGATTCACGACCTGGAGCTGGAAACTGCAAGTGATTGAATCAAGGGGCAATGCGAATCGATGGAAACGCTCGATGCGCCAAAAGCCGGAAAATCGTCAAGCCGACGCGGGGCACAAGTGTCGTACGGTCTGACAGTGTCGGAGGGGATGTCAAATGACGCGCAAAATCTACAGCGTCAGTGGCTCGCTAGTGGCAGTGAGCAGAGCTGACGGCTACCGTCGTTTGCTCTGTCGTTTTTACTGAAGTTGGCGAGAGCGAATCGGGGAGACTTGGGGGTGGCCTTTCGGGCCTTCTACGCCTCGCTGCTGCGACGCGCTACTGTACCCTTGGCAGCCATTCCGAGGGCTGGGATTCTGCGTCGGGAAAATCCGCATTGCGTTGTCGTGCGGGTCGTGAGATTCCAAGCTTCTGCATTTTCGCAATTAACGTGGTGCGCTTGAGGCCAAGCTTGGCGGCAGCTCCGTTCGCGCCGCCGATCACCCAACCTACGGACTCCAGAGTGCGCAGGATCAGATTCCGTTCCGAATCGCTCAGAGTAGTTCGCGGCGGAGAAGGCGTGACTCCCTGAGTTTCTACCGCAGGCAAAGGATTAGGAAGCACTCCATCGTTCGAAAGGATCACAGCGCGCTCAATCAGGTTCTGTAGCTCGCGGATGTTTCCCGGCCACTGGTACGAGCAGAGGGCTGACATCGTTCCCGGAGGAATGTGTTCGATTTGCTTGTCCATCCGGCGGCCAAAAATCTCGACAAAGTGCATGACCAGGGCCGGAATATCTTCGGGGCGCGCCCGCAACGGTGGCAGCAGGACAGGGAAAACGTTCAGACGGTAGTAGAGATCGCTGCGAAATACGTTCCGCCTTACCATGTCGGCCAAGTCTCGGTTGGTCGCAGCAACGAGCCGAACGTCCACCTGGAGCGTCCGTGTGCTGCCCAAGCGCTCGAACTCTTGTTCCTGCAGTACACGCAGCAGTTTGGGCTGCAGTGCCAAGGGAATATCGCCGACTTCGTCCAGGAACAGAGTCCCTTTGTCGGCGAGTTCGAAACGACCAACTTTTTGCGCAATGGCGCCTGTAAAAGCGCCCTTCTCATGGCCAAAAAGCTCGCTTTCCAGTAGATCGAACGGAATGGCAGCGCAATTCAGCTTTGTGAACGGGCGTCCGCACCGCGAGCTGATGTTGTGGATGGCGCGCGCGATCAACTCCTTGCCGGTGCCTGTTTCTCCCTGGATAAGAACGGTGGAATAGGTAGGCGCGACTTTTTCGACTTGTTCGAGCACCGCTTCCAAAGCAGGGCTCTTACCGATGACTTGCTCGAATCGGCGCTGATCTCGGTCCTGGTCAGCGGGCCCGAATCTTTCGAAAGCTTCCACAGAAGACCTCCCGGCGCACCCGCATGCACTCTTCCATTACTGGGCTCAACTCTCCAGAGCGGCTCGAACACTCTCGAGCAGGGCTTCGTCGTCGAACGGTTTTGCCAGGAACTCTACTGCGCCTGCTCTCAGCGCCTGCATCCGCATTTTCGCGTCGCCATGTGCGGTGATGAAGATGATCGGAATCCTGCAACGTTCAGCGTTTAGCTTCGCCTGCAGTTCGAGGCCAGACATTCCGGGCATACGGATGTCCGCAATCAAACATGCAATCTGGCTTCGTTCGGCGGACTTCAGGAATTCCTCCGCCGATGCAAACGTTTGCGCGGGTAAGCCTACCGCCTTCAGCAAGCCCTGTAGCGCGCTGCGCACCGAATCATCATCATCGAGGACAGCAACTAAGTTGTTCTTTTCCCGAATAACCATGGTGCGAAACTAAAGCGTCGTCAAAAGCCGCGCAATTATGCTTTGGTATAGGTGCTCTAATACCGTCCTGATCGGAGACTAATCTCCATAATTTCGCGAAAGCGGGCCGTTAAAAGGGGAGGGGCGTGAGTTACTTCTTGCCGGAGGGAAGGCCGAGTTTTGCCGCCATTCTAACCAATTCTGCTAACGATTGAGCCTGCATTTTCCGCATCACGTGGCCGCGGTGGATCTTCACGGTGATTTCGCTGGTTCCGAGTTCAGAAGCAATTTGTTTATTAAGCATGCCAGAAATCACCAGGACCATAACTTCGCGCTCGCGCGCGGTGAGCGCTTCGTGGCACCTTCGCAATTCAACAAGCTCGCTCTGTTGTTGGCGTCTCGCGCGGTCACGATCCAAAGCTTGGTGGATCGCGTCCAGTAAGTCCTGGTCCCGGAAGGGCTTGGTCAGGAACTCCACAGCTCCGGATTTCATAGCCTTCACTGTCATCGGAATATCTCCGTGTCCGGTGATAAAAATGATGGGAATTTGGACGCCCGTGGCAGCCAACTCGCGTTGAAAGTCCAGACCGTTGATTCCCGGAAGTCTTACGTCCAGAACGAGGCAACTAGGCCCGTCCGCTGGCTTTCTGCGTAGGAACTCTTGCGCCGTTGCGAAGGACTCAGACCGCAGGCTCACCGATTTCAGCAGGCCTTGGATGGCATCACGTATGCCGGCATCGTCATCTATGACGAACACCGTGGGAGCGCCTGCGGGAGTCATAGCGATGGATGTAGGCTTAGCCATATTTACCGCTTTTCGTCTTGAGTATAATTGACCCCACTGAGTGTTAACAATCGCCCCCGATCGTTTCCATCATTCTGCCAATCGTCGCATTCCTAAAATTAGATATTCGTTCAGCATTTTCGGCTGTCCTGAACGGATCTCAGCACTTGGTACATCCAGTCAAATGACAGAGTGCCGACATGCCGACAGATTCGGGGGACTGCTGAGGTTGCAAAAACACCCTTGAATTGACGCATCTCCTATTCTGCCAATCGCTTCCAAGACCTCTTCCTTTTCGACACCGTCTGGCACGGCTATTGCTCCATTCCGTACCGGCTGCCGTTTTGGCCAGAGGGGTACAGATTCATGGGAACGTTTCGTGCAATTCGCATAGACGAGGACTCCGACGCCGAACTGGTGGCCGCAACAAAGTGTGGAGAGACGCACGCCTTCGAGAAATTGGTTTTTCGTTACAAACGGAGAGTTCTTGCCGTGGCGCAACGGATAACCAACAACCGGGAGGATGCCGAAGATGTGGTGCAAGAGAGCTTTCACAAGGCTTTCCTTCATCTCGACGACTTTCAAGAAAAGTCGCGGTTCTCCACTTGGCTGACACGCATCGCCATGAATGAAGCCTTCATGTTGCTGCGTCGAAGGCGGGGAATTCTCGAAGTCTTGCCGGAGAGCTCTGACGATGGTGTGAAGCCGGTGTGGGAGGCATTTGTGGATCATAGTCCCAATCCCGAGGAGTCCTGTTGGCGCCGCGAGCGAACGAAACTCTTGACCGAGGCGATCAATCGCTTGGGTCCAAAGATTCGAAGAACGATCTTGCTGAGCGTCATCGAAGAACGCTCTCTCGAGGAGACGGCTCAGATTCTGGGTACCTCCATTAGTGCCGTCAAGTCACGTCTTTTTCAGGGACGCCAGAAGTTGCGCGGAACGGTGAATCCCGGGCTCCTGTGGGGACTCTGCGCGGCAGGTCCGACGGAAGCCCAAAGCTGCTGACCGGGAGAGCCAATCATTGTGTGAAGTTGTGGTCCGGGTGTCGAGGGAATCAACGTAGTTGCTTTTTCGAAGTTTGTCTCGCAGAAAAAACTAAACGAAGTCTAACTAAGGAGAAAGTAAAAACATGAAGTCCAGACTGTTAGCAGGAGTAGTTTTCGGAATGGTTTTGTTGTTTACTTCAACCGCGCGGGCAGACGAGGACAGCAAACACGAAGTCAGCGCGCAAGGGATCGGGTTTTACACCAAATCCACAACCGGCAATGCCCGCACACAGAACACGACCGATGCAGGCGGGTTCCTATTGAGCTACCGCTACCACTTCAATCGTTGGTTGGCTGCCGACGCGAGCTATGGCCGCGTCCGCGACACCACGCGGACTCTTACAACCACCCCAACCTTGATATCTCCGATATTTGGGCCGGGCCCCAGGGTCCTAACCACAACGTTGCCCGTTCAGTCGGACGTTAATGAAACCACGGCTGCTCTTGTGGTAACGATTCCAAGCTTCGGGCGACTCAAGCCCTATGTGCTTGGGGGGACAGGCGCATTGACTTTTGTTCCCACCCAACACCTGGGTGCATTCACCCCGGGAGCGGGTACGCAGTCGAAAGCGGTGTTCGAGTATGGTGGCGGCGTTAACTACGAATTCACCAGACACTTCGCGGCTCGACTCGAATACCGAGGCTTCGTTTATAAAAGTCCCGACTTCGGCCTGATCACCTTGCGTACGGATGCAACCACACATACGGCTCAACCGTCGGCCGGTGTGGTTTTCCGATTCTAGTTGACGAACACATATCCACCAGCAGCCAGCGCCACGCGTAGTCTACCGTGGCGCTGGTCTGCTTTTGAAGTCTAAGAGAGGGCACGGGATGACACAGATGTTAATGGAATGGCGTGGAATCTTGCGAGCCAAGCGTCGAGTCTCTGTGTTTAGCTCCCGTATCCTCCTCGCTACCAACATCTTGCATCAAGACTCAGCCTTCCGGGCAAAGTGGCACGGTTCGTGCCTTTCAATCGATGTCGAGTGGAATCGAAATCGGCGCTCGGCAAAGGTGAAATACAGCATGAAACCCATCACTCCAGAAAACAATGAGCTCGGATTTATCGGAATCGGCTACATGGGCCGGCCGATTGCGCAGAGATTGCTTGAAGCTGGCTTCAAGCTGACCGCCCACGATCAGGATCGCAGCAAGGCGGAGAAGCTAGTTCGATATGGCGGCACGGTTGCGGCAAGCGTTGCAGAACTTTCCTCCAGTTGCAGCGTCGTGTTGTCGTGCCTTCCGAACGATGAAGCTGTTCTGAACGTCTATAGAGGGCCAGAGGGCGCGTTCGCAAACGCGCGTCGCGGCTCACTGGTCATCGACATGAGCACGGTGTATCCGGAGACCTCGCAGGAGCTCTCGCGACTAGGCTCCGAGCGTGGAGTTGACGTCCTCGACGTGACTATGTCGGGGAGTACGCCGATTGCCGAGCAGGGGTTGCTGACTCTGTTCGGCGGCGGAGACCAAGGATGCTTCAACGCTGCCGAGTCCATCTTTCGCGTGATCGCCCGAAAGTATTTTTATCTGGGGCCGAGCGGCTCGGGAGCGACCATGAAGCTGGTCGTTAACACCCTACTGGGGATCGGAATGCAGGCGATCGCCGAGGCCGTGGCACTCGGTGCGAAGGCTGGCCTCGATCGCAAGCGTTTGCTCGACGTGCTGTCTCAGACTGCAGTCGTCGCTCCAGCGCATGTGGGAAAACTGCAGAGAGCAATGAAGGACGACTATAGCCCTCAATTTCCGCTCAGGCTGATGAAGAAGGATTTCTGGCTAATTCTCAACCTCGCGGCTGCCGTTGGGGCGCGTATACCTGCGACCGAAGCTGCCTTTGAAGTCAATGCAAAGCAATCGCAGCAGGGAAGCGAGCAAGATTTCTCGGCGGTCATTCTGCAAATGGAAAAGCAAGCTCATTTGGGTTTCGCGGACGAAGAACGGACTCGAATTGATACCCCTCGAGAGAAGTCGGCCTGACGGGAAGGAGTCTATTCCCGCTACGTGCGTTCGGCTGAGGAGTGGCAATGATCCAACTGAAGGTAAATGGACTGGAGCAGTCGTTCGATGGCGACCCCGAAATGCCGCTGCTCTGGTACCTGCGCGACGTTGCGGGGTTGACAGGTTCGAAATTTGGCTGCGGTGTTGGGCTTTGCGGTGCGTGTACGGTCCACGTGAATGGGCAAGCAACGCGATCCTGCGTGGCAGCAATGCGCGACATAGCTAGCAAGGAAGTCACGACGATCGAAGGCCTCGAGAAAAACGGATTGCATCCGGTCCAGAAGGCCTGGATGCAAATCAATGTGCCGCAATGCGGCTACTGCCAGGTGGGACAAATCATGCAGGCGGCGGCTCTATTGAACAGCAAAAAGAAGCCGACCGACCACGAGATTGATGAGGCGATGGCCGGGAATATCTGCCGTTGCGGAACCTACCAGCGGATTCGCGAGGCGATTAAAGCGGCGGCAGGAGAAACGGCATGAGCACAGTGGAGAACGTCAGCCGGCGCAGATTTTTGACGGGAGGCATCATCGCGGCGGGCGCGCTTGTGCTCGGTGTCCGTTACTACTCCAAGCTTTCCTCCGGCGACAAACTTCCCCACGATACAAACGCCGATCACGCCACATTACACCCCAGCGTTTACCTCGGAATCGACCCAGACGGCACCGTGTGGATCGTAGCTTCGCGTTCAGAGATGGGCACGACGAGCCGTACTACTCTACCGCTGATTGTTGCCGATGAACTGGACGCGGATTGGCAGCGAGTGAAGATCGAGCAGGCCATTGGCGACAGCCGCTACGGTGACCAGAATACGGACGGATCGCACTCAATCCGCTCGTTCTACGACACGATGCGCCAAGCGGGAGCAACGGCGCGCTTCATGCTGATTCAAGCCGCGGCAAAGCAATGGGGTGTCCCGGCCTCCGAGTGCGAAACCGATTTGCACGTTGTTGTCCACCGCTCGACGAACCGCCGAGCGGGTTATGGCGAACTCGCCAGCGCTGCCGCGAAATTCCCAGTCCCCAATAGAGAAGAGTTGAAGCTCAAACCCAAAACTGCCTGGCGATATATAGGGAAGGGGGAAGTGAGCTACGACCTTGAAGCGCTGGTGACCGGGGAAGCCGTCTACGGCATGGATGCTCGCGTGGATGGCATGGTGTACGCGTCGGTGGAACACCCCCCCGTTCTCGGCGGCAAGGTGAAATCGTACGACGACAAGGAAGCGTTGAAGGTCGCAGGCGTGCATCAGACGGTTGCGATTGATCCGTTCAAGCCTCCGCCGGCGTTTCAGCCGCTCGGCGGCATCGCCGTAATCGCGGACAACACCTGGGCGGCGTTTCAAGGCCGCAAGAAGCTGAATATCTCGTGGGACAACGGACCGAACGAAAACTACAACTCTGCTGACTACAAGAACGAGCTACGCGATACCACCCACAAGCCATGCCAAGTGGTGCGTAACGTCGGTGATGCGAATGCTGTATTCGCCAAAGGTGGCAAGGTATTTGAGGCTGACTACTACGTTCCGCTTCTGGCGCACGCTCCGATGGAGCCGATGGTTGCGCTGGCGGAATTCAAAGGCGGCAAAGTGACAGCGTGGGCCCCCACGCAGAATCCCCAAGGTGCGCAAGACGCAATCGCGAAGGAGTTGGGGATCGCGAAAGAAGACGTAATTTGCCATGTCACTCTGCTCGGCGGCGGATTCGGCCGCAAGTCGAAGCCCGACTATGTCGTGGAGGCCGCGGTTCTCTCTAAAAAAGTAGGGCGGCCCGTGAAGGTAGTCTGGACGCGAGAGGACGACATCAAGTTCGACTACTACAACGCCGTCGCAGCGATGTATTTCAAAGCCGCTGTCGATGAGAAAGGAAAGCCAACTGCGTGGCTACAGAGGTCGGTCTTTCCTCCCATCACCTCAACCTTTGATGTAAACGCGGTCTACGGCGACCCGCCACATCTGGCGCAGGGCTGGACCGACATGCCGTACGACCTTCCCAACATCAGTATCGAGAACGGACCCGCCAAAGCGCACGTTCGCATCGGTTGGCTCCGCTCGGTCGCGAATATTTATCACGGGTTTGGAATCCAGTGCTTCACGGATGAACTCGCAAACCGCGCTCACCGCGATCCGCTCGATTACTTGCTCGATCTGATCGGCAAACCGCGCACCATCGATTTCAACGGTGTGAATTATCCAAACTATGGTGCGTCTCTAGAAACGTACCCGTGGGAGACCGGGCGTTTGCGTCGCGTCACGGAGATGGTCGCCGAAAAATCCGGCTGGGGGAAGCGCAAGCACAGTAAGAGCACAGGCGTCGGGATCGCGGCGCACCGCAGTTTCTTGACATATGTGGCCACGGTCGTTGAAGTCGAGGTCAATGATAAAGGTGAAGTACGAATCCCGCGCGTGGATACTGTTTTGGATGCCGGCTTGGTGGTGAATCCGGAAGCGACCCGCGCGCAGTTTCAAGGTGCAGCGGTCTTTGGCACCAGCGTAGCCCGAAGCGGACAGATCACGGCCACCAAGGGCGCAATCGACCAATCGAATTTTCAGGACTATACGGTAGCGCGAATCAACGAAGTTCCTTCTCAGACGAACGTGTACATCGTTGATAGCGACGCTCCGCCGGCAGGGGTCGGCGAGCCGGGTGTCCCGCCGTTTGTCGCCGCGTTCTGCAACGCAATTTATGCCGCCACGGGGAAGAGAGTTCGGGATCTCCCGATTACAAATTACGGCCTTAGCTGATCTTCGGCGTTCCTATGTGGAGAGCCTCACGTTCATCCGCGTTGAAAAGAGTTCGAAACAAGGAGAAGTCATGCCATCAAACAAGACTGGACGCTCGGTAGTCTGTACCTCGGCGATTCTGATGAGTCTTGTGACCGCAGCCATATTGTTGCCGGCGTCGGTTGTGCGGGCGCAGGGCGGTCACGATAACGCAGCCAGCGCCGCGACGTTTCGAACAAAATGCGCAATGTGCCACGGCCCAGACGGCGCTGGCTCTGAGGTTGGAAAAAGCTTGAACGTTCCGGACCTTCGCTCGCCGGCAGTTCAGAAGCTGCCCGATGCGGAACTCGCCCAAATAATTTCCGACGGCAAGGGGGGAATGCCTCCGTTCAAGAGTTCCCTCAGCGAGGATCAGATTCACGCCATGGTGAAGTACATTCGCTCGCTCGGTCGAAAAAAATAATCGAACTTTGGTACCGGAGAGATGCATGGGCGCGTTCCGACAGAAGAAAGGCTTTGCTTGGCTGGTTTTCGCTGGATCGCTCTGTTCCAGCGCCACTCCCAGCCGCATATTTGCGGACGACAAGGTTACTAGTGCTTCGCCGGCGACGACCGGCACGCCCAAAGCGTCGGAGCCTGAACAAGCGCCGACCGGCGGCGAGGCACAAACCAATAATTCGGAACCGCAGCGGCGCGCCCTGCCTGCGCCGCTGGATGGGGTTTTCCCCGGAACCGATTACCTCGGTCCGACTCCACTGATCGGAGTTCCGGACACTGATCCCGTCTATCCGCTGACCAAAGCAGTCTGGTCCATCGCACCCGCGTTGAAGGATGCCAGGGTCAAGGTCTACGGCTGGGTAAATCCAGGCATTAGCGTCAGCACTTCCAACAAGTCAAACATTCCGGAGTCTTACGCCATCGTTCCCAATCGCCTCGAACTCGATCAGGCCGTCCTACGCGTTGAGCGGCTGCCGGACACCGCGCAAACTGACCATCTAGATTGGGGCTTTCGTCTCACGACGCTGTATGGAATCGACTGGCGCTGGACTACCGCGCAAGGGTGGTTCAGCGGCCAACTTCTGAAGCACAACCGTCTGTACGGGTGGGATCCGGTTGAGGCTTACGCCTTGCTGTACATTCCTCATGTCGCGCAGGGAATGGTCATCAGGGCCGGACGGTACATTTCGCCCCCGGACATCGAGGCCCAATTGGCGCCCGACAACTACTTGTTCACTCACTCGCTGATGTTCACCTTCGATTGCTACACGCAGACAGGCATCAACGCGGACATAAAACTGAATGATCATTGGTCGATTATGGCCGGCATTCACGCGGGTGATGACGTTGCGCCGTGGAATGGAGCGGCGCACCCGACGGGCATGTTCATGGTGCGGTGGGTATCGAAGAGCAACAATGATTCAATCTACGGGGGCATCGATTCCATCAACAACGGTAAGTTCAAAGCTTTCCACGACAATTTGCAGCAGTCCAATATCACCTGGACACATCGGTTCAACGAGAAGGGGACATTTCTTACGACGACCGAGGCCTATTACATTTATCAGTCTCACGCATTGATCGGTGGAACCGTGAATTTTGGACCGCCGCACGCGTGGTTTGAAGGTGTCGGTCCCGGAGCGCCAATCAAGGGAAACGCTCCGGCGATAGGATTCGTTAATTACACCGAATGGAAGTTTTCAAAGAAAGACTTCCTCTCGGTTCGTCCGCTAGACATTCTAGACGACCAAAAAGGCGAGCGGACGGGCTTTGCGACGACGTACGCAAGTTGGACCGTCGGAGTCACGCACCGCTTCACCGACTTGATCTCCACCCGCCCCGAAGTCCGGTATGAACATGCGTTCAGTGCTAGGCCCTACGATAATGGCAGGCGCCAGGGCCAGCTCATGTTCGCGATCGACGCGATCCTACGATTCTGACTTCCCGAGAATCGAATTGAGCGAACGCGCGACCTGCCCAATTCTGAGCGCAAGTATTAGACCTCCTGCCTGATTGTAGGCAGGAGGTCAAGGGTTCGAGTCTCGTGCGCAAATCAGCGTGAGGCTACCTGAGCGGTTTCCTTACCCTTTCCGAGGAACTCCAGCAGGGCACTGTTGACCTGCTCCGCGTGCGTCCAAGTTATGCAGTGCGGACCTTCCTTCACTGTCACCAGCCGCGCTCCCTTGATCAGTTTGGCCGTCCGCATCCCCGCGGCGGTGAAGGGGACAATCCGGTCAGCATCCCCGTGAATGACCAGCGTGGGCACGTCGACGCGAGACAAATCATCGCGGAAATCCTCATACCATGTTGGCACGCAAGCAAGACTGGCCGTGGCAGAGGTGCCGGCCGCAAGGTTCCAGCTCGCATGCACGACGTGTTCGCTGACGCGCTTGCCCATAAAGACGTCCGTGTTGTAGAAATTCTTGAAAAATTCAGTGAAGAATGTGTAGCGGTCCGCGATGATGGCTTTTTGGATGCCTTCGAAGACGCTGCCATCCACGCCCTCGGGATTGTCCTTTGTCTTCAGCAGAAACGGGGGTACTGATGAGATGAATACCGCATTGCTTACACCCTTCGATCCGTATTTCCCCAGGTAGCGAGCCACTTCGCCGCCGCCCATCGAGAAACCGACCAGCGCGAAATCGCGTAGCTCGAGATGGCTTACAACTTTGTACAGGTCCTCGGCGAAAGTGTCGTAGTTGTAGCCCGTTGTTGGCTGGCTGGATTTGCCGAACCCTCGCCGGTCATACGTGATGACGCGGTGACCCGCTTCCAAAAGGCCCGGGATCTGCTTCTCCCAGGAAGCACCGCTCAACGGATATCCGTGGATCAGGATGACGGGCTTACCCGAGCCGTGGTCCTCATAGTACAGATCGATGTTGCCGGAGTTTTCCTTACCAACCGTGATGTATGGCATTGAGACACTTCTCCTTTGTGGGTTTGTGTGGGCCCGAAAGTTAATGATCTGTGTGGACCCTAAAGTTAGTGAGATGTCTGTGGTCCCTGCCGCGTTCCGAATTTTTCTTGGGTTTTGCGATCCGGAACCATCGCTCGCGAAGGCGGGTGCACAACAATGGGAAGCAACAGAGAAACGGCCATAATGCCGGCAATGGTGTGTAACGCCCCATGGTAACTCCCGCTAGCTTGCCGCATATAGGCAATTAGTAGTGGCCCAAATGCGCTGGCGAAGCCCCACGCCGTCAGCATGAGCCCATAGATGGGGCCCACATTTTTGGAGCCGAAGTAGTCCGCAGTGAAGGCCGGCATGGTCCCGAATCCACCGCCGTAACACATCAAGACAAGAAACGTGATAACCGTAAGCAGCGAGACGGTGTGACTGTTTGGAAGGATCCAAAAGAGCAGCACCTGTAGAAGAAACATCGCCACAAAGGCTCCTCGTCTCGTGATGAAGTCGGATGCCCACGCCCAAAATACACGGCCGAAGGCATTTCCGATGCTGGCTATGCCGACCATGCCGGCGGCGACAACCGCGCTCGCGCCCGCCAGCTCCTGAAACAACGGCGACTCCTGCGAAATTATAGAAATTCCCGCCGAGGTGTTCAGAAAGAGGAGCAACCAGAGTCCCCACCATTGCGGAGTCCTTAGAGCTTCGCCTAGCGAGTAGTCTTTCGCCGAACGATTAGAAACTTGCGCCGCCGTGGGCGACCATCCTGGGGGTCTCCAACCATCGGGTGGATTTTGCATGAACAGGGCGGAGAGCACCGTTAGAATCAGGTATGCAATTCCCAGATAGGCAAATGTTTCCAGTACTCCCACCGCCTGAATGAGCCGCGTAGCCACCGGCGCGGTGATGAGCGCTCCTGCTCCGAATCCGCCGACAGCAACACCAGTGATCAATCCTCGTCGGTCCGGAAACCATTTGACGAGCACGGCCACTGGAACAATGTAGCTGAGACCTAATCCAATTCCGCCGATGACGCCGTAGCTGAGGTACAACCACCAGAGCTTGTGATCTGAAAAGCTCGCGAGAAACACGCCTGCACCATACAGAAACCCGCCCGTGAGGGCGACGATCCGCGGCCCCTTGCGATTTAGCCAAAGGCCCCCAAAAAACGCGGCAATGCCGAGCACGAATATGCTGATCGTAAAGGTAAGCGTCACCTCCGGAATGCTCCAGCCAAATTGCTTGGCCAGCGGAGCGCGGAAAACACTCCAGGCGTAAACAGCGCCCAGGGCAATCTGCATAACAACCCCAGCAAGAGCGATTCCCCAACGATTCGTTGTCATAAGACCCCGTTCTCTGTCCCCGTCCTCTTAGTTTTCGTGCGACCTCGACCGATCGAAGAGAAGATAGGAAACGCAATTTGAATACCACAAAGGGGGAGGACTCCTGCCGCTGTTGGTGGCTAATAACGCTGCGCCTGCACAGAATTAATGGTGTGTTGGCCTGTATTGACTGACACCCTGCGGACACTATGTCTTAATTGCTGACACCTAAGACCTTGAAGAGTTCGACACTCAGACGTATCCCGATATTCGTGGTGAAGTTACAGGCGCCGAACGCGCCCTTCTCTTTGGCAGTCGGCGTGCCACCTCTAGCCGCGGAGCGCCGGCAAGGATAGAGGTTGTCTCGAGCGAGGAAGTCCGATCCTCGGTCCTGCTCAGAGAGTGAATGTTCCTTTGAAAGGGAGAGCAAATGGAATCACGTGAGGGGCGGTTGTTCCCAGCGGGTGGGAGACTGTTCGGGGCGACGCTGCTGGTTCTTGGCGGAGTGATGGCCGTGTGTCTCGCTTACGGCCAAGAGCAAGGCAAGACCAGCTACATGAAGGTAGACAGTACCGAATCATTCGCGTCGATCATGGCGAGAATGACAGCGGAGAAGGCGGCGGTGACACAAGAGCACAATGCCGTCCTCAGCGAGCGCTACGACTTGAGCGACCGCCCGGCCCAGGGCGTCACGATGGACCGCGGGAAACCAGTGCAAGAAGGCGTCCGCGTCAAGCTGCCCGCCGGGATGACCTGGGAGAAGCTCGCGGCCATGAGTCCCGAGCAGATTCGCGAGCAGAATCTATATCCGAAGGGGTTCTATCCCTTGCCACATCCCAAGCATACCGACGGCGGTTTCGTCTTTCCGCACTTCCTGATCGACGCGATCAAGCAGCAGGACGGGCGAGACCTGACCCGGTTCGACGTAGATTTCGATCTCCCGGATCACTTCTTGGCCGAGTTTCCGCCAGCCATCTACCTGGCGCCGCGCCCTGATGTGGGCGATGTCTCGCACGGCAAACTGGTCTCGCTCACGAATTACTACGAGATGTTCAACGGACTACTCACTCCCAGGCAATTGGAAGGGCTGCGCCTGTTGCTGACGCCATTCCCGCAGCAGCAGTTCAATGCCACCGAGGATCGCCGTTCGGCGGTTCCCAGCATCGGTGCGGCTTGCTTTGACTGCCATTCGAACGGCCACCAAAACGGCGCGACGCACTTGGCCCCCGATACCCGCCCGCAGCAGTTCCGCCACCGCATCAAGACGCTGTCGCTCCGTGGCGTCGACATTCAGCGGCTCTTCGGTTCGCAACGGGCCCTGAAGACGATCGAGGATTTCACCGAGTTCGAGCAGCGCACCGCGTACTTCGACGGCGATACTGTGATCGCCGCGAAGAAGGGCGTGAACCCTCTTGAGCGCGGAAGCCAGGTTGACTTCATGGCAGATTTTCAAGAGATGCTGGATTTTCCGCCGGCGCCCAAGCTCGACATCTTTGGCAAGCTTATTCCCAGCAAGGCAACGGCAGCCGAGATGCGCGGCCAGGAGATCTTCTTCGGCAAGGGTCAATGCGCAAGCTGCCACCAGCCGCCTTTTTATACCGACAACTTGATGCACAATCTCCAGACGGAGCGCTTCTTCAAGCCGGTGATGATCAACAACATGATGGCCATCGGGGACGGGCCGATCAAAACCATGGCGCTGCGCGGGGTTAAAGACAACCCGCCCTATATGCACGACGAGCGTCTGCTGACGTTGGAGGACGCAGTCGAGTTCTCCAACTTGATTGACGGCACAAAGCTAACGCAGCAAGAAAAGAAGGACCTCGTGGAGTTCCTGCGCGCTCTTTAGTTCAACTCCCCCCGCAACTCGGCCCCACAAGAAGCCCGCTCTGGCGGGCTTCTTCCTTTGTAAGCACGACACGCGCGCGCTCCTCCCGATAAATCGTAACGGCGGTAAAGCGGAAGGCTGCAGAACCTCGTGTCGGGTCGCTATCGCAAGTCGCGGCAGGGTAAGTGAGCACGGCGGTGTCAACGCGTTAGACACGCTGTCGAATCGCTAGACTAACGGTTCGTGCGAAGCAGTGAGAGCGCGATGAAACGGAACAACTTACAACGGTGCCTCGGTGGCGCAACGCTTGCTTCTGCAGTCTGGGAACTAGTCGGGCCGAACGCGGGCTCCGTGCTGGGCAGAATCCAGTCCACCGTGACCCGCCCTCTTCGCCGTACGACTCTTTTGCGGCGGCTGCGGTGGATGCAAGAATCGTGCAAGTCATAGCGAAGCTTACGTTCTGCGTCCGCTATCGATTTGCGATCGACATGAACTCGCTGAAAGGAGCGGGACTATCGTCTGCAACGTGATGTCGAGACACTGCCGCGCCGGCTTCGATGGTCGCCGTAGCCTCCCTCACGCTCCGAGCAGGTCGGGATTCGCGGAGAAACCGCGGATCCCGTCGCGGTTTTTGGGACATGGTTGCCGGCGACAACCATGGCGTACAGCCTGAATTACAGCTCATCCTGGCAACGGGGCTTGACCTTCAAGTCGCGGGCCTTCGGCCTTTTGAACCGCGCCAACTACTTCAACTCCTCGCTGAGCAAGTTTTTACTTCACTCTACCCACCAAAGTCGAGACATGAACGACGCTCGCCGGCGCTCCACGCGGGGTTCGGATCAACGCTCGCACGACGCCATCGCCTACGTAAGGCCTCCTGACCGTAGACATCCCCTGGCAGCAAAGAGGAATCCTTTCTTTTGAGCTCATTTGAAACTAAAATATAGCCGCTGCGATTTGGTTGATGCCGGTGGGATGTGGGTCGATCCGCCGGCGGCGATCGTCGTAAGACTGGCCTTGGGACCGACATCCGAGGGTCAGACCGCGAAGGGTTTAGTCCCCAAGGCGAAACATTCTAGGGTGTTCGGACGTATGTAAGGTAGCGACGGGACAAGGCTTCGTGTAGCTGTGTGGGTTGTCCGATTTAATAAGCAAAGAGGAATGCAATGAAGACCTGGCAGAAGGTGGGGATCGGGGTGGGCGCCGCGGTTGTGCTGGGCGGTATTGTGCTGTTCAGCGTCAATCAAGCCAACAAGGGAGTGGTAACGGTGCAAACGGCGAAGGTGGCACCGCAGGAAACGCTGGTGTCGCAAGTGACGGCTTCCGGGGAAATCAAGCCGACGACGTACACCAACGTGACCGCGCAAGGATACGGCAGAATCACCGAGATATTTGTCAAGGAAGGCGATCACGTTAAGAAGGGCGACAAGTTGCTCCTCCAGGAAAATGTGCAGGCGAATGCGGACGTGCAGGCGCAGTCAGCGGCCGTCAATTCGGCAGAGTCCGGCGTGCAGGCGGCGGAAGCGAGTTATAAAGCGGCGGAAGCGGATTTGTTGATGCAGCAAGCGAACCTGGAGAAGGCCAAGTTGGACTGGGAGCGGGGCCAAGGCTTATATAAGGATGGTTTGATCCCCAAACAGGATTTCGATCAACGGAAGACAGGCTATGCCGCCGCAGTGGCGCAGGTGGATTCGTCGAGGGCGCACGTACTCTCCCTCAAAGCCATGCTGGATCAGGTGCGATCGCAGGTGATACAGGGCCGTGCGGTGCTGGTGCACCAGAAGGATATTCTGCACAAGACAACCTATACATCTCCGATTGATGGAATCGTGAGCTATCTACCGGAGCGCGTCGGCGACTACGTCGTAATGGGCATGCAGAACGCGAACGGCAGCTTCATCATGACACTCTCGGATATGTCGGTGGTGACGGCGGAAGTGAAGGTCGACGAGACAGACATCGTCAGCGTCAAGATGGGGCAGGACGCGGACGTCACCATCGACGCGGTTCCTGGAAAAGTTTTCAAGGGCAAGGTGACGGAGATCGGTTCGCAAGCCGTGCTGCGGACTTCCGGATTGGCGACGACACAGTCGACAGCCAGCAATCAGGAAGCGAAAGACTTCAAGGTTGTGGTCACGCTCACTAATCCGCCGGAAAATGTGCGGCCAGGCCTTTCCACCACCGCAAAGATCAAGACCGCGGAGAAGAAAAACGTCATTGCCATTCCGATTCAGGCCCTCGCGGTAAGAACTCGCAAGGATCTGGAAGAGGCGGCAAAGAACGCGAAGAAGGAATCCGGAGTGACTCTGGCCGCGCCCCCGCCGCCGGCCCCAGGCGATCCCAAGAAAGATGAAGTTCAGGGCGTGTTTGTGGTCAACGGCAAGAAGGCGATATTCCGGCCGGTGGAGACCGGGATTACCGGCATCACGGATATTGAAGTGACGAAAGGCCTGCAGAAGGGTGACGAGATCGTGGTGGGAAGCTACAAGGCCCTGCGCACGTTGAAACCGGAGTCGAACGTGAAAATTGATAATTCCGCTCCAAAGAAGCCGGAAGAGAATCAGAGCTGACGTAGCGCGAAGTAGCCAGGAGAAACGCATGCCGGTGGAGACGACGTCGACGGACTCTTATCGCGAGGATTTGGTCAGCTCCGGAATCGTGATCAAGACCGAGGACCTTGCAAAGGTCTACGAGATGGGAGCGGAGCAGGTGCACGCGCTGCGCGGCCTGGACGTGGAGATTCACAAGGGTGAGTACGTGGCGATTATGGGCCCGTCGGGCTCCGGCAAGTCGACACTGATGAATTTGATCGGCTGCCTCGATTCGCCAAGCTCCGGAAAATATTGGCTGGCGGGACGACTCGTCAGCGACCTCGATGACGACGAACTGGCGTACATACGGAACAAAGAGATTGGATTTGTGTTTCAAACGTTTAACCTGTTGCCGCGCGCCACGGCCCTGCACAATGTCGAGCTGCCTCTGATTTACAACGGCACTCCGGCCGAGGAGCGGCTGGAACGCGCGAAGAAGGCCCTCGAACGCGTGGATCTGGTGGACCGCATGAATCACAAGCCCAATGAGCTCTCCGGCGGACAGCGGCAGCGCGTGGCGATCGCGCGAGCGCTTGTGAATTCGCCCTCGATCGTGCTGGCGGACGAGCCCACGGGAAATCTGGACTCGAAGACCGGCGACGAAATCATGGCGCTATTCGAGAATCTCTATCGCCAGGGCAATACGATCATTTTGGTTACCCACGAAAATGACATTGCGCAACATGCGCACCGCATCATCCACATCCGCGACGGCAAAATCGCTTCCGACCAAGCCGTGAAAAAATAAGGTCAAACCAGACAATTCGGCTCTTTTCTTGTCCGCGTTACGCTACTAACGTGTCCCCTGCAAAATGGCGCGGCTGTGCCAGTCTGCGCCTAAGAAGGCCGATTCATGAAAATGCAAACACAAGAAACCTCGCCCAGCGTCGGCGATGACCCTCTGAGTCTGGCGGCGGAACGCGCACGACGATACGTTCGAGAAATCGGCGAGCGTCGCGTTGCGCCTGCTCCAGATGCTGTGGCGGCATTGGCGAAGTTTCACGAAGGACTCCCGGAAACGCCGAGCGACCCTCGAGACGTTGTGAGAATGTTGGACCAACTGGGTTCGCCTGCTACGGTGGCGACTACGGGAAGAAGATACTTTGGATTCGTGGTGGGTGGAGTCCTGCCGGCGGCGATGGCGGCAAACTGGCTAGCGGGCGCGTGGGACCAGAACGCGGGTCTGAGAGTGATGTCGCCGGTGGCGGCAGAACTTGAAGATGTGGTTTTGCGGTGGATCTGCGAAGCGTTGAATTTGCCGGCAGACTGCGAAGGCGGGCTGGTCACCTGCGCGACCACGGCAAATTTTACGGCGCTGGCCGCAGCGCGATACGCGTTGCTGAAAAAGAACGGTTGGGACGTAGCGGAAGATGGAATGTTCGGTGCGCCTCCGATCGAAGTGGTTGTGGGAGCGGAAGTTCATGCGTCACTACTGAAGGCGCTGAGCCTGGCCGGATTCGGGAAGCGGCGCCTCACCATCGTCGAATCAGACGGCCAGGGGCGAATGCGTGCCGACAAGCTACCGAAGTTGAGCCAACGCGCCATCGTGTGCATTCAAGCCGGCAATGTGAACTCTGGCTCATTCGATCCAGCTGCGGAAATCTGCCGGCGCGCCAAGGAGCAAGGTGCGTGGGTGCATGTCGACGGCGCTTTTGGTTTGTGGGCGGGAGTTTCGCCGCGATACAGGCATCTCACCCAGGGTTTTGAGCTGGCGGATTCCTGGGCAACGGATGCGCACAAATGGCCGAACGTGAACTACGACAGCGGGATCGTGCTGGTGCGCGATGGCGCTGCGCTGCGAGCAGCGATGACCCTGAGCGCGGCCTACCTCGCACCCGGAACTCGCCGCGAACCGATGCACCACACGCCGGAGGCGTCGCGCCGAGCACGAGGAGTGGAACTATGGGCGGCACTGAAGTCTTTGGGCCGCTCGGGATTGTGCGCGTTGATCGAGCGCACCTGTTCTTTGGCAAAGCGGTTTGAGAGCGGGCTGCTAGCGGCAGGGTTTCAGGTTTTGAATGAGGTGGTGATCAACCATGTGCTGGTGTCGTTCGGCGACGCCGCGATCACGCATGAAGTCATACGCCGTATCCAGGACGATGGGACGTGCTGGTGCGGCGCCACGGAATGGCAGGGAAAGACCGCAATGCGAATCAGCGTGTCGTCATGGGCTACCACCGAAGCGGACGTGGATCGTAGCCTGGAGGCAATGGTGCGAATCGCACGCGCGTGCGGCGCGTAAGAGCGTGGCGTGGGCGCCTTCGCGCCTAGCGGCTGTGACTGTGCGCCACCGCGGAGGACTCCAGGTCCTCGTGAGTCTGCGGCACGGTCAGATATGTGTGGGACAGGCGATCATGCCAGGTGAGAGCGTCCTCGTCCCACCAGGCCCAGAAGAATCCGAGGAAAAGTGTTCCAGCGGAAAGAATATAGCCAGCGCTGCGCAGCAGCATTTGCCGTGGCGTCGGTGGATCCCCCGTGAAACTGGCGACCTGCAGGCCGCGAAACATCATGCCGGGTGTCGTGCCGCCGAAAACGGTGAACAGCGCGAAGTATTGCAAGTAGACGATGGCGAAAGTTACCCCATAAACCGCGGCGCTGAGCTTGCTGAGGGTGAATTGGCCGCCCAGAGAACCGAATAGCGCGAGGAATCCGCCATAAGCAAAAAGCAGGCACGCAGCGTCAATCGCGGCGGCGAAGCGTCGCTCCTCGAGCGACGCGACGGGATAGAGGCCATAGGTTTCATTGGGTTCGGTTTTGGAGCGCGGCGCCGAGTTGTCGGTCCGCGTGGCGGGTGGAACCGAGACATCAATTTCCAGGCGGCCAGCTGATTTTTCGCTGCTTTCCGCATCGCGGCCAATCGCGATAGTGAACGAAAAATCGCCGGCCGCAACGTTGGGAGCGTCATCCAGAGCCGCCGCTTGCGTGCGGGCTGGCACAGCGCTGTGTTCGAACGGAAGCTGCGATTGCATTGTGCTAGCCGGCCGACGGCGCTTGCGCGCGCGGTATGCCTCCATGCGCACGCTGATTTCTCCGCGCCATGCGGAAACCTCATCGGTTTGCGCAGAGATTAGTGGGACATTATTAGTATCAGTGGCGGGCGCGGAACTGTCCGCCGCCACGTGCGTCTGGCCAGGCGCACACAAATGGAGAGAGGCAGAGGAGTCCTCATACGAACAGGCGTCTGAGGAAAATGACGAATCACAGAAGTTGCAGCCGCGTACGCTGGACGGCAGTATCGCGCCACACTGCGAGCATGTTTTTGTCACCGGTGCGTTTTGCGCTGCGGACGCTCCCACTCCGGTGAGGAGTGAAACGCAACAAGAATAGCACGAAGAAAAAGAAAGGGAAGGGAAGCTATCAGCGAATGTTTCGTATCAGGCAGCAGGCAAGATGAAGAGACCGCTCGGAGCGTTGGGGCTAAGAGTCCATTTGCTGCGCGAGCATGTCGCGGCTGAACGCAATACGCCGGTCCAGGGTCACTGCGGCAAAGTAAGTACATTGGCCGCGCTCCATCTCGGTCCAAGGTACCAAAGCAGGGATGATGCGCGCCACGGTGGAGCGCACGAAGTTCAGGAAGCGGAAGTAAGCGTTGATGGCGCGTATGTGCCCACGTTCCTCCGGGCGCTCCGGGCAAAGGTCCAGGAGCTGAATGACCCGCGCGAAGTCGTCGCCAGAAGCCGTGTTCGGAATGCCGGTGACGTCGCGAACCTCGGCGGAAAGCGGCTGTTTAATGGATGCTGCGATCAGCGAGCGGCAGTACGAGATGAAGAACTGCAGCAGCGCCGCGGCGGAGAGAAAGAATATGAGTGTCGCCATCAGCGCGGCACCATGGCCAGGCGCGCCGTAGCCATCCGCGCATCGTGCGACACTCGCAAGAAGGCGTAAGCCCAAGCCAGCGGCAACAGGCAACCAAACACCGGCGCGATGTACGCGACGGAATTCGGGAACATATTTTCAAGCGCAAAAGTCGCGGCAAACGCGCTGAAATATACCCCCAGCGAGAGCACTAGCTGGATCAGTTGTGTCCGCGTTTCGCGGAGTTTGAGGACGGCGCCCCACAGGACGTAGGTCAGCACGAGCCCCACGAAATACAGGTTCTGCGAGAGCTCAATCACAAAGCTGGTAGCCATCCGTTGGGATGACTGTTGAACTACTAGGTAGGAAAACAGTGCCGTACCCGCGAGAAGTAGTATCGCCGCCAGGCGCACGTACTTCTCCACCCTCATCTCATCGAAGACGTGGAGGTAGAGCGTGATCAGCGCAAAGTACAGGAAAATCGTCAGGATCGCATCCGAGTAGTAGTAACAATACAGATACTCGCTCGAACGCAGTCCGCACTGGCTGAGTACTTGGTAGCGGACTACACTCACCACGAACGAAAACAACATGTAGAGGTTTAAGCAGAGATATCGGCGAAAGGCGTGCCGCTTAAGCGCGCACACCACCACCGTCACTTCTAGGAGAGCGCCTAGGACCCAGATCACGTATCCGATCAAACCGGGCACGAATCCCTTTCATGTGCCCCGTCCCGGTGTTCAACAGCGGGAGTTAGTATCGGGCACTAGGTGGCGTCGGCGGAACTGGTGCTGAGCCGTTCCGTCCTGGTGGCGTCGGCGGAACTGGCGCCGAACCGTTTCGACCAGGCGGCGTCGGCGGAACTGGTGCCGAACCGTTTGCCATCATAATAGCGCCATTGCTGTGCGCCATTACAACGGTCTTCAAGCTCATCGCTCCTGCCAAGACAAGCGTGGCTAGGAGTGTTGCTGCGAGTTTGCGTGACATTAGAGTGCCTCCAGGACAGAATGAACCCGGGGAGCACTCTATACGTAATTACACCTATGTCAAGCGGCTCGCACGACGAACCTGTACCGAAACGTACATCTCTTCCCGATTGAACTCTTCGCCAGGCTTTCGCCCGCGCCGGAGACTCCGGGAGAGGTCTTGCAGGCACATCGTAGGTTCTAGGCCTTGTACGGTCAACGGTACGGTAGTACTAGACATGACCGCAAGGGCAGCGCGCAATCTGGATCCTCGCGACGCGCTTGACACTTCCGCTCCCTACTTCGTAGCATGGAAAATTGCCTGTACGCCGGCGTAGCTCAGTGGTAGAGCGAGGGTCTCATAATCCCTAGGCCGTGGGTTCGATTCCCCCCGCCGGCACCATATCCGAATGAGCAGCACAGAGAGCCGCGGCGCAAGTCCGGCAGGCCGCGCTTCGTTGCCATTGCGTCGTAGCTAAATCGATTTATCACTTGCCATGTGTTGGATTTCGATTTTCCCGCATACCCTAAGTTCTGTAGAATGGCCTCTGATGCTGCGAATAGCCCAGCCGCGGCCCCTTACGGGACACTCGCATGATCTTGACCGGAGCTGCGGGTGAACGACGGAAAGCTTTCACGCCGCGCCTGGTTGCGGCTGGCCTCGCGTGTTGCGGCGGGTGTGCCTTTGGGTTTCACCGCGCTCTCCCAGTTGCAGGCCGCCGAACCCAGCCAAGATTTCAAAGTGCTCCCGTCGCAGGTAGCTCCTGCACCTATCGAAGGTCTGGGTGCGCCGCTCTTCAGCAGTGATCCCACACGCTACCGATTCACCTCGGAAGAGGACACGTTTTTGGAGGAACTGGAACGTGCCTGCTTTCAATTTTTTTGGGACGAGGTCAATCCGGCCACCGGCCTGGTGAAAGACCGCAGCCAAGCAGGCGGTCCAGATTCCCGTAATGTGGCGAGCATTGCCGCAACCGGTTTTGGTTTGACCGCACTGTGCATTGCGGACCACCGCGGCTGGCAGGATCCTACGAAGATACGCCAGCGGGTAGCGACCACATTACGCTTTGTCGAAGCGCATGTGCCCCAAGCACATGGATTCTTTTGCCACTTTCTCAACATCCAGAATGGCGAACGCGTTTTTCAGTCCGAAGTGTCCTCCATCGATACGGCGATCTTTATCTGCGGCGTGCTCACCTGTCGCGCGTATTTCGAGGATGCTGAAATCCAGGCGTTGGCCAAACGAATCTACGAGCGTTTGGATTGGAACTGGCTCTTGCACGGGGACAAAACGCTGTCGATGGGCTGGACTCCGGAGCGCGGATTCATTCGCAGCCGGTGGGACAGTTACAGCGAGCTAATGATGGTCTACCTGCTGGGCCTGGGTTCTTCCGCAACTCCTATGTCGAAACTCAGCTGGGACGCATGGACGCGCCCATACTTTGAGTTTAACGGTGTGCGTTATATAGGTTCGCACGCACCTCTATTCGTGCACCAGTATTCGCATGCATGGTTTGATTTTCGCGCCAAGCGCGACAAGTACGCGGATTACTTCACAAATTCTGTCATCGCCACGAAGGTGCACAAACTTTGGTGCCTCGAGTTGTCTCGCGACTTTCCGGACTATACCGAGGACATGTGGGGCATTACAGCTTCCGATTCGGCGCGCGGCTATGCCGTTTGGGGCGGTCCTCCGGCCATGGGACGCATTGACGGCAGCATCGTTCCGTGTGCGGCGGGCGGGTCGCTGCCGTTTCTCCCCGAGGAAACCGTGCGGGTGCTCAGAAACATCCGTGAAAAGTACGAACAGCGTGCTTGGCATAGGTACGGATTCGTCGACGCGTTCAATCCGCTGACAAACTGGTACAGCCAGGATGTGATCGGGATTGATGTGGGCATCACGTTGTTGATGGCGGAAAACGCGAGAACTGGTTTCGTGTGGGAACAGTTCATGAAGAACGACATAGCTCGGAACGGCATGGCCCGCGCTGGATTCCATGCCGTAACGCCCGCGGAGGCTGCGGCGCCTCCCAAACTGCCCGTACCCAATGGCTATCCAGTGTGGATAATTCGGTGAGCGCCGGCAGTTGATATCGCGCTCGGCATCTTGCCTATCAGCGGCGGGCAAGGACGTGCACCAACACTACCAACACCTGTCTCAGTGCTGTTTCGGCAGAGCGAACGCAACATAAACGCCGCCCGATGGAGATTTGGGATCTTTGCCCCCACCCGCCGCGATGACCACATATTGCCGCCCATTCACTTCATACGTCGCCGGAGTGGCGTTGCCCGCAAACGGAAGAGTCGTCTCCCACAGCAGTTCACCCGTCGCTTTATCGAACGCACGGAATTTCTTATCGAAACTGGTGGCGCCGATAAAGAGCAGTCCGCCTGCGGTCACGATCGGCCCGCCATAGTTTTCCGTCCCCGTATTTTTCATGCCTTGAGCGGCAAGCTCCGGATATTCGCCAAGAGTAATCCGCCAGGCGTACTCGCCCGTGCTCAAGTTAATTGCGTTGAGTGTACCCCAGGGCGGCGCAATGGCCGGATAGCTGTCGGGGTCCAAAAATCTGCGGTAGCCCGAAAACCGGTATTTCATTCCCGCGAGTTCAGGCCCCGCACTGCCGAGTTCTTTGCGCTCGCCGTTGGTCAGAAAATCAACCAGCGCGCTCAATTGCTCCCCGGAGAGACTCGGGAATCCCTGCATTCTGCCTTTTCCAGATTTTATCGTCGCGGTGATTTGGTCGGGCGCTAGCCGCTCCGCAATCCCGATCAGCGAGGGAATCGCGGGCGGGGAACCGGTCATTTTATCCCCGTGGCACACGCTGCACTGACTCATATAGGTCGCCTTCGGACTGCTGGAGTCGGCGTTTTCCGCGAGCGCAGCCATCCACGCCATTTCGTTGGAGTTGATGTAAATCGTCGCTGTTTCCGGATCGATGGCCGGACCTCCCCACTCCGCGCCGCCATCGAATCCCGGAAAAATCACGGTATCCTTTCCCACGCTGAATGGAACAAATTGCCCTTCGCTGCGGGAGCTTCGAAATTTCTCCAGCGTCCATTGGTGAGCTTCGGGCGTTCGATCAGTTACCATGTCCTCGGTGAGAAGTTGGCGCGCGTACGGCGCAGGCTTGGTCGGAAGAGGCTGCTCGGAAGCGGCAATTTCGCCCGGAATCGTGCTTGCCGGATATTTGTGATACTCGATGGGAAAAAGCGGCCTACCACTGGCCCGCTCGAACAGATACACGAAGCCTTGTTTGGTAGTCTGCGCCACGGCGTCCACATCTTTTCCCTCGTGCTTCAGCGTGACCAGCACGGGAGCCGAGGGAAAGTCGCGGTCCCACAGATCATGCCTAACGCCCTGAAAATGCCAGATTCGTTCGCCGGTCTCTGCGTTCAGCGCGATCAGGCAGTTGGCGAACAGATCGTCACCCACGCGATCCGCGCCATAAAAATCGAACGCCGCAGACCCAGTCGGGACGAAAACTAGGCCGCGTCGTTGATCGACGGCCATCCCCGCCCAGTTGTTTGCCGCGCCGCTGGTTTTCCAAGCGTCTGCCGGCCAGGTGTCACGACCAAATTCCCCCTCATGGGGAATAGTATGAAAGGACCAGCGCAGCTCGCCGGAGCGCACGTCATACGCCCGCACGTCGCCAGGCGGAGCAGGCAGAGTCTCGGGATTGCGTCCTCCCACGATGATCAAATCCTTGTAGACAACGCCCGGGCTAGTCAACGCAATCGATTGCTTCTCCGGCTCGCGTCCAAGATCTCTGCGCAGATCGATGCGCCCATCTTGGCCAAAGGCGGGAATTGGCTTGCCGGTAGCGGCGTCCAGCGCGTAAAGGAAGTTCATCACGCCTGCAAAAATCCGCTTATCTTTCCCGCTTGACCAATAAGCCAAACCGCGGTCTGGCTGCGTGCCGTTGATCCCCGAATCGAATTTCCAAAGCAACTTCCCGGTACCAGCATCAAGCGCAAAAATCTTTTGTGTTGGCGTAATTCCGTAAAGCACCTTGCCTACGATGATCGGGCTAGTCTGCAAACCGCCTTGCTCGCCGGTATCGAACGTCCACGCCGTGGCAAGCTTCTTCACGTTGCTTCGGTTGATCTGCGCTAATTGCGAGTAGTGCATGTTTTCCGGACCGCCGCCCCACACCCAATCGTGTCTCACACCTCGCTCTTTGTCTTGAGAGCGTGCCGGTGCGCAAGACAGGAGTGCGCAGGCGACCAGAAAGCACTGCAAGGATTTCATCGCGTGCATCATACCCCACCGGCGTCATCAGGTTGACGCCTCAGCGGCAAGCAAGCTGTATCGACGCGCGCACCCCGTTTGGTCTAGCATAGCCTGCCGTCCCAGCGGCCCTCAGCAACATCGAAAGACCGCTGGCGGGAAGCCTCCGCACGCGGCAAACCGGACCACGATATTCACCTAAAGCGTTTTCGGAGGGAAGTATGGAAGAGCAGCTCAGCCTGGAATTCTTGCGCGTGGTCGAGAACGGCGCCATCGCTGCCGCGCGCACCATGGGATTCGGCGACCGCCACAAGGCTGACGAAGTCGCCGTCGAGGCCATGCGCAAAACGATGGACGCCGTGCAGATGGACGGCACCATCGTCATCGGCGAAGGCGAACGCGACGAAGCTCCCATGCTTTACATCGGCGAAAAGGTTGGCTTGGCTACCCACGCGCCCAAAGCTCTGTTCCCGGAAGTCGACATCGCCGTAGATCCGCTCGAGGGCACTAATCTTTGCGCTACTGGGGCCGCCGGCGCCATCGCCGTTCTGGCCGCGAGTGAGAAGGGCGGACTGCTGCACGCTCCCGATCTGTACATGGAAAAAATTGTAGTTGGTCCGTCCTGCAAGGGTGCGGTCGACCTCGATGCCCCCGTCTCCGACAATCTCAAATCCATCGCCAAGCGGCTCGACCGCGACGTCGAGGATCTGGTCATCATCGTCCTCGACCGTCCGCGCCATGAAAAACTAATCGCGGACATCCGCAAGGCCGGAGCGCGCATCCGCCTGATCGGAGACGGCGATTTGTCCGCGGGCATCTCTGCTGCTGTCGTCGGCACCAGCATCCATGCCGTGATGGGCACCGGAGGCGCGCCCGAAGGCGTTCTCACTGCCGCGGCTCTGCGCTGTTTGAACGGGCAAATCCTCGCGCGCCTGGTCGTCGCCAAGCCTCAGGACGCGGAGCGCCTGGCCAAAATGGGCGTCAAGGACCACAAACGCATTTACGACACCGAGGACTTGGCGCCCGGCAAAAAAATGATTTTCGCGTGCTGCGGCGTGACCGATGGAAATCTGCTGAAAGGCGTGCGCTTTTTCGGCGAAGGCGTGCGTACCACCTCCATGATTCTGACCCTGGACGACCGCCAGGTCCGCTTTATCGATTCCGTGCACCTGGAGAAGCGCCCCGACGTGAAGGTGCGCTTCTATTAGCTCTTGAATTCGCGCCCGAAGTTATTGCTTACTCGTCAGGGCGAGAAAAACGCGATCGTCCACCGCAATAGCGCGGCCAAATATCGTCGAGCTGCTCGCGTCCGGAATCGCCACGTGCTGACCGCTCCCGCTGAGCGCCGGTCCCGCAGGCTTCGTTTCACTCACCGTAGAATCACCCGGCTGCAACGAAATGCGAGTCGTGCTAGGTGTGCAGTTGCTCGCCGCTAGGCAAGTGTCGCGCACGAAAACCTGACGGAGCCCGCTGTTGGCGCTGGTGGCAGCACTCTGCGTCGAAGTCGCCGCTTTGCCGCTCGCGAGACTCGGCGTCACCGCGACAAAGGCCACAAACCTTCCCGACCCGCTGACGGAAGGCAAAATCGCCTCAGTTCCAACAAGCGCGCCCTGCGGGTCGGTCGAGATAAGCTGAGTGGAAGGTACGCACGATGCGTCGGCGCCCAAACAAGTATCCCGCAGGTAAACCTGACGCCCCGATGGCGCATCCGCGAGGAGATTCGTAGCTGCGGAACTAAACGCAATGTAGCGTCCCCCGGAACTCATCGAAGGCGACCGGCTATCATCGTTGCCCGCGGTGCCGTCGGACGCAGCGGAAACCAGCAGCGTCCGAGCTTGGCACGCCGCCGTGGTTCCTTGACATGTGTCTCGCACAAAAACCTGCGCATGCGCGTCCTGCGTCGCAGTGTAGGCAACAAATCGCCCTTCCGTGCTCACCGCGGGAGTCTCCTCCGCCGCGGTCTGCACCGCCGCCGTAGTACGCGCCGCGCCAGCGGGGCACGAAGTGGCTGTGATGGTGAAAGGCAAGCTCGTTGGGCTAGTGCCTCCTCCTCCGTTCCCGCTTCCCGCCTGCGCTGCCGGCGGATTGAAAACGCTTACGTTCGCCGTCCCCGCGCTCGCGATGAGCGCGCTGCTTACCGTTGCCTGAATCTGGGTTGCGCTACTCACGCTAGCCGTCAACGTACTCTGCGCTCCACCTACGCCTGCGCCCCACAAGACCTGCGAAGCTTGCGCCGCAACCGCGTTCATAACGAAATTGCTGCCCGTAACCGTCAGAGAGAACCCGGCACTACCAGCGACGGCGCAACTCGGCGACATCGCAGATATGCTCGGCACTGGATTTCCTGCCGGGTTGATGAGGAACGCCACTGAATTCGAGAGTCCATTAGTTCCCGCCCCGGAGTGCGGGCTCAGCGTGTTTACAAATGCGGTTCCCGACTTAGCCACCAGCGACGCGGGGACCGTGGCGGTGGCGCTTGTGCCCAGGACGTTGCCGCTGCTGTCCGTCAGCAATGTTGTGGTAAGCGTCTGCCCGTTCCACTGCACGACGGTCTTGGCAACAAATCCGCTGCCACTCACCGTTAGCGTGAACTGCGGGCTTCCCGCCGTTACGTTGGCGGGGGAAAGCGAAGTGATGGTCCCTCCCGTGGGCACTTGAAACGTATTCCCATAGTCATTGCAACCCATCGCGGCGAAAATCGCCGGCAGTGCGACAGCCAGAGCTGTCCAAGACCGCTTCATGAAGACTCCTTCATCGTCCGTGGTACCGCGAGGGCCAGCCTCGCCTCGTGGTCCCCCTGGGACCACCGCCCGGGCCTTCCGCGGAGAGCCGCGTATCGCCACAGTGCTGTCGGGATGTGATGCGGAATTCGCGCTGCGCGTTGACCCGCCGTGCCTCTCTCCAGTATGCCCGGCGTTCCCCAGTAGCGCGCGCCGCAGCACGCAAAAGAAGCCTCGCGCAACCCTACATCATTACCATTGCAAGCACGACAAGGTCAATCCGCCAAGCGGTGTTTGCACACTAATCGTTTTTCTTCCGGAGCCAGCCTGGGCGGCAAGAGAGTATCGCGACAAGCAGGCAATCTTCTACGTCAGTGTACACAACGGGACAGACACGACTCTTCGCCCCGTCTAGCATCCTGTTGAGGCACTTGCGTGCAACCTGAACCGCAGAAAAAAGTGATCCGAGCATATAGAATCGAGGGGTCCATAGTTCTGTATCGCTCGGCAGCGAGAAGTCAATTCAAAGCGGAAACATCGCTCCTCCGTGCGGAGCCATCATGGAGTGCGCTCTTCGGGGTCCCGCTCTTTCTAGGGACACTGCTTCGTCTTGTTTTTGTCTGCCGCCATCGGCATAAGGGTCCCCCGATAACACTGCGCGAGGCAATCCCATCCAACCTACCCAGATGCCGATCTGTCTATGGCCGAGGAACCTACATCACTTGCTTGGATTGCGGTCAAAAATTCGCTTACAACTCTAAGACCAGGCGACTGGTAGATTTCTGGGGCGTCCATGACGCAGAAGCACTGGCAGGAGTTCGTCGGAGAGTTGGGGGATTCTTTTCACCTCTTCGAGGTCTCACTGCAACGGTCGGCAGGCTGAATATGAGGATTCCGATGAGTCAGCGTGTCAGGTCCGTTCACCGCCTCGGAATTTTGACGAAGGTCCAATGGACTAAATCTCGACGCTTGATTGGTGCTCTGGCGGTACAGAAGGCCCGCCTACGATATAGCCCAAGACCTGAGAAATCGGCTACATACCCCTTTTGGAGATAATCGTATAGCCCCATAAATTCGCTTGACAATTGAGACCTATCTTGGTAATATCTGTCCAGTTAAAACTACGCTTCGCCGTGAGCAAGCATCTCCTGAAACCCAACCATAACCTATTTAGAATCAACACTTGCAAAAGTGTATCAAAACAAAGGACTTTAACTGCCTTCAGAATCAACACTTGAACACTTATGGAAAAGCCGGGGGAGGGGGGGCCTGCCAGAGGAAGTAGCGTCCAAATTTGGATGTTGCCGCTAAGCGGTCCGACGATATTCTCCCGGTCCGTCTGCAAACTGCAACCATGGTTTTAACCGCCGCCTAAAGCTGCCAGTGATGCTTCCACGAGTTCCTGCACGTGCCGGCGGCACTCCGGATCATTGAGTGCCGCGGCGCCCGCCGCGCGATAGCACTCGCGCGCCTGTTCTTTGCGACCAAGCTTCGCGAAAAGATCGCCCCGCGCCAGCTGAAAAAGCGCATTCGATGGATATTTCTCGACGAGCGGGCCGATTATCTCCAGCGCCCGCTCGTACTGCTGATCATAGTTGTGAAGGTTGATCGCCAAATAAAAACGCGCCTCCGCTGGCACCAGTACGCCCTCGTCAATCGCGTGTTGCAGTTGCCGGATCCCCTCTTTCTTGCTTCCGCCGGGAATGCCCATAAAAAATCGCAACACGCGCGCAGCGGCCGACAGCGTATCGATGTAGTAGTTGTAAAGTCCGAGGCCAAGGTCCGCGTCCGCCAGTTCCGCGTTCATCGCCACCGCGCGTAGCAGATGGTCGCGCGCGCGCACCCCCGCCCGCGCCGTGTTGCGCCCCTCGCCGCGCAGTCCATACAGTCGCGAAGCCAGCGCGTCGCCCATGCCTGCGTAAAACTGCATCTCCGCGGAATCGTGCTGCGCGATCTTTGCTTCCGCGAGCGAAGAGGCTTTCGCGGCCAATTCTAAATAGTGCCGGTCGGCCGCCAACTTGGCGCGATGCCGCGGATAGGTCATCCCATACTTGAATTCCGCGGAACTGCACCAGATTTTCCACCACAGCGCTTCTGCTTCCAGCAGGTACCCGATGGGATGATCTGGCTGTTCTTCCTGGAGGCGCAACGCTGCCACGCGGCCGCCCTCGAGATCGCCGGAATAAATCTGGTCAGCTACGGCCAACGTCTCAGGCGTCAGCCGCAGTTTGTCGGCGCGAACCGGTGCGCAGAAACCTACCGCGCCGCACAAGGAAATCGACCAAAGGTAGAAAATGATGCGAACTCGCTGCACAAACGCGACCATCCCACTGTTACGCAAATGTAAGCCCTGCGCCGAACGAGTTTAAGCTGTTCCACTAGCGTTGCAAAACGAAAAGCCTCGCATTCGCGCCCTCGCCTCTCATTTGCTATTCTCGGCGACGCAATGAAACCTGCCGAAAACGCTGCGCAACGTCCCACCGTCGGAAGTGAGCGTGGCGACCTCGAACGCGCCCTCGGTCTCAAAGAAGCCGTCGCTCTGAACATGATCGAGATGGTCGGCATCGGACCTTTCGTCGTAATCCCGCTGGTCATCAAGGCAATGGGCGGCCCGCAGTGTCTGCTGGCCTGGGCTGCGGGTGCGGTGCTTGCCTTGCTCGATGGTTTCGTTTGGTCAGAACTGGGCGCGGCCATGCCTCTTGCCGGCGGCAGTTACGTTTTTCTTCGCGAAGCCTACGGCCCCGGCCGCCTGGGCCGCATGATGTCTTTCCTTTTCGTCTGGCAAACGCTGATCCAGGCGCCGCTGAGTCTCGCTTCCGGCGCCATCGGTTTTTCCCAATACGCCTCCTACCTCTACCCGCTTGGCAAGTATGGACAGAAAGCTGTCTCCGGCGCCCTGGTGATTCTGCTCGTGGTCCTGCTCTATCGCCGCATCGCTTCCATCGGAAAAATCTCTCTTTTTCTCTGGGTCGGTGTTGTGGGCACCATCCTGTGGCTCATCTGGGGCGGCGCCACGCATTTCCAGCCGCGTCTCGTGTTCACCTACGCACCCGGATCTTGGAATTTTTCCTGGCTATTTTTTGCTACCCTTGGGTCGGCAACCGTTAACACCATCTACACCTACTGGGGTTACTACAACATTTGCCATCTCGGCGGCGAAATCCGCGATCCCGCGCGCAATATTCCCCGCGGCATTTTCATTTCCATCATCGGCATCGCCATCCTGTACCTCGCCATGCAGACCAGCATCCTCGGCGTGTTGCCGTGGCAGCAAGCGCAAGATTCACCCTTCATCGTGAGCGCCTTCGTCGAAAAACTTTACGGTTCTGGCGCGGCGCGCTTCGCCACTGCGATGGTTCTGTGGATTGCTTTCGCTTCGGTGTTTTCCTCGTTGCTCGGATATTCCCGTGTCCCATACTCCGCGGCGCTCGACGGCAATTTCTTCCGCGTTTTCGCCCGCGTGCATCCTCAGAAGAAATTTCCGCACATCTCGCTTCTCTTCCTGGGCGCTCTAACCTTTCTGTTCGCCTTGCTGTTCAAGCTCAAGACCGTCATCGCCGCCGTCCTAGCCATGCGCCTCATCATTCAGTTCATTGGCCAGGCTGTAGGAGTTATGCTTTTGCACCGTCGTTGGCCTCCGGAGCGCCTGCCGTTTAAGATGTGGTTGTATCCGTTCCCGGCGCTGCTGACGATTGCGGGCTGGATCTGGCTCTTCCTCCGAACGGGAAAAGCTATTTGGTGGGGGTTACTCGTGATTGTTTTGGGCCTCGCTGTTTTTCTAGTGCAGTCGCGACTTCGCAAAGAATGGCCGTTCGCCACGCCTCCCGCCGAGGCCACCCAATGAAAATTTGCCGTCTGGCACGGCGAACGAAGCAAACGCAGCCTGTCCATGTGGCACAGCCATTTCTGGCTGTGCGCCTCGCTGCGGTCAGCGCGTTAATCCTTCTGATCCTCGCCCCCGGCATCAGAGCCCAATTTCCTCCTCCGCCGGGCACCGGTCCAGGCCTTCCGGAAACAGTGGAGGCCATCGAGAACGCCCGCGTGACTACGCGCATCCTCTACATCACTGCGCACCCCGACGATGAATCGTCCGCCGTGCTCACCTATCTCGCGCGCGGCCTCCATGCCGAAGTCGCGCTCCTTTCCCTCACACGCGGCGAAGGCGGGCAAAACGATCTCGGCCCGGAGCAGGCCCCGCAACTAGGTCTCATCCGCTCGCAAGAGTTGCTCGCCGCCACGCGCGGCTACGGCGTCAAACTCTTTTTCACTCGCGCAAAAGACTTCGGCTATTCCAAAACTCCAGAGGAAACGGAAAAAATCTGGGGCAACGAAGTTCTGCAGGACATGGTCGAAATCATTCGCGCCTTCCGCCCAACAGTAGTAATCAACGGATGGGGTGGCGTTCACTCCGGTCACGGCCACCATCAAGCCGTCGGCCTTCTCACGCCGAAAGCTGTGCAGGTTGCTGCTGATCCCAATTACAAGCTCCACTCATCTTCCGGACAGCAAGACGCCGCTTGGGGGGACCGCCGCCCGATTTTGTTGCTCGATGTGGATCGCAGTGAAAAGCCGCAAGGCTACCCGCTGCCGCTCGACGACGTCTCTCCGCTCTACGGAAAATCCTGGCGCGAGATCGGTCTCGACGCCTTCGCCAACCATCACACCCAGGGCATCACCGGCTTCTTAAACTCGCCGTTTCTTCGCCGCCCCATCACCCTCAAGCGCGAAGACGGCGGTGATTTCGATACCGCTTCGCTCAACGAACCTCTTGGGCCGCTCGATGAGGATTTTGAGGTCGGCAACAAGGGTGTTGATCCCCTCATGCGCGCCGTGGATGCTTCCTTGGTTGCCGCGAGGGATGCTGCCCTGCGTCTCGACTACAAAGCCTCCGCCGAGTCCCTGATTGCCGCAGACGAGAAGTTGGATCAAGTTCCGCTGCCTGCGCTCTCCAGCCAGACTCCTGCTCCGGTCCAATCTCTTTTCCGGAGCATTCACCGCAAGCGTGAAAAGATCAACGCCGCCCTCATCCTCGTCGCCGGCGTGCGACTCGATGCTATCTCCGATCGCAGCGAGCTTGTTCCCGGCGAAACCTTCAGCATCCGCGTCGACCCGCACCATCGCGATGGCATCAACGGCGAGTTCCGAAAAATTAGTCTCGTTCTTCCTCAGGACTGGAACATCGTCAGTGAAGACTCGGAACCGAACGGCGCGATTCGCTTCGCCGTTTCCATTCCGCAGGCCTTGCGGTTTCCTCAAAACAGCTCCGAGTGGCTTCTTTGGTCTCAGCGAATCCCGGCCAATGCTCCGGGCCTGCCTTCTCCCGCTTTACTTCCCGAGCCCCCACCGCTCGTGACTGCCACGCAAGACGTCGCGTTGGACGGCTATTCATTCACCGCCGTTTCTCCGGTTACCAGTATTCGCGCCAGCTCCACGCGCGCGGATCGTATCGCTCCTCGCGTCGTGCCGGCATATACGCTGGCCGTTGAACCAACGCAAGTCATCGACGTCCTGGCCAAGCCCGGACCTCGCAACCCATTTGAGGTCCTGCTTCGCATCCACTCCTACGCCACGCAACCCGGCAAGGTCAGCGTGGGCCTCGACGCGCCGCGTCTCTGGAGCGTGAGCACGCCAGTGACCCTCGACTTCAGCGGCATCGGCGACCAATACGCGCGCTTCCAAGTGACGCCGCCCCTCAAGCTCGCCGCCGGCAACTACAAAATCGCCGCGCACGCCAACACCATCGCCGACCGTTCGCCGAATGCCAAAGATCCCAGGTTCACCCTTTCCCTCGAACCTTTGTCCACCATGCCCACCCTGCTCTGGGCCGAGCCCGCGCAATGCCTCGTTCACGCCTTCGCCATCAGCGTGCCGCAAAACCTCCGCATCGGCTACATCACCGCGGAAAGCGAGCCCGTCCCCGACGCTTTGCGCATGCTGGGCATTCAGGTCGACTTGCTCGACGCGCAAGCCCTCGCCTTCCGCGACCTCTCCAAGTTCGATGCCATCGTCGTCGGTGTGCGCGCCTACGAGCTTCGCCCCGATCTTTCTGCCTCGAACCAACGCTTGCTCGATTACGCTGCGGGGGGCGGCACGGTCCTCGTGCAATACCAGCGCGATTTCATCTGGGATAAATCTTCCTTCGCGCCCTATCCCGCGCTGATCTCTCCGCCCGCGCCCGCCGCAAAGGAAGGAACAACCCCGGCGCCGCGCCCTCTGCCGCGCATCACCGACGAAAATTCTCCGGTGAAGTTTCTCAAGCCCGCGGACCCGCTTCTAAATCGCCCCAACAAAATCACGCCAAGCGATTTCAAGGGCTGGGTCCAGGAACGCGGCCTCTATTTCTGGACGCAATTCGACCCGAAGTACACACCGCTTCTCGCTATGAGGGATCCCAGTGAGCCCGAGCAAAACGGCGCAATCGTGTACACCCGTTTCGGCAAGGGCGTCTACATCTACACCGGGATCGCCTTCTTCCGCCAACTCCCCGAAGGCGTCCCAGGCGCCTACCGCCTGTTTGTAAATCTCCTAAGCGCCTCCCGTCCGCCGGCGTTGACTCCGGTGCCTGGCCGCGGTCGACTCCAAAAGCGTGGCCGCGTATGAAAGTGCATTGCAGTTGTTTCTGTCGGACCGTTTCCTCGCTACAGACGGAGTAACTCACCCGCACGTTCAAAACTCTTCGTTTCGCTCGCATGCTATTCTTCCGGTGCACCTTCAAATTGTAGGGAGAGCACACAGATGGCTGTAAAGCCTGTCCCCGCGGCTGCGCGCAGCGTGCGCGCGTTTTTCGCCGTTGCTGTTTGTATCGCAATTTTCTTGTCGATGACGTCTCCTGCGGCTGCGCAGAAGGAAAAAAAGAAGAAAAAGGACTCCGTCTCCGCCGACAGCCACACCATCATCCCCATGCCCGACGAGCAGCGCATTGATTACGAAATTTCCCAGCTGCTCGGCGCCTGGCAGGTCGGCGACATTGACCGCCTGCACCAGGTCTATGCCGATGACGCGGTTTTCGTCAGCGGTCTCTGGGCGCCCCCCGTCTTCGGCTGGTCCAACTATCTTCCCTTATATCAGCAGCAGCGCGCACGCATGCAGCAGGTTCGCCTCGACCGTTTGAATACCTTTGTCAAAGTGAGCGGGGGAGTAGCATGGGCATCTTATCAGTGGGATTTCGGCGGCACCGTGGACGGCGAGCCGATGATTTCTCGGGGGCAAACGACTCTCGTGCTCGAGAAACGCAACGACCGCTGGCTAGTTGTGCACAACCACACGTCCGTGGCGCAGGCCACCCCGCCGCAGCCGCAGCAACCAGCTCCTCCCGCGAACACACCACAACCACAACCGGGGAAACCTCCAAGGGGTTGATGCCCAGCCAACTCGAAGGCAGCAATTTCTAGAAGCTCTTCAGTCCTTCGTACAACCACATGCCGGCGATTAACAGCAGGAGCGCTCCCGCCGCTATGCCGCTCGTTGCAATCGGCTTTGAGAGCCTGGTGATCTTCGCGATCAACTCGCGCTGTTCTTGAGCTACGTGCTCTCCCGCCGCATCGATGCACAACTGATCATCTTCATGTGTCGTGAGAATGCTCCGCCACAGCAGCAAGGCCAAAAATGTGGCGGTGACGATTCCCCAGACGATAAGAAGGTACAGAATGGGCCCCGTGAGCGTACTCGCTTCCATCGTAACCTCCGTGGAACCGTGCCGCGGTGCCTGCCCCGAGGACTAGAGGTGGACAGACAAGGGGTAAAACGGTCTTCACGCGGAGTATAAACATTCTCGATTCAAATTTCCACTACTTGCCATGGAACAAACAGATAGCTGACCTCGCCCCACCCACTGCCCAGTCGCTACAGCGCGGAGACCATGTGCGCGATCGCGTCGTCGAAGGTCACCCGGCCTTCCAGGTAGGGTTGCCAGTAGCGCGTCAGCATTTGAAGATAGTTTTCCCATCCTCGCTGGTATAGCCCTTCGCGCTTCGCGTAGGGAGTGTACTGGGCGTCTTCCGAACTGCGCCTGCCGTCCTGCGACGCATTGGTTCCCCCCGACCTGTTCGGAAGAGTGCGGTCGTCGGGTGCATCGCTTTCCGTGTCGATCAAAGGCTTGATCACCTCGCCGGTGGTGTAAAAAATCAGCGCGTGCCACAGGTCGCGCGGGATCGGTTTGTCGCGTTGACGGCACTCGCGCGCGATCGCCAACTCCACCGGCGTGGCGATTCCGTGCGACGCTTCATGGAAGAGCACCTCCAGCGCGGCCGCGCCCTGATTGCGCGGGTCCGTGCTGGCGATAGTGACCCGCAGCGGGTCAAGCGTGGTATAAGCGCCGGCTGCATTGGCGACGGCGCTCACGTCCACGCGAATTTTTTCGTTGGGCCACTGCGTTTGGTAAATGTCCGCGAGCCGGTGCGACAACCCGACACCCTGCTCGCGCACCAGCGGAGCCGCCCGCTTGATCCAGGCGCGGTTAGCCCGGTCATCGGCTGGCCAGCGGTGCGCGCGGTAGCCCGTCGCGGCGCCTTCCAGAATCTGTGTCAACTTCGCCGGCAGCCCGGCGTCGCAGGTTCTTTTCTTAGCGCCGGAAAGTTCGTCGCAGGTCTCAAAATCGCCGAGCTGATTCTTCAGCAGCACAAGTTCCGTGCTGAAGAGTAAGTCCTTGTCAGCATAGTTGGCGGTGTAGTACGCCACCGCCTCGTCCCAACCGCGCTGTTCTGCGGCGCTGAAAACGGCTTTTGCACCGGGCGCGACTTGCAGAGTGGGTTTCCCGGACTTGCCGGACTTTGCGCTGCCGACGGGAACGGCGCTGCGCTGCTGCCGCGCTTCTTCATACAGCCGGTGATGGAGATTGATCCAGAATCCGCTGTGCAGTTCGAATACCGGAAGCGGTCCATACACCGCGTCAATCTGCGGACGGGCCGCCAGGGCAAACGGCTGCGGCAATCCCGCGGCGAGAGCAAAGAGAAACAGGCATCGAGTGAATCGTGTCATGGTGAAGTGCCCGATGGTATCGCCAAGTGGGCTGTGGCACAAATCAGGAAAGAACCGCGACCGGCGAGACCCTTCGAGACTCCTCGTATGCTTGCGTGGCTGGTCGGACCGTTACTCGAGGCGCGGATCAACATCGCTGCCCACCGCTCCTTGACGGTCCGCACCGTGCAACCCGCCGTTCGTGTCGCGGAAAAAGGAGCGACGTCCGGTCCGCCCGTAGGTTTCTGGCGTCGCCGCCACTTCGTATTTCGCCGGAGCGCCGAGGCTGTTAGCGCCGGAAATGACGTAGCGGAATCTGTATCCGGTTCGAACGCCCGAGGCCAGATCTGCGTCCAAGAGTCCGGCGGCATCCGGGCCCGCCGCCGAACCGCGCGGAGCGGGACCAAGCTTAGCGAGCGATTCCGGCAAACGTGAATATTTGCGGCGATAGGATTCAACGGCTTCCGCGATTTTTTTCAACCCGTCGATGGCGGCGCGCTCCGTGGACTCCATTTCCGCAGCGTCCCATTCAAAAGCAAGGGCCGGCAGGTCCAGCAGGACGAGTCCAACAGAGAGCAATTTCCAATCGCCCTTTTCTCGCACCAGCCCCATCTGCACGCGGATCACGCTTGCGCCCGTGGTATCCGTGGCCTCCCGCACCTGCACCGGCAGGAAGGCGAGATTGTCGGAAATTTCCGCGCCTCCGATTTGCAACTCCGCGGCTCCTCCGGGCGTTTCACACTGGATGGTCGGGCGTCCCGAAGCGCTTGGCAACAGAGAGGGTTTGCCCGGCTCATTCAAGAGCACGAAACGTTTCATGAGCGCCACGCGGGCGGAAGGCGTAAGGTGCGCAAAGGTGTCCGCGTTGCGAGCCGTGAGGAACTTCGAGAAGGCCTGCTCGCTCTGCGAACAAGCCGCGGACAAGGCGTCGCGCAAGGCCGCGGTTGGCGCATCGGGCGCCATCGCGGCCGCGGTCGGTGCTGCCGTGTTAACGTGCGGCGCGGAACTGCTTTCCTGCGCGGGCGCCACAGACCCGCAAAGCAACAGCACCGCCGCAAAAGCAAGCTTGAATAAAAGTGCGCGTCGAACCACGTCAATCCTTTGCCGCAGCAAGAATCGTCGCCAGGTTCTGCGTGAAGGCAGAGCGCGGCATCACTTCGTCACAACCCGCGGCGCGAGCTTGCGCTGCCAGGTCCGCCTGCACGTGCGACAGGAAGCCGACCACCCGAACGTCATTTTTCTCAGCGCGCAGCCGCTGGATCGTCGCGATCGGCTCGTTTCGCGAATTGAGATCCACGATCAGCAACTTGGGCGCGGGATTAAGCAGAGCCTGCAGCGCGTCGGGAGTCGCGGCGACTTTCACTTCGACGCCGAGATGCTTCGCGGTTTCCGCCAGCTTCATCTGAAAAAACAGATCATCCATCAGCGCTACGACTCTACCCATTTGCCCTCTCTCATTCGGCGGTTTGTATTATGCCCAAGCTCCACTTTCGGCCCCGGGCGCTGCGCTACAATGGCGCTGACTCCGGGACGGCATGCAGCAGGCGCGTGCAGCGAACTCTAGCTCTCCATTGTACTACTTGGAAAGACGTCAGTTCTGTTCGAAAAGATGCTGCGCGACCACTCGAGGGATGCAAAACCGTGAATGACAGCCCTGAAGACGCTCGACTCGCTAGATGCGGCGCTCGGGAGATCACGCTGTACACGCGTCCGGGTTGCCATCTCTGCGAAGAAGCAAAGGAGTTGATCGAGCCGATGCTCAGCGAATTCAGCGCCACGCTGCGCGAGGTGAACATCGATGACGACGCAGACTTGCGGCGCAGGTACGGCACGGACATCCCGGTGGTTTTTATCGGCGCGCGCAAAGCCGCGAAGCATCGCGTGGACCCGGTGAAGTTCCGTCGGCAACTGCGGGACGCGGTATAGCGGCGATCTAGTGCTCGCCACTGCCGGCGCTGTGGGCGCCGACAGTTTTGTCGGGGACGTCGCCGGGGCGCCCTTTGACGCGGTCGTAGACGCTGACCTGACTTACCGAGCCGAGCGCCTCATTGTAAAACGTGGGCACGCCCAGGGCGGTGCGCAGCTCTTCGTTGAACTTCCGCAAATTCGTCAGGTGCGAAGCCAACGCCGGCACTTTCTGACCGTCATCGGTCAGCAGAAATTTCTGGTAGCCTGCGTCCCACAAGCGAGTGAATTTCCCGTTCAGCATGATGGTCGGCTGCACCGTCATCTGGTACAGCCCGTCGGCGTCTTTTCGAAACTCCGCGCCGCAACCGTATTTTTCCACGCGCACCACACCGCGCGTGCTGCCGACGCTAAACCCCAGCGCCGCCAGGCTCTCAATTGCTTTTTGCGAAAGCCGCTCGTTGACATTCCACATGGGTACTCAGAGTAAAGGAATGCAACAGCGTCTGTAAAGCGCCGGCGCGCTAAATGAATTCTTTAACCGTGTCTTTCTGCCAAAAGCTTCTGGGTATATCGTCCATAACAGGCGGTTTGGCCCGCGCATCTAATAGGGAGTAAACTGGTTGCCTTTCTCTTCCGCGATTTTGCTCGAGAGGGCGTCTAATCTTGGGAAGAAACATGCCCGCTGCTATGGCCACAACACAGCCCAGCGCATCTCCGCTTGGCAAGGCATCCGTTGGTCAGTCCGTGTTGGAGCGCATTGGAAACACGCCTCTGTTGGGTCTGCAGCGCATCGGTCGGGAGTTTCCGAACATTGAGTTTTGTGCCAAAGCGGAGTGGTTCAATCCTGGTGGTTCGGTGAAGGACCGCCCGGCGCTCAGCATGATTCAGGCTGGCTTGGCCAGCGGGGCGCTGCGGCCCGGCAAAACCATCATTGACGCGACCAGCGGCAACACCGGCATCGCTTACGCCATGGTTGGCGCGGCTCTTGGCTATCCCGTAGCGCTGTGCCTGCCCGACAGCGCTTCGCACGAACGCAAGCGCATACTGGCTGCCTTTGGCGCGGAAATGATTATTACTCCAGGCGATGAGGGCACGGACGGTGCGATTCGCCGCGTGCAAAAGATCGTCGCGGCGGAGCCTGAGAAATATTTTTATCCCGATCAGTACAGCAACCCCGCGAACTGGCAGGCGCATTACCGCGGCACCGCGAACGAAATTTGGCAGCAGACCGCCGGGCGCATCACGCATTTTGTCGCCGGCCTCGGCACTAGCGGAACGTTTGTCGGCACTACGCGCCGATTGAAGGAGCTGAATCCCGCCATACGCTGCATCAGTTTGCAACCGGATGCCTCATTCCATGGGCTCGAAGGCTGGAAGCACATGGAGACCGCCATTCGGCCTTCGATTTATGACGACACGCTTGCCGACGAAAATTTAGAGGTCGGCACCGAAGACGCGTATCGGTTGGTGAAGCGCATCGCCCGCGAGGAAGGTTTGCTAGTGAGTCCGAGCGCGGCGGCTGCGCTGAACGGCTGCTTTGCCGTGGCGAAGAAACTTCCCCCCGAGCAGCGCGCGGTGATAGTCACCGTGTTCGCCGATTCTGGCACAAAGTATTTGAGCGAGCGTTTTTGGGACGAGCACTAGTTATGGCTGCGGCACCAACTCTAAAGATGAGCACGGAAGTCGCCCAGAAGATTCGGCAGCACGGCGCGGAAACCTATCCGCACGAATGTTGCGGAGCGCTGCTGGGGCGCGACGGAGTCGACGGCGATAGCACGACAGCCGGCGGCGTGCAGCTGCCGATAAGGGAGATCCTGGCGCTGCTTCCGCTCGTGAATCGGCGAGACGATTCTCCGCACAATCGTTTTTCGGTCACCGCCGAAGATGTGCGCGACGCGGAGAAAGCAGCGCTGGAGAAGAAACTGGACGTCGTAGGCTGGTATCATTCGCATCCGGACCATCCGGCGCGCCCAAGCCAGTATGACCGCGAGCATGCCTGGCCGTGGTACAGCTACGTAATTGTGAGCGTGGCCGGCGGCAAGCCCGCGGAGATGACCTCGTGGCGCTTGAGCGATGATCGCTCGGACTATGCCAGCGAGGAAATTGCGATTCGCGATCACGCGGCCAGGTGACAGCTCTGGCGAGGAGAAATTGAGATGGGAGTGAAAGTGATTATTCCGACGCCGCTGCGCGTTTATGCAGGAAAGCGCGACTCGACGGTGGTAAAAGCGGGAACCGTGGGCGAAGCGCTCGGTCGGCTGACCATGGAATTCGGCGACTTGCGCAAGCATTTGTTCACCGAGGAAGGGAAGCTGCGCAGCTTTGTAAACGTGTATGTAAACGACGAAGACATCCGCTACCTGGCGAAAGAAAATACGCCCACCAAGGACGGCGACACCATCAGCATCGTGCCTTCAATCGCCGGCGGTTCCTCTCCCGTGCATCGCTGTTGTCGCCGCTCCTCGACCTTGTCATTCCGAGCCTGCCTGTGCAGGCAGGCGTAGCAAGGAGCTTTTAACGCCGCTCCTCAAACTTGTCATTCCGAGCGCAGCGAGGAACCTGCTTTTTCGCTCCAACGGCACAGCTGGAACTTGCATCTCGCGGCGTTCTTTTTCATCTGATTTGAACTAGACTGGTGGTTCAGGGGAAATGTTTATGGCAACTAAGGTCCAACCCATGACGGGCGCGCCGGGAGAAGCGAAACCCGCGACGAGCCTCTCAAACGAAGAGATTTTGCGTTACAGCCGTCACCTGATCATGCCCGAAGTCGGCATGGAAGGTCAGCTGAAGCTCAAGAATGCCAAGGTGCTGCTGATTGGGACCGGCGGCTTGGGCGCGCCGCTGGGTTTGTACCTTGCGGCAGCGGGCATTGGCCGGCTCGGCCTTGTGGACTTTGATGTCGTTGATGTCACCAATTTGCAGCGCCAGGTTGCGTTCGGCTCCGAGGACGTCGGCAAGCCCAAAACCGAAGCCACGCGCGAGCGCCTGTCCAGTCTCAATCCGGACATTCACATCGAAACATTCGAGACCAAGCTGACCAGCGACAATGCTCTCGAGCTCTTCAAGGATTTCGATATCATCGTCGACGGCACGGACAATTTCCCCACGCGCTATCTGGTGAACGATGCGTGCATTCTGCTGGGCAAGCCCAACGTGTACGGCTCGATTTTTCGCTTCGAAGGGCAAGTAACCGTCTTCGGCATGCCCGATGGCCCATGCTACCGCTGCTTATATCCGGAGCCGCCTCCGCCGGGCCTGGTGCCTTCGTGCGCCGAGGGCGGCGTATTGGGCGTGCTGCCCGGAATCGTCGGCTCCCTACAGGCCATGGAGACGATCAAGCTCGTTCTCGGCAGTGGCGATAGTCTTGCCGGACGCCTGCTGCTGTTTGATGCCCTGGCGATGAAATTCCGCGAACTGAAGCTGCGGAAAAATCCCAATTGCCCGATGTGCGGCGAGCATCGCACCATCAACGAGCTCATCGACTACTACGAATTCTGCGGCGTACGCGGCGAAGAAGCGCCGGAGTCCAATGTGCAGGTCCCGGAAATTACCCCGCGCGAGTTGAAATCGCGGCTGGATCGCGGCGACGATCTCTTCATTCTCGATGTGCGCGAGCCCCACGAATTTCAGATCTGCAATCTCAAAGGACATTTGATTCCGCTCGGCGAACTGCCTCGGCGCGTTCACGAGCTGGATTCTTCGCGCGAAATCGTGGCGCACTGCCGCAGCGGCAAACGCTCCGCGGAAGCCGTGGACTTCTTGCGCAAGGCCGGATTCCGCAAGACTGCGAGTCTCAAGGGCGGCATCCTGGCGTGGTCGGACGAGGTCGATCCCTCGGTCCCGAAATACTGAGAGTGCCGTTGTAGGGGCGAGCTTTAGTTTATCCTGACGAAGGAAGGGCGCGTCCCAGTGGCTTCAGCCGCCAACCCGCGGAGACTCTGTAACTTTCGTCTTTTCGGAGGCAGGCTGAAGCGAGACAATGCTGCGCAGAAACTCCAGGAGAGAAAAGTGGCGGCAACCAAGATCACCGTGAACCACAATGGTTCACTTCGCATCGAAGGCGATTTCGAGATCGTCGATCCGGAAGGGCGACCGTTCGGGCTAGCGGGGCGAACGACGTTGGCCCTTTGCCGCTGCGGGCATTCCGCGAATAAGCCATTTTGCGACGGCTCCCACAAAACCTGCGGCTTCGCGGATACAGTGGTGGCCCGCGAGCTAGCTCCCCCCAAACCGAAATTGTAGCTCCAGGCCGCATCAGGAGTGAGACAGTCTCAAACTTGAGACGGGGCAGCTTGGTCTCACAACCGGCTCTAATTGCTGCTTAACTCTTTTATTTTTAAATAGATAAGCGTGAGACACACCGACCGCCCCCGCGTCTCGCTCCTGAACCGAAATCCTCGTCATTGTCCGGGTTACATTATAAGTCCCTTACATGCAGTGATTTAGCAAGCACCCAAATTCCTCCCCAAACGGATACGAACTTGCAATCTTCCGCCAGTTGTCAGTCTTTTGTCGGCATTTGGGGGTTTTCGTGGGTGGTTGGGGGACAATCAGCGGGTTTGCACGACATGGCCAGTTCAGCGCCACGGAAGTAGCGGCGCGCCTTGCTGCGTTATGGAAGAAGGAACATTCGCGAATCCTGCTCGCTTCGGCACTGGGTCTGGGCGTTATCTTCCTTGGCTCCATCTTCTATCTGCGCTCCGCGGAGATTGTCGGCAATCCGCAAACTTATCTCTATCTGGAAATTGGCGGCACGCTGATCAGTTTTTGCTATGCGGCGAACGCCTTGGTGCGCTTCCGCGGCACACACGATCGCACCGCGCTGATTCTTTCCTTCGGTTTCGTGCTCTCCGGAATCATTGAGACGGTCAGCTATTTCGGGCTGAACGATCAGCTGCAGTCCGGGCACGTGCCCATGACCAGCATCCCGATGGGCTGGATGGTCAGCCGCACGCTGCTTGGAGTGATGCTGCTGGCTGCGATTTTGATCGAGCGTTACATTCCTACCGCGCGCCAGCCGAGCCGCGAAACCGCGGGCGCCCTGTTGGTGGTGGCCACGGCGGCGTATCTCACCAGCGCGGCGTTTCTTGCAGCGCCGGCCGCGCCCGTCGCACACGCTTCGCACGTTTTCTCGCGTCCCTGGGATTTGCTCCCAGCCGGCCTGTTTCTCGTGGCTGCGATTTATTTTCGGAAGCGCCTGTTGTCCAACGCGAGCAAGGGCGCTCCGAGTTTGTATGACTATTCGCTTTTCGGCGTGGCGGCGCTGAATGTCGTTTGCCATTTGGCCGCCACTTTCTCGCGGCAACTTTTCGACGGCCCTTTTTTCCTCGCCGAGATCAGCAAGACCCTCAGTTATGTCGTGATGCTTTCCGGCGCGCTGCTGGATCAAGCGCGGCTTTTCGAGCAGGTGCGCTCGATGGCGGTCAGCGATCCGCTGACGGGGCTCGCCAATTATCGGCGCCTGTTGAGCGTCCTGGAAGCGGAGCTGGACCGTTCGCGGCGCACGCAGCGGGCCTTCAGCATCGTGCTGCTTGATATGGACGGTCTTAAAGCGATCAACGATCAGTACGGGCACTTAACCGGGAGCCGCGCCTTGGTGCGCCTCGGCAAAATTTTGCGGAGCCATTCGCGCGCGATCGATACCGCCGCGCGCTATGGCGGAGACGAGTTCGCACTGGTGTTGCCCGAGGCCGGCCGCGATATTGCCGCGCGCGTTGTCGGACGCGTTCGCGAGCGGCTGGCCGCCGAGGCTGAACCGCCGGCACTCTCCGTGAGCGCCGGCGTCGCCGCGTTTCCGGAAGATGGCGACACCCCTGAAAAACTTCTTGCTGCCGCGGACCGCGCCCTGTATCGCATGAAAAATCGCGGTACCAGCGTGCAAAATCTCGCGCGCATTGCGGCGTGTTTGTGAGGATGATCGACTGCCGCCATGCCGCCAAAGACTACACATACGTTTTTTCGCGCCGAGAAGCGCGTCCCGATGGAAATACCCGTGGTGCTCGACGGCCATCGGCGGACGCCCGGCAGGGAATCGACATTTACGGAAAATGTGAGTGCGCGTGGCGCGCGCGTGGTCAGCGTGCGCAACTGGGAAAAGGGCGAGAAGTTGACGCTCGTATCGCGCACTGGAGAGTTTCGCTCCTCGGCTCGAGTGGCCTACTGCCAGCCACTGCATGGCGACGGCTATGCGGTTGGCGTGGAGTTCCTCGAGACCAAAGGGCGATGGGTTGTTTGAATCCCAGAGATAGCTTGGCCCAACGGTCGGGCGGAAGGAGGGAAACGTTCGGAACAGAAGTCAGATAACTAGCGCAAATAAGTTAGAAAGGATCTGAAGCGCCGCACGGAGAGAAGGCCGTTCGGCGCTTCATCCTTTTTGGAGCACAGATTCGATTGCAGATACTAAACTCTTTTACATTGCCCGCGGCCCTTGCTCCTCGAATCCGTGCCCACTAGCGCGATCCCAGCGTATAATCATTTCATGGGTAAGAACGTAATTCGCATCTCTGAGGCAGATGCCGCGAACAACTTGGCTTCGGTTCTCGATAGGGTAAGCGCGGGAGCCGAGGTTGTGATTGAGCGAGACTGCCGTCCTGTGGCGGTGGTAAAGTCACCCGAAGCCCTTGGCGGTCGTTTGCTGTCCGAGTCCATCGCCTTAGCTGAAGCTCATGCGAAGGAAATGGATTATGAACCTACAATGGATGCGGATTTTGCCGCCGATTTAAGAGAGATCATCAACAAGCGTAAACCGCGTGATCTCGCCGAATGGGATTAATTCTCGATTCTAGCTTCCTTATCGCAGGCGAGCGGGGCGGCCAGACCCTCCGAGAAATCCTGAAATGGCTGTACGCGACTCTCGGCGAGACTGAATCAGGCCTCTCCGCGGTAACCGTTGTGGAGCTGACACACGGCATCTACCGGTCTAAGAGCACTGCAGATCGTGAACGCCGGCACGCGTTTACCGAAGAACTCTGCCGTGACCTTACGATTTTCCCGGTAACGCTTGAAATCGCCAAACTCGCGGGCAAGATTGAGGGTGAACAAGCTGCACGCGGTGTAAGCATCTCCTTTGAGGACCTGCTCATCGGTACTACAGCCTTATATCACGGGTATTCTGTCGCGACGCTCAACTCACGCCACTTTCGATTGATTCCGGGGCTTTCCCTTGTCCAAGTCTAGAGGGCATACGAAGTCAAGCGCCTAACGCGAGGCGTCATAAAAATGCCTTATTGCGGCGCCCTCGCCAAAATTGCGTCGTACACGTCAATGATTCCATCCACCATTTTGTCAGCCGAAAATTCTTGTTCGATGCGTTGGCGCCCTTTTTCTCCAAGGCTTTCAGCAAAATTAGCGTTCGAGAGGACCTTTGCAATCGCGGCGCAAAGAGCTTCGACATTGGCTGGCTCGACCAACAGGCCGCTCGTCCCATCTTCGATGATTTCCGCGGGTCCCCCGAGATTGAAGGCTATGGAAGGAATCGCGCACGCCATCGCAGACATCAGTGCATTGCTGAGCGCTTCAAAAAATGACGGGAGGAGAAAGACATCCAGCGCCGCGTACACATTT
>Ga0209240_1000005_pt1 | contig 105834 bp, 84 predicted proteins | sample GraSoi_2013_80cm_FD_185828 | JGI IMG/M metagenome (GOLD analysis project Ga0209240, IMG submission 185828) | Grasslands soil microbial communities from the Angelo Coastal Reserve, California, USA - Sample 9_17_2013_80cm (SPAdes) (version 2) | ecosystem: Environmental > Terrestrial > Soil >...
CAGCGGACCGGGCGGGTATGTCGCCGCCATCCGCGCCGGCGAGCTGGGCCTCAAGACTGTGGTGGTCGAAAAAGATCCGTTCCTCGGCGGCACCTGCCTGCACGTCGGCTGCATCCCCACCAAAGTTCTGCTGCACCACGCCGAGGTTTACGATCATTTCAAGAACGGCGCGGAGCTGGGCTTCGAGGTCAGCGGCCTGAAAATCAACTGGGCCAACGTGCTGGCCCGCAAAGACAAAATCGTCAAGAAGCACGCCAAGGGCATCGAGTTCCTCTTCAAGAAAAATAAAGTGGAATGGGTGCAGGGCTGGGGCCGCTACGAAGGACCCGGGCGCGTCAGCGTCGAAAAAGACGGCAAGAAAACGCAGATCGAAGCTTCCAACATTTTGCTGGTGAGCGGCTCGGAAGCGCGCGCGCTGCCGGGCATCGAGCCGGATCACAAAACGATCCTCACCAATCGCTCCATCCTCGAGCTGCCGGAAATACCCAAGACGCTCATCGTCGTGGGCGCCGGCGCCGTGGGCGTCGAGTTCGCCTCCATCTACAATTCGTTTGGCACCCAGGTGACCATTCTCGAGGCTTTGCCCCGCGTGGTCCCCGTCGAAGACGAGGAGATTTCCGCGGAGCTGGATAAAACCTTCCGCAAGAAAAATATCGGCATCTTCACGCAAGCGATGGTCGAATCGGTGAAGAAGGACGCCAAGGGCGTCACCGTCACGTTTAAGGACAAGGACGGGAAAGCGCAGACCCTGCAAGCGGAGAAACTGCTGCTAGCGGTCGGCCGCAAGCCCATGACCGACAACTGCGGCCTGGAAAAATCGAAAGCCAAAGTCGAGCGCGGCGCCGTGCACGTCGGCCCGTACATGGAGACAGCGGAAAAAGGCCTTTACGCCATCGGCGATATCGTTTTTGGTTTGCCGCTGCTGGCGCACGCAGCCATGATGGAGGGCATCGCCGCCGTCACGCACATCGCCGGGAAACCCGCGCCCGCCATCGTCAAAGAGCGCATACCCAACGCCACCTACTGCGAACCGCAGATCGGCTCCATAGGCTTGACCGAAAAGCAGGCGCGCGAGGCGGGCTACGCGGTGAAAACCGGCAAGTTCCCCTTCGTCGGCAACAGCAAAGCCACCATTCTCGGCAACCACGGCGGCTTCATCAAAGTGGTTTCCGACGAAAAATACGGCGAGGTGCTGGGCATCCACATCATCGGGCCGCTGGCGACGGAGATTCTGGCCGAAGCCGCCGCGGTTCTGCACCTCGAGGGCACCATCGACGATATGATGAGCATGATGCACGCGCATCCCACGGTGTGGGAAGGCATGGGCGACGCCTTCGCCTCCGTGCGCGGACTGCAGATCAACGTTTGATCCAAGAATGACCACCTGCCGCACCATCGATCTCGGCCTCATCGGCTACGCGGAAGCGTACGCGCTGCAGAAGCGCATAGTGGCAGCGCGCAAAGCCGATGCGATCGAAGACGTGCTGCTACTCTGCGAGCACCCTCACGTGATCACCCAGGGGCGCAATGGCAAGCGCGAGCATCTGCTAGCGAGCGAAAACGTGCTGCGGCAAAAGGGCGTCGAGTTTTTCGAGACCAGCCGCGGCGGGGACGTCACTTATCACGGCCCAGGCCAAATTGTCGGTTACCCCATCTTGAATCTAGCGGCCATCCGTCGCGATGTAGTGTGGTACGTGCGTATGCTGGAGGAAGTGATGATCCGTGCTTCCAGCGATTTCGGCGTATTGGCCACCCGCGAGACCGGCAAGACAGGCATTTGGGTTTCGCCGAATGTAGCGGCCGCGGACCGTCGCGGGCGCTTTGTATCCTTAGCAACCGAAAAGCTAGGCGCCATCGGAGTACACATCAGCCGCTGGGTCACGTCCCACGGTTTTGCCTACAATGTTTCAACCGATCTGCGCTTTTTCGATCTGATCGTCCCGTGCGGAATCGCGGACCGAAAAGCGACTTCGCTCGAAAAACTTCTGGGCCGCAAAGTCGATTCCCCGGAAGTTGCGGCGCGTTTGAAAGCACACTTCGGGGAGGTCTTCGGCCTGGAGATACAAGCTGCGACTCCCGAGGACCTGCTGGAAATCTTGCGCAAAGCAGAGCTTTCGGCGAACGTCGTGCCGCCAGTGGCACAGCCAATCTTGGCTGTGCAGGAGCAAGCCTGAATATGAATCGTGCGTCCACCGCCGGAGAACGCATGAAGAAGAACCTGACGCGCCAGCAATATCTCGACCTGTACTACTATATGCGCCTCAACCGCGCGGTGGAAGACACCATGGTCAAGCTCTTCCGCCAAAATAAAATCGTCGGCGGACTGTACTCCAGCCTGGGCCAGGAAGCCATCTCCGTGGGCAGCGCCTACGCTCTCGAGAAAAGAGACTGGCTCGCACCCATGATCCGCAACATCGGCGCGCTGCTCGTCAAAGGCGTTCCTCCGCGCGACATCTTTATGCAGCACATGGCCAAGTACGATTCGCCCACCAAGGGCAAGGACGGCACCAGCCACTTCGGCGACCTGGAAAACCTGCACATCGTCTCGCCCATTTCCATGCTCGGCGACCTGATTCCGGTGATGGCCGGAGTAGCCATCGCCGGCCGTTATCTGGGCCAGAAAATCGTGGCCATGACCTGGATCGGCGACGGCGGCAGCTCCACCGGCGTCTTCCACGAAGGGCTGAATTTCGCGGCCACGCAAAAAGCGCCGTTCGTGCTCATCCTGGAAAACAATCTGTGGGCGTATTCCACTCCCGTGCGCCGCCAGGTGCCGCTCGAAAATCTCGCCGACCGCGCCAAAGCCTACGGCATTTCCAGCTACATCGTGGATGGCAACGACGTTGTAGCCGTATACAAAACCGCCAAGGAAGCGGTCGACCGCGCCCGCGCCGGCGAAGGTCCGATCTTGATCGAAGCCAAGAGCTTCCGCCGCATGGGCCACGCGCAGCACGACCCCGCCGAGTATGTCCCCAAGGAAATGCGCTCCTACTGGGAATCGCGCGATCCCATCCTGCTGTATGAAAAATTCCTGACGGCCGAAAAAGTTCTCGACGCCAAGGGCAAAAAAGAAATCGAAGATAAAATCGACGCGCTCCTCCAAAAAGAGCGAGACTTCGCCGAAAATTCTCCCATGCCGCCGGCGGAGTTCGCCGCCGAAGGCGTCTATTGCACCGGCGACGACTGCCACAAAATTCAGCCCAAATGGGAACGCGACAAGCGCGAAGTCATGCCGCCGAAGTCCAGCGTCTCCGCCGTGTGGACCGTCCAAGGGTTCGGCGCCGGCAAAGGTTCGAGCGGTGGTATGGCGCCGATTCATTTTGGCGACACGCCCGCCGCCGCGGAAAAGGCCGAAAACGAAGACCGGCTGGCGCCCAAGTCCACGCCGAAAACCATCGCAAAAAAGAAATCCGCCAAAGCCGCGGCCGTCGCGGCCGGTTCGCGTAAGGCTCGGAGGTGAACGTGCCCGACGCTAACGGATCAAAAACCACCAACGGATCCAAATCGAACGGCGGCCCGGTCACTTTTCTCGAAGCCATCAAGCAAGCCATGTTCGAGGAGATGGAGCGCGATCCCGCCGTGGTCGTGATCGGCGAAGACGTCGGCGTCTACGGCGGCGCCTTCAAGACCAGCGAAGGCCTGCTCGAGCGCTTCGGCTGGGAGCGCGTGATCGACACGCCCATCAGCGAAAGCGCCATCATCGGCGCGGCCTGCGGCATGAGCTACCTCGGCTTGCGCCCCATCTGCGAGATGCAGTTCATCGACTTCATCGCCTGCTGCTTCAACCAGCTCACCAACTTCGTCGCCAAGGGCCACTACCTTTGGAATGCGCCGGCGCCCATCGTGGTCCGCGGGCCGTCCGGCGGCGGCGTGCACGGCGGCCCGTTTCACTCCGCGAACCCGGAGATGTATTTTGTCCACACGCCCGGCCTCAAGGTCATCTATCCTTCCACGCCCTACGACGCCAAAGGTTTACTCAAGGCCGCGGTGCGCGATAATAATCCCGTGCTCTTCTTCGAACACAAATTCCTCTACCGCCGCATCAAGGAAGAGCTGCCCGCCGAGGACTACACCGTGCCCATCGGCAAGGCCGCAGTGCGCCGCGAAGGCCGTCACCTCACCATCCTTTCGTACGCCGCGATGATGCACACCTCGCTCGAAGCCGCCGAAGCGCTTGCCAACGAAGGCATCGAAGCCGAAGTCATCGACCTGCGCACTCTCCTCCCTCTCGACGAGGAAACCATTTTGCAGTCCGTGAAAAAGACCAACAAAGTCCTGGTCGTCCACGAAGACACCAAGACCGGCGGCATCGCCGGCGAAATCGCGGCCATCCTTTGCGAAAAGGCCTTCGGCGATCTCGACGGCCCGCTCATGCGCGTCACTTCGCTCGATACGCCCGTGCCCTACGCGCCGACACTGGAGGACTATTTTCTGCCCAACGCGCAGAAAGTTTTCGTCGCCGCAAAGGAGCTGGCGCGCTACTAAAAAGATTTCTTTAGCCACAGAGGCACAGAGAACACAGAGGCAAACGACGGATAAGTATGAAGCTACAACCACAAGATCCCTTCCCTCTCCGTTCTCTGTGCGCTCTGTGCCTCTGTGGCAAATCTTCTTTTGCTGTCGACTGTAAACTGTCGACTAGAATTTTCGAGGAGAACGCACATGGCAGTTGACATCGTAATGCCCCAAATGGGCGAAAGCATTTTTGAAGGCACCATCACCAAGTGGCTCAAGAAGCCCGGCGACAAAGTCGAGCGCGACGAGCCGCTGTTCGAAATCTCGACCGACAAAGTCGACGCGGAAATTCCCTCCCCTTCCGCCGGCGTGCTGAAAGAAATCAAGGTCGGCGAAGGCAAAACCGTGCCGATTCAAACGGTAGTCGGCGTGATCGACGCCGCCGGCGACGGCGCTGCAAAAGCTGCGGCCCCCGCGCAAGCACCCGCTCCGGCTCCGGCAACGAAGGCTGCGGAACCCGCGAGGGCCCCCGCACCGCCGCCTGCCGCGCGGCCCCAGATCGTGCCGCCCGCACAGCCAGCAAGACCGGCGGCTTCCGCACCCGCTGCTGCTTCGGGGCCCGGCCCCGCCGCCGCGCCATCGCGTCCCGCAGGCGAGCGCGTCCACAGTTCGCCGCTCGTCCGCCGCATGGCCAAGGAGCACGGCATCGACCTCGCCTCCATTCCCGGTAGCGGCGCTGGCGGCCGCATCAGCAAGCAAGACATCGAAGCCTATCTCGCCGGTGGCGCGCAACCATCAGCCGAAGCCGCCGAGCCAGCCGCCGCTGAATATACGCCGCCTGCTCGCGTGCCGCAGCGCGCCGCCGCTCCTCCTCCACCGCCCCCCGCGACTTCCGGTGGCCAGGTTTACGTGGCCTTCGAGTCCGCCGTGCCGCGCGAAAAAATGTACTTCGGCAACTACGAAGTGCAACCCATGAGCATCATGCGCCAGCGCATCGCCGAGCACATGATCGCCTCCAAGCGCGTCTCGGCGCACGTCTATTCCGTCGACGAAGTGGACATGACCAAGGTGGCCTCCTTACGCGCCAAGTCCAAGGATGAATTCGAGAAGCGCTACGAGACCAAGCTGACCTTCATGCCCTTCTTCATTAAAGCCGCCGTGGCCGGCTTGCGCGCCTTCCCCACCATGAACGCCTCCCTCGACGGCACGAATGTCATCCTCCACAAAGAAATCAACATTGGCATTGCCGTCGCACTCGACTGGGGTTTGATCGTTCCTGTCATCAAAAACGCTGACGAGAAAAACATCCTCGGCATCCAGCGCAACCTGAACGATCTTGCCGAGCGAGCCCGCACCAAAAAACTCAAGCCGGAAGAAGTTCAGGAAGGCACTTTCTCCATCACCAATCCCGGCGTTTTCGGCGGTCTCTTCGGCTTGCCGGTCATCAGCCAGCCCAACGTCGGCATTCTCGGCCTCGGCGCCATCGAGAAGAGGCCCGTGGTCATCAACGATTCCATCGCCATCCGCTCGATGTGCTACGTGACGCTGAGCTACGACCACCGCGTGGTCGACGGCGCCATCGCCCATCAGTTCCTGCACAAGGTCAAGGAAACGCTCGAAAATTGGAGCGAGCCGCTCCTCTAACGCAGCTTGTTCCCAGCGCTTGTTGGAGCTCTTTTTTACGCGTTGCTTTTTCGCTTGACTCCGGATACCCGTTTGTGTAGTATTCTCCTGGGTATATTCGCGCCACACCTTCCCGTTAGCGCCTTACTCAACGTCGAACCGGCTAACCCTCATCCAACCAGTGGCTTGCCGCCTCTTTAACAAAATCAGGGCGTATCGTCGATGGGCGGGACATCAGCGTCTGCGCCAGTAAGTCTTTTAGAATGCGCACTTACGAGCAAATGTGCTCGCAACTCCTTTAGAATCCGCACTTATGAAAACCCCGGGGGAGGGGGGGTATCCGATGCTCCGACAGAGAGCCGACGTCCCTACGCCCTGTGGCGGCACCCCGGGCCCGTCTCTACCGTTCAGTGCGACAACCAGCCCGTAATTCTTCATCTAGCCAAACAGTATACTTGCATTTGTATTTACTAATAGAATATAGTGCGGTCTCTCGGGGTGACGCGGGAAGTCCTGGCGCGGCAAGGAGCGGCCATGCGCATGAAAACAGAAGACCGCTGGCATTGCACCAACCCCACCTGCGGATGCGAAGTGCTGGTCGAGCGGGGCGGAACAGCGGAACGCGAAAATCCCCGCTGCTCGTGCGGCGCCGCGATGAAAAAGAAATACGCGCCGCCGCTGCTCGCGCATCTCGATTTTCTTCGCCTGGAAGAAACGCCTGAGGTCACCGCTCGCAAGGAGTAGATGAGCAAGGAGTAGAGGATGCGCGGCCGTCTATTCGGTTTCTCCCTGGGGCTTGGCTCGCGCCGGTCGCTCGCGGCGCGCGGGCACTTTCTCAATACCTTCGCGGGATTTGGCTACGGTTTGGCGCTGTCGCTGCTCGCGCTGGGCGCTTATCTGATCGGCGAGCAGTTCGAGAATCCCGTCGAGGCCCAATCCGTGGGACTGCTTTTCGCGGCCCTGCTGATCGCCACGTCTGTCACTTTATTGTATGCTGCATCCTTCCAGGAAGTTCCGGCGCCGCGGCGCAGCCTGGCCGGCCGCCGCTTCCTGGGAACAGAAAACAATCGTGCTTGCCAGATGCAACACGGGAATGCGGGTCAAGGACCGAAACGACCTGCCGTTGCACGGCCGCTACGTGGACCGTACGCGCGTCCGCATTCAGCGCTAACCAGATTCACGCCCGAGGAATCGCCGGGAAGTAACGCTCCTCGAGAATCTGCCGGTGATGCAGCTCGTGCCCAGCCACAATGAACGCCAAAGCACGCACGCTGACTTCATTCTTGTTGGCCACGCCGCGCCGCTGCCAGGCGTCTTTCCGGAGCGACTTGAAAAGCGCGATGCTCGCCGCACGCACCAACCCGAACTCCTCTGCCAGGTCCGCCAAGGTGCGCTCCGCGAAGTTACCTCCGCGCACGTAGTCGTCCTGCTCGAAGCCGGTAAGCGGCGTCTGGTCGCCGCGCGCAATCCGCAAAGCGCGGTAAGTGAAAATGCGCTCGCTATCGCTCACGTGACCCAGCACTTCCTTCACAGTCCACTTGTCCGGCGCGTAACGGAAATTGCCGTCGCGCTCGCTGTGCGCCGCAAACAGTTGCGCCACTTGCAACCTCTGCACCTCGAGGATGCCCACAATGTCGTTCCCTTTAACTTTGGAGATATAAGTTTCGTAGTAAGGAGCGTACTCCCCGGGTGCGGGCCTGGCCGCTGCTGCTCTTTTTGGTTCCATCCCTTTAGTATAGCCCCGCTCGCTACCCCAGATTCAATGCCGCGGCTGCGGAAGGCGGCGGGCTTCGACCGCAATCAAGAAACCGAAACGGCCACCGCGTCTCGCTCGGGCTCTTGCGAAGCGTTGGTTGCGCTCCCCCGCTCAAGCCGCTGCTCAAGGATCACAACTCCGGCGACGGTAGCCAAACACGCGAGCCACGGCAAAATCGGTGAGAGCCAAAACAGCTTGACGCCCACGCGCAACGCCGCAAACCACCCCAGCGTCAGCCCAAGCCCCAGCCCTAAAGCTGCTTTGCGTTCGTGCGTCCATCCCAGCGGAAACGCGCACAGACTATAGACGAACAATGCAAACGGAAAGCCCACCACCAGATCAATGAAATAGTGCTCGCCGCTGCCGAGCGTCGCGAATACCGTGAACACCACAAAAACCATGGCAATGCCTCGTTCCCACACGGATAGCCCTCGCGAAAACCACCACGCCAAAAGAACCCACGCAATGTGCAAAGATGGCATCGCGTTGCGGAAGCCCGCCGCCAGCATAGGCTCCAGTTGCAGATGCGCTGCTTGGTCGATCGTGAGTGGATTCCACGGGAATCGCGGACCGAAAATGTACGTCGGGCCCAGCGCGGGAAACAGATTATAGAAAATAATTCCGACCGGCGCAGTGACCAGGAACGCCACTATCGCGGGAATCGCCCTCTTGCTTCCGTGAAGCAAGTGTCCGGCAGCTACCAGCGCCATAACCACGGGCAATCCGATGTAAATGAACATTCCAGCGTCACCAAAACGGTGCCAGGTGGCATACGCCTGGCCCATCAGGAAGGAAAGTTGCACGCGCAGGCTGGCGTCGAACGAATATAAGTAAAGATCAAGAACTTTTGGATTCAACTTTGACGTCCAGGCGTGAAACGGCAGCGCGGCCGCGTCCACGCTTACGGAAAGCAACGCGAACAGGAAAGCCAGCCTCATCCGCGTGCTTTCCTCACCGCTCGACCACGCTGCGCGCAGCGCAAGCGCCGCCAAACTCGCCAAACCCAGGAACGACAGCAGCCCAAAAACGTTAAAGTTGTAATGCAGAAGCTCGAAGTCAATCAGCGCCAGCGTTCCAGCCCCTGCCGCCACCCCAACCGCATCACTCCACACTGGTTTCAGCCGCAGGTGCAACACGATGATCGCGGTCAGTCCACAGCTTACAAGCGCATTGAATACTGCAATATCGTACAAGTGCTTGCTGGTGGCAGCCCACAGTGCAGCAGCTGGCACTGCCAGGCTAAAAGCGATTTTTGTGGGCAGAGATAGCTTCATGGCATGGCGCCGGAGTCCGGCAGCTTACGGAGTGAAATCAAATCCGCTCCGCTCGTTTTTGCAGCGGTATCTCTATCAACTTATCGTACCGCGGGCGAAGAGGGCCCTGAAACACCGCACCGCTGTATGCAACCAGTAAAGAATTCGAGTCTTTGTGATCGGGATTGAAATCCGTGGTGTTCAGGGATTAGCGATCTGTTCTTGAACGGCGCGGCGGAACTCTTGCGGGTGCGCAATCATCAAAAAAGGCTCCGGTGTGCCGCCTGTGCCCCGCACGATGACGGAACCATATCCCAGCATTCTTCCGACAGCAGTTTCTTCCACGCCGATGCTCTCAACGCGGGAAAGCATCAAATCCAGCGTGCGCCTGCTCGTCATGCCGGTCTTGATCAGCACGCGCCGGTTGGTCACCGCCATTTCCGTGGCGTTGCGCTTGGCGACTCCGTAGGTAATCGTAATAATGGCCACAGCTACCAGGATAGCGCCGGCAATGGCCATCATCTTGGGGCTGATCGTAGAGCTGCCGACCACGAGCCCGGCCGAGTCTCCCGTGGCGATGGCTTCCGCCAAAAGCGCGATGCCCAGCACAAGCAGCACTGAGCCGCCAATCACGGGACCGAGCAGCACCAACCAGTGATGTCGGGTTCGATACAGCAGTGTCTCTCCCGGCACAAGATTTCTATCGACATAACCCATTTGCATGTCTCCGAGCGCTTCGGTCCCTAAATTCCACTTTGTTTCCGGAAGCTGCGCGAATCATACTTGATGGCCGCCCACAGTCAAAATGTTGGATGCATTATTGGCAAGCCCGGACCGCAGACCCTGGCGAGGACATCAGATAGAAAACGGAGCGATCATTGCAACCCGAAAAAATTCGAGTGGCATTTCAAGGCGAAGCCGGCGCCTTCAGCGAAGCCGCCGCTGTGCAATTGCTGGGCAAAGAAATTGTTACCGTGCCTCGCCCCACCTTTGATGCGACCTTCAAAGCCATCACGGATGGTGTCGCCGATGCCCTGCTGGTCCCGGTCGAGAATTCGCTCGCCGGCTCGGTCGTACGTGTCTACGATTTGCTCCTGGATAGCGAGCTCACCATCAGCGCGGAAACGATTTTGCCCATCGAGATGAACCTAATTGCCTGCCCGGGTGCTTCGCTCAGCGACATACGTTCCATTTCGTCGCACCCCATGGCGCTGGCGCAATGCGAGCGCTTCTTCGGGCAGCATCCCCACATCAAGCGGTTACCCGCGGAGGACACTGCGGGGAGCGTACGCGAAGCCCTTGCACGCGGCGACAAGACCCATGCCGCGATTGCCGGTAAATATGCCGCCGACCGCTACCGCGGCGCGATTATCTCGGAGCGCATCCAGGATAATGCCGAAAACTTCACGCGCTTCGTATTGTTGCAGCCCGCGAAGGCAGCAAGCGCTCAGCCCCCGGAAGCGCGCAAAATGTCGATTGCAATGCGCCTCGCGCATCGCCCTGGCTCGCTGCTCTCATCGCTCGAGCCGTTTGCCCGCAACGGCGTGAACCTTTTGAAAATCGAGAGCCGCCCCATTCACGGCCGCCCGTGGGAATATCAGTTCTTTATCGACGTGGAAGCAGACGTTGTTGCACGACTCGAACAAGCCCTGCGCGAAGTACGCGAAGCCGCCCACGAAGTTCGCGTTCTCGGCTTGTACCCGGCGGCGCAAAATCGATCCTGAAAACGCGAGAGGCCAGCGCACGCGCCGGCCCCTCGCTACTTTATTGCGTCTTTGCTTCGCTACTTCATGACCTCAGCAGTAGCTGCACTCCGGATCGCCCATTCCACCAGTCATGTCGTCCTTCATTCGCCGCAGACGCCGGCCCAGCCGCTCGGCCAGCTGGTGCCGCGCGCGCCACAGCCGCGCCTTGAGAGTATTCTCCGTCACGCCGAGCTTCTTCGCGGCTTCGCCAGTGGAATAACCTTCCACTTCGCGCAGCACAAACGCCGTGCGCAGCAGCGGCGAAAGCTCGTCTAGATTTTCGCTGATGATCGCGCGCAGCTCCGTCCCTTCAAACACTTGCTCGGGATTCGGCCCCTTGGCGGCGAAGCGTTCGGTCACCGGCAATTCGTCCTCGCGGGGCGCTTCGTCCAGCGAAACGGCCGGCCGCGCCTTGGCGCTGCGGCGCCGCATCAGCGCCGCGTTGATCACGATGCGCGTCAGCCAGGTGGAGAACTGCGAGCGGCCTTCAAACCGCTTCAGGTTGCGGTAGGCGGAGAGCATGCCGTCCTGCAAGGCGTCTTCCGCATCTTCCGCGTTGCCCAGCACGCGCAGCGCGGTCTGGAACAGCGGGCGGTGATAGCGCCGGAACAACGTCTCCACCGCTTGCGAATCGCCACGCTGGCCGTCGCGGATCAGCTTTTCTTCGTTGAATTGCAGTCCCACTGCCACTTGCGTTGCCATTTGATCCCCCTCTAAGTAATGCAAAACTGTTTTGACGCACGCCGCGCGTCTTTGTTTCAATGCACTGGCACGCTGCCGGATTGCCTGCTGGGCTTCTTCAGCAGCAAAAGCACCGGAAGCACTATGAAAAACACGACGCCCAGCATTTTGAAATTGTCGATAAACGCCAGCATGGCCGCTTGCCGCTGAACCGTGCCGTAAATCATCTGCTGCGCTTGCGTGGCGGCGTGCGTAAGACTCGAGCCCGCGGACACAAACTTCATCTGCGTGCCATTCAGCATGTTGCGGTACGCCGCACTGAACGTGTTCACGTGGTCGGCCAAACGCATCTGATGCGCCTGCGTGCGCCGCTCCAGCATCGTTGTGACTGTGGCGATGCCCACGCTGGCGCCGATATTGCGCGCCAGGTTGATGATGCCGGTACCCATGTTGGTCTTTTCCCGCGGCACGTACGCGAACGCGGAGACGTTAATGGGAATAAACAAAAATGCCAAGCCAAGCCCCTGCAACATGCGCGCGCGCACCGCGTTACCGTAGTCCAGTTGCAGATTCCAGCCAGCCATCACGAAAAGAGACGAAGCCACGACAATGCAACCAAACCCAATGAGCAATCTCGTGTCCACTTTCGACACCAGGAAGCCCACGACCGGCATCATGCACATAATCACCGCGCCACCCGGCGACAGCGCCAGTCCAGCGAGTTCGGCCGTATAGCCCAGCATTTGTTGCAAGAATTGTGGAATTAGCACCGTGCTGGCATACATCACGAAGCCAAGGAAAAACATGGCTGTCGTGGCGATCGCGAAATTGCGATTCTTCAGCATACGTAGATCGACCACGGGTTCCTTCTGCCGCAGCTCCCAGAAAATCCCGGCGACGATGCCGATGAGCATCAGCACAAAGAACACGCGGATGAAGCCGGACGACAGCCAGTCATCGCGCTGTCCCTTGTCCAAAATAATTTGCATGCTGCCCAAGCCCAGGCTGATCAGTCCAATGCCAATGTAATCGATGCGGAATCCGCTCTTGATGCTCGCGCGCTTCATGTACGGCGGGTCGCTGATCAGCACGGAGGTCAGCAAGAGCGAAATGATGCCGACGGGCACGTTGATGTAGAAAATCCAGCGCCACGAAAAGTTATCCGTGATCCAACCGCCGAGCCACGGGCCGATGGTGGGCGCGACAACCACCGCGATTCCATACACAGCAAAAGCCATGCCACGCTTCTCCAGCGAAAACGTGTCGTTCAAGATCGCTTGCTCGCTGGGCTGCAAGCCTCCGCCGCCAACGCCCTGCAAAATTCGGAAGAACACGAGCACGCCAAGGCTCGGCGCCAAACCACACAAAAACGAGCTGACCGTAAACAAAGCCACACAAGACATGTAAAAACGCTTGCGGCCGATGAGCGACGACAGCCAGCCTGATAGCGGTAGCACGATGGCGTTGGACACCAGGTAGGACGTCAGGACCCAGGTCGATTCGTCCGCACCCGCCGACAAATTCCCAGAGATATGCGGCAGCGCCACGTTGGCGATGGAAGTGTCCAGCACCTCCATAAAGGTGGCCAGCGTCACGGTAATCGCGATTACCCAGGGATTGATGTTCCCATCCGGCGTCCGCAATTTGGCTAAGATCCTGTTCAACATGGCCGCGTTTCCCGTTTTCGCTCCTTATTGCTACTACGCTGGAACCCTGTGCTTTATTCCACCTGCGTTTCCCTTTGACCGGCTGCTATTCGGTGATGACCGTGGCGTCCACGTTCATTCCCGGCCGTAAAATCGCTTTCTCTTGCGGAATCGGATCGAGCACGATCTTCACCGGAATGCGTTGCACCACCTTGACGTAATTGCCCGTGGCGTTTTCTGGCGGCAGCAAGCTGAGCATCGCCCCTGTCGCTCCGGCAATGGAATCCAGGTGCCCCGGGAACGTTTCTCCGTAAGTGTCCACGCGCACATAGGCCTTCTGCCCCGCGCGCATTCTGCGAAGCTGTGTTTCCTTGAAGTTGGCAGTGACCCACACATCCTGCAGAGGCACGACCACGAGCAATCCCTGGCCCTGCTGCACGATCTGGCCGGGCTCGACTTGTTTGTGCGTGGCCACGCCGGCCACTGGCGCGATGACCTCGGTATATCCAAGATTCAGCTCCGCCGCTGCCAGCGCCGCGTGAGCCTGCTGCACCTTGGCGAATTTTCCCTGCGCATCAGAGGTGCGCATGCTGACCTGCCGCAGATCCGCGTGCGCGCCGGCGACGCTGGCTTTGGCCTGCTCCACGCGCGCGCCGGCCGCCAGCGCTTGCGCCCTGGTGATATCCACCGCGCGCTGCGCTTGCGCCAACTTTTCCTGATCCGCTCTCAGCGCGCTCGCAGTGGCGTCGGCATTGGCTTTCGCGGCGTCATACTGCTGCTTGGAAATTTCGCCCTTGTCGAGCAGCGGCTTGTAACGCGCCAGGTCCGCCTGCGCCAGCTCTGCATTGGCTTTGCTCTTTTCGATATTGGCCTGCGCCCAAGCAAGATCGGACGTGCGCGCCTGCTCATAAGTGACCCGAGCGCGTTCGAGGTCAGCAAGCGCCCCGGACAATTGCGCATCCGCATTGGAGGTGCCGCTGGCGACATTCTCGCGCGTGCGGGGTACATCCACTCCGGCGGAGGCCGCTTCACTTTCCGCTAGCGCCAGCGCGGCTTTCGCTTGGTCCAAGGCGGCCTGATAATCGCGCGGATCAATCTTCACAAGCACCTGGCCCGCCTTCACCGGCTCATTGTCCGTGACCAGAACTTCCGCCACGCGACCGTAAATCTTGGAAGCAATGGGAGTGATGTGTCCGTCGACCTGGGCATCATCGGTCGTTTCGCGGTTGTGGTAGTAAACCAACAGTGCGAAGAGCGCCGCCAGCAATACCAAGCCGCCAACAACCAGCAGGCTGCGCACCTTGGGGTTTTTCAGCCCCTTTGGCGGCTCCTCCATGAATATTTCTTGCGGAGCCGCTTTGACCCTGGTCGCATTCTCCAAACCGACTTCGATCTCAACGCTCATCGTCTCCTCGTGTTACTTCGAGTAAACCTTTTCCATCTGGCCGACGGAGCGTGCCAAATCGGCGCGCGCCTGATTGAATCGGTACAAAGCAGCGATTTGATTGTCGTTGGCGCGTGCCAGCGAATCCTGCGCTTGAATCACCTCAATATTGTTGGCCACACCGGCCTTGAAACGGTCGCCCGCCTGATCCACTTCTTCCCTGGAGAGCTGCACGCCGAGGTTAGCGACGCGCACCTGGCTTCGCGCGGAATCCAGATTGATCAGCGCGGTCTTTACGTCCAGCGCAATCTGGTTGCGCAAATCGGCTTGCTGCTGGCGCAACTTTTGAATGTCCAGGTCAGCGCGAACCGTCTCGGCACGAATACGGCCACCGGTGAACAGCGGAACACTGACCGTGCCCGCATACGTGTAGGTGGGGATCACCGAAGAGGGCTCGGTCCCGAGTTGCGTCCAGTTTCCACTGAAGCGCACCGAGGGCAAGCGCAAGTCGGACGCTGCTTTCTTCTGGTTTTCCGCGGCGCGTATCTGTTCCTCGAGCGATTGCCATTCATGCCGCGCGGCCAATCCCTCTTCGATGCTGGCATCCACGTCGGGCTGCGGCGTGTCAAAGAAGCTTAGCGAATCGCCAAGTTCGATTTGCTGCCGCGGATCAAGATTCAAAAGACGGCTTAATCCGAATAGCGAGGTTTCTCGCGCGGCCTGCGCTTCCAGCAGGCGCTGACTTTCGTTCTGCAACTCGACATTGGCGCGGAGTGTGTCAATTCCCGTGCCGACGCCTTCCTTTTGCAAGTCCGCGGCCTGGTTATAAAGCGCCTGGGCCAGGTCCACGCGCGATTGCGACGCCTGGACGTCCGCCTTCGAACGCAGCGTCCCGATATATTGCGACACCACAAGCAGAATGACCTGCTCGCGAGTGGACAGACTGTCTGCCCTGCTGGCGCTCGCTGTGTTGCGCGAAGCCTGATAGCGCCGGAACAGCGTCAGATCAATAACCGGCCCGTCGAACGAAGGGCCCGCGGAAAAGATGGAGTACGGTCCGACGTGGGCGGGGAATCCTGGAAAAACCTTCGTGCCACCGAATTGCGCCAGAATGTTTGCGCGCTGCCACTCCTCGGTCATGCCAAGCTGTGCCTCGGGAAGCAGCTCGGATAACGCGATCTTCTGGTCTTGCCGGCTTTGCGCTGCGCTGAGGACCGCGATTTGCGCGGTAGTATTTTGCTTCAGCGCGAGGGCCACGGCCTGATCGAGCGTCAAACGCATCACGCCTGTGGACGCCGCAGCAGGCAGCGGGCTTTGCTGCACCTGGCGCTGCGGCTGTCCCAGGGCCGGCGTCAGGGCAGGGACGAGCAGCAAGCTGAACAGTGCTATATAAAAAATGATGTGCGAGCCTTTCTTGTGAGGCTGCTCGCTGCCCTTTTCGGCTCCGGTGATTTCCTTGACGGTTGCCTGGTTCAGGCATCCTTGCGCTATCAGGTGCCCACCCTGGCGGTGGATCTCCTTCAGCAGCGTCTTTCCCGCGGCATCAATAAAGCTGACGCCACAGAGGTCGACGGCAAACTTTTCGGTGGGGGAAGCGGCTCGCAATTCGCGCCAGCACTGCTCTAGCGTCGAGACGGATTCTCCCGCCAAGCGGCCCTCTACGGTGAGGAGGACCTTGAAGCGTTTCTTTTCAGTGGTTACTCTAAGCATGATCCCTTGTCGTTGCTGCTGGTAATTGCTGCTGGGTTAGCTGCACTTCGCTCGCCACGCGATGTAAATTCTTTTTAATCTTGTAAACCTATTAATTTAAAGCAGTTAGTTGCAGAATGCAGATCCGCGAGGCAGTACCATGATGCCCATATAATGTCATTACAGCATCGCAGTGCCATTAATAAATGCCCATATATAGGCATTACGAAACCATGAGTCTAAGTTCAGATGGACGACAGGGAAAGTCGGGAGGTGGCTGCCGAGTCGGCTCGTTAATGGGATGGGCCCCGTGGGACCCTGCGGGGAATTGAGAGCCTCAAGGAGGCCGCCGCGCCCCAAGGTGTCAACTGCGGGCTAGAAACAATTGGCCGTAGGCCTAGCGACGGACGGCGATGGCTTGGAGTTCAAAATGGCCTCCACGCAGGAGCGCGGCTGCGCCGATGAACTCGCGAGCGGGCAAATCTTTGGTAGTGAAGTAGGTGCGATAGATCCCGTTAAACTTGTCGAACAGGGAGAGGTCGGTGCAGGAAATTTGAACGTAGACGAGATCGTCCATGGTCATACCGGCCTGCTCGAGGGTGGCCTTGATTTGGTCGAGCAGGATCTTAATTTCATCGGTGATTTCGGCGGGCGGCTTGCCCGATTTATCCAAGCCAATGCGCCCTGCGAGGTACAGAGTGTTGCCGGCCAGAATGCCGTCGCTGAACGGCAGCTGCGGATTGGCGTCGGGAAGGTGGATGGCGCGGCGGCCGGGCTGCGCAGGCGCCTGGGAAAACGCCCCGCGAACGGTGAGCAATCCCGCAACGGCAAGCACCAGGAATACAAAACCTGCTCTTCGATTCAGCACGGACTTGCTGTCGCTTGGCATCGTGTCCTCCGTCGTTTTAGGCGTGTCGTAGCGGTTCAACGAGGGCGCGAGTGTATTCCGGGTCGGCTCAGGATGCAAGCGAGCAGGTCAGTGGGCCGCTGCGCTCGGCGGCGCGGGAGATTTCTCCACCGTTCCCTTGCGGGGAGCGGCGCCGGAAACTTCGGCGACAATCTGTGCGGTTCTCGATTTGCTTACAGCGCAATTGCGGTCGTAAATGCGGCACTGCGCCAGAGTGAAATTGCACCCGCAAGTGCAGCCCTCGGCATTGAATTTATGGAGTGCGGCTTGCCTCTGCTGCGGAGTGAGCCTGGAAAGATCCACGCCGGGAAGTTCGCTGGCGCGATCGGCGTGCGCGAGGAAGATTTGACCGGTGTCTTCAAAAGTTTCCACGCGGGCGTCGATGGACAGCCCAAGCAGGGCGCGGATTTCTGTTTCGTAGAGAGCTGGGTCTCGCAATCCTTCATGTTTCTGCACAATGCGGCCTTGCGCGTCCAACACAAACGACGTGGGCAGCGCGGCAATGCCGCCATATTGAATGCGTACTTCCGGGGAGGTCATCGCGACGGGATAGTTGATGTGCGTTTCGGTGACGACTTCTTTGATCATTGCGGCGTCATCGTCGTCCACCGTCAGCCCGATTATCTGCAGTTGATCTCTATATTTTCGTTGCAAGGCGATCAGATCGGGGATTTCCGCGCGGCACGGCCCGCACCAAGTGGCCCAGAAATTCAGCAAAACAACCTTGCCACGTGAGCCGGCGAGACTTAGAGCTTTACCGTCAAGATCGTCCAACTTGAATTCCGGCGCGGCATCGGGGTTGCGCACAAAGCGAATAACATTGCCTTCCTGTGGCGACCGAGCGGATGCTCCGCATGGAACCGCCAAAAACGCTCCAGCGGCGAAGCAGAGGCCAATCAGCAATGGCAGTCGCGAGCGTTGCGTATAAGAATTGAGACTCATCGCGCGTCTAGCTTAGGAGAACACAGCGCCGGGCTGCTTGCCAAGCTGCAAGGGTTCGATGCTCCCTCGCGGATGAACGATGCCATCTAGGTCGCCGCAGACTTCCCTGATTTTTCCGGGGAGCCCTGCGCATAGGCGGGATACCGCGCGGGCGCCCGGCGCGGCAACTCGCGTTCGAGCTTGCCTAGCCATTTCAGCTCGGTGCGAAATTGCTCAATAACGAGCGTGACCATCCACACCGCCTCGTGATGTGGATGGCCGACCTCCTCCAGGATCGCGCGCAATGTCTCTTGCTCGCGAGCCAGCTCTTGTTCGACGAACTTGCGGCGGCGCTGCAATTGTTTTTTAAAAACACCGGGGCGCGCGAGCCAGGAAAGCGCGATCCATGTGGAAAAAGCAGGACGATCCCGCTGGGTGGTCCAGTCGTCGCGCTGCAAAGCATCGGCCGTCGCAGCGCGGCCGCGCGCCGTGGTCTCGAAGACGGCGCGCTCTGGCCCCGAAGCAGACTCGCTGCTCTGCGTTTCGCGAATGAAGCCGGCAGCAGCAAGCTTTTCCAGCGAATAGTAGACCTGCGGCCGAGAAATCGCCGCCCAATCGCGGATGCAGCGCCGCTCCAGCTCCAGATTGGCTTCGTAGCCGTGCATGGGGCGCTCCGCCAGAAGACTAAGGAGCACGAGGTCCGGAGTGGTCAATGTTGCTTGTTTCTTCTGTCGCACTGCTACTTTGTTCCCATCGCGCTGTGAACTTTCGTTTCTAAGCGCTTGCGGTTGCGGCTCCAGTACCACCATTGACACCGTTCCACGGGAAGTTGCGGGTCGCGCGACTGGGCCACGGCCGCGCGAAAAACGTCCAGGCAGCAGATATCCTGGTGCTGCGGCGCAACGCGGCATAGCGATTCATAAAGCCGGTCGGGATTTCGCCGAGCGAGCTGCGCGACGCTGCGTACGCCCAGAATATCGAAATCGCGCAGCATGGCGGGGCCGACAGATATCAGATCCGAGAGTTTGCGAGAGTCAGAGGGCATAAACAATCTCCTTGACACGGGATGAGCGACAACTTACACTCCGCTAGTCTAATTTAGACTACTATAAAAGACAAGAAGGACAAAGGAGAAATCACATGCCGGAAAGAATCTATCGGGTGGACAAATTCGTAGTTCCCAACGGCGCGCGGGACGAGTTTCTGCACAAAGCCCGGTGGACCCACGCGCTCCTGAAAACGCAACCAGGTTTCCTGCAGGATTTCGTGCTGGAGCAATCCTCGGGTCCCGGCGAATTCAACTTCGTCACCATAGTAGAGTGGGCGAGCCAGGAAGCTGTCGAGAATGCGCGCGCCGCGGCTCAAGCGCTGCACCGGGAAATGAACTTCAACGCGCAGGAATTGTTTGCCCGCGCGGGCATAAAGGCCGATCTCGCAAACTACAAACGGCTGGAAGCGTAACGCCTTGGGAGGAGAAGAAAGCCATGGACGTGAACGTAAAACGCATCACCCCGGTCCTGTTCGTGAAGGAAATCGAGCCGGTCTTGCCATTCTGGGTGGAGAAGCTCGGCTTTACAAAGACAATCGAAGTTCCGCAAGGGAACAAGATCGGATTTGCCGCCTTGCAAAAGGGAAGCACGGAAGTCATGTACCAGAGCTACGCGAGTGTGGAAGAGGACATGCCACTTATTGCGGAGATTCACAAAGGGCCAACGTTTTTGTACATCGAGGTCGAAAACCTGGACGCGGTTCTCAACGCGCTGAAGAATGCGAAGATCGTTCAACCGGAGCGAACCGCGTTTTACGGCATGCGCGAAGTTGGCTTCCAGGAGCCGGGCGGACACTACGTCACATTCGCGCAACCAGTGGCCGCTGCGCAGTACTAGGCAAAAGGAGAGCGGCCATCCGGCGGAAACCGGCGCATGCCTGGCTCCGCCTGCGTACTACAGCGAAGCTCGCGCCGTCGCTATTCTTCGTGGTCGAGCGGCTTGCCGTTGGGGCCGACCTGGACCTCTAATTTCTTGGCGCCCTTGGTTACTTGGGCTTCATACGCGACGAGTTTGTCTTTCTTAGTGATGGTTTCCACCTTGACGAGCTTGCCATCGCCGGCTCTAGCCTGCAGTCCGGCTTTTACTTCCGCGGGCAGCGCATCCATCGCAACTTGCTCTTCCACTTCGACGATCGCGCCACTAGTGTCGATCTGTATGTCTTTGGTGTGCCCGTTCACAATCATTTCCGCTTCGTAATAGGTCTGGCCTTTTTCATTTTCCTTTGAAATGCCTTTAACCGTGGCGCCGGCGCTTTGCGCAGCGACGGTTTTTTCAACCGCGGGAGGCAGATCGGAACGCTTGATCTTCTTTTCCTGCGAGCTGGCTAAAACTGCAAATAGAAGGCCGGCGGTGAGAATCATGGCTCTGGTAGCTTTGGTGTTCATGGCTCAACTCCTTGATAAGTGTCGGTTGCTTTGGACATCTCCACAAACAGTGTCGCCGGGGAGGGATAAACGGGGGATAAACTCCGGACTCTGTACCTAGGTACTGGTCAGAGCTGCTGCTCGGCTTACTGGTTAATTAGAGAGCGGCTTTCTGTGCTGTGACCGTGATCTTTTTGCGAGCGGTTGCCAATTCGGGGCGCTCGTCGCCGACCGCGATTTGCGTCAGCTTGTGGAAGTATTCGCTGGCGGCTTGGGCATTCCCGGTAGCTTCGGCGGCACTTGCCGCGCCGTAGAGTGCGTTGAAACGGTTGGGCGCGACTTTCAGCACGGCCTGGTATTCCGCGAGGGCGTCTTGCGGGTGCTTCTGCTGGTGGAGCACCTCCGCAAGCATCTCGCGCGCGGGGGTCACCGCGCCAGGCGTGACGGCGTGCTTATCCATGCTCTCTTCAAGCTCCGCTGCGGAGCGGAGTTGCGCGATTGCGTCAGGGCCTTTGCCGCTGGCCTGGGCGATCCATCCGGCCACTTCGCGGCGCTGCACCTCGACCTGATTCGACCAATATGTGTTGTTCTGCTTTTCCGTAACATCGCGGAGCGAGGCGAGGGTCTGCTCGGCTTGGGCGGCGCGTTCGAGGTTTCCGCTGCGCGCTGCGCCGACGCCGATGGCCACCCAGGTAATCGCTTGGGCCCACGGTGTGCCTTCTTCTCGTACTTTCAGGCTGCTCGCTTCTGCCCAATTGCCAAGCTCGACAGCCGAGCGCGCTGGGGTTGCCGCAAGGGCGTAGTCACCGGTGAGGGTCAAGCCCGGAAGCGGAGGCAGCGAGCGCATCTGTTCCAGAATCGCTTTCGCCTGGTGCACGCGTCCACTCTGTAGATACGCATATTCCAGGTAATCCATGGCGTGAAGGCGCTGGTCGCGAGCCTCGCCGTTGGTAGAAGTGGGTTCGGCAGCGGCGGCGAGTTGCGCAGACCTCAGATTGGAGCTAATGGATTCGTCCCACGAGCCGACGCGCGTGAAGAGATGCGAAGGCATGTGATTGGCATGGGCGGAGGCAGGCGCGATTTTCGCGTACATGCGGGCGGCACCGAGGCCTTGCTCGGCGAGCACGGGATTGTCGTAGCAATGAATGATGTAGTGAGCGATTCCGGGATGGTGCGGCTGTTTCTTGAAAATGGGCTCAAGAATTTCGCCGCACTTGCGCTGATTGGCAAAGGTCTTGTCCGTCTTCGGAGCGGTGATAGCGAGAGTCAGTGCGTGGAAGATCGCGGCCTCGCTATCCTCGGGATAAGCAGCTTGCAGCTCGCCCATTTTTTGTTCGAAGGCGTGGGCGTGCAAAGTGGGGTCCCTGTCGTCCTGGCGGTAAATTTCCTCTAAAGCATCGATGTAGGCATTTTCGCGCGCTGTGGTTTTGGGATTTGCGGTGGCGAGCTCTTGTGACCTTTGCAGTGCGGCCCGGCCAGCCGCGGTGTCGCCGTTATCCCAAAGGCCGTGATAGTGGCTCATGGCAATGCCCCACTGAGCCATGGCGCACTTGGTATCACGCTTGGAAACCTCGTCAAAGGACAAGCGAGATTGCTCGTATTGGAAGGAATGCAAGAGAGCGACCGCACGATTGAAGGTGGCTTCCACGTTTTTCGCGCAGGAATTGGAAAAGTGGATGGAGCCGAGTTCTTCGGCGGAGAGCTTGTGGTCGTGGCGCTCGTCAGCACAAGCGAGAGAGGCGAGCAAGAAAAACGCAGGACACGAAGCGAACATCCGACGCATACGGCCTCCGAAAAATGAGCTGTTCGCCAGAGAGTCGAACTGAGAACTGGGGCGAGTATGAGCGGCTCCGGTGCAGCGAGTCAATAGGGCCGCGAGCGGTCGTACAAGCACTAGGGACGCAAATTGCAGGTTTGAACACACAAGGTCCACATCGGTACTGGCGGCCTATGGCTTGGTGCTGGGCGGGCGGGTAGTCTACGCAACGGTGTGGGGTTGGGCACGCAGGGCTTCTGTTGCAACTTGCTGATAAATAAGACTGTTACGGCAATGGACGCGGCGTTGGCCCTTCTCATCCCGTGTCCTGGAAGTCTGGGGGATCGACCTTGAAACGGAGCAAATTGTTGCAAGGCATTGTCGTGGTCGGTATCGCTGCGCTTGTGGGCGGTGTGGCAGCGGTCCGAGCGCAGGAGCGCGACGCGGAACTGGCGCTGTTGCGTGGGGCGGCAGAGGATGGCGACGGCGCGGCGCAGTTCACGCTGGCGAATCACTACTATCGCGGCCTAGGCGTGCAGCAGGATTCCGACAAGGCACTGGCCTTGTACGGGAAGGCGGCGGACCAAGGACTTGCAGCAGCGGAGAACCGGTTAGGCATGATGTACGAGCGAGGCCTGGGTGTGCCGCAGTCCTATGGGCGGGCGATGACTTCGTACCGGAAGGCGGCAGTGCAAGGCAACGCGCTGGCGCAATACAACCTGGGGATGCTGTACGAGACTGGCAAGGGCGGGCGGCTGGACTACGCGCAGGCCCTGGAATTGTTTCGCAAAGCCGCGGAGCAGGGCGAGCCGGACGCGGAAGAAGAGGTCGGTTATTTTTATCAGCGCGGATTCTTAGGCGCGCGGGATTACGAAAAAGCGCGGGAGTGGTACAAACGCGCCGCGGAACATGGCTGCTCGAACGCGCAGAACCAACTAGGCTACATGGCGCAATTGGGGTTGGGCGAAGAACAAGATTACGTGCAGGCTCTGGACTGGTATTACAAGGCTGCCGCGCAAGGCAATCCAAACGCGCAGGAAAATATCGGTTATTTGTATCAGCATGGACTGGGCGTGGAAGCGGATTTTGCGCAGGCGGAGACGTGGTACTACAAGGCGGCGGGACAAGGAAACTCGAATGCGGAAAATCAGCTCGGGTACATGAATCAGTACGGCCTGGGGATTCCGCCAGACCTTGCGCAGGCCTTGGCGTGGTATCGCATGGCGGCGGATCAGGGCAACAAGACGGCGAAGGAAAATTTGAGGGCATTGTCGGAACGTCTGCAGAGCGTGGACGCGGAGCTGTGGCAGGCAGCAAACGCAGCGGCTCAGCAGGCAGCGGAGACGCAGGCAACGCGGCGCGTGCGAATCGCGAGTTTGCAGCGGCAGATTGTCGATCTCGAAATGGATGCCCGGCTGGAAGAAAGCTTGGCGGAGCCGGGCGCTGCCGGGGCAAATGCTCCTGTGCTGGGCGCGCTGAGCTTGCGCAAGGAAGCCGACAAGTACCGGACGGAAGCGGCGCGTTTGCGCGCGGAACTGGCGGGATTGGACGTGCTCGCGGCATCGAGCACGCCGGCGCAGTAGAAGGACCCTACTCGAATTGCTTCCGAAAGGCGGCGAATTGCTGCTTCAGATCCGCGATATCCTCGCGCAATTCGGCCACTTCCGATTCCAAGCGAGAAAACTTGTCAGCGTTCTCCCCGCCCGCCGCGGCCGGAGCTTCGCGCACGGCTGATGAGTTCGTGGGCTCGACATCTCCCGACAACAGATGGACGTAGCGGGATTCTTTCGTGCCGGGCTGCCTGGCAAGTACCTTGACCAGCGGCGGCTCACGGTTCATCAGGCGCTGCAGCGCGGATTGCACTTCGCCCAAATCATCAAAGTGATGCATACGCTCGGCACGGCTGCGCAATTCCCCAGGGGTCTGCGGGCCGCGCAGCAGCATCTCGCAGAAGATGGACGCTTCGCGGCGGTCGAAGTTGAAAGCCTCCTGCAAGCGATGCTCATACTTGGTGACACGGCTGTCCGCGGCGCTGACCGAGCGCGCCAGAGAATTATCGTGTAGCGCACGCAGGGCATCACGAACGGAGCCTTCGTCCAAATTCATGACCGGATCGCGATTGGATTTCTGGTTGCATGCGTTGACGAGAGCGTTCAGGGAAAGGGGATAGTAATCCGGAGTGGTGATTTCCTTTTCCAAAAGAGCGCCGAGGACTCTGGCTTCAACTTCATTGAGGACGAGATTCACAGATTGAAATCATACCGGAAGCCAAGCGCACGCCCAAGCAGGGTAAGAGCCGGGCTCGCTTGCCGTGTCATGTTTCGTAGCAACTATTTTTTCAGTTTTTCGACGGGTCGGGGCGAAAGAGCGTCGCGCAGCACAACTAAAACATCAGAGATGCGGAACGGCTTCTGCAATTGACGAATGTGGCCGGCACCGCCGTCGTCTTCAACGAGATCTCCGGTCATGAAGATCACCTCCGGCTTCGCAGCGCTGCGCGATGAGGCGGCAATTTGCAGCGCAGCTTCGCGGCCACTCGGCCCCGAACCGCCGCCGGAGAGGTTCACATCACATAGGGCCAGGTCGTAAGCGGAATTCCTGACCAATTCCAACGCCTCCTGCGAATTTGCCGCGCAGTCGACACGCATGCCGTGCGCGGAGAGGCCTTCTTCGAGCAACATCCGGATGCTTTCCTCGTCGTCCAGAACGAGGATGGAGCGGCCCTTTAGAATGTCCCCCGCCGACTGCGCCAGCTCGGCAGACGGTGCCGCGCCGTCAATCGGCGCGCCGGACAGTCCAGCCGGGGCTACTGGCAAATATACGGTGAATGCCGAGCCGCCAGCCGGGAGAGTTTCGACATCAATGGAACCGCCGTGTTCTCGAACGATAGACATACAAATGCTCAGCCCGAGGCCGGTGCCTCCGCCGGGACGCTTGGTGGTGTAAAAGGGATCGAAAAGTTTGGGGAGCGCTTCCTGGGCGACGCCTACACCATCGTCCTGAACGGTCACCGAAATGTGCCCGCCGATACGTCCGATGCGAATCTGAATGCGGCCAGATTCACGAACTTCGCGGATGGCTTGCTCGGCGTTGCTGATGAGATTCAAGAAAACTTGAATCAACTGATTGGCGTCTCCGATGACCGTGGGCAAATCGGATTGCGGCTGAAAATCGACCTGAACGTTGTTACGGCGAAGCGAATGATCCTGCAGCTGGAGGGTGCGCTCGATGAGGGTGTTGACGTCCACCGGCCTCTTCTGCGGCGCGGCCGGCCGGGAAAATTCGAGCAGGTTCTGAACGATGCGCGCGGCGCGGCGTGCCTGTCGATGGGTTAGCTCGAGGTGGCGCTTGGTGTTTTCCTGCAGGCCTTCACTGTCGCGGAGGAGCTCCGTAACGCCGAGAATAGCGGTCAGAGGATTGTTGAGCTCGTGCGCGACACCCGCGAGCATCTGGCCCATGGCGGCAAGTTTTTCGGCTTGGATGAGCTGCTCTTCCAGACGCTTGAGCTCGGTGACGTCGCGGGCGGAAATCACGACGCCATCGATTTTGCCCGCTTCCGTGAAAAGAGGACTGAAGTGGCAGCGCAGCCGGCGCCACTCGCCTTGCTTGTTGCGGACGCGGACTTCCAGCGAGGCAAAAGTTTGCCGACCGCCCACTATTTCCGCGAAGAGGGCAAGTAGGGCAGGGCGGTCTTCCATGTGCGTGCGGCCGCCAAACTCCATACTCTGCGTTTCTTCTGTCTCATAGCCAAGGATGTCTCTTACGCGCGGGCTGACAAAGGTGTAATGGCCGGAGGCATCCACCACAAAAATCAAGTCCGGGAAACTGTCGATCAGGCGGCGCGCAAATTCCTGCTGTTGGTAGAGACGGCGCTCCATCTCGCGGCGCTCGGTAATATCCATCAAAGCGCCGTGATAGCGAACGACGCGCCCGTTGGTGTCGCGAACAGCCCCGGCAGTATTCAGACAGACGAGCGGTTGGCCATCCTTGCGCGTGAGCGTAATTTCGCGCCCTTGCACCGTCGGCTGATTGTCCACTTCTTCGCGAAGCGCGCAGCGCTGCGCTTCGTCGGGAAGCAAATCGGCGAAGGTGCGCGACATCAGCTCTTCCTTGGAGTCGTATCCGAGCATGCGCGCCAGCGCGGGATTCGCGTCTATGAGGCGATCGTCAGGCGCGGCGATGTAAATGCCTTCCTGCAGCGATTCAAATAGCTCGGTAAAGCGCGCTTCGTTCTTGCGCAGGGCTGTGATATCGCGCGCGAGGATGGTGACGCCCTGAACTTCATCGCCGCGCAGCATGGCGTGCGCCACGCAGTCGAAATAGTGGGTGGAATTGCGGCCCTTGAGGCGAACTTGAACGATTCCCGTCCAGACGCGACGCTCGAGAAAACGAGGCATGTCGCGCTTCGCGAGTTCGCCGGCGTCTCCGGTTCCCTCTTCTATGAATTCGCTCAGAGAGTGCCCGACGATCTGAGGAAAGGTAGCGCCCACGAGATCGGCGAAGCTGCGATTGGCGGCACGGATCTGGCCGTCCAGCGAAATCGCGAGGAGGATGTCGTCGAAGGAATCGATGAGGTCGCGGTAACCCTGCTGCGAGCGCGAGATGACGTCAAAGAGCTGGTCGAGTTGCTTTTCGCTGGTAGGAATCGCCTCGCGCTGTTCGATGCCTCGAACCAGGCCGCGCAGCTCAGAAATTTCCTGGGTACGCTTCCATGCGTACAGCCCGAAGAGGACAACGAGGACAACTAGACCGATAGGGAGAGCCTCGAAGCGGTGGGCGAGGGAGCGGATGGTGTCCCAGGAAACCAGGGCGAACACAATGGAGAGCACGAGCAGCAAGAAAAAAGTGAGACGCCAGAGTTCGCTTTGGCGCCGCTCGAATTGCTCGAGGCGCTCGGAAACAGGGGCACGGTGGCCAGCGGCCGGGGGCCGCTTGGACGCGTCGGAGGCACCTTTCTGGATTTGGCTCATGAGGTCTTCGTGGCCGCTCCGTGGGCCAACGGCTGGACACTAGCTAACATTGTAGGAACGGTTCTCACCAAGCAGCAATACAAGCAATCCGGTGAAGTTCCTTACGGGTACCTGTGCATAGCGCACAAAACGAAAACGGCGCTCCCGAGAAGTCTCAGGAGCGCCGGGATTCGGTTTAGCGGCAGAGTATTGCGCCGCAGGTTGAGCTTTGCTTAGCCTTCGGCGGCGGCGTCGGCTTCCGTGTCTTTCTGCAGGAAGTCCAGCGCGGCAGCCTCTTCGGCGGTTAGTTCGGCGGCTTCGGGAATTTCCTCGACCGGAGCGGGAGCGGGCATTTCCGTCAGCAACTGGATGCTGCGGTAGTGCTCGAGACCCGTTCCAGCAGGGATGAGACGTCCCATGATGACGTTTTCCTTTAGGCCGCGGAGGTAGTCCACCTTCCCAGCGACCGCTGCTTCCGTGAGGACACGCGTGGTCTCCTGGAAGCTGGCGGCGGAGATGAACGAGTCGGTCGAGAGCGACGCCTTAGTGATGCCGAGGAGCAGCGGGCGACCCGTAGCGGGGCGTCCACCATTCTTGATCACATTGTCGTTCTCTTCGCGGAACCGGAACTTGTCCACCTGTTCCTCGAGGAGGAACGTGGTGTCGCCGACGTCTTCGACCTTGACCCAGCGCATCATCTGCCGGGAGATGGTCTCGATGTGCTTGTCGTTGATGTTCACGCCCTGGAGGCGGTAAACCTCTTGAATGGCGTTGACCAAGTAGGATTGCGTGAACTTCTCTCCGAGCACGGCCAGCAAGTCGTGCAGGTTGAGCGGGCCGTCGATCAAGGCTTCGCCAGCCTTGACGTGATCGCCTTCCTGTACGTTGATGTGCACGCCGCGCGGAATAGAGTATTCCTTGGTGGTCTTGCGGTCTTCGCTTTCGACGTAGATCTTGCGCATGCCCTTGGCGATTTCGCCGTAACGGACCACGCCATCGACCTCGCTGATGACCGCGGGATCCTTTGGCTTGCGCGTCTCGAAGAGCTCCACGACGCGCGGGAGACCTCCGGTGATGTCCTTGGTTTTGGTCGTTTCGCGCGGAATCTTCGCGAGCACATCGCCGGCTTGTACCTCGTCGCCGTCCCTGACCATCAAGTGGGCGCGGGAAGGCATGAGGTACTTCTTGCGGACCTTGCCCGCGGAATCGCGGACAAGAATCGCAGGCTGATGTTTTTCATCGCCGGGCGGCAGCGTAACGACGTCCTGGGAGAGGCCGGTAACTTCGTCGACCTGCTCTTCAATCGTCAAGCCGGGCCGCAGGTCGTCGAACTTCACGGAGCCGGCGGTTTCGGTAAGGATCGAGAAGGTGAACGGATCCCATTCGGCAAGAATCTGGCCGTGCGTGACGCTTTCGCCTTCGGTGACGCGCAGGCGCGCGCCGTAAACGACGTGGTAGCGTTCCTTTTCGCGGCCTTTCTCATCGACGATGGCGATGAGGCCCGCGCGGTTCATGGCGATGGCGGTGCCGCCGCGGCCCTGAACGTACTTGAGATCCACGAACTTGATGACGCCGTGATTGCGCGCCTCGAGAGTGGAACGCTCGGAAACGCGCGTGGCGGTTCCACCGATGTGGAAGGTACGCATGGTGAGCTGTGTGCCGGGCTCGCCGATAGACTGCGCGGCGATAACGCCGACAGCTTCGCCGAGTTCGACCATGCGGCCGGAAGCGAGGTTGCGTCCGTAGCACAGAGCGCAAACACCGCGACGCGACTCGCAGGTGAGCACGGAGCGGATGCGCACGCGCTCGATACCCGCGGCCTGCACGGAGTTGGCGAGTTCCTCGGTGATTTCCTGGTTCACGTCAACGATGACGTGGCCCTCGAAGTCCTTGATCTTGTCGAGAGAAACGCGGCCCACGATGCGGTCGCGCAGCGGCTCGACTTCGACGCCAGCTTCGATAATCGGCTCGACGTAAATGCCGTCGGTGGTGCCGCAATCGCGCTCGTTGATGATCACATCTTGCGCCACGTCGACGAGGCGGCGGGTCAGGTACCCGGAGTCAGCGGTTTTAAGCGCCGTATCCGCCAAGCCCTTGCGCGCGCCGTGCGTCGAGATGAAGTACTCCAAAACGTTCAGCCCCTCGCGGAAGTTCGAGGTGATCGGCGTTTCCATAACCTCGCCGGAAGGCTTGGCCATTAGTCCGCGCATGCCGGAGAGCTGCCGGATCTGCTGTTTCGATCCGCGCGCGCCGGAGTCCGCCATGACATAGACCGGATTGATGTTGCCCTCTTTATCCTGATTTTCCAGGGCTTTGAACATTTCGTCGGCGACTTTTTCGGTGACGTCGCCCCAGAGGGAGATGATCTTGTTGTAGCGCTCGCCGTGAGTAATGGCGCCGTCGAGGTATTGCTGCTGAACCTTGACGACTTCTTTCTCGGCAGCCTCCACGAGCTTGCTCTTGTCTCCCGGGATGACCATGTCGTCGATGCCGATGGAGATGCCGGAGCGCGTGGCGTAGGCGAAGCCGAGCTCCTTCATCTGATCGAGCAGCACGACGGTGCCTTCGAGACCGAAGCGCAAGTAGGCGTAGTACACCAACTGCTGGACGCCCTTCTTTTTCAGAAGGCCGTTCACGTAGGGGAAATTTTCCGGCAGGTGCGTATTGAAAATGACGCGCCCAACGGTAGTCTGGATAAATTGACGCTCCATCTTCACCGGAACGGTGTGCGTAACGTCCTGGTCGTCGTACGCAGTGGTGAGGTCGATGACTTCGCCGGTGTAGCGCAGACGAATGGGAGTGAGCAGCTCGACTTCGCCGGCTTCGAGCGCAAGAACAACTTCCTCGGGAGCGCCGAAAACGCGGCCTTCGCCCTTTGCGCCGGGCTTGGCCTTGGTCAAGTAGTAGATGCCGAGAACCATGTCCTGCGACGGCACGGCAAGAGGCAGACCGTGCGCGGGAGACAGGATGTTCCGCGAGCTGAGCATCAACACCGATGCTTCAACCTGCGATTCCGGAGACAGCGGGATGTGCACCGCCATCTGGTCGCCGTCAAAGTCCGCGTTGAACGCAGTGCAGACGAGCGGATGGATGCGAATGGCCTTGCCTTCGACGAGCACCGGCTCGAAAGCTTGAATGCCCAGGCGGTGCAGGGTGGGAGCGCGGTTGAGCAGCACGGGATGTTCGCGAATGACATCTTCGAGAATGTCCCAGACCACCGGCTCTTGCTGCTCCACCATTTCCTTGGCTTGCTTGATCGTGGTGCAGTGACCTTGCGCTTCGAGCTTGTGATAGATGAACGGCTTGAAGAGCTCGAGCGCCATTTTCTTCGGCAGACCGCACTGATTGAGCTTGAGCTCCGGGCCGACCACGATGACGGAGCGGCCGGAGTAATCTACGCGCTTGCCGAGCAAGTTTTGGCGGAAGCGACCCTGTTTGCCCTTGAGCGTGTCGGACAAAGACTTGAGCGGGCGATTGTTCGTTCCGCGCAGAACGCGGCCACGGCGGCCGTTATCGAACAGCGCGTCGACCGCTTCCTGGAGCATGCGCTTTTCGTTGCGCACGATAACGTCTGGCGCGCGCAGCTCCATGAGCTTCTTCAAGCGGTTGTTGCGGTTGATGACGCGCCGATACAGGTCGTTGAGGTCGGACGTGGCGAAGCGGCCGCCGTCCAGGGGCACCAGCGGGCGTAACTCCGGCGGCAGCACCGGAATAACATCAAGAATCATCCACTCCGGCTTGTTGCCGCTCTTGCGGAAGGCTTCCAGCACTTTCAGGCGCTTGGCGAACTTGATGCGCTTCTGAAGCGAGGGGTCGACCTTCATTTTTTCGCGCAGCTCTTCGGAGAGCTTGTCGACTTCGACGCGGCGGAGAAGTTCCTTGATGGCTTCCGCGCCCATCTTGGCGACGAACTGACCGGGATATTCCTGCGTAAGCTTGCGATATTCCTCTTCGGGCAGGACCTGGCGCTCGCGCAGGACGGCGACTTCATTGGGGTCGACGACAACGAACGCTTCGAAGTACAGGATGCGTTCGAGGTCGCGCATAGAAATGTCCAGCAAGTAGCCGATGCGGCTGGGCAAGCCCTTGAAGAACCACACGTGCGAGCAGGGCGAAGCCAGCTCGATGTGGCCAAGGCGCTCGCGGCGAACCTTGCTGAGCGTGACTTCCACGCCGCACTTGTCGCAAATCACGCCGCGGTGCTTCATGCGCTTGTACTTGCCGCACAGGCACTCCCAGTCGGTGACGGGGCCAAAAATCTTGGCGCAAAAGAGGCCGTCGCGCTCCGGCTTGAAGGTGCGGTAATTGATGGTCTCCGGCTTGGTAACTTCGCCGTGGGACCACGAACGAATTTTTTCGGGACTCGCCAGGCTGATGCGAATGGAATCGAAATCGGCGATCAAACTGGCACGATCATAAGGGCTGCTGCGATACAAGGTTGTTTCCTCCCTCCCCGGCTTTCGCCAGGGCCGCGTCCCGGTGGCGCTTGCGGCGCTACCGAGGACGGCTGAGAACCCTAACTAACAAATGCTACTAATCTTTCCGTGTTGCCCAGCTGGGGCGCAGTGTCCCGCGCCCCAGTCTGGCGATTGTTTCTAGTCGGCGGCCTTCTCCGTTGGCGGCTTTTGCCGCTTCATCAATTCCACGTCGAGACAGAGCGACTGCAACTCGCGAACCAGCACGTTAAACGATTCCGGCACGCCCGGCTCGATGCCCGGCTCGCCCTTGACGATGGCCTCGTAGATTTTCGCGCGGCCGTAAACGTCGTCGGACTTTGCCGTGAGCAGCTCCTGCAGGATGTGCGCGGCGCCGTACGCTTCGAGCGCCCACACTTCCATTTCGCCGAAACGCTGGCCTCCGAACTGCGCCTTGCCGCCCAACGGCTGCTGAGTGATGAGCGAGTACGGGCCGATGGAGCGCGCGTGAATCTTGTCGTCGACAAGATGCGACAGCTTGAGCATGTAGATGTAGCCAACCGTGACCGGCTGGTCGAACTGGTCTCCGGTCATGCCGTCGAATAGGTTGATTTTGCCGGCGTGCGGCAGGCCCGCGACTTCCAGCAAGTGGCGGATTTCCGCTTCGCGCGCCCCGTCGAATACCGGCGTGGCGAACGGGATGCCTTCGCGGAAGCCTTCGGCTACTTCGAGCAACTCGTCGTCGCTGAGTTTGACGAGCGTCTTCCACACCGCGGTGTCCGCAAACACTTCGCGGAACCAACGGCGTAGCGCTTCGGCGCGAACTTCCTTGCTGAGCAACCGTTTCAGACTGTTCCCCAGTTCCTTGGCGGCCCAGCCGAGATGCGTTTCCAAAACCTGCCCGACGTTCATACGCGACGGAACGCCAAGCGGATTCAGAACGATCTCGACGGGAGTGCCATCCGGAAGGTACGGCATGTCTTCCTGCGGCACGATGCGCGCAATGACGCCCTTGTTGCCGTGGCGGCCGGCCATCTTGTCGCCGATGGAGAGTTTGCGCTTCATGGCGATGTAGACCTTGACCAGTTTGATCACGCCCGGAGGCAGCTCGTCGCCCTTCTTGAGCTTCTCCTTGCGCTCTTCGGTGATCTTGCGCAGCACGTCGATCTGCCGCGAGGTCATCTCCTCGATCTCTTCGATCTTCTCGATGAGCAGCGGATCTTTTTCGTTGAGCTTCAGGCGCTTGAGGTTGCGCGTGGAGATTTTCTCGATGATGTCGCGCGTAAGCTCGACGCCCTTGGTCAGCAAGCGCTTGTTGGTCTTCTCGTCATGCAAGTCGGCTTGGAGAATCTTGCCGCCGAGGAGATCCGTCAGGCGCTTGAGGCGCTCGTCGGTCAGAATGCGGATTTCGTCGGCGAGGTTCTTCTCCAGTTTGAAGACTTGTGTGGCTTCGATGGCCTTGTGCCGCTCGTCTTTTTCTCCGCCCTTGCGAGTGAAGATCTTGACGTCAACGATGGTGCCCTCGATGCCCGGCGGGCAGTAGAGCGAAGCGTCGCGAACGTCACCGGCCTTTTCACCGAAGATGGCGCGCAGCAGCTTCTCTTCCGGCGTGAGCGTGGTCTCGCCCTTGGGCGTGACCTTGCCGACGAGGATGTCGCCGGGCTTCACGACAGCGCCGATTCGAATGACGCCGCTCTCATCCAGGTTGCGGAGGAACGACTCGCTAATATTGGGAATGTCGCGAGTGACTTCCTCGGGACCGAGCTTGGTGTCGCGGGCCTCGATTTCGTACTCCTCGATGTGAATCGAGGTGTAGTAGTCGTCCTTGACCAGCTTTTCGCTGACCAGGATGGCGTCTTCGAAGTTATAGCCGCGCCACGGGAGGAACGCCACCAGGACGTTGCGCCCGAGCGCCAGCTCGCCGCGATCGGTGCAAGGACCGTCCGCGAGAACTTGGGCCTTCTTCACGCGATCGCCTACGCGCACCAACGGCTTTTGGCTGATGCAGGTGTTCTGGTTCGAACGCTTGAATTTGATGAGCTGATAGATGTCTGCGCCCACTTCGCGGCTGAGCACGCCGGAGTGATCGGACTCCACGCGCACGATGATGCGCTCGGAGTCAACCTGGTCGACGATGCCTTCGCGCTTGCACAGCACGACGGCGCCGGAGTCGCGCGCGGTAACGCGCTCCATGCCGGTCCCCACGAGCGGAGCCTCGCCGCGAATGAGCGGCACGGCCTGACGCTGCATGTTCGAGCCCATCAACGCGCGGTTGGCGTCGTCGTTCTCGAGGAACGGGATGAGGCTGGCGGCCACGGAGACGAGCTGCTTCGGCGAAACGTCCACGTAGTCGACTTCTTCGCGGCTCTTGAGCACGAAGTTGCCGGCCTGGCGGCAGTTGACGAGCTCGGAAGTAATCTTCAAGCGCTCGTCGAGCTGGACGTTGGCCTGCGCAACGACGTACTTGTCTTCTTCCCATGCGGAGAGATAGAAGCAGTACGGCTCGTAAACGACTTTGCGGCGCTTGAGCTCTTCGTTGAGATCTTCGACGCGGTCGCGTTCCACGATTTCGCCGGCTTTGAATTCGCTGTCACCGGCGTTGACGATGTGGACGTAGTCGATGATGCGGCCGCCCTTCACCTTGCGGTACGGCGACTCGATGAAACCGTAGTCGTTGATGCGCGCAAAGCAGGAGAGCGAGCTGATCAAGCCGATGTTCGGGCCTTCCGGCGTTTCAATGGGGCAAATGCGGCCGTAGTGCGTGGGGTGCACGTCGCGCACTTCGAACCCCGCGCGCTCGCGCGAGAGGCCGCCCGGTCCAAGGGCCGAAAGACGCCGCTTATGCGTGATTTCGCTGAGCGGGTTGGTCTGGTCCATGAACTGGCTGAGCTGCGAGCTTCCGAAGAATTCACGGATGGCGGCCATGACCGGCTTGGCATTGACCAGATCGTGCGGCATGGCCGTGGACATTTCCTGGTACACGCTCATCTTTTCCTTGATGGCGCGCTCCATGCGGACCAAGCCGATGCGGAACTGATTTTCGAGCAGTTCGCCCACCGCGCGAACGCGGCGATTGCCGAGATGATCGATGTCATCCACCACGCCGATGTTCTTGCGCAGCTTGAACAGGTACTTGATAGCCGAAACGAAGTCCGGCGAATCCAGCGTGCGATTGTCCAGCGGCGTGTCCAGCCCCATCTTGATGTTGAACTTCAGGCGGCCGACGCGGCTGAAATCGTATTTGCGCGGATCGAAGAACATTCCGCGGAAGAGATTCGTGGCCGTCTCGAGAGTCGGCGGATCGCCCGGACGCAGCTTGCGATAGATTTCGATCAGCGCTTCCTTCGAAGAGCGGATGCCGTCCTTGTCCAGCGTGCGCGAGAGCACCACGCCGATGTCGTCGCGTTCCGGGAAGAACACGTCTACTTCCGTGATGCCGGCTTCGGCAAACGCCTGCCACACGTCGGCGGTGATCGGCTTGTTGGCTTCGAGCAGCACTTCGCCGGTCTGGCGATTGACCACGTCGGCGACGCTATACGCGCCTTCGAGGTCCGCCAACGCGGCGCGCACCTGCGAAACCTTGGCCTTGATCAGCTCCTTGAAGAGATTTTCGGTGATGCGCTTGTGCGCGCCGACAATCACTTCCTCCGAGCGGGGATTCTTGATCTCGTGCGTGAGCTTGCGCTCCACGATTCCCGGCGACACGTTCCAGAAGAGGTCTTTGTCGCGCAGCGAAATACGCTCGACCTGGTAGAAGGTGCGCAGGATGTCTTCGTTGGACTTCATGCCCAGAGCGCGCAGGAAAATCGAGCCCAGGAACTTGCGCTTGCGATCGATGCGCACATACAGAATGTTCTTGGTGTCGTACTCGAACTCCACCCACGAGCCGCGGTACGGAATGATTTTCCCGAGGAAATAGCTGCGATTGTTGGCGCTCTCGAAAAACACGCCCGGCGAACGGTGCAACTGGCTGACAATCACGCGCTCGGTGCCGTTGATGATGAACGTGCCGTTCTCGGTCATCAGCGGAATATCGCCGTAGAAAACTTCCTGCTCCTTGATGTCGCGAATGGTTTTCGCGCCGCTGTCGGGATCTTTGTCGTAAATGGTCAGGCGAATGGTGACTTTGAGCGGCGCGGAGTACGTCATGCCGCGCTCCTGGCACTCGTTCACGTCGTACTTGAGCTGCATCGCCACGGGATCGCCGCACTTGTTGCAGAAGGTCGGCGTGTTCTTATTAAACGTGCCGCACTTGTGGCAAATGACGTCGCCGGTCTGATACGGATTGGTGACCACGGACGCGCCGCAGTTGCGGCAAGTGGCGCGAAGGTGGTGCAGCCCCTTCAAGTTGCCGCACTTACACTCCCAGTTGCCGATCGCGTAGTCCACGAATTCCAACTGCGACATTTCGCGGAAATCCCTGATCGGAAACACCGAAGTAAACACCGACTGAAGCCCGGCATCGTCGCGCTCGCTCGGCAGAAGATCCATCTGCAGAAAACGCTGGTACGACTTCATCTGGACTTCAATCAGGTTGGGAATCTGAATCGAGCCCTGGATTTTCGCGAAATCCAGACGCTGACGTTCCCGGACATGCTGATTGTTAGACATGAATGATCCTCATCCCTTTCGGGCAACGCGCGGACAAAAGCAAAGACACCGAGCCGTGTTGCTGCGCTTTTCGCCCGAAGAATGCGCGCACACGGCTGCGGAGGGCCCCTTCAGGGCCCATAGACTTGTGAAAATACCCAGCCTCAACTTGCGTGGTGAATTCCTTTAGCGCGGTGGTCCGCTTACTTAGCCGCGCCGCCTTTTGGAGCCCGTAAAAATTAACTGCCAGTTCGGCCGAGCCGGATTTCGGCCGACGAACTACTTGATTTCGACTTTGGCGCCGGCGTCTTCGAACTTCTTCTTGATAGCCGCCGCTTCGTCCTTGTTGACGCCCTCTTTGACGGTCTTGGGCGCGCCGTCCACCAGGTCCTTGGCTTCTTTCAAGCCCAGGCTGGTAACTTCGCGAACCGCCTTGATGACGTTGATCTTGTTGCCGCCCACATCGGTGAGAACGACGGTGAACTCCGTCTTCTCTTCCGCAGGGGCCGCGCCCGCCGCCGCTCCGCCGCCACCACCAGCCACCACGGTGGCCGCAGCCGCGGAAACGCCGAAGGCTTCTTCCATTTTCTTTACGAGATCCGACGCCTCCAGCAGCGTCAGCCCCTTGATTTCATCCAGGATCGTATCCACTTTCGACATGATTCGTTCTTCTCCTCTCAAGATTTAGAATTTCACTGAGCCGCTTCGGGGCTTGCTGCAGGCGCCCCGCCGGACCCAAACTTTTCGGCCTTCACTGCCTCGCTGACCACTACCGCGACGTTGCGCGGCAGCGCGTTCAGCGCTAAAGCGATGCGTTGCGCCGGAGCATTCAGCAGGAACATGATCTTGCTGATCAGCTCATCCTTCGAGGGCAGGTTAGCGAGCTGCTGAATTTCCGCGATGGAAATGACGCGGCCTTCCACGATCCCCGAGCGAAATTGAAATGCCGGCACATCCTTGGCGATTTTTGTCAGCGCCTTGGCCAGCGCAACCGGATCGGTATTGGTGTAGGCGATAGAATTGGTGCCTTTAAGATTTGTGAGCAACTTCTCCGCGGGGGTGCCGCTGGCCGCACGCTCCGCAATCGTATTCTTCACCACTTTGTAGTTGCCGCCCGCGGCTTGCACCGAACGGCGGAGCTTGGTGTCGTCCTGAACCGTGATGCCCTGAAAGGTCGTGAGAATCACGGTCGAGACCTTCGCGAGCTCGGTCTTCAGTTTGTCCAGGTCTTGCTGTTTTTCGCTGCGCTTTTTCATGAGTCTTTTTCTTCCCCGTTACGCTGCCGCTGCCAGTGTTTCCGCTTCCACCAAATCCACCGTGATGCCCGGGCCCATTGTGGAGGTGAGCGTGATTCGCTTCACGTATTTGCCTTTGGCCGCCGCGGGCTTGGCCTTCACCACCGCGTTGATCACCGCATGGCCGTTTTCGGCGAGCTTCGGAGCGTCGAACTGAATCTTCCCGATTGGGCAATGCACGATGCCAGCCTTGTCGACGCGAAATTCCACTTTGCCGGCCTTGGTTTCCCGGATGGCTTTGGCCACGTCGAAAGTGACCGTGCCGGTCTTAGGGTTCGGCATCAAGCCGCGCGGACCCAGCACTTTGCCGAGTTTTCCGGCGGACTTCATCATGTCCGGTGTGGCAATCACCGCATCGTAATCAGTCCAGCCGCCCATGATTTTCGTGACCATGTCTTCGCCGCCGACAAAGTCGGCTCCGGAATCCTGCGCTTCGCGAACCTTTTCGCCGCTCGCAATCACCAGGACGCGCACCGCTTTGCCAAGGCCGTGCGGCAGAACCACCGTGCCGCGCACTACTTGGTCGGAGTGCTTGGGGTCTACACCCAGATTGATGGCCAGCTCCACGGTTTCGTTGAACTTGGTGTGATGCGTCTTCTTGATCAGCTCCGTGGCTTCCGCGAGCTTGTACGGCCGCGCTTCCACCTTCTTGCGCGCATTCTCGACGTTCTTACCCGATTTCTTCATCGCTGCCCTCGTAACCGAAAAACTTTATGCTACGACTTCGAGACCCATATTTCGCGCCGTGCCCATCACCGTGCGCACCGCTGATTCGATATTCGTGGTATTCAGATCCACCAGCTTGATCTTGGCGATCTCTTCGACTTGCTTCTTCGTAACTTTGCCGACTTTGTTGCGATTCGGTTCCGCGGAACCCTTAACGATGCCCGCGGCGCGCAGCAGCAAAATCGAAGCCGGCGGCGTCTTCAAAATAAAGGTGAAGGTGCGGTCCGTATAGACCGTAACGAGCACCGGGAAAATCATTCCGTCCGGCTCTTTGGCCGTCTTGGCGTTGAACTGCTTGCAGAAATCCATGATGTTCAAGCCGTGCGGACCGAGTGCCGTGCCGACTGGCGGCGCCGGAGTGGCTTTGCCCGCCGGTAACTGCAACTTGATCGTCGTTTGTACTTTCTTAGCCATGTCCTTGCCTCAAATAATCTCTACGCTTCGAGAGCCAGGCCTCAGCCGAGCTTCTCGACACTCGCAAAATCCAATTCCACCGGCGTTGAACGTCCGAAAATCGTCACGGAAACTTTCAAGCGGCTGTGATCGCCATCGATCTCCTCGACCGTCCCGTTGAAATTCGCAAACGGGCCGTCCACGATGCGCACTTGCTCGTTGCGCTCGAAAACCACTTTCGGCTTCGGGCGATCCGTCGGCACGTGCACGCGATTGATGATCGCGTCCACTTCCGCATCGGACAGCGGCGAAGGCGATGTCGCCGAGCCGACAAATCCGGTTACGCGCGGAGTCGAGCGCACGATGTGCCAGGTGTTTTCGTCAAGGTCCATCTCCACCAGCACATAGCCCGGATACGACATGCGCGATGAAACCACTTTCTTGCCGCCGCGGACTTCGATGCTGTCTTCCATCGGAATCAGTACGCGCCCAATCTTGTCCTGCAAATTGAACGCGGCCACGCGGCTCTCCAGGCTTTCTTTGACCTTCTTCTCAAAGCCCGAGTAGGTATGGATGATGTACCACTGCATCGCCATCGCCGTCGGATTCCCTTCAGACACCAAAGATTTTGAAGACGTAAGCCACCCCTCGTTGAACCAGCCAGTCGACTACCGCCAAAAACACGCCGAAGAAAAAGACCGTGGCAATCACCACCGTTGTGGTCGAGATCACATCATCCTTGCTCGGCCAGGTTACCTGCTTCATTTCCACGCGCACGTCGTGCATAAATTCGCGCGCGTCCGTCACCGTTCCAGAGACTCGCTGGCCGATGCCTGCGGCCGCTCCGGTAATAGCGTTGCTGCCGGACTCGTCGTTTTTCACTTTTACCGTCTGCGTAGCCATGAAACCCTCTTCACTTCCCCGGAACAGGTGTCCTTCCCGCTCCGTCCTTCCGATTCCGCGCGCCCGCTGCGCCTTTCTCTGCCGCGCCCTTAGCGGGCGTCAAACTCTGGCAGGGGAGGAGGGATTCGAACCCCCATACCCGGTTTTGGAGACCGGAGTCCTAACCGTTGGACGACTCCCCTTCACCCCGAGCTCGCGAAGCGAGACGAGGGGTTTGCCCCAGCCCGCTTATTGAGTTTTGGGTTTGCCACCGAGCCACCAATTTCAACTTCTTAGCTCGGCTCCAACTTTTAATCTCCTTCTCCAATTCCCTCGCTGCTTCGCTGGTTCCGCAGCACTCGCTCCAAACCAATTCAACGGGCCTGCGCTTCGCGGTGTATCCGGGCCCAACGCCCCAGTTATGCCGCTTCACCCGCTCTTCTACGTCATTTGCAATTCCGACGTAGAACGAATCATCTCTGCACCGCACCATGTAGCAGAACCAAATTGCTGTGTCTGCCACCGCGCCACCCGGTTCTGCTCGACCCTTCGTCCAAACGCCTCAGGGCAAGCCGGAGTCCTAACCGTTGGGCGACTTCCGTTCACCCTGAGGCCGCTGCCTTTGCGGCCGAAGGGTAAACCCGATCCCCGCCGAAAATTATTTCACTTCCTTATGCGCCGTATGCTTGCGGCACGAATTGCAAAACTTCTTTGTCTCCAAACGATCGGAGTGCTTCTTCTTGTTTTTCGTCGTCGTGTAGTTGCGGTTTTTGCAATCCCCGCACTGCAACGTAATGGTTTCCCGCATAACTTAGTCTCTCTTCCCGTTTACTCAACGATGTCCGTGACTGCGCCGGCGCCCACGGTGTGGCCGCCTTCGCGAATCGCGAAGCGCAAGCCCTTCTCCAGCGCGACTGGCGTGATCAGCGACACTTCGCAGCTTACGTTGTCGCCGGGCATCACCATTTCCACGCCTTGCGGCAGCTTCACGTCCCCGGTGACGTCCGTGGTGCGGAAATAGAACTGCGGACGATAGCCGGTGAAAAACGGCGTGTGCCGCCCGCCTTCTTCCTTGGTCAGCACGTACGCTTCGGCATTGAACTTCGTGTGCGGCGTGATCGAGCCCGGTTTGCAAACGACTTGCCCGCGCTCGACATCTTCTTTTTCCGTGCCGCGCAGCAGCAATCCAACGTTATCGCCCGCCAGGCCTTCATCCAGCAGCTTGCGGAACATTTCCACGCCGGTGACTACTTTCTTCTGCGTCGGACGGAAGCCGACGATCTCGATTTCCTCGCCGACCTTCACCTTGCCGCGCTCGACTCGGCCCGTAACCACCGTGCCACGTCCGGAAATCGAAAAAATATCTTCGATGGGCATGGCGAACGGCTTATCAATGTCGCGCACCGGCAAAGGCACGTTCTTGTCCACCGCTTCCATCAACTGGTCGATGGTCTTCTCCCACTTCTCATCGCCGTTGAGCGCTTGCAGCGCCGAGCCGCGAATTACGGCAATCGAATCGCCCGGGAACTGATAGCTCTTCAGCAGTTCGCGAACTTCAAGTTCGACAAGCTCAAGCAGCTCCGCGTCTTCCACCATGTCGCACTTGTTCAGAAACACGACAATCGCTGGCACACCGACTTGGCGAGCGAGCAAAATGTGCTCGCGCGTTTGCGGCATCGGGCCATCGGTGGCGGCAACGACGAGAATCGCGCCGTCCATCTGCGCCGCGCCAGTGATCATGTTCTTGATGTAGTCGGCATGACCCGGACAATCCATATGCGCGTAATGCCGGTTCGGCGTTTCATACTCCACGTGCGAAACGGCAATCGTAATGCCGCGCTCGCGCTCTTCCGGCGCGTTGTCAATGGAATCGAACGCGCGGAACTGCACCTTCGGGTTGTGCTTCGACAGCACCTTAGTAATCGCCGCGGTCAACGTGGTCTTGCCATGGTCGATGTGACCAATGGTCCCGATGTTCACGTGCGGCTTATTGCGTTCGAATTTCTCCTTGCCCATATTCCTCTGCCCTCTGCTTCAGATCTTCTGCGCTTCCCCAACTTCAAGAAATTTGGAGCGGGGGACGGGATTTGAACCCGCAACCATCACCTTGGAAGAGTGAGACTCTACCGTTGAGTTACCCCCGCCCACCTTTGCTATTCACCGCAAACTTTCTTCGCACCACAACCATCTAATCGACATCCTGGAGCCTGGGACCGGGATTGAACCGGTGACCTCGTCCTTACCAAGGACGCGCTCTACCAACTGAGCTACCCAGGCCGAACCCGTCCACTTCCCTTCGCGCCTGTTGCGCTGGCTGTCGCTCGCGGCGCACTTTTCCTCTGCGGCGCTGTGCCGCGAATTGCACCGCTCATGAAACATCGCGTCTGCGATTCCCTGCGGTTTATTGCGAACCAATTACCGGATGACCGCATTTGCACCCGCGGTCAATTATTTTGGTCAACTCATAGGCCAAAGAGAACATGGTGGACGGGGGAGGATTCGAACCTCCGTAGCCCGCAAGGAGCGGCAGATTTACAGTCTGCTGGTTTTAGCCACTCACCCACCCGTCCTCGAAAAAAATCCCAGCGAAACGCCAACCGCATTACTCCCAAAAACAAATCCACAGACTTAGCGCCGCAAGCGAAAACACAAAACGGACTCGTGTCAAGAGACACCAGCCCGTCAATTTTGAGTTCCAGGATTCGCTCCGCCTCACTCCCCTGCAAAATTTCTGGTGGAGCTGGCGGAGGGAATTGAACCCCCGACCCTCTGATTACAAATCAGATGCTCTACCAGCTGAGCTACGCCAGCGCTCTCAAACCGAGCAAGAATAGCAGAAGAGGCACAAGAATTGCAAGGGCGCCATACCCAATTTCCAGCACGTCCCTGGCCAAGGCTGTGGAAAACCAGCCGCTAGGTGACCTCACTATAACTTTATATCCTATCTGGTTTCTACGGCTTAGCGTATAAAAGACCGTGCCGGGAAGAACCAAATGAATAGACGCCGATGGACGCTTTCGATCGCCGCAATCTTGCTCGCTGGCTGCCTTGCTGGATTGGATGCGTACTGGCGCTGGCACGATTCCGGCGCTGCCACGCGCGATGCAGTGGTTTCGGCCATGCCGCCGGATGCGAGTGCGGTACTGTTCGCTGATCTAGCCGAGTTGCGGCGCGCGCCATTTGCCGCCGAGCTCTACAACTGGATTCCAAAGGGCCAAGCGGACGCGGAATATTCCCAGTTCCTGCGCGAGACGGGTTTTGACTATGAACGCGATTTGGATCGCGCCGCCATTGCCGTCATCAAAGGCGAAAAAGACAGCAAGTTGTTTGCAGTCGCGGAAGGCCGCTTTGATCGCAAAAAAATCGAAGCATACGCTTCTCGGTCGGGAACTCGCGAAAATCGCGACGGCCGAGAGATTTTCTCGGTGCCGCTCAGCGACAGCGCTCGAAAGATTTCTTTCGCGTTCTTGAGCAGCGAAAAACTCGCCGCGACTGACTCAGGAGATCTGGTTCCCTTCCTTGCGCCCTTGCCGAATAGCGCCGACACGCGCGTGTGGCGCGAGCGCTTCACGCGAGTCGCGGGCTCGCCGGTGTTCGCGGTGATGCGCCAGGACGCCGCGGCCGGTAGCATGCTGGCTTCGCGAACGCCGGGCGGCTATCAATCGCCGCAGCTTTCCGCGCTGCTCGATCAATTGCAGTGGATCACGGTGGCGGGTAAGCCACAAGATAACGCTCTGCGCATCGTCGCCGACGGAGAATGCGCTTCCGACCAGACGGCGCATCAGCTTGCGGATTTGCTGAATGGCGTGCTGATGCTGGCGCAAGCGGGCCTAAACGGTCCGCAAACGCGGCAGCAACTCGATCCCCGTATTCGGGATGCTTATTTGGAGCTAATCAAGGGCGCTGATGTTTCGCGCCTCGATCGCGGCGAAACCAAGTCCGTTCGCCTGGTCTTTGATGTCACGCCCAAGCTGCTTGACGCGGCCACCATCGCCCTGCCGGCTGCACCAGCACCTGCGGCGCCGGTCGTCCCAGCCCACAAAGGACGAGCGGCTAAGGATGGCGCACAAAAAGCGTCAAAGCATTGAGACCGAACGGGGCATTGAGACTGAACGGGGGATGAATTAGTCGCCGGCGGGAGTGGCGCGCATGTAGCGCCAGGGATTAATCGGCGCATTGTTCATGCGCACTTCGTAGTGGACGTGAGGACCGGTGGAGCGGCCGCTGATACCCGTGTATCCGACAACCTCGCCGCGCTTAACGCGCGCCCCGGGTACCGCGGAAAACGAAGACAGGTGCGCGTACCAGGTGGTGATGCCGAATCCGTGATCAATTACGACCAAGCGGCCATACCCTGCATGGTTTTCCGCGATGGTGATGATTCCATCAGCTGTCGCGTGTACCGGAGCACCGTAATCGGAGGCGACGTCGACGCCGGTATGAAAGGCGCCCTCACCACTGAACGGGTCGAGGCGCTCGCCAAAGCTGTCCGTGATGTGACCTAGCACCGGCCAGATGGACGGAGTGTAGCTGGAATCCGCGAAACTCATTGCTGGCATCAGTCGCAAGCCGCCGCTGGAGATGGCGATCACCGCGGCATTGCGCTTCAAGAACGTATACTGCTCGACCGAACGGTCAAACGCGTCCTGCGGGGTAACCGGGTTGTCGCCAAGATCGAAGGCGGCAGGATGATAGCGAAGCACGCCATAGGTCATGGCGACTTCGGTGGCCAGGGATTGCAAGGAGTCCAAGCGCTGGTTGGTGTCGGCGACGGTATTCTGCAGTTCTTGATACTGGCGTTTCAGGGTCTGCTGGTCGTGGCGGAGGGCGTTGTAGTTGCCAACCTTCCAAAGCATTCTTGAGTAGGAGCCTGCCGCCGCAATTACCGTGATACCCCCAATGATGGCTAGCACGGCTATGCCGTGGAGCACATAAGCGGGCACGATGAGCTTCTTCAGCTTACCGGGCGTCGAGGCGATAAAAAAGGTATAGGTTTTACCCTTTATCACAAGCAAGGCCCTCAGGCCTTAAAACCCTAAAAAAGCAACTTGTTGCGGATGCCACACCCATGTGCTCCCATATGGAACACAGAAACCGAACCGGAAAGCCCGATTCGACTGTCGCCATACTAGTTTTTGTAGGGTATTGCCGTCAACCCTGTATTTTCCTGTTCGAGGAACAGGGGGCACAAAGCCGTCCCCTGTACCAAAGGACAGGTTTGCTCGCATTTCTAACGGTAGACTAAACGCTCGACGGAAAGAGCCGGTCGCTACAGCGATTGCTTGAGTAAGGATGTAGATGAAAGCTGGAGAAGACCAACTGGTCCAGAGGATCGCGAAAGCTCTGGCCTTCAAAAGCGGCGCCCGGCTGGCTTTGGGCATCGGCGATGACGCTGCCCTGGTCGCGCCCACAGCTGGCTACGCGACCGTTCTCACCTGTGACTGGTTCCTAGAGGGCAGCCACTTTCTGCGAGATAAGCACCCGCCAGACTCGATCGGCTGGAAATGCCTGGCACGCGCCGTCAGCGACGTGGCGGCGATGGGAGGCGAGCCGACGCATTTTCTCCTGAGCCTCGCGGTTCCCGGGACGCATACCGGCCTGTGGCTGGACCGCTTCCTGAGGGGGCTGGCTCGCGCTGCGCGACGCTTCGGTTGCCAGCTAGCAGGCGGAGACACGACCCGGAGCGATAAAATCGTAATTAACGTTGCGGTTGTCGGCGAAGTGCGAGCCGGCCGCGCTGTCCTGCGCAGCGGGGCTAAACCCGGAGACTTGATTTACGTGACCGGACGCTTGGGCGAGGCGGAGCTCGGCTTGCGGTCCTTCAGGCGAGGCCGAAATGCCAGCCATCGAAATAGCCCGCCCGTCAAAAAGCATCTGTACCCCGAGCCCCGACTGGCTATCGGACAGTGGCTGGCGGCGGAACGAATCGCTACTTCCATGATGGACCTCTCGGATGGCCTCTCCAGCGACCTGCCCAGGCTGTGCGCGGCAAGCCGAGTCGGCGCCCGAATCGTCCCCAGCAAGCTTCCAAAGGTGAAAGTTCCTGGAGAGAAGAAGCTGAAGGATCTCGATTTGACCGAACTGGCTTTGAACGGCGGGGACGATTATGAGCTGCTATTTACTGTGCGTCCGAGCCAGGCTCGTCGCGTACCTCGCAGTTTTGGGGCGATACCTCTCAGTTGCATCGGTGAAATTACGCGCGAGCGGCGGATCCTACTAGTTAGGCCCGGAGGACGCGAAGGAACACTTTCCGCGCGTGGTTGGGATCCATTCCGGCACCGGAAATAGCCCATCATCGGAAGTCGACATGCGGTGAGCGCAGATCTCAGGGGTTCGGAGGGGGAACGCCGGGCGCATTTAGCGTCACAGTTTTTGTAGGCGGGGTTACGGCAGGCTTTTCCCGTGGTGGGGCCGGCTCGTCTTCGGTGGGCGCGGTATCCGGAGTATCCACGGTGATGCGATGGTCGCGTGCTTCCTGCTCCAGCGGGACCACATTGGCGAAATCGAGCGGCGGCATTCCGGCTAGCGCGTTCTGCATGAATTCCAGCCAAACAGGCAAAGCCGCGCGCGCACCGGTTTCTTTTTTGCCGAGGGAAATTTGCTTGTCGTCAAAGCCAACCCAGACGCCGCTGGTGATCTGCGGCGTGAAGCCGATGAACCATGCGTCGGTGTAATCCTGCGTGGTGCCGGTCTTGCCCGCGGTAGGACGACCCAGCGATCTGGCTTGAATGCCCGTTCCAAACTGAATCACTTCCTCGAGCATGGCGGTCATTGTGCGCGCGACGTCCGGCGAGACTACATCGTGCACTTCTGGATGCGCCTCTTCCAACAGCGCGCCTTCATAGCTGGTGACCTTGCGAATCATGTGCGGATCGATGCGGATGCCGTCGTTGGGGAACACGGTAAACGCGGAAACGTGCTCGAGCAGCTTCATATCCGCCGCGCCAAGCGCCAGCGGTAAGTACGGAGGCAGCGGCGTGGTGATGCCGAAGCGGCGGGTAACATCCACGACGGAGGAGATGCCGATTTTTTCCGCCAGCTTCACGGCGGGAACGTTGCGCGAACCGGCGAGAGCGCGGCGCAGCGTGATGGTGCCCTCGAATTTTTCGTCATAGTTCTTCGGCGAGTAGGCCTGGCCTCCGCTTACGGTGGTGAACGGCGCATCAAGAATGGTGTCGAATGGCGTCGATCCTTTTTCCAGAGCGTCGGCGTAGACGTACACCTTGAAGGAGCTGCCCACTTGTCGAAAAGCCTGCGTGGCGCGGTTGAACTTGGAATCTTCAAAACTGTAGCCGCCCACCATGGCTTTGATTTCGCCGGTGGGATTGTCGATTGCCAGCATCGCTCCTTGCGGAGCGGGCTGCTGCTCGAGTTGCACGCGCACAGTCGTTTCACGCAGCTCTTGAATGAAGAATTGCGCCAGGTCACCAACTTTCAGGAGGTCCGCGGGTTTCTTGCGGCCGGTCCACGAAAAATCGGAGGGTGAGAGGATGGCGCGATAAGGGCCGATCTTTATGGTGGCGTTCTTTTCTTCCACGGAGAGAACCAGGCCGGTGACGTAACTTCCCTTCTCAATCGGGTGGCGCCAGTCTTCGTCTTCATAAGAGGCAAGGTTGCCCAAATTGTCGCGAAGAATGTTGGGCAGATCGCCGCGCCAGCCATGGCGGCGGTCGTAGCTATGCAGGCCATCACGAATGGCTTGGTTTGCGGCGCGCTGCATGTTGATATTCAGCGTGGTGTAGACGCGCAAGCCGCGCTCGTGCACCGCTTCCGTGCCGTAAGTGGATTCGAGATACTTACGAATTTCCTCAAAGAAATACGGCGCGAGGTCGTTGCGCGGATACTGAATGTGCAGGCCGAGCGGCGTTTTCTTTGCCGCTACTTCCTCCGAAGAACTAATCTTGCCTTCGTCTTCCATGCGGTGCAGGACTAGGTTGCGGCGAGTTAGCGCTCCCTCAGGATTGGAGAGCGGTGAATACTTCGGACCGTTGACCATGCCGGCGAGCAGCGCGGCTTCCTGCAGCTTCAGATCCGTGACGGGCTTGCCGAAATAAAATTCGGCGGCTGCGGCAAAGCCGTAATTTCCGTGCGCCAGGTAAACCTGGTTGGCATACATCGTAAAAATCTGCGGCTTCGTGTAGCGGCGTTCGATTTGCAGCGCCAGCAGCATCTCTTGCATCTTGCGGCGGAAGCTGCGGTCGCTACGGTCCAGAAATAGATTGCCGGCAAGCTGCATGCTGATGGTGCTGGCGCCTCCGGTGATGCGGCGCTTGGCAAGATTGTGATATGCAGCGCCGGCAATGCGCGGAAAGTCTATGCCCCAATGTTCTTCAAAGTGCTGGTCTTCAATCGCCGTGACCGCGTTGTAGAGCACCTTGGGGCACTGCTCGTAGGTCATCAGGATGCGGCGCTGCAAAGCGAAGCTGCCTACTAGCTGGCCGTCATCGGCGTATATTTCGGTGACCACGTTGGGCCGGTACGTTTCCAGTGCGCGAATCTCCGGCAGGTCGCTTGCGTACACGAAGAGCAGGCCGCACGCTGCGCCCAATGCGATCGAGCACAGCAGCAGAAATGCCAGCGCCACGCGGTCAATTAGTTTCCAGCCGCGCAGGCGCAGCGTGATCGGTGGGAGACTCAGCATGAAAGGTAATTCTAGCGCAAAATCAATCCTTCTAAAGACGTTCCTAACGCTTGCCTTTGCGCTTTGGCAACACTACTTGGATTGAAGGATGGTTTTCAGGCACAAAGTGAGCAATTCTAACCTCCGTTATAACCAATCCGGGGACTGGAGCTTCCATGTTCGTAGTGCTTTTTCTTGTGACTTTCCTTCTGGCGTTTGGGATTTCGAGCGCTGTGGCGTGGGCCGGCAAAGAACCTATCGAAGGTATCCTGCATCATTTCTTCCCACCCAACGTCACGGCTGCAATGTCGAAATATCTTAGGTTGGCCATGGTGCTTATCGGTGTTTCTTCTGGCGCTCGAATCCGCATTCTAGAAGAATTCATCGGCGCCTCTGTTGCGAACAAAATCCGAATGACGGACGCGCTTACCCAAGAATTCTGGGTCGTCGAGCTGTACCGTACTAGCATCGCCACGCTTGAAGGAATACTCTGGCTCCTGTTGCTGTTCTCCCTCGTCGTTTTCATGGCCTTTTGGATCATGCGCAAGGCCAAATTAAATCAGCAACGAGCTTCCGAAAATCAGTCCGCGTTTCAGGACCCAAAAGCAGGCACAGACTAACGTCCTCCCGGCTCAATTGGCTGGTTTGTAGTAGCTTTCTCCGGCGCAGGAGCAGCAGAGGGTGCGGCCGTCGCGAACTACTTCGCGCTTGAAGTTGATGCCTTCGCCGCATACGGCGCAGATTACGCGCGGGCCTTTGAAGCCGGGCAAATCTTCCGGTTGCACTTCTACCTTGACCCATTTCTTGTCGAAGAGGATTTCATCGGAGAGTTGCGCGTAGGCTTTCTGCTGACCAGCTTCTTTCTCTAATTCCGGGAACATATCACGAGCTGCTTGCTTGGAGGATTCTCTCGCGGCGATGCGGACCGCTCGTCCCGTCTTGAGATCCACGAAAGTAGCGGCGACTTTGCCCCAATCGCGAAATTTCAATGCGCGCTTGCCCAGGCGGCAATTGGCCACGAGCGCGACGGCATCGGTTACGCAGCGATCGATCTCGACGTACGTGACCAGGCGCTTGCGCTCGGCGACCGGATCGTCGATGCCGAGTTCGCGGAGGCCCAGCATCGCGAGGCGGACTCCCAGGACCTGTCCGGCACACAGGTGACCGTGCGCTTGGGCGGCTAGATCTAAATATTCTGCTAGCGACTTCATGGCGTAAGTATACGGTATACGGAGGCGCGAATCCGACGACGCGAAAATAGCAGCGACAGCCCCCCTCCCCCGGGGGTTTTCATAAGTGCGCATTCTAAAGGACTTAGATACAAGTTTTCTTGTAAGTGCAGATTCTAAAGGGTTTAACTAAGACCAAGCAGTTTCGATGGGAGGTTGCAGAAACGATGGAAATGGATGCAGAATTACCCAAGCCAATGGTAGCCTAGCTATACTAGATTGTCAATAAAAAAGTAGCTTATCTCGGAAGGGCTGAAGATTGTGCAGGTTGAGGGGCGGACCAGGGATGGGGCTTGCGGGCCTCGATGAAGGCGAAGACGGTCATGGCCAGTGCGAGAGCGGCTAGCGCGCCGTCGCGGATTACGGTCCACAGCGTGAGCGGCTCCGGCGTGGCGAAGCAGCCGCAATTGATTTGCATGCCTGCGGCGTAGCTGCGCACGACGGCGGCGAAGAAGCCCAGAATCAGCAACGTGCTTAACACGGCCCAGATGCGCAGCTGCCAGCCGATGATCAGCAGCAGGCCGAGGGCGATTTCCGCAAAGGGCAGCGTATGCGCGACAAAATTTACTCCCCCGGGCGGAAGAATCTGATACGAGCCCACCTGCAGGGCGAAGAACGCGAGCGCCACGCCAATCGACGGCCGAGGGTGCATGATGGGGAGGAAGATCTTCGCGTATCCGGCGTAGATGAAGATGCCGCCGAGGACCAGGCGTCCGATCCAGTTGGTTGCGCGACGGAGATTTAGTGGGCTGGATTGCATCATAAGAAACGCCGAACTACTTACCGAGCTGGTCCAGGAAATTACGAAGAATCTCGTAACTCATTACGCCGGAATACGGAAACGTCTGGCCTTTTGCGTGGAATACTGTGGTGGGCGTCTGATTCACGTTGTAGAGTTTGCCGAGCGCCACATCTTTTTGAATCGCAGCGTTGAGTGTGCCACCCTTAACCAGCGCACGTACCTTGGTCATTTCGGCCGGCGACAGTACGGCGGCAACCGTGCCATCCACGTCGCCAGTCTGCTCCCACTTTTCCTGGTTCTGAAACAATGCTTCCTCAACGGCATCAAACTTGCCGACTTGCGCGGCGGCTCGACTATATTGAGCGGCGACTTGCGAGTGCGCGTGCATGGGCAGCGGGAAGTCGCGGTGGATTAGAAAGACCTTGCCGGTGCTGACATAGTTGTCCAGCACCTGGCGATTGGTGGTCATGAACAGTGTCTTACAGGCAGGACACTGGAAGTCGCTGAAGACTTCCATCACAATCGGAGCATTCTTGGAACCCGCGGTGACGTGCGGGTCGATATCCGGCACAGTTGACGACTGGCCCGCCCTCACACCCAGCGCCGGCCCAAACAGGAGCGCCAAGAAACCAGCCAAGCTTAAGGCCAGCAAACCCGCAGTTCGCAAACGATTCACGCAGTCCTCCGTAACCCTCTTAGATATAACCCGGTCAAACAAAAATATTACCTGTGATTCGCGAGGAAATGAAGCTTCGTCGCAGCCAATGTGCGCAGTAAATGCATCTGCTCTGTTATATAGGATGCGTGCGGCATTAGGAGCGCTTGTTAGCGGGGCGGCAGCGCAGAAGTGACAGTTCATGAGGGCCGGGAAAGGAGAAAACCAGGCCAAAGGGCTGGGGAAACTGGTGCAAGCCATTGGAACAAATTAGGTTATAATTAGCATCAACAAACTTGACAAGGACACACTCAACCTGTATACTGCCCCTCGAGCTTACGGTTAGCTAGAACCAGGCGCGGCGTCCCCCGGGCGCTCCACCCGAGGATGGCAAATCAGGAAGCAGCTAGTTCCAGGGAGGAAGAGTAGTCATGAGTAAAATCATTGGGATCGACTTGGGAACCACCAACTCGGTCGTCGCGGTGATGCAGGGCGGCGAACCGGTGGTCATTCCCAACCAAGAAGGGGCGCGCACGACGCCGAGCGTCGTCGCCATCACCAAAGGTGGCGAGCGCCTGGTAGGACAAGTGGCCAAGCGGCAAGCGGTGACCAATCCGGAAAACACCATTTATTCCATCAAACGCTTCATGGGCCGCCGCTACGATGAAGTGCAAGAGGAAATGAAGCGCGTGCCCTACAAAGTGGTAAAGGGCCCGCACGACGACGCGCGCATCGAGATTTTCGGAAAGGTGTACAGTCCGCCGGAGATCTCCGCGATGATTTTGGGCAAGCTCAAGGCCGCCGCGGAGGATTTCCTCGGCGAGAAGGTGACGAAAGTGGTCATCACTGTCCCGGCGTATTTCAACGACGCGCAACGCCAGGCGACCAAACAGGCCGGCGAAATCGCGGCGATGGAAGTGGTTCGCATCATCAACGAGCCAACGGCTGCGGCTTTAGCTTATGGACTGGACAAGAAGAGCGACGAAACGATCGCGGTCTACGACTTCGGCGGCGGCACGTTTGATATTTCGGTGCTGGAAGTAGGCGCGGGCGTCGTGGAAGTGAAATCGACAAACGGCGACACGCACCTGGGCGGAGACGACATCGACCAGCGCATCGTGGATTGGCTAATCAGCGAGTTCAAGAAAGAGAACAACATCGACTTGGGCAAGGACCGCATGGCGCTGCAACGCCTCAAAGAAGCGGCGGAAAAGGCCAAGATCGAGCTTTCGCAGATGATGGAGACGGATATCAATCTACCGTTCATCACGGCGGGCCCGTCTGGTCCGATCCACATGCAGGTCAAGCTGACCCGCACACGGCTGGAACAATTGATGAGCGACCTGCTGGACCGCTCGATGAAGCCGGTTCAGCTTGCCCTGGAAGACGCCAAGCTTTCCCCGAGCGACATTCAGGAAGTCGTGCTGGTCGGCGGATCGACGCGCATCCCCAAGGTGCAGCAATTGGTCCGCAACTTCTTCGCCGGCAAAGAACCGCACAAGGGCGTAAACCCCGACGAAGTGGTGGCAGTCGGTGCGGGAGTTCAGGGCGCAGTGTTGGGCGGCGAGGTAAAGGACATTCTGCTGCTCGACGTTACGCCGCTTTCTTTGGGCGTGGAAACGCTCGGCGGGGTGATGACCCCGCAAATCCCGCGCAACACGACCATTCCGACCCGCAAGGTGGAAACGTACTCGACCGCTTCGGACAACCAGCCGGGCGTGGAAATTCACGTTCTGCAAGGCGAGCGGAAGTTCGCGAAGGACAATCGCTCGTTGGGCACGTTCAAGCTGGACGGTATTCCGCCGGCTCCGCGCGGCACACCGCAGATTGAAGTGACTTTTGACATCGACGCCAACGGTATTTTGAACGTGAGCGCGAAGGACAAGGCCACGAACAAGGAGCAGAAGATCACCATCCAGTCTTCTACCGGCTTGACCAAGGAAGAAGCCGAGAAGATGCGCACGGAAGCCGAATCGCACGCCGAGGAGGATCGCCGGCGCATGGAAGAGGTCGAGTCGCGCAATCGCCTGGACGGCATCGTCTATCAGGCGGAAAAGATGGTCCGCGAGAACCGCGACAAAATCGCGGAAGCGGACGCAAAGGCGCTGGACGAGGCGATCGAAGACGCCAAGAAGGCCATGACCGAAGGCGGAACCGCGCGGCTGCGCTCGGCTACGGAAAATATCGAGCGCGTGCTGCACAGAGTCGCGGAAGTGCTCTACAAGGCGACCCAGGCGGCAGGAGCGGCGCAGGCCGGAGCAGCTGGCGCTGGAGCAGGCGCAGGAGCAAGCGGCGGGTCGGCCCCCGGGAGCTCGCAACAGAAAAAGCCGGACGACGTGATCGACGCCGAGTACGTAGACGTCGACGAGAGCAAGCGTCCAAACTAACGTAGTTGTCAGGAGGTCCGTGGACAGCCGTCAGTGAAGCGCAGCGCTTGCTGACTGACGGTTGTCCTTGCGACCGACGACCGGCGTCCGGAATCAGAACCAGTAAGCGGCTCTCACTGATGATTGTCAGCTGACAGCTAAAGACAATGGCCACCACGACCAAACAGGATTACTACGAACTGCTAGGCGTTCCACGCAAAGCGAGCGCGAAGGACATTCGCACCGCGTTTCGCAAACTCGCGCGCAAGTATCATCCGGACCTGAATCCGGGCGATAAATCCGCCGAGGAAAAATTCAAGCAGCTACAGGAAGCGTACGACGTACTCTCCGATACCAAGAAGCGGCAGATGTACGACCAGCACGGCTTTTACAGCGACAATTTCAATCCCGGAGCTGGGCCGCCAGGCGGCGGAGGCGATGATGACGCCGCGGTGAATTTCGACTTTGGCGGATTCGACTTTGGCGGTTCCGGAGGCGAAGGCGCCGGCGCGGGCAGCTTCCGCGATCTCTTCAGCCAGTTCTTCCGTGGCGGCGGTGGCCGCAGCGGGGCCATGGAGCAGCAGCAGGAAGCCGGCGGCGACCTGGAGTATCAGATCGAAATTGATTTTTGGGATGCCGTGCGCGGCGCGGTGAAAAAGTTGCAGATCACGCGGCTCGACACCTGCGAAACCTGCCACGGTACGGGCGCGATCGGTTCGCCGCAGACTTGCCCGGTTTGCAACGGCACCGGAACCGTCCAGCAGGCCGCGGGCAAGATGCGCTTCAACGTTCCCTGCACGCGCTGCGGCGGCACCGGAAAGATTCGCACACCTTGCCGCACTTGCGGCGGCGAAGGCCGCGTGCGCCGAACGGAAACCATTGAAGTGCGGATTCCGCCGGGACTGGCGAGCGGTGCGCGGCTGCGCGTTCCGGGCAAAGGCAACTCCGGAACGATGGGCGCGCCTCCGGGCGACCTGTATTTGCGTGTGGAGGTGCGGCCGCATCCCTTTTTCGAGCGCCGCGGCAATGACCTATACACCAAGGTGCCGGTTACGGTGAGCGAAGCCACGCTGGGCGCGAAAATCGAAGTGCCCACGATCGATGGGCGATCGCTGGTACGAATTCCGCCGGGAACGAACTGTGGGAGCACTCTGCGACTGCGCGAGAAAGGCGTGGCTGGCGCGCGCGGCGGCACTCGTGGCGACCAGTACGTGGAGATCCAAGTGGTCGTGCCCAAGCCGACCGACGAGCGCGTCCGTAAATTGATGAAGGAGCTTGAAGCGGTGGAGCCTGCCGATCCGCGGAAGGACCTGTTTACTAAAGCTGGCGTGTGAAACGGTATTTAGTTGTTTGTTTTTAGTTGTAAGTGAAGGCAAGAACGGGAATTTTCACGGCAATTTTGTGAGCTTGGGCCTAAGAAAAGACTCGTCGTTTTTAGCTGTAAGTGACGGTGAAAACGGGAATTTTTTCACGACACTTTGTAGCTTGAGCCTGAAAAAGAGAAGTGTGATCAAAGCTTTCGCTTTGGGGTTTCACTAAGAACTTAAGACTAAGAACGAAACACTTCAACCATGGCAGGGCGAACAAAGAAGCGGGCCAAGGCCGGCTATATGATTAGCGCGGTGGCCGAACTGTACAAACTGCATCCACAAACGTTGCGTTTGTATGAACGCGTTGGCCTGCTGAAGCCTTCGCGCTCGCAGGGAAACACGCGCCTTTACACTGACGGCGATCTGGAGCGCTTGGACGTCATCCTGACGCTGGCTCGCGATATGGGCGTGAACCTCGCGGGCATCGAAATCATCCTTAATATGCGCGAGAAGATGATCGAGATGGAGCGCCAGATGGAGGAGTTTGCGCACGTCGTGCAGCAGGAATTGTCCCGCGTCGCTTCGCGCACGGACGATCGTCCGCAACGCAATGCGATCGTGCGCACCAACCCGCGAGTTGTCCGCGTTCCGGCAAGAGAAGGCTAGCAGCATAATGGCCTTATCATCCGAGCCGTAACGCCGTCGTCTTGCCCGGCGGTTTTGGTTTCGCCCCGTTGCGGTAACCGTTCCACAGTTTTCCTAAAGACCGCGACTTGCCGCCAGACGCGCGTACTCGTATGCTTTGCACGGACTGGAACTTGCCGGGCTGGAAGTCTGCGTGAGAAGTCAAAAGCAAGGCCCTCAGCGGCTAAAGCCTTGTTGATTTGGCGTCGCTTCGGCACGGCTGAAGCCGTGCCCTGACGAAACAAGGATTGCCACACAGTCTCTAAAGCCCGGCGACTACACATGGCTCTTGAAAATTGCACGCTTTGCAGAGGAACGGGATGGAAGTTGGTGCCGCGAACCGACGGCACGCGCGGCAACGTCGCAGTGGCTTGCGACTGCGGCATGGAGGAGCGCGCCACTCGCGTGATGGAGCGTGCGCGCATTCCCAAACGCTACGAGCACTGCGATTTCGAGAGTTTTGTTACTGACCTGACCGACGGCAAAACTTGGACTGCGCAACATTCTCAATCGTTGAAGCAAGCGAATCTCCTGACCCAGGCCTTCGTCCGCGATTATCCGGGTTCCGCGGAAAAAGGATTGTTGCTGATGGGGCCGTCCGGGGTCGGAAAGACTCATCTCGCCGTCGCATCTTTGAAAGAATTAATTCGGCGCGGACATGGCGGCTTGTTCTGCGACTACCGCGAACTGTTGAAGGAAATCCAGGCCAGCTACAACCCGGCAAGCGAATCGACGGAAATGAGTATTCTGGAACCGATTCGCACCGTGGAAGTCTTGGTGCTGGACGACCTGGGCGCCAGCAAGCCTTCGGCTTGGGTTCTGGACATCATCGGCCTCGTGTTAAACGCCCGGTACAACGAGCGGCGCGTTACGATCCTAACCACGAATTATATTGATGAAGCGCCGAACGCCGAGCCAGCTCCGCGTTTGCCCGGAGGCCAGCGCGTGGCGGTCCGCGAGGACGCGTTGGCCGATCGCATCGGCGCCCGCATGCGCTCGCGTCTCTATGAAATGTGCCGAACCGTCGAAGTATTCGCTCCGGACTTTCGCCGTGAAGTCCGCCAAACCGGCCGCGCCCGCGCTTAGGGCGTTCGAGAATGGCGAGTATGTTTAAACGAATCTGGTCGAATCTCATCGATAGTTGGACCGCGGGACCATCGATTCATTTGCAACAGCGATTTCAGGTCGGCTCAGCCAGCTTTTTCTTACCCTTTGGATGGCAACCCCTGAAGAACTCCCAGGAGATTCTTACCGCGTGCTCCGCAGATGGCACGCAAAGAGCAACCATTTCCGTTGTGCATTTTGAGTCAGAGGTCACCTTTGACTGTTTCAAAGCGCTCTGCGAGAAGCGCCTTAAGATCGAAAAGCAAGAACTGGCCGAAGGTCACGTGGAATCCGATCCGCCCGACGCTGGTGGAGACACTTACAGCCAGCTCTTTTCGGGTAGGGACAACCAGAATGGCCGGGTGTTCTTAGGGTACCTCTCCCTTAAGCACCGCGAGTTGATCACGGTTTACGTCGAGGGGGTTGGCGTGAGTCCCACCGAACGTGAGGAGTCTTTTACTTTCTTACTTCGTGGCCTAGCGACGAAATGAAGAATTGCCTAACCGCTTGAACCCCACGATTCATTGACACGAGGCGAAGGCGGCGCGTATCATTTTCAGGTTGCAGCGTTTTCAACGCCCGCAGCATTTTTGTCCTCGGTGACCGCTCGGCGGTTAACCTCCTTGCACAAACCCCTATTGGGCCATCGCAAGGAATTTTATCGACATAAGGAAGCCATCTCCCGGAGGCCATCAACGATGTTTCCTGACCATGACAACCCATCATCCGCGGCCGCAGCCGCTACCGCACAAGACGCCGAATCAGAAAAAACCAAAGCAATGAACGACGGAAATCCTGCAAACGCCGGGGCCAGCGAAGTCGTAGCTGAAGTCAACGCGGCTAAGGAAGAAGCCGCCACTGCTCCCGTTCCGCAGGCGAACGGCGATCCGCGCGCAGAGAATTCCGCTACGCCGACGCCGCAAGCCGAAGCGCAGGAAGCGCACGGCAAAGAGGCCGCTCCGGTCGATGCCGAAGCTGCCGCGGCGGCCGAAGAAGCCGCCGGCTCCGAAGAGATGAGCAAGTTGATGGAGCAGTACGGCGAGCCGCAGGAAACGGTGTCGCAAAACGAAATTATTGAAGTAAAAGTTGTGGCCTACACCGAACAAGGCGTGGTCGTTGACCTTGGACAGAAAACGGAAGGCCTGATTCCCGCGGTGGAATTTTCCGAAACGGATATCCCGCGCCCGGAACCGAATGCCACCATTGAAGTGCAGCGCACCGGCGAGAGCAAAGAAGGCTACATCATCGTCTCGTACCAAAAGGTGCTGCGCCGCCGCACTTGGGAACGCATCGATGCCGCGTTCAAAGCCAAGGATACCGTCACCGGCAAAGTGGTGGACCGCATCAAAGGCGGCCTGGTGGTGGATGTCGGCGTGCGCGCGTTTCTCCCCGGTTCGCAATTCGATCTGCGCCCGACGCAAAACCTCGACAATCTCCTCGGCCAGGAGATTCAGGTTCGCGTCACCAAGCTGAATCGCCGCCGCGGCAACGTGGTGGTCAGCCGGCGCGCGCTGCTTGAAGAAGAGCTGCATTCCAAGCGCGCCGCGTTGATGGAAACGCTGACCGAAGGCCAGGTAGTTCACGGGCACGTAAAGAATGTGACCGAGTACGGAGCTTTCGTCGATCTCGGTGGAATTGACGGCTTGCTGCACCTCACGGACCTGAGCTGGGGCCGGGTCAAGCATCCCTCCGACGTCGTAAAGCCGGAGCAAGAGCTCGATGTCATCATCCTCAAATTCGACAAGGAAAAGCAGCGCGTCTCGCTCGGACTAAAGCAGCTCTCGCCCGATCCGTGGGTGAACGCCGCGGAAAAGTATCCGGCGGGCGGCAAAGTCAGGGGCAAGATCGTGGGCGTGGTGGACTACGGCGTTTTCGTGGAGCTCGAGCAAGGCATCGAAGGCCTGGTGCACGTCTCCGAAATGAGCTGGAACAAGAAAGTCACGCATCCTTCCAAGCTCGTTAAGGTCGGCGAAGAAGTCGATGTCGTCGTCCTGGACATCAAGCCCAGCGATCGGCGCGTTTCGCTTGGCATGAAGCAGGCTCTGCCTGATCCGTGGCTGCAGATCGCGGAGAAATATCCAGTCGGCACGGTGGTCACCGGAAAAGTGCGCAATATCGCGGAGTTCGGCGCCTTCATCGAAATCGAGGACGGATTTGACGGCCTCGTGCACGTTGGCGACGTCAGCTGGACCGGACGGGTAAAGAATCCACACGAAGTCTTCCGCAAGGGTGAGCCGGTCACCGCCAAGGTGCTGAAGATCGATCCGGAAAATCGCCGAGTCTCCCTTGGCATCAAGCAGGTCAACGACATTTGGGGCGACTGGTTCAAGACTCACAAGGTCGGGCAACTCGTTAAGGGCAAAGTCTCGCGTATCGCCACCTTCGGCGCGTTCGTGGAGCTTGGCGAAAATATCGAGGCCCTCTGCCACAATACTGAAATCGAAGACCGGCGGCGGCGCGACGAAGGTGCTTCCATGCATCGCACCTCCACTGGGCCTCTGAAGAGCGCGGGACCTCTCGAGCCTGGCAAGGAATACGACTTCAAAATCATCAAGATCAGCCCGGAGACGCGTCGCATCGGCTTGAGCTATCGTGCCGCCGTCAAGCAAGTGGAGCGCCGCGAGATCGAACAATACAAATCGACGTCGAAGTCCTCATCGACGGCGACCATCGGCGACGCCATCCAGTCCAAGCTCTCGGCGCGTTAAGGGGTTCCTAAGCGGCAAGGCCAGCCAGGGGCAAGCGCCATATTTTCATTTACCTGCGGGTCGTTTTAGTGATAGGAAGAGGGGCACATCAGGCAACGCTGCTCTTCTAAGCCGTTTGGTATCAGGGGCTAGGGACCGCAAAAGCAGCACGGCGACCCATTTCAGGCGAAGCAACGAGGCGACGGGACGATGACCAAGCAACCCACATTGACGAAGGCCGACCTCATAGAAGAGGTCTTGCGCGTAACGGAGCTTCCGCGCAAGGAGTCCGAGACGATCGTCGAAACCATTTTCGACAGCATCATCGGGGCGCTGCAAAAGGGCGAAAAAATTGAGATTCGCGGCTTTGGCAGCTTTCGCACTCGCGAGCGGCGCGGCAGAGTGGGGCGCAATCCCAAAACCGGGGAAAAAGTGGAAGTGCCGGCGAAAAAGATTCCCTTTTTCAAGCCTAGCAAAGAACTCAAAGATTTCGTAAATACTTCCGACGGCGAAGGCGCCTCTGTTTCCGCCCCGTCTTCCAGCTAGTCATCTTTTATAGCGTTTAGCGGTAACGCCGGCACTTTGCCGGCGTTTTCTTGATCTGTCGTTAGCTGCAATCATTGCCGCGACAAAACTTGCGCTATATGCTGGAGCCGCAACTTTTGAGGCACAAGCGAGCTGATGGACCACCTCTGGACTCCCTGGCGCTACCAATACATGAAGGAAGCGGCAAGCGGCGTCCAGCCCGACTGCATTTTTTGCGATGCCGTTGCGCGCAAAGATGATTCCGAAACACTCATTGTCCATCGCGGCGCGAAAGCGTTCATCATCCTTAATCGCTACCCTTACACCTCCGGCCATGTGATGATTGTTCCGTACGCCCACGTGGCGGACCTCAGCGCTTGTGACCCAGAGGCTCTGACCGAAATGATGCGTCTGGCGCAGCGCGTGGAAAGCGTCTATCGCACAAATTACACACCCGACGGTATGAACCTGGGCATGAATCTTGGACGCGCGGCGGGCGCCGGCGTCGCCAGCCACGTGCATATGCACGTCCTGCCCCGCTGGTTCGGCGACTCAAACTTCATGACCGTCGCCGGGGAAACGCGCGTGCACCCCGAAGATTTGAAGACGACCTATCAACGCTTGCGTACCGCACTTTCCTCATAGCGCACGTACGCTCAAGTGTCATCCTTCGCCGATCCCCCGAGGATAGGCGAAGAGCCTGAACGTAAACGCATCTAGGCGGTTAGAATAGTGGAGCTCTCTTTCCGACATGAACCTCGAACTCAGCGAAGAACAAAAGCTCCTCCAGAAGACGGTACGCGAATTCGCCGAATCCGAAGTGAAGCCGCTCGCGAAAGAGCTCGATGAAACGGGCCGCTTCCCTCGCGACACTTTCAAGAAGGCCGCTGAACTCGGCCTCACCGGCGTCGCATTCCCGGAGGCGGAAGGCGGTGCCGGCTTCGATCACATCGCCTACAGTATCGTTGTCGAGGAAATTTCCCGCTGCTGCGCCTCGACCGGGGTGATTCTCTCCGTGCAAAACTCGCTCTACTGCGATCCTATTCACCGCTTTGGCACCGAAGAGCAAAAGAAAAGATTCCTTCTCCCCTTCGCGCGCGGAGAAAAAATCGGCTGCTACGCGCTTACCGAACCACAAGCAGGTTCAAACGCAGCTGCGCTGCAAACCAAAGCCATCAAGAAAGGCGACAAGTACGTCATCAATGGAACGAAAGCGTGGATCACCAACGGCGGCGCCGCGGACGCCGCGATTGTCTACGTGAACACCGATCCGCCGAAGGGCGAAAAAGGAATCACGGCCCTTGTAGTTGAGAAAGGCACGCCCGGCTTTAAGGTCGGCAAGGAAGAAAAGAAGCTCGGCATCAACGCCACGGCTTGCTGCGAACTGATTTTCACCGATTGCGAAGTGTCGGCCACCAATCGCATGGGCAACGAAGGAGAGGGGTACAAGGTCGCGCTATCGACTCTCGATGGCGGCCGCATCGGCATCGCCGCGCAAGCCACTGGCATCGCACAAGGCGCATTCGAAGCGGCGCTCGCTTGGTCGCAACAGCGCCTGGCCTTCGGCCATCCGATCTCGCAATTTCAAGCGATCCAGTTCATGCTTGCCGATATGTCCACCGAAATCGACGCCGCCCGCCTGCTGGTCCGCAAAGCAGCGTGGAAGCAAGACACCGGCGCACGCTTCAGCATGGATGCCGCCATCGCCAAACTTTTCGCCAGCGAAATGGCCACGCGCGTCACGCACAAGGCAATCCAAATCCACGGCGGTTACGGGTACAGCCGCGAATATCCAGTAGAACGCAACTATCGGGACGCCCGCATCACGGAAATTTACGAAGGCACCAGCGAAATCCAGCGCATGGTTATCTCCTCCTGGGTTCTGAAGTCTTGAGGCGCGTAGTATCCTGATTGTGTGCTGGAACTGGATTGCGGTCTCCCTTTCGATCTCACTCACTCCGACGATTTCTTCTCCGCACTTCCGTCACGTCCCGCAGTTTGCCTGATCGAATTGCGAGACGAAACCGCCGAGCCGCTACTGATCCGCACGCAAGACCTGCGCCGTCGCCTGCAGCGCCTGCTCGGTCCGCCCGATCCGGCAAGCAAACGCCTGAATCTCCGCGAGGTCGCTAGCGGCATTCGCTATCGGCTGACTGGCTCGCGCTTCGAACAGATCTTCACTTACTACGTCCACGCGAAGCAGCTTTTCCCGAAGCGCTACCAAAATCTGCTGCGTCTTCGCCCACCGGCGGTGTTGAAAGTGAGCCTCCGCAACGCCTATCCGCGCTGCTACGTCACCCGCCGCATCGCTGTCGATGACTCAGGCGCACCCGCCGCAGGCGCCTACTACGGCCCTTTCGCCTCGCGGCGATCTGCCGAAGCTTTCGCAAGCAGCGCTTTAGATTTTTTCAAAGTGCGCCGCTGCCAGATTAAAATCCGCCGCGATCCTTCCTTCCCCGGCTGCATCTACTCTGAAATGAAAATGTGTTTGGCCCCGTGCTTCGCGGGCTGCACAAAGGAGGACTACGACGTCGAGGTGCAAAAACTAGTGCAGTTCCTCGACACCAGCGGCGGCTCCCTACGCAACTCCCTCGAACAGGAACGCGAGAGCGCCAGCGAGCAACTCGATTTCGAGCGCGCCGCCGCTCTGCATAAGAAAATCGACAAGCTCGATGACGCACTGCGCGGCTCGCCGGAGCTGCCGCGCCGCATCCAAGATCTCGACGCCGTGATCCTGCAACGCACCGCCGAAGATCAAACCGTTGGCGTCTACGCCATTCGCGGCGGTTGGCTCGCCGAGCCCACTTTCGTCCGCTTCGCCGAAATCGCCGGACAGCCGCGCTCCGCGGAACATATTTTTCGCGAATACCTGGAGGCCTCTGGGCTTCAGTCGCAAGGAAACGTTGCATCGGCTATCGCGCAAAAAAAAAATGCGCTCAGCGAGCATTTGTGGCTAGTGGCGCGCTGGTATTACAGTAATCCCCGCGAGGGAGAAATATTCTTTCGCGAGAAGGATTGGCCGTACCGCAGAATCATGCGCGGGTGCTCGCGCCTGCTCGCGCCGCCTGCATCATCTTCCGCAGAGTAGAGTTCGCCCCTGGCTTTGGCGACTCGCGTCAATCGCTTTCATTTATGCCGGAGAATCAACGCGATCCGGCGGGAAACTCTTTTGGACGAAGTTTGCGCATGGCTCGGAGAGCGTCCGCATTATTGGGATCCAAGAGCAAGACCACCCGGTATTCCTTTTCGGCTTCGGCTTCCCGGCCGCTGCCAAAGTACACGTTTCCGAGCGAGACGTGAGCGTGGCCGTCGAAAGTCGATAACTGTAATGCCTCTCGCCACGCTTCTTCGGCCTTTGCTGGTGCCCCCTCGCGCAAGTAAATATCGCCCAATCCGTTCCACGCTTCCGGGTTCGGCAGGCTCTCTACAGAAGCGCGGTATTGGACCTCCGCTTCCGCCAGGTTCCCCGCATCGCAATAAAATTTCCCCAGCGCGTTGCGCGCCTGCGTGCTCAGCGGGTAAATCTCAACAGCGCGGCGTAATTCTGCTTCGGCGCGGGCCTTGTCGCCCTCCGCGGCATAGACTCCACCCAGATGAATGTGCGGCGCGGCGAAGCGCGGCCGCAGTGCGATGGCCTCCTGGAGGTACGTCTCCGCGTCTTGGTACCGCCTTTTTTCGAGCATCGCCATTCCAAGGTTCGAAAGCGCGACAGCATTATCAGGCTGGTCCGCGAGTGCTAGCTTCCACTCGCGCTCCGCTTCCGCTTGGCGATGCAAATTCCATTCCAGAACGCCAAAATCCGACCTTATGTAGGAGGCATGCGGCTCAACCGCAAGTGTCCGGCTGAGAAGCGTGAAATCGTCGCGCCAATCGCGGCTGCGTGCAACGATCTCGCCCGCTGCGAGGCCAAAAAGAACGGTTGCCGCCGTCACCAATGTCCAACGTAAGACCGAGATGCGGCCGGCGAATCTACGAAATAAGAATACGAATCCTCCCGCCAACAACGCGCAAAATCCCACAGAAGGCAAATAGAGATAGCGCTCCGCAAAGACACTCGTAGCCATCCAGCGAGCGTTCAAAACCGGGGCGAGCGTCAGTGCTATCCAAATCACCGCGAGGGAATAATTCCGCGCGCGCCTCCAAAGGTAGATGAAGAGCGCCACCGCTAGCGCGACAACACCGATCCCCGCCAAAACTCGCGGATCGTTAAGCGCAATGCTCTTGTGAAATACATAAAACACCAGCAAAGGATGCGGCCAAAACAGCTTGGCGCCATATAGGCCCACCAGCGCGAATGCGGACAGAAAAGCTTGCGGCCAGCTAACGTCTGCATGTTGGCGTACGGGCGCAAGGCCGCCCAAAACCGTGACGCGGAAAACCAGATACACAGCCGCAATCATCCAAAATCCGCCGTAGCGAGAGACTTTGGTTTTCCAACTGGTTGTTTCACGGTCTGCACGATAGAGGTGTTCGTAGATCGTGGCGATTACGACGAGGGTCATGGCCTGCTCCTTCGACAGCAAAGCCAGAACAAAACAGGCGCACATCAGAATCCTGGTCTTGGTCCTTTGGTCGGCCAGCAAAAAACCCAACCGCAAGAAAAAAACAAAGGATGCGAGATAAAAGATCGCCATCTGAAGCTCGGGCACCGAAGCAACCCAAGCGACAACTTCCGTGTGGATGGGATGCAGCGCGAAAATCGCGGCCGCAGCTAGCGCGGCGATATCGTCCAGGAACAGCATCGAGCACGTCAAAAATACAAGCCACACTACCACGCAGTTTAGAAGCACGTTGACCAGATGAAACCCGAAGGGAAACGCTTGGAACACCTTATTACAGATCAGGTATCCGAAGGTCATCAGCGGACGGTAGTAATTAGTCTTCCCTTCCAATCCTTGAAAGGACCAAACGGTCGTGGTGAAAATTTTGTCCACGTACCTGAAGGTGTGCACATACGGGCTTTGTTCGACCTGAAAGTGGTCGTCGTACACGAAGCCGTTCAGCAACGTGTTGCAGTAAACCAACAAAGCGAGAAATAACAGACCGCCGAGCGCAGTCGATCGTCCCTTGCCGACCAATGATGGGTATGAGCCGCACATTTTCTTCTTCAATTTCATCATACCGGGAGAGGCACCGCCGCCCAAGAATCCTCGACAGGCTTTGTGTCCGGAGGTGAAAGGAGACGTCTGGACCGACGGTCGCCGGCGAACCTTCTGCTATACTCACTCTTCCGCAAAGGAACTAGCGAGTTATACGAATGAATTCGCACGCCACCGCTCAAAGCACCAAAAGGTACGCCGATCGATTCCGGAGCCTCGCAGCCCCCGGACACTTTCGTGAACCGCACGGCTTGACGCTCTCTTCACTGGGCATCGGCACCTACCTCGGCCAGCCCGACGACAAAACCGACGGCACCTACGCCGCCTCGGTCATCGCCGCCGTCGAGAATGGTCTCAACGTCATCGACACCGCCGTCAACTATCGTTTCCAACGTAGCGAGCGCAGCATCGGCTCAGCCCTCAAGCAACTTGCGCAAAAAGGCTTCGCGCGCGACGAATTCATCCTCTGCACCAAAGGCGGCTATCTCACCCCCGATGGTTCCATGCCCTCGGATCCCAACGAATATTTCTATCGCGAGTACATTCAGCCCGGAATTTTCAAGCCCGATGAAATCGTGCAAGGCAGCCATTGCATGACGGCGCGCTTCCTCGAAAACCAGCTCGACAGAAGCCTGAGTAATCTCGGCGTGGATTCCGTCGACGTCTACTATCTGCACAATCCTGAAACGCAACTTAGCGAGGTATCGCGCCCCGATTTCCTCGAGCGGGTGCGCGACGCCTTCATTTATTTGGAGTCAGCAGCAGCCGCAGGCAAAATTCAATTCTACGGCATGGCTACCTGGAACGGTTTCCGCCAGGAAGCCACGGCGCGGGAATCCATGCAGCTCGCGGAATTCGAGCAACTCGCCCGCGACATTGCCGGCGAAACACACCATTTCCGGTTCGTGCAGATCCCTTTCAATCTCGCGATGACCGAAGCGCTGACGCTCGGCAACCAGACAATTGCCGGCAATGTGAAAACGGTTATGGAAGCCGCTAGCGAGCTGGGGATCACACTGATCGCCAGCGCTTCGCTTTTCCAGGGCCAAGTGGCGCGCAACCTGCCGGCCTTCGTGGCGGAAGCTCTGGGATTGCAATGCGACGCCGAACGCGCGTTGCAATTCGTGCGCTCTTCGCCCGGAATCACTAGCGCATTGGTCGGCATGTCGCGGCCCGAGCACGTGCGCGCCAACGCTCGCCTCGTCGGCGTCCCGCCGGCGACCGTAGAAGAATTCAGCAAACTTTTCAGCCGCGGCGAAACCGCCTGAGGCTCCCAAGTGGCACAGCCATTTCTGGCTGTCTGCGCGACCCGCGGCAGAGCACCCCTTCTCGCTAAGTACCGAAGGCGCGCTACACGAGATGCAGTCTCAATAATTACAACAGCGCACCCGTAATTTCCGGATGCCGTTCCTTCAACCAACCGCGAATCGCCCTATCAACCTGGTCCAGCTTCCCCACGAAAAAATGATCCGCCCCGGCAACCACCATCAAGCGCTTCTCTCCCGGCAGTGATTCCACCAGCGCCTCCACCTTCTTAATATCTCCATGCTCGTCGTTTGCGCCGTGCACGAATAATTTTGGCTTGTCGCAATTTTGCAGATACGAGAAATCCGAGCTATTGACCGGTGTGCCCAGCCCAATCAATTCCCTGACCCGCTCATCCGCGCATCCCACGCGCAAGCCAACCCAGCAACCAAAGCTAAAGCCCGCCACGAGCAGCGGGATGCCCGGAAACTCTCCGGTCAGAAAATCGAGAGCCGTGCTCACGTCTCCTTGCTCACCGCGCCCGCGGTCATGGGTTCCGCCGCTCAGTCCCGCACCACGAAAATTAAATCGCAGCACCGGCAAACCAAGCGAATCCAGTGATTTCGCCGCCTGGTACACGACCTTGTTGTGCATCGTCCCACCAAACAACGGATGCGGATGGCAGACCAGCGCCGCCAACGGTGGCCGCGCGGCCAGCTTCCACAGAATCGCTTCCAGCCGGCCCGCAGGCCCTTCCAGAAAAATATTACGCGACTCATGAACCGCTTTAGTGTTTGTCATTGGTTTTGCGGAACGAAAAGGAAGCAGCAAGTGTTTCGCAAGAGAATTTACACTTCGCGGACGATGGTGACCGCCAGCGCTGCGCTCTCCGGCACCGCCTCAATCCGTATAACGCGAGCGGCCGTCTCCGAAGCAGTTGGCCAGGGAGCCGAAGCCATGGGTTCAAACGAAACCAGCAGACGCTCCCCCTCTTGATATTCGCGGCTGCTCAGAAAACGCAAGCCGTGCGCGGAGACGTCAATGGTCATCGCTTCTTCAAACCAGGGAATGTGCTCGGGGCGCACGCGAACGGGCACCGCCAGGGGACGTCGCGGACTCTCGCGCCGCTCCAGTTCTTTCGCGTGGCCATTGCCGTTGCTCTCCGGACGAAACGGCAACGCGAAGTGCAAGCCCACCGCTCGCTGGTTCGAGCCCTCACCCGAGGAGTTGCTTCCATTTCCGTTGCGCGCCCGCCCCACGCGCACCACCCTCGCCGCCATCTCCGGCTGGCCGTCGCCCAGCGAGGTATCGTAAGGAAACGTCACCCAAAGTGGCACGCCCGCCGCGTGCGTCTCCTGGCACGGCACCAACAGTCCCCCGCGCGAGATATCCAGGGTCTTGCAAACCTCTGTTTTCTGTCCAAAAGGGGTGTTCCAGCGTATCCGCACTGGCAAGTTGAGTTGCGCCCGATGATGCTCGCGTCGGTCCATAAACCTAATACCAAGGCCAACTTAGGCGGGGGCAAGGAAAGTATACGCCTAAACTGCCAACACCGCGTACTAGGACATAATTGTTAATCTTTCAGATTGCAGTTTGCAAAAGCGGGTGTTAGCGTCGAATCGATTTGTACCGCGTCTGAGGGTCTTGATGCCGGATGGAGCCGATCGCCGCGAAGCGCGGCGGTTCTTGATGAGCCTGCCCATGCGCGTTCTTCCGCGCGAAGCGCACAACAAGGAACTCCACGCCAATACTCGCGACGTCAGCTATCGCGGCTTGTATTTTCTTTCCGAGGCCAAATTTGAAGTTGGCAGCCAGATCGACTTCGTGCTCACCCTGCCGCAAAAAGTTCCAACATCAGGAGAAGTTGATATCCGTTGCCGCGGCCAGGTCGTGCGCGTCGAAGCTGGCACCAACGGGCGCGTAGGCGTCGCCGCCAAAATCGAGCGCTACGAGTTTCTCCCCGCCAGCGCAACTGCCGCCTGACCCCTGCAATTCTTCAACTCGCCTAGCCGCGCCGTGCGCGAGTACAATGACTTGACGCCGAGTGCGTTCGCCATCAAGCGCACCGTCGCCGGGGGATCTATGTATCACTACGACGCCAAAACCGCTCTTGAAGAGCTGCAAGAAGATGCACTGCTTCCCCATCCCGTGAAGCTCCGCGACATGATCCTGCGTGTCCAACTCGGTCCCCAGGAAGCGCAGCTAATGAACTCCGAATTCCAAGACTACTTGACCCGCTTTGGCGAGCTGCAGCGCGTTGCGCGCGGCATCCTCGAAAAACTAGCCAGCGGTAAAGCTAAGAACTGATCCCCATGCGCTTTCGCAGAAATAACTCGCGCGCATGAAGAGCAAGCCTCGCGTACTGCTCCTATCCGCATCCTCCGGGGCGGGACACCTACGCGCCGCACAAGCGTTGGAACAAGCGTTTTCTGCCCGCGGCGATTGCATCGTCGAACACATCGACGCGATGAAGTATGCCAGCAAGCTCTTCCAGAGCCTGTACCACAAGACGTACATCTCCCTCGCAAACCGCGCTCCAGACTTGTTGGGCGTCCTATATAACAGCACCGACCAGCCCTGGAATGATCCACGCCCTCGCCTCGCCATGGATCGCCTCAATGTCCAGCCCATGATCCGCATGCTGAAACGTGTGCAACCCGATCTGTGCATCGCGACGCACTTCCTCCCCGGCGAAATTCTTGCCTGGCTGATTGCCAAGAAAAAACTCCGCACCCGCAATGCCATCGTGGTCACCGACTATGACGTGCACGCGCTTTGGCTTTGCCATACTATCGACCGCTACTACGTCGCGCTCCCGGAATCGGCCGAATACATGGCCGCCATCGGAGTTCCGCGAGAAAAGCTGTGCATCACTGGCATTCCCGTCGATCCCCTCTTCGCCAAACCGGTGGACCGCAACGCGGTGCGCAAGCATCTCGGTCTCGATCCCATCGCGCCGATCGTCCTCGTCGCGGCGGGAGGAGAAGGCGTCGGCCCCATCGAGCAACTCGTGCGCGGCCTGCTCGAACTCCGCCGCCCCTGGCAGATCGTGGCCATCGCCGGCAAATCCGAAAAAATGCGCAAGCGCCTCGAAGCTTTGTCGCGCCAGGCTGGTTCACTGCCAGGCGGCGCGCTCCGCCTTTGCCCCGTTGGCTTCACGACCGAGATGGATCAATACATGGCCGCCGCCAATCTTCTGGTCGGCAAAGCGGGTGGCCTGACCACTTCCGAAGCTCTGGCCCGCGCGCTGCCTATGGTCCTGATCGAGCCTATTCCCGGCCAAGAAGAACGTAACGCCGATCATCTGCTGGAAGCCGGCGCGGCCATCCGCTGCAACAATTTGCCGGTCGCCGCCTGGAAAGTTGCCACACTTCTGGATGACCCGGCGCGTCTGAAGCAAATGCAGGAGGCCGCGCGCCGCATGGCCCGCCCCAGCGCCGCGGTAGACATCGCGGAAGACGCGCTCGCGCTGGTAAACTGACCGATGCTTTTGCAAAAGGGAAAGGCTTAGCGAAAACGCATGCGCCGCAACACCCTGCTCATCGATGCCGACGATACCCTGTGGGAGAACAATGTCTTTTTCGAGAACCTCATCGAAGATTTCATCACACTCGTTGAGTCCTGCGGCTTCACGCGCGCTTACGTCCGCCACATCCTCAATGAAACCGAGCGCAAGAATATTCGCCAATACGGCTACGGCGTGCGTAGCTTCGGCCGCTCTCTCGAGGAAACCTACCTGAAACTCGCGGAGCACCTGGCTAAGCGCGAAGTCCTGGCGCAGATTCACACCCGCGTCGTCGATCTCGAGCGCACTCCTCCGAAAATCCTCGATGGCGTTCCAGAGACGCTTGCCTATCTCACTGAGCGCCACCGCCTAATTCTGTTCACCAAGGGCGAGCCCGCCGAACAAGCCGCCAAGGTAGAGCGTTCCGGGCTGCAAGGCTTCTTCGAGTTCATCGAAATTGTTTCCGAAAAAAGTCCCGAAACCTATGGCGAACTCGTGCGCAAACACAAAATCGTGAAAGCCCATGGCTGGATGATCGGCAACAGCCCGCGCAGCGACATCAATCCCGCCATGCAGATCGGCCTGAACGCCGTCTACATCCCGCACGAACATACCTGGCAACTCGAACACGAGCCGGTCGTCTCCGGCTCCGGCAAACTCGTCATCCTTCCATCCTTTCGCGAACTCCGCGCCCACTTCTAAATCGAGCTTTCCTCTCCTTTGTAACGGTGCAGCATGCCGCCTGCACGGCGTGCTCTCATTTTATTACCATATACGGTAATACACCTCCTCGATAATTAATGCCCTACCTCTGGGCCCCGTTTTGTGCTTCCATTTCTTGGAACTGGGCTCTTGTAGCCCAAATTCTAACTTTGAAGAACTTAAAATAAAGGGTCATAAAATATTGCATTATCATTCTCAGTTCATTCACGTTAGTCGCCTGCTTGTTTTTGTCTTCGACCCATCGCTCACAACCTGGTCAGGAATTCCTGGGTACTCGAACGCCGGCGCAGCGGGTGGACGGAGGCGGGCCCGTGCCACCGCTTCCACCCAAGCCGTTCCTGAAGACATTGACCGCCGATGGTGGCGGACCGGTCCCGCCCCTTCCACCTAAGCCGTTCCTAACATTGATTGCGGATGGAGGCGGGCCCGTGCCACCGCTCCCTCCACCACCGCCGAACGCCGACTTCCTCGCAGTTTAGGCACACGGGACAACCACGGGGGAAGGCGGGAACCGCCTTCCCCCTACTTCTTCCTTGTATGGTAATATTGTCGCCGAGTTAACTCTTCCCCATGCTTGCAAACTTCATCTGGTTCAGCGCCATCGCGCTTGAGGCCCTCATCCTGTTGCGCGGCAGCACGACTGGCCTGCTGAAAAAGTACCCTCTGTTTTATAGCTACATCGGCTGCGTTCTTCTGAAAGAAATTATTGGTCTGATCACCAACGAATTTGCTCCCAAACTATATGAACCGCTGTACTGGCCCACCGAGCTCGCCACCATTCTGGCCAGCTACGCGGTAATCATTGAGGTTTTCAGATGCTCCACCAGGCACAAGCCGGGCATTCGGCGCCTTACACAGAACGCCTTGCTCAGCGTGTTTGTACTCACGGTTGTCTATGCGGCTTCGGACCTTTGGCACGGAGGGTTTGCTTCCCTATCGCGCGCGATTGCTGACCTGGGCCGCGACCTTCGCTACGTCGAAGCCGCGATTCTTCTCGTGATGTTGTGGCTGCTCATGCGATACCGAATTCCCCTCGGGCGCAATCTCCGTGGTGTGATTGTGGGCTATTCGTTCTGGGTGGGTCTCAACGTCGTAAATTTAGCCTTCTGGTTTCTGCCCGGAAATGAATTCTCGATTCTCCTAAGAGGGCTGCTCCCCGCAACGTACACCATCACCCTCGCCATTTGGTGTGTGACGCTATGGTCGGCGCACCCAGAACCTGTGCCGCCCGCAGAAACCACGATTGAACGAGACTACGAGATCCTCGCGGCCAAGACGCAAGCGGTCCTTGCCCGTACGTCCACTCGTGTAGCGAGGATCATGAGGCCATGAGCGGATTGCTCGTCATCATCGTTCTCGGAACGCTGATTCTAATCCTCGGTCTTCGCCTCGTTCTGCAGTCGTCAAACGCAGGTGCGCAGTCTCCATCCGTAACCATAGAGGAATTTGCAAACGCGCGAGAAGCGCTGGACACAGTCTTCGTCGAGGCAGCCGCAATCGAGAGGATTTTTTCGACCGAGGACATGGAGTTCGTCTCCCATGCAAGTGCTCCCAAGGCTCAACGCCGTTTTATGAAGGAGCGTAAGACCCTTGCTATCCAGTGGCTTCGGAAAATGCAAAAGCAGGTCGCCGAACTGATGGACCTCCATTTAAGACTGGCCGGTTACACTCATGAGCCAAATCCAAGATTTGAGCTGAAACTGACTGCTAAGTATCTGTCCTTCTTGCTCGTTTCTTACGCTCTGCTGTTCTTGTTATGGTTGCGCGGTCCATTTAAGGCTAGGCGCGCTGTTGCCTATACCTCTGGCGTTGCCGGGTACTTTTGCACTGTCTTCAGCCTCCGCCTGCAAAGCGTAAATGCGGTGGATCTCGGCCGCGACACTACCGACATTCATCTTTAGGCCTCCAAAACCCGCGAGCCTTTGGCGAAACTCCCTCCCTTTCAACCCTCGAGCACTATCTTGATGATCCCGCTCTGGCGCTCCGGCTCAAGACGTGCTTCTTTCCGTCCATCATCTCGTGCAGGTGCGCGGCTGGGCGTTCTATATCGAAATGCTTGTATTGTCCCGCCCGGCTTTCCGCGGAGAGCACCGCGCAACGGTGAACTCTTTTGAAGTCGCCATACGAAACTTGTATCTTTTCTTGCAATTCCACCTGAGGTCGCGGACACAACTCACCTTCCCCGCCCTTAAACTAGCAGAAGGCGCGTTATGCCCGAAGTCCAAGTGATCGACACTACTGTCAACGGTTAGACATGCATACCCGGACTCTAAGGAACGGGTTAGCCTGCCTCCGACTTGTATGCTCCTCGTTATCAGTGTTTTGCATCGGTTTTTAGCCCTCCCCGTAAAAAGGGCAGGATGCGTGCATCGAAAGGGGGCACGGCCGATTCAAGAGAGAAATTAACGAAACAAAGGGGCTCGCGATGGCTTCCCGCCGGACATCTATACCTTTCCAACTCCCAATGCCTGGCATCCTTCTGGCGGCAATGCTCGTGGCAGGCGTTTCGCTGTTCTGTATTGGGTGCGGAGAAAAGAATGCCCAGGCCGGGAAGCCAGCCGCCGTTGACGTGGAGGTCGCTCAGGTTGAGCAACGGGACGTTCCGATCTACGGAGAATGGATCGGCACGCTCGACGGATTAGTGGATGCCGACGTCAGGGCTCAGGTGACCGGCTATCTGCTTAAGCAAGCCTACATGGAAGGCTCCTTCGTCAGAAAAGGCCAGCTGCTTTTTGAGATCGATCCGCGTCCTTTTGAGGCCGTTCTTGACCAAGCCAAGGCCCAGTTAGTACAAGCTCAGGCGCAACTCGCCAACGCGGAAGCCACGCAACTCCAAGCTCAGCTCAACGTGAACAAGTACGCGCCACTGGCCCAAGAGCAGGCCGCCAGCCAGCAGGATCTCGACAATGCCGTGCAGACGAACGTTGCGGCCAAGGCTACAGTGCTGAACTCCAAAGCGGCCATTCAGGCGGCGGAGGCCGCAGTGAAAACCGCTCAGATCAACTTGGATTTTACTCGGCTCATCGCGCCGATTGACGGCATTGCCGGGCAGGCCCAGCTACAGGTTGGCGCCCTCGTCAACACAAGTAGCGCAGCTATAACCACCGTCTCTACGGTTGATCCCATCAAGGTCTTCTTTACGGTCAGCGAGCAGGAATACCTCGCCTTCAATAGGCTGTACCCGACGGAAGCCACTCGGCAAAGTCAGGAGGAGCATATGCCTCTTGAGCTAATCCTGGCCGACGGCACGACCTATGCGAAAAAGGGAAAATTCCACTTTGCAGACCGAGCGGTGAATCAGAATACCGGTGCAATCCGCATCGCCGGACTTTTTGACAATCCTGGAAATATTCTGCGCCCCGGACAGTATGCCAGGATTCGTGCCGCAACCACTATCCGTCTGGGCGCTCTACTCATTCCCCAGCGCGCAGTTTCTGATCTTCAGGGCACTTACCAGGTTGCGGTGGTCGACAACGAAAACAAAGTAAGAATCGCGACCGTAAAGGTTGGTGAGCGTGCCGGCTCAAAGTGGATTATTGAAGACGGTCTGAAACCCAATGAACGCGTGGTCACTGAGGGTGTACAGAAAGTCCGTCCAGGAGCGCAGGTCAACCCCAAGCCGCTTAGCACAGGCGCCTCCGAGCCGAAGGGGAGCTAATCCAGATGTCCAAGTTCTTCATCAATCGTCCAATCGTGGCGATGGTGATCGCAATTCTTATGGTCATCATTGGCGCGGTCACGATCACCAGTCTGCCGGTCGCCCAATTCCCAAACATCGCCCCGCCGGAAGTGCAGATACAAGCGACCTATGTCGGCGCGGACGCGGAGACACTCGAGCAGTCCGTGGCCACCCCCATAGAACAGCAGATGAGCGGCGTCGATAACATGAACTATATGTATTCGTTGAATGCCACCGCCAACGGGCAAACGACGATGATCATTGACTTCGATGTGAAGACAGATCCGAACACGGATCTGATTCTCGCCCAGATGCGCGAGACGCAAGCCGCTTCTCAGCTTCCCGCCGATGTCCAGAACTACGGAATCACCGTGCAAAAGTCCGTAACATCCCCACTCATGTTAATCAGCTTGTATTCGCCGCACGGCACCTATGATGCACAGTTCCTGGCCAACTATGGCTACATTAATCTTCATGACCCGATCGCACGCGCGCAAGGTATTGGCAATGTTCAGATTTTCGGCGCCGGCGAGTACGCCATGCGCCTCTGGGTCAAGCCCGATCAACTAGCCAAGCTGGGAATTACGGTCACGGACATCATTAACACCATTCAGGCCCAGAACACCGTGAACCCTGCGGGCCAGGTCGGCGGCGAGCCTGTGCCCAAGGGCCAGGAATATACCTACGCGGTCCGCGCCCAGGGTCGATTGCTTTCGCACGAAGACTTCGAGCAGGTCGTTCTCCGCGAGACTTCGGACGGCGGTGTTGTGCGTGTCAGAGACGTGGCTCGCGTCGAACTGGGTACTCAGGATTACACCACTCTCAGCCGTTTGAACGGGAAACCCTCCGCAATCATCGCGGCATACCAGTTGCCCGGTTCCAATGCTGTTAATGCGGCTGCGGGCGTGAAGAAGCTGATGACTGAGATGAAGCAGCGCTTCCCGCAAGACATGGATTACGTCATAGCGCTTGACACGACGAAGGCGGTCACTGCGGGAATGATAGATATCGTCAAGGCCCTCGGGCTCGCCATCGTGCTGGTGATCATCGTCGTCTATATCTTTTTGCAAGGCTGGCGCGCGACCTTGATTCCGATGATTGCCGTGCCGGTTGCGCTGGTTGGCACGTTTCTGTTCTTTCCAGTTTTCGGATTCTCTATTAACACCCTTTCCCTCCTTGGGCTCGTGCTTGCCGTCGGCTTGGTTGTGGACGATGCCATCGTCGTCGTGGAAGCCGTGGAACGTCACATTGAGGAAGGTTTAGCTCCCAAAGAAGCGGCCCTTCGCGCCATGGAAGAGATCTCCGGCCCGGTCGTCGGTATCGCCCTGGTGCTCTCCGCCGTTTTTATACCGACGGCCTTTATTCCGGGAATTACTGGGCGCCTGTATCAGCAGTTCGCGGTGACCATTGCGGTATCGGTGATCCTCTCGGCTTTCAACGCCCTCACCCTCAGCCCCGCGCTTGCCGCCCTCTTGCTCCGGCCAAAACAGGAGAGTAAAGGCCCGCTGCGTAGGTTCTTCGATGGCTTCAACCGCGTTTTCGAGCGGGCCACCAATGGCTACGTTCGCCTCTCCGGCGCGTTGATTCGCAAGGCCGCCGTCTCGCTTGTGATATTGGCCGCGTTCCTCGCGGGCGCCGGTTTCATCAGCAGCCGAGTGCCCTCGAGTTTCCTGCCCGATGAAGATCAGGGCTATTTCTTCCTTAACGTTCAACTTCCAAACGCTGCCTCACTCCAACGGACGGACGCGGCCGTAAAGAAAATCGAGCAGGTACTGGCCCACGAACCGGGTGTGGAGTACAGCACCAGTGTCGTCGGTTTCAGCCTGCTCAGCTTCGTCCGAACTAGTTACAACGCCTTTGTCTTTGTCACATTGAAACCTTGGGATGAACGCACGAAGAGAGAAGAACAGTACCGGCAGATTGAGGCGCATCTCAACCAAGAGTTAAGTCAGCTCCCAGACGGAATAGCTTTCGACTTCTCCCCACCCTCGATCCCGGGAGTCGGTAACGCCGGCGGATTTACGTTCATACTTGAGGATCGCTCTGGAAAAGACGTCCAGTTCCTCGCCAATAATTTGAATATATACATGGCGGCGCTTCATAAGCGTCCCGAGATCGGTCTTGCGGCCACCACGCTCCTTCCCAGCGTGCCGCAGCAATTCGTCCATGTCGACCGCGACAAAGTACTCAAGCAAAGCGTTTCCATCAGTGACGTCTACAGAACTATTCAAGTGTTTATGGGCGGATATTTTGTGAACTACTTCAACCGTTTCGGCCGCCAGTGGCAGGTGTACATCGAGGCCGAAGGCGACTACCGCACGAGAGCCGAAAACGTCGGCCAGTTCTACGTACGCAACAGCAATGGCGACAACGTACCCCTCTCTGCCCTGACGAGGATTGCTCCGACTTCCGGCCCCGAGTTCACCATGCGCTTTAACGAATATCGCGGCGCGCAAATCTTTGGCAGCCCGGCCCCCGGCTACAGCTCCGCGCAGGCGATGAAGGCGCTCGAAGAAACCTTCGCTCAGACCATGCCGGCAGAAATGGGCTACGACTATCAGGGAATGTCCTTCCAGGAAAAAGTGGCGCAGCAAGGTGTGCCGGTATCGGTGATCTTCGGGTTCTCCCTTCTGTTCGTTTTCTTGATTCTGGCGGCGCTGTACGAAAGCTGGTCGCTGCCGTTCAGCGTACTGCTCAGCACTCCTGTCGCGGTATTCGGCGCGTTTGCCATTCTGTGGCTGCGGCGCACCATCGCAGGATGGTTCTTTCCGGCCTACATGGTACAGATCGAGAGCGACGTGTACTCAGAAATCGGGCTGGTGATGCTCATCGGTTTGACCGCGAAGAACGCCATTCTGATCGTCGAGTTCGCCAAGGCCGAGTACGAGAAAGGCCAGCCGCTGATTGACGCCACCCTCGCCGGCGCCCGTCTCCGGCTGCGCCCAATTCTAATGACCTCCTTCGCGTTCATTTTTGGCAACATTCCTTTGTGGGTCGCCTCGGGTAGCGGGTCGGTTGCGCGTCAGATCATTGGCACGGTCGTCATCGGGGGCATGCTCGCTGCCACTATCTTCGGCATTTTCCTGATTCCCGCGATCTTCTACCTGGTGGAAAAGTGGTCCGGCGCAGGCAAGGAGAGCGGCCTGGCGCCAGCGCCAGGAACACCTGCTCCCGCGCCGGGCGATTGAGATGAAACATCGACTGATTCACTGGAGAGAGCAGCGGCAGGATCCGCCTATGAAGCGACTATTCATCGTAACCACGCTGGCCGCGACTTTGCTTACAGGGTGCAAGGTCGGACCTAATTACCGCAAGCCCGTCGTAGCAGTTCCCACTGCCTACCATGGTCCGAGCGAAGATCAGCAGGCTCAGGCCCAAGCGCAGGCAGCTTCCTTCGCGGACCTTCCTTGGTGGCAGATTTTCCAAGATCCTGTTCTGCAGGACCTGATCCGGCGTTGTCTCAAGCAGAACTACGACCTGCAAACGGCCACGGAGAGAATTACGCAGGCACGCGCTCAGGTCATGGTTACGCGCTCAAACCAGTTCCCGCAGGTGAGCGCAACGGGCTATGGGACGGATGAACGAGCCTTTAGCGGCTTCCCCTTCAAAACAAAATATGCGACATATGCCGCCGATGCGACCTTTCAGTTGGATCTTTTTGGCCAACTGCGACGAGCCACGGAATCTGCGCGCGCCCAGCTTCTGTCAACCGAATATGCCCAGAAGACCGAGATCCTCACACTGGTGAGTGACGTGGCGAGTGACTATTTCGTGCTTCTATCCCTTGACCTGCAGCTTCAGATCACTCGTGACACGATCAAGACGCAGGAAGACGCCGTCAAGCTGACGCAGTCGCGCCTCGAGCACGGTGTCGCCACGAAACTTGACGTCCTGCAAGCTAAACAGGTGCTCGACACCGCGAACGCACAGGTTCCCGAATTGCAAAGACAGATCGGATTGGAAGAGGATGCGCTCAGTATTCTTTTGGGCGACTACCCACACGGCGTGACGCGTGGACGCCCGCTGGTCGAGCAACCAATGCCCCCTGAAGTACCTGCCGGGCTACCTTCTTCATTGCTCGCGCGGCGCCCCGACATTTCCCAGGCCGAACAAAATCTGATCTCCGCCAATGCCCAGATCGGAGTCGCCAAGGCTGCTTTCTTTCCGCAGATTAACTTCACCGGAACGGGTGGCGGCGCTGCCGGACGGAGCACTGTGTTCACGTCCTTGCTAGACACCAATATAGGAACTTGGGGCATAGCCGGGCAAATTACTCAACCTATCTTCGAAGGCGGTCGACTGCGCGGGAACCTTCGCTCCGCCCAGTCCCAACAGCGACAGGAACTGATCGCCTACAAACAAGCCATCCAGTTGGCCTTCAGGGACGTTTCCGACGCTCTGATCGCTTATCAGAAATATTACGAAGTCCGCGTGGCGCAGCAAAACACCGTCCAAGACCTCAGCGATTCTGTCAGCACATCCCTCAAGCGCTACCGCGGAGGCATCACCACCTTCCTGGAAGTCCTCGACAACCAGCGCTCTCTGTTCACCGCCCAACTGACCCTGGCGCAGGACCGCGGCAACGAGTTCCAGAGCCTTGTGCAACTTTACAGGGCGCTCGGCGGAGGCTGGCAGCAATAGCAACCCGAAACGGACGATTGAGATTCGAATACAAGAACGCTTCCTACCTCTTTTGGAGGAGTGAAGGACAACCCTCCGGCCAGATGGTCGCCACCCTCCAGAAACGTTAGTATTTATCTCCGGCAAGTGCCCTTAATTGCATCGAGTAGCTATCTTCAAGTTGGCGGTTATGACGGCAGTACGTCCTTCATTCTATATCCGCAAAATTAGTATTTTGAATCCGAAGCTTTTGAAAATTTCGTTAGACAGCGCGCCATGCGAGGCTTAGAAACACTGCCAAATTCAATCACGCCCTTCCTAATTGGTTAGAGTGGGCAACGTCGAGGAGGAAAACGGATCAGGCCGAACGGTGCTGGCGTGAGACCCCCGGGTGGGTGTGCGTGAATCGGCCGACCGAGGTGCTTCGCGGCCGAGACAGGGGATTAAAATGACATTCTCGGGCAGGAGGAAGTCGGTCCTTGCGCTTTTGCTGGCGGCTCTGGCGGCATGCGGATTTACGTCCGGTCCGGCGATGGCGCAGGGCGGCGCAACTGGGGCACTGACGGGGACCGTACTCGACCCCACCGGTGGTGGGATTCCCGATGCTTCTATTCGAATCATCGACACTGCGACGGGGCAGGCCGCGCGCAGCGTAACGACGAACTCCCTCGGGAGCTTTACTGCTGCGCTTTTGCCGCCCGGCAACTACGTCGTTATCGTGAATGCGGCGGGCTTCGGTGAGGGCCGCATTGGCGCGGTCAGGGTTCGCGTAACCGAAACCACGACCCTGGATGTCACTTTGAAGCCCAGTGGAGTTTCGGAAAAAGTGGAGGTTTCCGCCGAGGTCGTCACGGTCAACACCCAGAACGCCACCACCGGCCAGACCATCGAACAACAAGTTATAAACGGCTTGCCCCTGGCCACGCAGAATTTCCAGCAACTTTTGACTCTGTCCACCGGCGCTTCCAGCAGTTTGAATAATTCCGAGCAGCTTGGCCGAGGCAACGTCCGCATTAACGTAAACGGCCAGCGCGAGGACAATAACAACTATCTCATCGAAGGTGTTAGCGCCACCGATTACAACATCGGTGAACTGACAAACACTCCGCTTCCGAGCCCAGACGTCGTCCAGGAGTTCAAGGTCCAGACCAGCCTCTACGATGCAAGCCAGGGTCGCAATGGCGGCGGAAACATCAACGCCGTCCTGCGAACTGGCACGAACGAATGGCACGGGGATGCTTTCGAGTTTTTCCGAAACGACGTGCTTAATGCCAACGACTTCTTCGTCAACCGGGCTGGCCAATCCAGGCCAGAACTGAAACAGAATATCTTTGGCGGGAGCGTCGGCGGCCCTTTGATGGGCGCCGGAAAACTGGGATATATCTTCGGAAACTATCAGGGGACGCGTCAGCGCAGTGGCGCGGACCTCGGCACTCTGATCAGCACCACGATCCCGGTTCTTCCCGCGGACCGCTCCGCGCCATCGCTGGTCCAGACGTTCTTTCCAAACAATCCCAATGCCCAGATCGATCCGGTCGTTTTGAAATTGCTGAATGCGAAGGGCAACCAGTTTTGCTCTGGCGCCAGCGGATACCTGATTCCTTCCATCGCCGGCACTCCCGGACAGACGGGTAGTTTCACGTGCAGCAATCCCGGGAAATTTACAGACGATCAATTCACGACGAACTGGGACCGAAACTTCCACGAGAACAAAGAGAAGATTGCGGTGCGCTTCTTTTTCAGCAACTCGGACTCTCTTAAGCCATTCGGCGCCGGAGGACTCACGACAACATTCGGTGCTCCGCCCAGCAAGACGGATCTGAATTTTCCGCTGGATGTCCCGGTGCACACGCGCTTCCTGAGCACCTCCTGGACGCATACGTTCTCGAATACGAAGATTAACCAATTGACGTTCGGCTATGTGCGCATCAACAATTCTTATACCAATGTGCCGATCATCACCGCGACCGATTTAGGCATCAACCGACCGATGAATGCCATCACGCAAGCGATCTACAAATTCACGTTCAACACTTCGGGTTTCCAGATCGGTCCGAGTGACGGCGACCAGTTCCAGACGCAAAACAACTTCGTCTACAGCGATGTGTTTAGCTGGGTTCGCGGGAAACATGAATTGCGCTTCGGCGGAGAGTTTAACCAGATCAACCTGCACAAACTCTTCCCGCAGATTTTCAACGGCCAACTCTTTTTTACCAATACGGGTTCAGCGACCGCGCCGCCGGCGTACACCGATTTTCAGAATTTTCTGCAGGGCGCGGTGCAGTTCAGCTTTGGGCAAAGCGGCGTCTACAATCATGACTATCATCACAAGAACTTCTCCTTCTTTGCCCAGGACGACTGGAAGGCGACGCACAACTTGACAGTTAACGTCGGCTTACGCATCGAGAGCTTTGGAGCCTGGCACGACGACCTATGTCACATCGGAAACTTCGACGCCTCGCTTCTTCTGAAGGGCGGGTCTCCGTATATCTATCCAAGCTGCGTGAATAAGTTTGCAGTCCCGGGACTTACCGGTACAGCGAATTCAACTACGCTGGGCAATACGTACGCGACCGGCCTCGGGCCGCGCCTGGGTTTCGCGTACGACCTTTTCGGACACCACACCACCACGCTACGCGGCGGCTACGCGATCTACTACGTGCAGCAAGATGTCGGCAACGTAGACCAGCTTTCGTTTGCGGCGCCATTTCTCAACTCTGTGTTTTCTCCCGGGCCGGCCGGCTGCATGGCTAACTTCTTCGAACCGGTGACTCCAGCGGGTTGTCTGAATCCCAATCCCAATGGTCTACCGCTCGTCAATACCATCTCTCCGGCGTTCGTGCCCGTGCTCTCCCAAGTCACCGGATTTGTGGACGCTAGCGGCAACCCGACGACCGACACTTCCCAGATCCCCGTATACAACAACAATTCGATCAACCTCTTCGCGCTGCAGGTCCCTAAACACTTCGTATCGCCTAACGTGCAGCAGTGGAACTTGACGGTACAGCGCGCACTCTGGAAGGGCTGGATTCTGGAAGCAGGTTACGTGGGCAGCCATACCGTCCATCTCAGGGAGACCCACGACGCCCTGCAATCGATTTTAGTAAGTCCGCAAAATCCTCTCACCGTCAAGGGCGCGAACGGCCAGCAATTCGTCATTACCACCAATACGATTACCAATGCCGTGACCCGAAGTCTGTTCCAGGGCATTAACGGTTACTCTGGTTTCGAAGTCTTTGCCGATGATGCCTACGCACACTATCATGCGCTTCAAACCACCCTCTCCCGTCACTGGGCCAACAGTTACTTCCAGGCCGCATATACCTTTTCGCGTTCCACAGACGCGACATCCAGCTTCAATACGGCCTTCAACACCGTATTTAACAATCAATTGACCCTAAGCGGTTCCCGCGGGCTTTCTGATTTCGATCGCCCCCATCGCTTGGTCGCCAGCTATCTCTATGCCCTTCCTTTTTTTGCAAAGGAAACTGGGTGGAAGAAGCAACTGCTGAGTGGCTGGGGCATATCCGGAATAAGCGTTTTTCAATCAGGTCTCCCATTTTCCATTATGGATTCGAATGCGGGGTCCGCCTATGCGGCGCTTACGACTATCCAGACCACCGCGAATCTCGCTCCGGGCGCAACGATTGCCTCCGGCTATAGCAGCGGCAGTATAGGTTCGCGCCTCAACGGGTACGTGAACATCGCTGCTTTCAAGCCTGCCCCGGTTATCGGCGACGACGGAGCCGCCACGGGCTTCGGCACACTGGGCCGCAACATCTATCGGGGCCCCTTTGAGCAGAATTGGGACGTGTCCATCATCAAGAATTTCTCGCTCAGCGAGCGCCAGAAGATTCGCTTTACGGCCGATATGTTTGATATCTGGAATCACCCTGTTTTCAGTTCTCCCGCGTTTACCGATGTGCAGAATCCTGCCGCCTTTGGACAAATTATCTCGACGGAAAATAACCCGCGCATCATTCAGTTCTCGCTGAAATGGTCATTTTGAGAACCCGCGAAATCTGCGAAGATCCGGAGCAAATGAACCCGGGAGAGCCGGCGCTCCGAGCCTGCAGCCGGCAGAACAACGACTGTGGGGTCGCCCAAGTTTGCCACACTTCATTAGGAGGAATTGTTGAATGCTAGTGCGAACAAAGCGGTCATCTGTGGTGTCAGCGATAATTCTGTGTGTTTGTTGCCCCGCAGCTCGTCCTCAGGCGCGCGCTGTGCCTGAAAAAGACGCGTCCGCGATTTATCAACGGCTTCTGCCTCAGGTCGAGAAAATTCCGATCGTGGATATGCACGCGCATCCCGGGTATTGGGACGACACCGACGTGGACGCGATGGCCGTCACGACGACAGACTTGGATCCTCTCCGAACGCGCACGACGAACCCGGAGTGGCTGGCCGCCTTCAAAGCCCTCTACGGTTATCCTTATTCCGATTTTTCGCCGGAGCATCTACGTTGGCTCGACGAGAAAGACGATGAGTTGCGCAAACAGTGGGGCAAGGAATATCTCTCGAAGATGCTCGATAAAGTGGGTATTCAGGTTTCCGTGGCCAACCGCGTGGCCATGGACTACCTCGAGAACAACCCGCGATTCCGGTTTGTTTTCTTCGTCGATCCGTTTATGTTCCCGTTCGACAACAAAGACCTGACGATCAACCCGGACCGTGCGGTGTTTTTCCCCATTCAGGAAAAGGCCTTGCACCGTTATTTGGCGCAGGCTGGCCTCCAGGAGTTGCCTGCCGACCTTGCAGGCTATGAGGCCTGCATCCGCCGGGTTCTTGAGCTGGATAAGCAGCAGAATGGGGTGGCGATAAAGTTCGAAGCACCGTATTTTCGGTCGCTCGTCAACATCACGGATCCGCCGCGCGAGCAGGCCGAGGCGATCTACAACAAATATCACGCGGGCGGTTCCGCTTCCGCACAAGACTATCTGCTGTTTCAGGACTACATCTTCCGCTACCTGATCACCCAGGCTGGCGCCTTACGCCTTCAGGTTCACATCCATAGCGCGGTAGGCAGCGGCAACTATTACCGCCTTTCCGAAGGCAACGCCATGGATTTGGAGAATATCCTGCGGGATCCGCGCTACAAGGATACGACTTTCGTTTTGATTCACGGCGGTTATCCTTATGACCAGCAATCGATCTGGCTCGCCGCGCTGCCGAACGTTTACCTCGACTCCTCGGAATTCATCCTGCTCGTCTTCCCCACCGAGTACAGCCACATCCTGAAACGCTGGCTGGAAGTCTTCCCGGAGAAAATTGTGTTTGGCTCCGACGCCTTCCCTTATTCGAGAGAGGTCAACGTTCCGGCGACATACTGGCTGGGCGTGCAGACCGCGCGGACAGCGGTAGCAGCAGCCCTCGCGGAAATGGTTTTCGCAGGGGAGATAACGGAAACAAAAGCTCTCGCGATCGCCCGCGGCTATTTCCACGACAACACCGCGAAGCTGTTCGGCCTTCCGACTCTTCCTGGCCCGAACTAGGGACGGTTATTCGCGCCGAGTTTGTAACGTAGCCCACTCGTAGCCCGAGAGCTTGCCTTCCATCGTGGAGAGGTCCGAAAGGTCTTGGTGTACGATTTCTTGCAGTTTCTCGTGCCGCTGTGCGGTGTGGCATTGCGCGCGATAGTGAGGACACGCTCCACCCCTGGATCGAGCAGACACTCGCGCAGGACGCCTTGTCCGACCATGCCCGTCGCGCCGAGAAGAATTACCTTCACCTGTGCCCGCCTTTTACTCAGCCGACAGCGAGTGTCTTACTCGAACGCCAACACAACAATTTCGGGATTCGATCCCAACCGCAGCGGCGGTCCCCACGTTCCTGCTCCGCTCGAAGTGAAAACCTGCATCTTGCCGATTCGGCTTAAGCCATACACAAACTGGCGGTAAATGCGACGCGCCATCCAACTCCAAGGTATGAACTGTCCAAGGTGCGTATGCCCGGATAGCTGCAGCGAAACGCCCGCGGCCTCCGCGATCTCCGGATGGTCGGGCGCATGGGTCAACAGAATGCTCGCGCGATCCTGATCCAATCCGATGCCGCGTAGCACCGACGCAAAGTGGCCATTGTGCACCGCGTGCCGGTACGGCACGCCAATAATCTGCAAACCGTCTACTTCCACCTTCTCGTTGCTGAGCACGCGGACTCCGGCCGCCGCGACGGCGTGCAGATACTTACTGTCGTCCCCAAATTGCTCATGATTTCCCGCCACGAAATACACGCCGTGTGGCGCCACGAGTTTGCTTAATGGCTCCGCTGCTCGCCGCGCGTCGATGGCCGTCCCATCATACAGATCTCCAGCGATAAAAATCGCGTCCGGCTCTTCCTTCAAAATCCTAGCAACCATGCGCCGCAAAAAATTTCCGTTTCGCACATGCCCAAGGTGCAAATCGCTGATCAGCACCGCTTTTCGCCCGCGCCACGCCGCTGGCAAGTTCGCGAGCCGCACCGTCGTTCGCGTGATCCGCGTCCAGCTTGCGTTGAAAAGCCCGTAGAGTCCTATCACTACTGCGGCACCGAACAGCAGTTCCACGGTCCGATGGAAGTTCACGTCCAGCCCCGCCAGCCGCGTAACACCGAAAATAATCCAGGAGGAAACCGCAGCGACGAGGAGAAAGGTCAGCATGCCCACCCAAACGGCAGCAGCGCTGTAAAACACGCGCAGAGCAGCGTTCGTATAACGAAATGCGAGTAGCGAAGCAGCGGTAAAGCTCACCGACAAAAAGCAAAGTACAAGTTTGATCCAGAACGCCCCGGGGGCAGCGCTCCCTACGGGCGAAAATGTCCACGTCTCATAGAGGAAAAGATGCGTCAAAAAAAGAACGGACTGAATCACTGCAATGAAACCGATTAAACCTTTTCGTGTCATTGGATTCCTCAACCCGCCACTCTAAGTATACCGAATATCCTATTGTGGTATACTTAGTCTGATTGGATGTAATGTGGATGAAAAAGGTTAAAAAAAGAAGCGCCGGAGCCAAAGGGAGTTCGGCCAAGCCAAATGCGATCGTGCTGGCGGCACTGGAGCTCTTTACCCGGTACGGATATCGCAAGACTTCTATCGATGACCTTGCCCAGGCGGCGCAGGTGGCCAAGCGCACGGTATACCTGCACTTTGAGAACAAGGCGGCGGTCTTTCTGGCCATCCTTGAATATCTCGGCGACCAGGTGCGGCAGCGGTGCGTCGCCGCCGAGAGCATAGATGGCGCGGCAGTGGATCGATTGACCGCTCTTCTCGATGCCTACTTTGGAATGGCGTTTGAGCTCTTCAGCAAGTCTGCGCACATGCCGGAGCTGGAAGAGACTTTCTCAAAGCTCGCGCGAGCGAGGATCGGCAGCCTCAATACGGAGTACGAAGCTCGACTCGCGAGATTCTTGCGATCGCTTGAGAGAACGGGCGAGATCGGAGGGCCTCCGCGAGGGCTTACCGTGGAGCAACTCGTCCATATCCTGGTGCGGGCGGCAGAGGGGGCCAAACGCGATCCCAGAGTGCAGGGTGACCGGAAGGCGCTGGAGCGGCGCCTGCGGGAGTTAGCAATACTTGCCATCGCGGCAATGAAAAAATAATCGGAACGCGAAACATCGCTAGGGGAGTTTGAGCCGGTACCTACCCGAGTATCTCCGCCGCCCCACGTCGCTTTCCCCACTTCTTTGCTGGTTATCCAATCTGGATGTCGCGCCACCTACCCACAACAGCAGTACCCCGTCAAACGCAAGCCTTCACCGCAATCGCTTTTGTCGAATCCTGTAAAGTTACGACAAGAAATCCCTTACGGCATCATGGGCCGTGACCCACGCTAAGCCCCATGGTGGCCGCGGCCCGAAAATTCTTGATATATGTAGAGAACGCCCGATTTGATCCGACTATTTCATGAAAACGCACCAACCCGGTGCCACAATCGAAAGGAGCAAAAAGCCATGAAATACATTCTGATGATGAACGGCACGAAGGCCAATTTTGCCGAATACGCCAACCGGTCGAAAAAAGACATGGAGGCCAACGTCGCTTTCATGCACGCTTTCAACAAGCAACTCAAGGACGAAGGCGTATACGTTGCCACCGAAGGCCTGGGCTGGCCCGACCAAGCCAAGCTCGTTCGCGCAGGCAAGGACGGCCCTCCGATCACGGACGGAGTCTTCCCGGAGTCCAAAGAGTTTCTCGCCGGATACTGGATCATTGACGTGGAGAGCCCGGAGCAGGCGTACAAGATCGCCGCGCGGGCTTCGGCAGCGCCTGGCCCCGGTGGTGCCCCGGGCAATATGCCGATCGAGGTGCGCCAAGTGCTGGGCAGCCATTCTGATTTGGGACTCTGAGATTCTGGACAGGAAATCTCCTGTGACGGCACAGACAGCACAGCCTTCACACCCTCCGATCGAGCACCTGTTGCGCGAGCTGACGCCGCAGGTGCTCGGCATCGTTGTCAGAAGATTCCACGACTTCGCTGCCGCCGAGGATGCAGTTCAGGAGGCATCGCTCGCTGCGGCGATGCAGTGGCCCCGCGATGGCCTGCCGGAAAATCCGCGCGCGTGGTTGACGCAAGTCGCTTTCCGTCGCATGACCGACCACATTCGCAGCGAATCAGCCCGCCGTCGTCGCGAAACGGAAGCAGCGCTCGAGATGGACCAGCTCGCGCCTCCGGTCGACGCCGCTCGCGAATCCGATCAGGACGATACGCTCATCCTGCTATTCATGTGCTGCCACCCCGCATTGACTCCAGCTTCGGCGATTGCGCTGACGTTGCGCGCGGTGGGCGGCTTGACCACGGCGGAGATTGCCCACGCCTTTCTTGTTCCTGAACCAACGATGGCTCAGCGGATCAGCCGGGCCAAACAAAGCATCAAGGATTCCGGCATTCCATTCCAACTGCCGACTGCCGGGGAGCGCGCGCAGCGCCTGCGCGCAGTTCTACACGTGCAGTACCTCATTTTCAACGAGGGCTACACGAGCAGCATCGGACCCCATCTGCGCCGAGCCGATCTGTCGCATGAGGCGATGCGCCTGACTCGGATCGTCCGCCATCTGCAACCGGACGACACGGAGGTCGCCGGGTTGCTCTCCCTCATGTTGCTGACCGACGCTCGCGCGAACGGGCGCCGAGGGCGAGTTGATCCCACTCGCGCAGCAAGACCGGGCGCTCTGGGATCGGCAACAGATCACCGAGGGAGTCGCGCTTCTCTCGGCCACGCTACCCAAAGGCGCCGTCGGCCCATACCAATTGCAAGCCGCCATTGCCGCCGTTCACGACGAGGCTGCCCGCGCCGAGGACACGGATTGGCCGCAGATCCTGGCGCTTTATGATCTGCTCGAGCGCATGTCCGACAACCCAATGGTCGCGCTGAATCGCGCCATCGCGGCGGCCATGGTGCACGGCGCGACGAAGGGCCTGGAACTGCTGGATGCGCTTAAAGACGATGCGCGCGTCGCGGAACATCACCGCCTGGACGCGGTGCGCGCCCATTTGCTGGAACTCGCGGGGAACCTCGAAGCTGCAGTCCGGCACTATCGGGCAGCGGCGGCCAAGACCGCGAACTTGCCGGAGCGCAACTACCTGCTCACCCAAGCTGCGCGACTCTCGAGCTGAAACACTCGCGTGCTGACGGAGTGGAATAGCCCATATAGAAAACGAAGGTTCGCTACCACGTGAGAGCAGCTGGGGAGGTTATATATGGGCCGCGACCGTGGCGGGCAGGGTGAACTGAAAAGTTGCGCCGCGCGGAGAATTGTCGGCAGCCCACAAGCGGCCCCCATGCGACTCAATGATGGACCGGCTGATCCGCAGTCCCATGCCCGTGCCGTGAGTCTTGGTGGTAAAGAACGAATTAAAGATCTTGTCCGCCTGCTGCGGTGGAAGCCCCACGCCGGTATCGCTGACCGAGATCAGCACCTGACCATCCTCACCGCGCTGCGACATGACGGCTAGCTCCCGCGTCCCATCCACGTCCTTCATTGCATCGATGCTGTTGAGCATAAGGTTCATGAGCACCTGCTGCAATTGCACACGATCTCCGTTAACACGGGGAAGATCTGCGGCCAGCTCCACCCGGACCGATATGGTGTATCGTGTTGCCTCGCCGCGCAGGAGTACGATCATCTCTTCGATAACTTCGTTCACATTTACCAATTCCCGTTCCGAAGTACCCTTCTTGAAGAGCAGACGGATGCGGCTAATGATTTCCCCAGCACGCGTTCCGTCTTTCACGATTCTCATGGCAGCCGCGCGGGCTTCTTCGACATTGGGCTGGTCGCGCGTAAGCCAGCGCAAACACGTATTGGCGTTGGTGACGGCAGCGGCGATCGGTTGATTCACTTCGTGGGCCAGGGAGGCAGTCAGCTCTCCCATGGTGGTCACCCGCGCTATGTGCGCGAGATCTGCTTGCGCCTGACGCAGCGCTTCTGCGGCGCGCTTGCGCTCGGTGACATCGTTGTTCGTTTCCAAGATCGCAAGCGGCTGGTGCCGCCGATCGCGCTGCAAAGACCACCGGCTCGCCACAATCACCCGGGTTCCATCTGCCTTCGTGCGAACAAGTTCGCCTTCCCAACGGCCGGTGCGCAGCAACTCCTCGAGGATCTCATCCATCGGCACCGGGAAGACCGTCCGCAGCAATTGATGAGAGACCTTGCCGACCGCCTTCTCTGCCGTCCACCCGTACAGTTCCTCGGCGGCGTGATTCCAGTAGGTGATGACGAAATGCATGTCACGCACAAAAATGCTGTCGTGCGTGAGATTGAGGAGGCTGCCTTGCTCGCGCAGCGCCTCTTCCGCCCGCTTGCGCTCGGTGATGTCCATCGAGCTACCCACGAATTGCACCACATCCCCGGCTGCGTTCAAAACAGGATGGCCGACGGTGAGGATATATTTGACAGTGCCGTCCGGAAGAAGGACGCGGACTTCAACTTCATAATCCGACTTTTTACCGATTGCTCTATTGGTTGCCTCTTGCCACTTGGCTCGATCCTCCGGATGAATGCGCTGCAGCCGTTTTTCCCAAGCCGACAAGCCCTCTTCTGGATCGAAGCCATATATGCGATACCATTCCTCCGAGAGATGCAAGGCGTTTCCTCCCGCTAGCCGCCAGGCCCAACTTCCCATATGCGCGAGCCTCTGCGCTTCCGCCAGATAACTCTCGCTTCGCTGCAGCTTCTCTTCCTGCAGTTCCAAGGTCTGGACCGCGAATCGTCTATCCGCCCAGGACGTCAGCAGAGCCAGCCCGAGGACAATAAAGGTGACGGCTGTAATTCCGGCGGTGCCGAGTGTCGAGATGCTTACCGCGTGAGACAGGTCCGCTGGCATGCTGGAGGGCGTGAAACTGGCGGCGGCCATGCCGGTGTAATGCATGACGGGGATCGCGGCGCCCATCACAATGGCTCCGGCTAACTTTTCCCTGCCGATCGCCTTTTTCTCATCTCGGAAGTGAAAGGTAATCCAAAGCGCGGCGAGAGAAATCAGAACCGCGAACATGACGGAAACGACGACGAGAAAAAAATTAAACTGGCGTACGGCAGGTAAACGCATGGCGGCCATGCCGATGTAATGCATGCTCGCAATACCCGCACCCATCAGGACGCTTCCGGCAAGCGCTGGGAACGCACCCATTTTCGGTCGGCTCACTACGCCCAGGGCAACGACCGCAGCGAGAATGGCCGCAAGCAGCGACAGCAGAACGGTCGGCCAATGGTAAGCCACGGGAATCGGCAGCATGAACGCCAACATCCCAATGTAGTGCATGGACCAAATGCCAGTCCCCATCGCACCGGCCCCGCCCAGCAGCCAAACCGCTCGAGTCCAACCGCCCGCGGCCGTTACGCGACCTGCCAGATCCAGAGCAGCGTACGACGCAAACATGGCGATCAACACCGAAAGAGCCACGAGCGCGTAGTTGTACGAGCCAATCAAGTTCACGCCAGCCATCTGACTCCATCCCGTTGCCACGCGGAACAGTCGCAGCGCGCTTCAATTAAAGATTAACCGCCTCCCTAGCACCAGCGCCAATTCTTGCCGCGTTCGAACGAACGGTCGCGCAGTTCTTCCCCACTTTTGGCTTTCCCGCATCGTCGCTGGTTGTTCAGATTTTGGGGAGGTCATGCGTGCGCAGCATCCATAGCGGGCAGCGTGAACTGAAATCTTGCGCCGCACGGAGAATTGTCGGCAGCCCACAAGCGGCCCCCATGCGACTCAATGATGGACCGGCTGATCCGCAGTCCCATGCCCGTGCCGTGAGTCTTGGTGGTAAAGAAGGCAGTAAAGATCTTGTCCGTCTGCTGCGGTGGCAGCCCCACGCCCGTATCGCTCACCGAGATCAGCACCTGGCCATCCTCGCCGCCCTGCGACTGGATGGTGAGCTCGCGCGTCCCATCCACATCCTTCATCGCGTCGATGCCGTTCATCATCAGGTTCATAAGCACCTGTTGCAGTTGCACGCGATCTCCCATGACCTGAGGAAGGTCCGCAGCGAGTTCCGTCAGAACTAATACGGCGAATTTCGTTGCTTCGTTGTGCAGGATAAGCATCATCTCTCGAATAATCTCGTTTAGATCGACCGACTCCCGTTGCAGGGTATCCTTTTTGAAGAGCAGGCGCACTCGGTTGACGATCTCACTTGCACGCCTTCCGTCTTGTACCATTCTTGACGCCGCAGCGCGCGCCTCCTCCAAATCGGGTTGATCCCGGGATAGCCAGCGCAAGCAAGTATTGGCGTTGGTGATGGCTGCCGCAATCGGTTGCTTGACTTCGTGCGCCAGGGACGCCGTCAGCTCTCCCATACTGCTCACCCGGCTCGCGTGTGTGAGATCCGCCTGCGCCTGCCGCAGCGCTTCTTCCGCCTGCTTTCGCTCCGCGATTTGCGCCCCCAATTTCGCGTTAATCAAAGCCAGTTGCTCCGAACGCTGCTGCACGCTGCGCACGCGCAATTTATAGAGCATCCACAGCAATACGGCCAAAGCGGCCACGCTCGACACGCGGAGCCAGAGCGTCTCCCAATAGGCGGCCTCGACTTCGAAGTTCATCGTGGTTTCGTTCCCGCTCCAGATACCGTCCGGATTACGAGCCATCACGTGAAACCGGAATAGTCCCGGAGGGATATTTGTATAGTCAATTTCCCGCAACCCGGTCGGCTCGCTCCAATCGGAATCGACGTTGTCCAGCCGATACCGATATCTCACGCCGTCGGGGTTCGATACGTTTACGCCCCCGTACCGAAACGTCAAGCGGTGCCGGCCAGCAGGAATGCGGATCTGGCTGGCAAGAGCGATGAGCCTTCCGTCGACAAGAATCCCGTCCACGCGAGTCGTCACTGGAAACGCCGGCGCCGCAAACGCGGACGGCTCCAGAACCGAGATTCCTTGATTCAGCGAGAACCAAATTCGGCCGCGATTGTCTTCAACAACCGACCGGCTGCGTTTCACACCCTCGGCACTCGGCAGGCCTTCCGTCATTCCAAACTCCCGGTAATCGCCTTCCCCGAACGATTGCTTCAGCAACGCAGCGCGCCTCACCCGCACAACGTGATCGCGAGTCGTAACCCACAGCCAGCCGTTGCTCTCAGCGATGCCGAGAATTTCTCCATAAAGCGCGTTAGGCGCCCCAACCGGTACGTGTACCGTGCCGGACTGGAGGAACGAAATGCCCTTTGTGGTACCGATCCAAAGCGTGTTCGCGTCATCGAGAAACAGGCTTTCAACTGGGCCCGGAGGCAGTCCGTCGTGGGCTGTATAGGCGATCCAATGGTCATTCTTGAGTACAGCGAGACCATTCGGTGTGCCCACAAAGATATTTCCTGCAGCGTTCCCGGTGATCACCGAAATTCTATTGGAAGGTAGCCCGTCTTTGGTCGTGAATGTGCGCCATTTGCCGCCGTGGAAGCGGCTGAGGCCCTCATCAAGTGTCCCGGCCCAAACGGTGCCATCCGCCGCTCGATAGATGGTGTCAACGGCGTCCTGGGCGAGTCCGCTTCGCCGTGTGTATGTAGAAGCCTGTAGCGCGTCACCTTGAAGCCGGAGGCGAGTAACACCGCCGTACTTCCGAGCCACCCACACTTCATCTCCTGCACCTCCCGCTATCGAATAAACCGTGTCGTTCTTCAGACCCATGACTTCAATCTGCTGGATCCTGCCCTGCGAAAGCTGGAACAATCCGCCATCCCAAGGTGCAAACCAAACGCGCTCCTGAGGGTCAACGTAAATCGCTCCACAATTGTTAGAGGGCAAGCCTTCTGAGCTCAGATAAGTGGTAAACCCAACGTCGCGGTGACGCTCAATTGTTTCAGGCCCGCCAATCCACAGGTTGCCTTCGCGGTCCTCAAATAGTGAGGTGACCGTCCCGTGCACGGCCAAGTGATCCAGCGAATTGATTCTTCCGTCCGCATGGATATCCTTCGCATGCACTTTAAAAAGATGGCCGTCGGTGCCGATCCACACGTCGCCTTTCCGCCCGCTCGCCAGTGCGAGGATCTCAAGATTGCCAAGCTCCGAATTCGCATTCTGAATTAAATGGCCGTTATGAAGGGTCAGGAGTCCCTTGTCTGTGCCGATTAACAGTGTCGAAGGCCCAATCGGCAGGAGGCAGTTGATCTTTGCACGTTCAAGGCCTGCGACATGCTGAATTTCCCGGGCCCCCCGCCTCACGTCGAGGCGGAATAAACCCGTTTCGATAGTGCCAATCCAGAAGGTGCCGTCCGCCGTTTGCGCCACTGCCGTGGGCCAGTTGGGAATATTGCTCGGATCCAGCAGGACGCGAGCTGTCCCTCGCTCGTACTCAATCAGTCCCTGTACGGTAGAAACAAACAGCAGCCATCCATCGCTGCTTTTGTTAATTGGAGCGGCTACAAACTGGTGCCTGCCGTTGTCAGGCAGCGGTCCCTCAAGGCGCCCGGCACTGTAGCGGAAGAGATGGGTGTGGTCGTCTGCAGCCCACAACTGATCAGCCGAATCTGTGACTAGACCCAAAACCGGGAACCCGGCGCTGGACTCGCTCGCGCGAATAGATACAAAGGTCAGACCGTCATACCTGAGCAGCCCTTTGCTGGTTCCGATCCAGAGATATCCATCCGCGGTTTGCGTTATTGAGTAGACGTACCCGCCCGGAAAACCGGCCGCTGCATCCCAAATGTCGTGGCCGTGGCTGGGCACGATATCGTCCTGGACCCCAGCCAAGGCCGCACTGGACATCAGTAAGAACAACGCAAACGAGAGAGAACGAGCCATCGGACGACCGAGACCTCCAAAAAGCTACGGCAAGAACGCAAACCGGTCCACAACAACTTCCGCGCGATGCTGAAGGCCCGGCGACTTGCCGTTAGGGTTCCCGTAGACATATAAGGTCATCCGGGCTGTTTCAGAACCGGGCGTCGGAACTTCGGACGTAAATACATGCCGCGATACCACAGTGTCCCCAGCCGGTCCAGACGCGCGCGAGGTAATCATTGTGATCTTGCCAGGCCGCCACTCGACCGTGTGTTTTAGCTTGCCGGGAGGCGCCACAAAACGTGAAATGTTGACCGGCACGAATGGCGGCTGAACTACAAACTCCGCATTCCTATTGTTGGGATCGCCCCAACGGCTGATATTGATATCGAATTCACGGTAGTTCTCTCGGTCCGTCGCATAATCCCAGGTGAACATGCCGAACACGACCGGCGGCTCAAGGCCGGAAATGTCTTCGACGGTAAATGAATATGTGCCATAACCCAGGCTGCGCGTCAGGTTCACCTCGGAGCACGTCCAACTCTGATCTCGCTTAACAATCTGAAGATGAAGCGCCCCCGCCTTGTCTGTGTATACATTCTCGGGCCTATAGGGATTGCTTGTGCCGCCGCGGTCGCTCGGTTTCCAGCGGACCCGCCACGTGAAGCCGCTGAAATCGACGAAAAAGGATGACGATTTCTCCTGCCCGCGGGCAGCTGCCACTGCGGCAATGCCCTGTCCACGCTTCGGAAGCTCACTCAAGATTGCTGCTGGGTGAAATGAAGGATCTACTAGCAGAACTGCATATTCCGTGCCGAGATGTGTTTCGTTCCGCCAGACTTGGTCCGGCAAAATGGCCGTAAACGGAGAGGTCAGCAAGGGCTGCAACCACCATAATCCCGCGGACTTGGAATAGATGACCAGCCGCTGCCCCTCTCGTGCCCCGCTCACCGTCCCTTCAATAACGTCTTGCTGATTCCGATCTCCGGGATTCCATTGCGGCACTTGTGTGAACGAGATTTTCGCCTCAACGTCTTGGTTTGTACCCTGATGGCAACCAGATAGGGAAAGGCACAGCGTGACTAGGAGCACAATGGCCACGAAACCCAGTCGCGTATTCATGCCACCTTCAATTTCGTACGACTTGTGTTGGTTCCCTTCAACCTCCTCGGGGATTTCGATGAATTTGACTTGATAGGCCGTCGCGCGTTCCGTCAGGTAATCCCTGACACGCGTGAAGAGCTGCAAGGGTGTGGCGCCTGGAGCCATCCATGCCTCCGTGCTAAAGCATAATGGACCCCACCGTTGAGAACAATCGGCTCCCGCCGTGCCTCGCAGTACGCCCTCGCAGTAGCATCCGACTCTGACCGCCACTCACACCGAATGCTTTTGATCCCCCAAATAGGAACACTGTCGGCGCGGATTGCTCAAATTGTCCGGGCTGCCATCCGCAGTTGTTCACGGAACCATCTGTGAGCAGGTTCAGTGCTGAGGCGTGGGTGCCATGCCATGAAATACGGACAAGCCTTGATTTCGCGAGGCGGTTCCATGACCCGTACATCAGCCATCCCAGCGGCAATCTTTGCCAATCCGCGGGGCACAGTGAGGACTAAATCGGTTTGAGCAATGGCATAAATGGCTGGTACAAAGAATGGAAGGCTGAGCACGACACGCCGCTTCGCACCAAGCTGCGCCAGAGGGCGATCCACCAAGGTTTGTTGACCAGCCAACGTTTCGACCAGCGCGTGCGGAAATTGCAGATATTGCTTCAGCGTAAAACGATGGGTGCGAACGCGCAAACCGGAGCCTATGAGACAAACAAAATCTAAATGGAAGATCACTTCACTCTCCAAAGCAGGAGGCGCTTCTTCTGCACTGAGGGCCGTATCGATTCTTCCTGCCTCGACGTCCTCATAGGCCTGGCTGCGCCACCCGGATACTTCCACCTTTACCTGAGTCGCCGCGCTCCTTACCCGAGCCACGAGCGACGGTAGCAGAATTGTGGCTGCGTGGTCGGTTAACGCCACGCGAAAGCGTTCCTGGCTTCGGGCAGGATCGAACTCGACTCCTCCCACCATAGCCTGAAGCCTTGGTACGAGCGTTTCCAGCTCCCGCAGCACACGTTCGCCGCGAACTGTGCGCTCATAGGTGCGGCCGCTCCGAACCAGCAGGGGATCTCCTAACATCTCGCGCAGCCGCTCAAGCGCTCGGCTCATGGCCGGCTGACTCAAGAAACTTCGTTTCGCCGCGCGCGTGACGTGCCGTTCCTCCAACAGGGCGTGGAGCGGGGCTAACAAATTGAGGTCAAGGTTCCGTAGATGCACTTCACGCATGGACAACATTCTAACAATGCATGGTGCAAATGGCACGTCGGCGTATCTAACCAAATGTGAACGAACTCGGACAAATCGGAAAACCGAGGAAGGAGAACAATCATGACTAAGACAGCGATCATCACAGGAGCATCTGGAGGACTCGGTAGTGCAGTGGCAAGAAGGCTGGCAAAGGACGGGTTTGCAATCGCCGTGAACTATTCCGGCAACTCTGGCCCGGCTGAAAAGCTAGTGGCCGAACTCAAGGCCGCACGCGGACAAGCCACCGCAGTGCAAGCGGACGTCACGAACCCCGCGGAGGTGGAGAGTCTCTTCAAGCGGACGCTCGCCACCTTTGGTAGCATCGATGTTGTTGTCCACTCTGCAGGAATCATGCCTCTTTTTCCCATCGCTGCGGGCGACGTCGCGACTTTTGACAAAGTAATTGCGACCAACTTGCGTGGAACCTTCCTGGTGCTGGCGCAGGCGGCGCAACACATCGCTTCGGGTGGCCGGATTATCGCTTTTTCAAGCAGCGTTTTGGCGAAGTCTTTCCCCACGTACGGCCCGTACATTGCATCGAAAGCGGGTGTGGAAGGTCTGGTTCACGTCCTTGCCAATGAGCTTCGCGGGCGAAACATAACTGTGAACGCCGTCGCGCCGGGTCCAGTGGCCACAGAATTGTTCCTCAAGGGCAAAACCGAGGCCCAGATCAACGAGTTTAAGAAGATTCCTCCTCTAGAGCGGCTCGGCCAATCCGAGGACATCGCCAGGGTTGTGTCGTTTTTGGCCGGCCCCGATGGCGGATGGATAAACAGCCAGGTCGTTCGCGCCAACGGCGGCTTCGCATAAGTTTAAGCCTGTAAAGGAAAGGATGGACAACATGACGATCAAAAAACTCCAGATCGAGCGTCTCACTGTGACATCTTCCAAACCGTTCGAGTCGGTTGTGGCGGCGCTCAAAGCCGCGGTTGGACAACCGGATATCGCCGAGTTCATAAAGGAAACCAGGGGCGCGCGGACCTTCTCCGACCTCGAACGTGCGGTTCAAAAGGGCCTCAGCCCGGCAGGGCTGATGCTGTTTATGGAACTCGATCAGGGCGGGGTTCTTCGTAAAGAGACCGGGCTCGCCAAGCCGAAAATCGTGCGCCTTTCGATCGGCAATCCGCTCATCATGAAGGAAATGGCAAAGCATGTTCCGGACGCCGGGTCGTACGCGCCGGTCACGATCCTAGTGGATGAGCGGCCAGACGGCGTGCATCTGTCGTATGACACCATGGCCAGTCTTCTGGCCACCTACGCTAACTCCGACGCTCTCGCTGTCGCTCGAGATCTGGATTCGAAAATCGAGAACCTTCTCAAAGAGTCTGCGGTTTAATCACACTTGATGTTGCGGCTGTCACGCGCTTGTCGTTTCAACCAGAATGAAAGCCAACTGAAGTACGGCTTTGAGTTTGACGGAAAACAAGGAGAAGGTCGCTATGAAAATCATTGTCATCACCGGAGCATCGAGCGGCTTTGGCGCTCTCACGGCACGGGCTCTAGCCAAAGTAGGACACACCGTGTACGCCGGCATGCGCGACACTACCGGGCGGAATGCACCGCAAGTGGAAGAGGCGAAACAGTTCGCCAAAGATAACAACGTCGATCTACGCACGATTGAGCTCGACGTGGCATCACAAGCTTCTGTCGACGCTGCGATTCAGAAGATTGTCGGTGAAAACAAAAGACTAGATGTCGTGATCCACAATGCCGGCCATATGGTTTTTGGCCCGGCAGAGGCCTTCACGCCGGAGCAATTGGCGGAGCTGTACGACATCAACGTGCTCAGCACGCAACGTGTAAACCGCGCAGCCCTGCCTCAGTTGCGTAAGCAGAGGAATGGTCTGCTGGTGTGGGTGTCCAGCAGCAGTTCAGCAGGAGGAACTCCGCCGTATTTGGCGCCATACTTCGCTGCGAAGGCGGGCATGGATGCCCTCGCCGTGGTCTACGCGCGGGAGGTGGCACGCTGGGGCATCGAGACCTCCATCATCGTTCCGGGCGCATTCACGGGCGGCACGAATCATTTCGCGCATGCGGGCTCTCCCGCGGACAAGGAGCGCGCTGCCGAATACGAGGCAGGTCCTTATAAGGGCTTTGCCGACGACATCATGAAAGGCTTCGCGTCGATTGTGCCTCCTGACGCCGATGTGTCCGCTGTCGCGGAAGCCATCGTTAAGGTCGTGGATGCTCCCTTTGGAAAGCGGCCGTTCCGCGTGCACCTGGATCCGGCGCAGGACGGCGCGGAGGTGGTCAATGCAGTTTCGGATCGTGTCCGGGCTGAGCTTCTTCGTCGGATTGGCCTGGGCGACTTGCTGACACCGCGGGACGTCGCAGGCCAATCGCACAGCGCGGCGTGATCGCGTGCATGCCGGTTTGAGTCTGAGTTCGTAATGCTCTCGCCGTCAAATTTCATCCGCTGGAAGAAGCCGAAGCCGCCGCTCGATCCAGCTCGCGCTCAAACTTCAATTCTGAGCAACTCAAGTGTTACGAGCCGCCGCTTCACGGCGAGTCAATCCCAGAAAACAGAAAGGCCGGCTCACTACGGCGTGTCCAATTTGGATGTTGCGCCGGCCGTGCCTTCTCCAGAACAATCGTGGTACGTCAAATATAAGCAGGAGACTCTATGGCCACCGCAACCACTTCCCCCGCCACCGATTACCGCCAGGAATGGTTCGAAATCGAAGATGCAACCTACCTGAATGCCGCCGGGCAGGCCCCCATGCCCAAGGTTTCCCATCGCGCGGTGCAAGCCGCCCTCGAGTGGAAGAAAAATCCTCATCACATGCCGGACTCCGCGCATTTCGAAGGGCCCAACCGCATTCGCGCTTCCATCGCGGAACTCATCGGCGGCAAACCCGAAGAAATTGCGCTGACCACCGGCGCCAGCACCGGCATGTCCGCGGTTGCGTACGGACTCACCTGGAAACCGGGCGACGAAATCCTTACCGCCAAGGGCGAATTCCCTTTGCAGTACGCCACCTGGAAACCGATGGAAGCCCGCGAAGGCATCGTGCTGAAAATTGTCGCGCCTCGCGAACGCTTCCTCACCGCCGATGACTTCATCGCTGCCATCACGCCAAGAACGCGCATAGTCTCGGTCAGCCTCGTGCGCTTCGATAATGGCGTGTTGCTCGACGCCGCGCGTCTCGCCGCTGCGTGCCACGCGCAAGGTGCGCTGCTTCTTCTCGACGTCAGTCAGTGTTGTGGAGGCATACCGCTCGACATCGCCAAGCTCGGCGCCGATTTCTTGGTCTGCGCCGGATACAAATGGCTGCTCAGTCCCTACGGCACGGGATTTTTCTGGATTAAAAATGAACACACCGAAAAAATGCGTCCCGGCCCCTTTTACTGGGCCGCCGCGGAAGGCGCGGAAATTTTCCATTCCATCGCAAATGAAAATCCCAAGCCCGTGCCAGGCGCCCGCCGCTGGGACATGGCCGAAACGTCGAACTATTTCAATTTCGCCGCCATGGACGCCTCGCTGCAATTCGTTTTACAGCTAGGCCCCGAAACCGTCGAAGCACACAACCGCAACCTAATCGATTTCCTGTTCGAACGTTTGCCAAAAGACCGTTGCGTCCCCACCAGCCCGCTCGATTCCGCGCGCCGCGGCCCTTACGGTTGCTTCGCCGCGCGCTCGCCGGAAAAAACCGCCGAGCTTTATCACAAACTCGCCAAAGAAAAAGTCATCACCAGTTTGCGCGAAGGAAATATTCGCGTGTCCCCGCATGTTTATAATTCCGAGCGCGACATCGATCGCCTGATCGCCGCCATCACGCTATGACCGCAGCCTTCACGTCAATCGCCGGCTCCGCGCTATGACCTCATCGGGAAATTGGCCGCGCATCGCCGTCGTGGGCGCGGGCGCTGTCGGCGGTTACTTTGGCGGGATGCTCGCTCGCGCCGGTGCGCCCGTTGTGATGATTGGCCGCGCCGCGTTTGTCGACGCTGCTACGAAAAATGGTCTGCTGCTGGAAACGCTGCAATTCAAGGAAACGGTGCGCGTGGAAGCTTCGACCGAACTCGAAAGCGTGCGCGGAGCGGACGTCGTTCTTTTTTGTGTAAAAACGACGGACACCGAATCGGCGGCGCGTTCGCTCGCGCCGCTGCTTTCTTCCTCCGCGACGGTCGTGAGCTTGCAGAATGGCGTCGACAACGCGGACAAAATTCGTGCCGCAGGAATCGATGCGCTCAGCGCGGTGGTCTATGTTGCCGCATCGGTGCCGGAACCTGCGCACATCAAACATGTTGGCCGCGGCGATCTTGTCGTCGGTCCGCGCAACGCACGTACCGAAAAATTCGCGGCGCTTTTCGAGCGCGCCGGAGTTGCGTGCCGCATCTCCGAAAATATCGACGGCGAGCTGTGGACCAAGCTCATTTGGAATTGCGCGCTCAACGCGATTTCCGCGCTTGGCCGCGCGAAGTATGGACAAATCGCTGCCAGCGACGACGCGCGCAAAGTTGTCGAAACCGTTGTGAACGAAGTTCTCGCCGTTGCTGCCGCGGCGCGCATCCAACTTCCGGGCGTGGAAAATTTGCAAGCCGGACTGGCCGGCGCTCTCAAAATCGCCACGCAAATGTCCGGCGCGATTTCTTCCACCGGACAAGACCTGATGCGCGGCAAGCGCACCGAGATCGATTCCCTAAACGGTTACATTTCGCGGCGCGGCGCGGAACTTGGCGTTGCTACTCCGGTCAATCATGCGCTCTTCGCGTTGGTGAAGCTCGCTGAAGGGCGCACGTAAAAAGTTTTCAGCTCTCAGTTGTCAGCTTTCAGTTTTCACGAAAACGAAGAGCTGAAAACTGCTTTTAGTTTTTGGTCCTACTGTCTCGCTTGTGGTTTCTTGTTTACTTTTTTCCTTTGGCGCTGAATTTCTTGGCGCCTCTTTTTCTTTCATCTCTGCTTCACTGCGTTTCCGGTAAGCGGAATGGAATGTGCACTATTGCTTCCAGCTCTACCGGAGTTCCCTGCTTTGCTCCGGGACGGAATTTCCACTGGCGCAGCGCTCTTATGGCATTGGCGTCGAGCTGCGCATCGATTCCGCGCACGAGCTGAATGCTGTCGACCGAACCGTCGCGGCGAATGACGGCATAAAGGATGACTTCGCCGGTGACGCGCTCGCTTATCAACGTTGGCGGATACTTGGGATCCACCTTTTGCAGCGGCACGGGTCCAGATATTTCCGCGGACGCCGGCGCGTGATGCATGCTGTCCACATCGTTGTGCAGCTCTGAAAAATTCAGGATCCAGCTTCCGGTGGCGCTATTCAGATTCGGCATGTTGACGTTCAGCGTGTAGACCCTTTTGTATGCAAAAACTGCCTCTGGCTTTGCGCCGGGAGGAAGCGCGGCAAAATCCGGCGGGCCAGTTCGCTCGGCCACATCTTCGCTTTCCGCCTTCGGTTCCGGCCGCGTCATTAATTTACGCACTGGCGCGCTCATTTTTGCGCCGCCGCCGGACGTGTTGGCGGAGGGATTGCCGCCGCTGATGCTGATTCCCACCGCGCTCTTCCCTGCACCGCTGCCGAAATCCGCCGCTGATGAGTGTGCAGCGCCATTAGCTGGGCCTTCCGGCGAAATGGAGACGCGGGCGGCGAGATTGCCTTGCGGCGGTTGCACCGGCGCGGGCGGAGCGGGATTGGCGGAGAGCGCGATCAAAGCGTTCGGACCGCCGTTGGCGGCGGTCAACTGCGTTGCGCCAACTTCCGGCGCGGGGCCGGCATCGCCGGACTGCGTTTTCTGCGCGACGCGCGGGGCGGCTCCCGCGTTCAATTCGAGTTTGGGGCGCGCGGGTCCGCTCTGTGCGGCGGGAAGATTCATGTCCGCTACGTGCTGCTCCATATTGGGGATGTCGACGGGCGGAGCCGCGGTAGTGGTTGCCTGGCGCTTCTCTTTCGGGCGCAGCTTCTTGAGCATTTCTTCGCTGATTTGCAGGCGCGGCTTGGCTGGCCCGGCTACTTGCTCGAACTGAACGATATTGGGCAAGTTGGGGAGCAGCTTGGGCGGCTCGAAGGGAGCTTTGGGATTGATGAGCGTCTGCCGGGGATGCGTGGGGCGCACAGGATCGGTAAAGATGCGCTGGCGCGGGTGAAAGGCGTCGGCTGCGGGTTGGGGCGAGGGTTCCAGTTTGGGTTTCGGGGCGGCTTTGGGCTTTTCGCGGGCGATTTCCAGGAGCGGAAGGTCGTCGATCGGGCCGGACCAGGTGAGCTCCACGTTTTGAAGCAAAGGATTCCTGTGCGGCGTGCCGGTGAGGAATGAAAACGGCAGCACCAGGAAGGCGGCATGCCATAACGCGGCGGCGATTACGGCTCGTTTGGGCACTCGGCCCTCGACCCAACTGTCGCGAAAGGCACTGACCGGGTTCTTGGCGGCCGATGGACCGAAGAGAGCGGCGACGCTGCTCCAAAATCCCTGATGGAAGCTGCCCCAGGCGATTTCGATCTTCGGTTCGACTGTGCCGGGCAGTTGGTCGGGTGGGTGCTGGCCTGGTGGCGGAGGGGGAGGCGGCGCGGGTCCCAAGAGATCGATGGCGTTCTGGATACTCTGAAATTCCATGTAGGCTTGGATTATACCGAGGCCAGTGCGGGTTGGAAGCGCGGAATACCCGCCGCAAGAGTGGATAGCCACAGAGGCACAGAGCGCACAGAGCGGGATGGACGGCCCTTCGCCGAAACTGCTCCCTTCGAGACTCGCCTCGAAGCTCGGGGCAAGCAGGATGGACCCTTCGGGGCTCAGGGTAAAGGGGTGCCGCCCCTGTGGCGACGGGAAGTGTGCGCAATCGACTGAGGTGATAGAGGATACAGGCGCCACGTGGCGCATGTGACGGGGAAGTGACGAGTGGCGAGTGGCCCCTCGAAGATCGGGGTGAACGAGTGGCGAGAAAAATCGCCGGAAACTGGTACCCCCCCTCCCCCTAGGTTTTTCATAAGTGTTGATTCTAAAGGTAGATAGAGCGCACCGAGATCGGCGCAGAATGGATCAGCGCGCTCCCCACCCGGCGTGGTGCCACGGGGCAACAAAAGCAGAGACAAAGGATAACGCGCCCTTCGAGGCTCCCCTCGAAGCTCGGGGCAAGCAGGGTGAAGAGACGCAGAGGGCGCGGAGGTTCCGCTGAGGTACCCCACACCCCCCGGTATTTTGCAAAAAGAGGCTGCAAGCTGATGAAAACAAAGGAAGCGAGCGCGAAAAAGATAGCAAAGAGAAACAAAGAGGCGGCAAATCATTGAGAGAAAGGAACTTGCGCCAGGAGCATAGAAATTCGGCTGGAGAGTGAGCGGCGGCTGCGAAAACACACGGGGTTGCAGAGGAAAGGAGAGACGAAACGGGGACACTGTCAGCGCAACCTTGGCTTAGAGATTACCGCATCCGTTACTATTTGTCAAGTGAGAAAGTAAAGACTGTAGATTGAATGGGTTGCGGAGCGAACCGAGAAGAGACAGAAAGAACGAAATGCCCCATCGTTGCAAAACCCGCACGGATGGGCCACCCGTCCGTGACAGGGCTTTGGCTAGCTTGCATCATTGTGGCGATTGTCGTAGTAGCCCCAAGTCGTTTTTCCATCAGCAAGCCATGTATACAAGTGGCAAAACTTTGTGTATTGCGGTTTGCCAAAGATATCTTCGTAGGTAAAAATCCCCCAAGCGTACAGACCTTTCCCCCCTTGCTGGCCGCTCTTAATCCCTTCCACTTCGGCATCGTCCACAAAGTCTTTGACCATTGGACTAACTGTGATGTTTTGACGCGGGCCGATGACGGAGGTCCCTTGCGCGATATCGGGAAGGGGGAACGTGAAATTTTCTGGCAAAGGGATTGGCAATATCGCCGCATCTGCTCGGAACGAAACTTTATGGGCGGGCGTAAGCCCGGCATTGACCACGGAAGGGACGGCCTGAAATTTCAGGTTCTTCGCTCTCTCTTGATAGACCGCACTACCGATGACAACGCAGATATACGCACGCATTTGCTGGCCTATGGCCGAGACGCTAGCAGTAGCAGCCTTAGAGCTAACTGCAATCTCTTGGGCAATCGTTTCCATGGCGGCGGCTGCTCGCTTGGCCTCTTCGACGGACTTCTCCATCGACTTGGATTGCTCAAGGGCAGTTTGGGCACTAGTACCGATATGGCGGGCGACTCTTCCATTGCAGAGGCAGAGCGGTTTGCTTCCGCGATGGAGCGTTCCATAGCTTCGGATTGCTCGCTAGCAGCTTCCACGGTCTGCCGCAATCGTCGAGCCTGAAGGCCAAAGACAATCAGTTGGAGAAACCCAATTCCAGCAAGAATCCCTGTAACGATGACAAGGTAAAGAGTGAATTTGACGAGGTTCCTATCATTTGCCGCTTTATCCTTGCGATCCTCGGCGTCCTGTGCGGCTTCTTCTTGAGTCTTTTGGGATGGAATTGTTTTGACAACAAGAGGCGCTTGCTCGGTGCCGCGTTGGTCAGTACTGGCTGGCCGCTGGGTGCTTTGGGATTCCTTTTGTTGTGGCTCACCAGTTTTCCCTCCACTTGGCACTGGATTTTGTGAGAATGCAAAAAGCACTAGAAGTGGAACTATCGACGAGTACTGCATAGCTACGCGGCATCCTCTACTTCGAGGTTCGGAGAATCGATTAGCTTGAGCATCGTATCGCGGAAAAGATATGGGTTTTTGCGATTATCAAAGCGAAAGCACATTTCATCGAGATAGGCCGGAAGATGTTTTCTACGTGGCTCCCACCAAGCTGGCGCTTCATTTCCACGGTGTTTGTGTGAACGTTTCCGTGAACGTATTGCTTGGAATGGGTCTTGCCGCTGCCCTAGCCAACGTGCCTCGCTGGAGTGGCGGGAGGAGTCAGCGAGGTTTTGTCGAGATAGCACGCGCAACCATACTACAGATCCGGACGTTTTTTGAAAGTACACTTATAAGGTCAATGGAATGAAGGTGGCAACGGAGGAAAGTCAAAACCCGCACCCTTCACCAAATGCAAATGCGTGAAGGGATGCGGCACCCAAAGTTCTCCCACCTGCCGTTGCACCGCGCGCGTGGATGGCGCACGTGGCAGCGCGTGACATTATCCGGGCAATTTTAAAGTGAGGTGACTATGGGCGCGGTTGATCTGCACCGGCGCATTTGGGAGTTGGAAGAACAGGTGAATAATTTGTCGAGGGACAAGCGGGAGCTGGAGGAAAAGATCAAGGAGCTTACGCCCCGCAAGATGTTTACGGCTGCCCTCAATTTCAACAAGGCACCCTACTGGGTTGAGGCATAAATATGGCCCAACCGCCAGCAGCGTTTCAACGAGTACAATGCTAATCCGCATGTCGAGGAAGTATGATGGATAGTTCTCAGCATGATCTGAGCATCAAACCAGACGGAGGGCCGTAAATGAACACGTACAACGTCACACTGAGCTATGAAGATCGCAAGGGAAGTTCTGAAGGCCGCACGATCAAAGTGGATGCATCGAGTATCGCGGGAGCGATTGGAAAGGCCACCAGAGAGTTTGTGAAAAGTTTGGATCGCAAGCAGCGATTCGACATGAACAAGGGACTTAAGGTCGAGGCTGTGCGAGCTACGACAGAGAAGGCGGAGCCGACAGAGGCAACATCCGAGGCGGGCGCTTGAAGCTTAAAGCTGGCGACACGGTTCGAGTCGTCGTCAGAAGGGGGTACGGGTGCCGGAACGTGAGCAGGGGAGGTGGAAGTGGCACCCGTTAGGTGAGCGAGATTTCGTCGGTTCTCGCCACCATGCGCCGATAAAGTTAGCATTAACTCGGGAAGTAAAACTGTTCCAAACAGAACGGTCTGAGAATTAGCTCTTGCGCTTTGGATGCTCGGCACACAATGCGACTCAAACGCCTTGTCGCGCTCCCGTTCGAAGTTGTGTTTTATTTCGGTCAAGGTGTTGCCAGCGGGTATGCCTGAACGGGGTCGCCTGTGTGTTGGGAAAGCCACCATGCGTCACCATAGTGGGAAACACTTTTGTACCAATTTGGGGACGTCACGGTCTGTCTCGTTTAGGACAGCGGAGCCTTGTCGAA
>Ga0209240_1000006_pt1 | contig 104335 bp, 88 predicted proteins | sample GraSoi_2013_80cm_FD_185828 | JGI IMG/M metagenome (GOLD analysis project Ga0209240, IMG submission 185828) | Grasslands soil microbial communities from the Angelo Coastal Reserve, California, USA - Sample 9_17_2013_80cm (SPAdes) (version 2) | ecosystem: Environmental > Terrestrial > Soil >...
CGAATACGCCGGGCTTTGCGACCGGATGGGACCTATGGGACTCATGAGACTTATGTGACTGGCCCATAGGTCCCATGAGTCCAATCTGTTCGCGGAGCGGCACGCCCGGTCACACCCCCATAGCCGTTACGCCCTTGCGCCGGACGTGCTACTTACCGTGTCCAATAAACCACAGGATCTCGCCGTCGACCGGCTTAACTTGCTCGGATGGGAGGCCGCTATTTCCGGCGAGAACACGGTCGATTATTGGTTGTTTTGTCTTGTCATTTACGGCAAAGGCGACGCAACGGGCGGCATTAATTAGCGGGAACGTGAATGTAAGCCGGTTAGCCTTAAACTTCGGGACGAAATTGGGCACGACGTTCTTTTGGGTCTCTTCAAGAGCAGGCGTATCCGGAAATAGGGAAGCGATGTGACCGTCCTCTCCCAGGCCGAGCAAAATCAGGTCATGCCGGTAGCGGGACTCGCCAAAGCGCTTACCGAGATGTTGTATGGCAGTATCATATTCCTCGGCCGCCTCGTTAGGGTCGAGCTCCCCTTTCATCCGCAGCACTTCTCCGGGGCTCGTGACGAGCAAAAATGTTTCGGACGCCATCCGGTAATTGCTTTGGTTGTCATCGGGTGGGACACAGCGCTCATCTCCAAAAGTGACGATCCATTTTCTCCAATCACAATCCTCGAGTGCGAGCGCTTGATAGATGGTGCGAGGAGTGTTCCCTCCACTGAGGGCGAGACGAAAGAAACCGCGCGCGTCGATCGCTTCAGAGGCAGTATCCTTAATGAAGCGGGCAACCTCGGCGACAAAAGAACGAGTTCGGACGATCTCTGGCTTCATAAGAGTTTGGGGGTCAAAAGGAAATCCAGCGTGCCAACACCCGATTTCGCCTCCGGTAAAGTGAGTTTAGCCAAGCCGGCTTTCCGAAGCCGTATGCTTTCCGAGCTGCCACCGATCGAAGCGGCAATAAATTCGCTTAGATCAGGCTCGTGCCCGACTAACATCAAGGTCCCAGGGTCAGAGAATTTCCTTAAATTCGTGGAGGCTGTTTCCGGCTTCATACCCGCAGACAGAAACTCTACGGTATCGAGCTTTGGCTTTTCTCCTAGCTCCTTCCAAACCAGTTTGGCGGTCTGTTGGGCGCGAACCAATGGACTGGTTAAAATGACAGCCGGAAGGATTCCCTGCTCAAAACAGAAACGCCCTACTGCTTTTGCCTGATCGCGCCCCTTAGAGGTCAGCGCCCGCTCGGCGTCAGTACGGGCTTCGGGTTCCGCTTCGGCATGACGGAGGATATAAAGGGTGAGCATTTGTTCGGCGGGTCAGTAACCAGTAAGCAGTAATCAGTGATCAGCAAACGGGAATACGCGGCGGAGTCGCGATAACCGTCGGCGAGGTGGCCTCGAAAGTAATCAGTAATCAGTAAGTCAGTAATCAGTGTTGCTGGTTCCGGTGCCGCGTTTTGCCGGTCTTAAACTGATTACTGACACACTGATTACTGATTACTTTCGGGCCACCCCTAGTAGGTCACTTCTCGCCCACCGGCCCGAATGCCTCAATAAATGCCACCTCAATGGCCAGGGCTTCCTGAATATTTCGGAAAAGATTCTCTTGGAGGCTGACCAATGCTCGGTAACGCCGGAGGAGCTCGGGGTCTGAATAATTTTTGGCAAACCGCTCGATGTCGGCGCTATACGGGCTCGTGCTCTGGGCACCGCTCTTTATACGGACAGCTTCGGCAAACCATTCCATCAGCCGGTCGACTAAGGTGGAGCGCGCTTTCACATAGCGGCTTTCGGTGAGCACAAGCAAACGTTCTTCTTCGCGTTCGAGCCAGCGGCCGTCGGTCCGTTGCCGGTAGGCCTCGGTTTCTTGGCTCAGTTTTTCGTCATGTTCCGATTCAATGGTTGCTCGCACGTTCAGGAGTTGATCTTGGAAGCTTCGAGCGAGAGTCAGCGCCCCGGCAACGGTATTGGGTTTTTCTCGGCAAACGCGAGCGACCGTGGATAGCAAAGCATCGCCGGCCGGATCCAAGGTCGGACCGGCTGGCAACCGCAGCGCGATTCGGATACAACGGGACTGAATTGTCTCCAATAGCGCTTCTGGTAGAGCGGTAAGCAGGAGAAGAATCGAATTGAGGGGCGGCTCTTCCAGCGTTTTAAGAAACGCATTGCTAGCCTGTGGCATCAGCCGGTCGGCATCAATGATGACTCCAAACTTCCATCCTCCAGTGCTTGATTTCATCCGGAGGGCTGCTTCGAGCTCACGAATCTGTTCTACCAAGATCCGGCGAGACTTAGATTCCGGCTCCATCACGTGATAATCCGGATGGGTTTCTGGCGCCGCAGTTCGGTTCAGCTCAGAAAAGAATCTCCGCGCTAAGTCACGTTTACCGGAGCCGTCCGGACCAGTAACTAGATAGGAGTGAGGCAGGCGGCCATCGTTCTTGGCTCGAACTAGATAGTGAAGGGCCTCGTCAACCAAGAATGGCATTGATCTCCTTCCAAATAGCGCCTTCGACTTCGTCCGCGGACCGAGCAGCATCCACCACCTTAATGCGCTCCGGGAATTCTCGGGCCAATTGGAGATAACCTTCTCTGACTTTCTGATGAAATTCGGGTGGAAGCTCTTCCATTCGATCAGGACCACCAACCGGCCGAACTCTGCGCAACCGCCGGCTTCGTATAGTCTGAAGATCGAGGTCCAATAAGAAGGTCACAGCTGGACGTAATCCCGCACAGACAAAGTCTTCCATTTCGCGAATAAATTTTAGTCCTAGCCCACGAGCGATACCCTGGTACACCGTCGTCGAATCCGTGAAACGGTCAGCCACAATAATCTTGCCCTCTTTAAGAGCCGGACGAATGATCTCTGCAATTAGCTGGGCTCGGCTTGCACCAAAGAGGAGGAGCTCGGCGGCCGGCGTCAGGTTGAGGGCTTGCTCGGAATGAAGCAAGAGATTGCGAATAGCTTCTCCAGCGCGAGTGGACCCCGGCTCTCGGATAGCAATGACCTGGCGCCCCATCGACTCCAACTTTTGAACCAAACGAGCGACCTGAGTCGACTTACCGCAGGCTTCTCCACCTTCAAAACTAACAAAAAGTCCCGGCATTAGTGCGCTGATGTGAGTTAACTAAGACAAACCAATTCGAACATCTGTGGAATGCCACTATATTTGCAAAAATGAGTCAATACTGGCTGGTTAAGCAAGAACCCACTGCTTATTCCTGGGATCAATTTGTGGCTGACGGCAAAACGAATTGGACCGGGGTTCGGAATTTTCAGGCCCGGAACAATCTTCGGGCAATGAAGTCTGGTGACCAAGTGCTTTACTATCACAGTGTGAACGGCAAGGCCGTGGTCGGGGTGGCGGTAGTGAGTCGAGAGGCTTTTCCGGACCCAACCGCCACCAGCGGAGATTGGACGGCCGTAGAGATCAAACCGATCCGCCCAGTCAACCCGCCCGTAAAACTGGAACATATCAAAGCTGATCCAAAACTCGCCCAAATCCCATTGTTACGGCAAGCCCGGCTTTCGGTAATGTCTCTCACGAAACAGGAGTTTGACGGGGTTCTGGGGCTAGCTGCGCGTGATTCGTGAGAAGTGGAGAGTGATCGGTGATCGGTCATCGGTGGGAAGTCACTGGGTAACCATAGGGGGGCGAGGCTCCCGAAGGACCCGGCAATAAAGCAAAGAAACTCCATGGACACGTGGACTAATGGTGAGCGAGGCCGAAAAAACGCGCCGAGCCGTGGCCATGCGATAGACCACGGCTCGGCACGCTAAACGACCTAGCCATGCTAAATAGCGGGTGAACATCAGAGGCTTCGCTTAATCGCTGGGTCCTTCGGGAGCCTCGCCCCACCAAGTTACCCAGTGACTTCCCCACCAATCACCTCTCACTTCTCACTAATCACAGCCCGATTTTTCCGCCCCCACGTGTCCCGATCACCCAAAAACTCCCCTTAACCTGCAGATTCGCCATCACATAGTGCAAAAATCGGGCTAATCGCTTGGCTTTGATGACAACTTGGGGCAAAATTGGCTGCAGTTTTATGTCCGCTGTTTCGCCTCGTCGTTCAACGGCCCATCCCCGAAGCTCGACTGCGAATATTTCTAGACGAAGACGCCGGCATCATTCCCAGCGATCTGGCATCTGGTGGTTGCCATTAGCGATTCGAACCAGTCTCTGGCTGGGGGTAATTGCGTTGGTTGGGGTCGTGGTAACGCTTTTGATGAATGGCGGATTCGACGATCCTAACCCGCAAAGCAAGACCATTCAGTTAACCGATCAGGATCTCGACCCTGAGACAACCAATCAGGGGAAGACATTCCTTCATCAAAATCAGGTCGATCAGCGCTTAGCTTTTTATTTATGGGCTGAAGCCCAACAAAGATTGCCGGCGGACACTCTCACCGAAGTGCGTAACGCGCTTACCCATGGAGCGGTCACACTCGCGATCGGACCGCTGGTCAAACAGATGAGTGACGACCTCGATCAAGGGAGGGTGGCAGCCTATACGCTCTGGTTCGAACCCGACGATCAGCACGCCACGGGAGCCGTCCGCTTGCTATTGAACGGGACACAACTGGGCGATTTCCCAGTTGGATCTGATCGTTACGCGATCACGTTCTATGCTAGAACAGGATCTGTCTTACACCTGCAAATCGCCGCTGCTCCGGACTCCAGATCTCCGGTCGTTTTTCGAGCAGCCACCGCCACCAGCGAGGCGGTTACCCGTAAATTAGCGGCTGGGAAAACCGATTCTTGGGATATGCTGGTGCAGCAGACGTATGAAGCTCACAATCCTTGATCACGCGAGGAAGGTGTTCTCACGAGCGGGCTTGACGGTGGCAGGGTTGAGCGAATTAGTTAGGGCCCTATGAGAACCTTAGGCCAAATCGCGAAGTACCTAGATGGCGAATTACGCGGCGACGCCGATGTCGCGATTGTCAGGGTCGTCCACCCGGCTCTGGTTCGTGGACCGGAAGATTTAGCTCTGGTCCTTTCCGGCAACGTTTTAGATCTCTTAAAACAGAAGCAGGTGGCAAATGCTGTAGTCCCCGCCGAGTTGGGGCCTGTAGACGTACCCAATTTCGTGTTGGTGCCGAGGCCACGCTTGGCTTTGGCCCGCCTTCTCGAGCTGTTCGAACGACCCGCCTACTCGACTGAGGGTATCCATCCCAGCGCCGTTATCGATCCAACGGCTGAGATCGGCGCCAATACCAGTATTGGCCCACATTGCTGGATAGGGCCGAATTCAGTGATCGGCGCCGGATGCAGGTTGATCTGCAATGTAAGCGTGGGTGCCGATGTCAAAATCGGAGATCAATCCCTTATCCATGCCGGGGTGTTTATTGGCGATCGCTGTGAGATCGGCAAGCACGTGATAATTCAGCCGAACGCGACCATCGGAGGCGACGGATTTTCGTTTGTTACGCCGGAACCGGGCAGTGTCGAGTCAGTGAGACCGAAAAAGAAAACCGAGGTCACGAGCTTCAATCACGAGATTGTGCGAGTCAATTCCATCGGCAACGTCGTGATAGAAGATCACGTTGAGATTGGAGCCGGTACCTGCATCGATAGGGGCACTTTGGGCGAGACTCGCATCGGCAGAGGTAGCAAACTAGATAACCTGATCCAAGTTGGGCATAACGCGACGATCGGACGAAATTGCTTAATCGCGGGATTAGCTGGCCTTGGGGGGAGCTCGAAGCTCGGCGACCGCGTCGTGATGGGAGGCCAATCTGGGTTGCCGGACCACATGGCGGTTGGCGATGATGCGGTGATCTGGGCCCAGGCCGGCGTGGTCGGGAATGTGCCCGCCAAACAAGCTGTTGGCTCGACCCCGGCTGTGCCGATGCGGGATTTCCTGGAGCGAGAAGTACAGCTAAAACGGCTCCCAGCCATGCAACGCCAATTAAAAGAGCTGCAAAAGGCCGTCGCCGATCTGCAGAAAGAGTTGGGGAAGGGCTGAAGAGTTCACTGTTCGCAGTTCACGGTTCTCTGTTCGCGGAGCGGTAAATGCGTCTTATAAAGGTAAGAAGCAGTCTCAACCAATGGAATGGCCCAACTGTGAACGGCGAACCGTGAACTGTGAACCGCGAACCCAATGAAGACCCTCGGTGAAATTGCCAAATACCTAGACGGAAAGCTGCAGGGTGATCCTGCAGTTGTAATTAACCGAATCGTTCACCCGGCTTTAGTGCAGGGCCCGGGTGATCTGGCTCTGGTGCTATCAGCCAATGTTTTGGACCTGCTCAAACGGAACCAAGCCACCAATGCGATCGCTCCGGCCGAGCTAGACTCGCTTGATGTACCAAACTACATCTTGATTTCCCGTCCCCGGCTGGCGTTGGCCCGGCTGTTGGAACTGTTCGAGCGTCCGGTCTATTCCGGAGAAGGAATTCATCCGACCGCTGCGATCGATCCCACCGCTAAGATCGGCGAAAAGGTGAGTATCGGCCCACATTGTTGGGTCGGACCTAATTCTGTTATCGGGGCTGGAAGCCGGCTGATTTGTAATGTCAGCATCGGAGCCGACGTGGAAATCGGCGACAAAGTGTTGATGCACCCAGGGGTCAATGTTGGCGATCGGTGCAAAATTGGAAACCGGGTAATTATCCAACCCAACGCGAGTATTGGCGGTGATGGATTCGCTTTCGTGACGGAGGAACCAGGCAATGTGGAGGCTGCCCGACAAAAGAAACAGATCGTTGAGAGTACCACTGCCAACAGCGAGAGGGTGCGGATCAATTCTATTGGGAATGTGGTGATTGAAGATGACGTCGAAATCGGGGCCGGAACCTGTATCGATCGGGGAACGCTAGGCGAGACCAAGATCGGCAAAGGCACAAAGATCGATAACCTGGTGCAGATCGGTCACAACGTCACGGTTGGTAAGAATTGTCTGATTGTCGCTCAGGTCGGTATGGGCGGTAGCGCAAAGGTGGGCGAACGTGTGGTGATGGGCGGGCAAGCGGGATTACCGGACCACATGTCGGTCGGTGATGACGCCGTAGTTGTGGCGCAGGCGGGTTTAGGCGGTGACGTGCAGTCCCGGCAAACCGTTATCGGCAGCCCCGCGATGCCAGTACGGGAATACTTACAACAACAGATGAATTTCAAGCGCTTGTCCCGGCTCAATCAGCGAGTCAAGGAGCTGGAGGCGAAGATCGCTGAGATGGAAAAAAAGCTCGGGAGCTAAGCGAATGGGCGAGACGGCGAGTGGGCGAGACGGCGACTCCCTTTTCGCGGTTTCTCAGCCTAGCCCGGGCTACGGAATCTTTTCAGCGCGTCGTGCGAACCGTGTCGCCCTTTCGCCCTCTCGCCCAATCGCCCAATCGCCGCCCCGGCTCCTAAAGATTGACACTCGTCGGTCTCTGAATACCCTTGAACGCCTCCATGAAGACGGTTGTATCCTCGGCTGATGCTCCTGCTGCGATCGGGCCTTACTCCCAGGCAATCGGGGCTGGTCAGCTGTTGTTTTGCTCGGGACAGCTTCCGGTTGTTCCGAAGACTGGAGATTTGGTTGCGCAGGATGCCAGCGCTCAAGCCCGGCAAGTACTCGAAAATTTGGGAGCGGTGCTAAAGGCGGGAGGCAGTTCCTATGCACAGGTGGTGAAGACCACCGTATTTCTCACCGACTTGAACGATTTTGCCGCGATGAACAGCGTCTACAGCGAATTCTTCCCGGACGCGCCGCCGGCGCGGTCGACCATTCAAGTGGCTGCCCTGCCGAAAGGCGCGAAAGTCGAGATCGAAGCGATCGCATTAAAACCCTCCTAAGACTTGTGCCTGAACCGATTGTAGAGTTGTTCGAACGATCCGGCGCCCTCTTGCGGGGCCACTTCATTCTTAGCTCCGGGCTGCACAGCCGTGAATACTTTCAATGCGCCCTCGTTTTGCAATACTCGGACCTAGCCGCGCAGATCTGTGGCGAATTGGCCGCTAAGCTTCGGGATGTCGAGTGTGATTCGGTCATGTCGCCTGCTCTGGGCGGAATTATCGTGGGCCAAGAAGTTGCGCGCCACCTAGGGAAACGGCACATCTTCGCCGAGAAGGAAAATGGGAAACTCGTTCTTCGCCGGGGGTTTACAATCAAATCCGGGGAACGCTTCCTGGTGGCGGAAGACGTTGTAACCCGGGGTGGAAAAGTTCAAGAAACGATCGACATTGTAAAACAACATGGTGGGTCTGTAGTGGCAGTTGGATCAATAGTGGACCGGAGCGGCCAACACCGGCCAAATTTCGGCTGTCGATTTGAAAGTTTGGTCCGTCTAAACGTTGAAACGTTCAGCCCGGATCAGCTGCCGCCAGACCTGGTATCAATCCCGGCGGTGAAGCCGGGCAGTAAATGACAGAATGCGGTTATGGCTAACTTGGTATTAAAGGCAATCCTGGGGTCAAAGAACCAGCGCGAGGTGCGCCGGCTAAAGCCATTGGCTGCCCGGATCAACGAGCTGGAAGAACAGTATAAGAAGTTAAGCGACGAAGAAGTCCGCGCCAAGAGCCTCGGTTGGAAATCGGAATTGGCAACTATCGAGGATCCTGAAGAGCTGGCGCGTCGCCTTAACGAGCTGCTTCCTGAGGCGTTCGCTCTGGTAAAAGATACGGCCCGACGGCTTTGGGACAAGACTTGGCTGGTCTGCGATCAGCCAGTGACGTGGAACATGATCCACTTCGACGTGCAGCTGATGGGCGGAATTGCGCTGCACCAGGGAAAGATCGCCGAAATGGCAACGGGTGAAGGCAAGACGCTGGTAGCGACTTGTCCTCTCTACTTAAACGCTCTAACTGGGCGCGGAGTTCATCTGGTGACTGTGAACGACTACTTGGCTCGACGAGACGCTGAGTGGATGGGAGAGATTTATCGGTTCCTCGGACTGACCGTCGGTTGCATCCAACACGACCAATCACCACAAGAGCGAAAGGCGCAGTACGACTGCGACCTCACCTACGGAACCAATAGCGAGTTCGGTTTTGATTATCTCCGCGACAACGGGATGGCTACCTCGAAGGAGCAACAGGTCCAGCGAGGGCACTATTACGCAATTGTCGACGAAGTTGACTCGATCTTGATCGACGAGGCCAGAACACCCTTGATCATCAGTGGTCCGGCTACGGTTTCCTCCCATCAATACGACAAGTTTAAACCGTTGGTCGAACAGCTGGTAAAAAGGCAGACGATGCTGTGCACCCGCCTGGTTTCGGAAGCCAAAGAAGCGTTGGACAAAGGTGATACCGAAGAGGGTGGTCGGCTGCTGTTTAAAGTGAAACTAGGTCAGCCCAGAAATAAGGCGCTTCTCCGGATGATGGAAGACCCGGAAAACCGGAAAGCGCTCGATAAATCTGAGCTCTCCTTTTATCAAGATTCGCGGAAGGACGAATTGGTTGCTCTAAAAGAGGAGCTCTATTTCGCCATCAACGAGCGCCAGCAAGAGGCCGATCTCTCGGAAATGGGCCGTTCGTATCTGAACCCGGATGACCCGGATGCTTTCGTTCTGCCGGACTTGATCAGCGAGTTTACCGAAGTCGATCTCGACCCGGAGCTGACTACCGAGCAAAAAGACGAAAAGAAGCGGGCCAGGCAACAGTATTGCGATAGCCAGGCCGAGCGGATCCATAACATCTCGCAATTGCTCAGAGCTTATTGCCTCTTCGAGAAGGACGTCGAGTACGTCGTCGAGGAAAACAAAGTCGTTATCGTCGATGAGCATACCGGTCGTAAGATGCCAGGACGCCGTTGGAGTGACGGTCTCCATCAAGCGGTTGAGGCCAAAGAGGGTGTACAAATTGACCGGGAGACTCAGACTTTAGCCACCATCACGATTCAGAACTATTTCCGTCTCTACTACAAGTTGGCGGGAATGACGGGAACGGCTGAGACCGAAGCCAATGAGTTTCACGACATCTACAAGTTGGACGTCGTCGTAATTCCGACCAATCGCCCCTGCGTCCGGAAGGATAATAACGACCGGATTTATAAGACCCGGCGAGAGAAGTACAATGCGGTGATCGACGAGATCAAGAACTGCTACGCGCAAGGGCAACCTGTCTTGGTCGGAACCGCATCCGTCGAAGCATCAGAACTGGTGTCCCGAATGTTGAAGCGCGAGAAAATTCCGCACAACGTGCTCAATGCCAAATACCACCGGCAAGAGGCTGAAATCGTAGCGCGCGCGGGGCAACGGGGTACGGTGACCATCTCCACCAACATGGCGGGACGCGGAACCGACATTAAACTTGGGGACAGTGTTCCGGATCTCGGAGGTCTTCATGTTCTTGGTACCGAGCGGCACGAGTCTCGCCGAGTTGATCGCCAGCTGCGAGGCCGTTGCGCTAGACAAGGCGACCCGGGTTCTTCGCGATTCTACGTCAGTTTTGAAGATGATTTGATGCGCAATTTCGGCGCCTCCGAACGGATGACCGCGATGATGGAACGGTTCGGTCTCAAGGAAGGCGAAGAACTCGAGCACGCGTGGCTCAATAAGAGCGTTGAAACCGCCCAGAAGCGAGTAGAGCAGAGGAATTATCAGATCCGGAAACGGACCCTCGACTTCGACGACGTGATGAACAAGCAGCGCGAGGTCATTTACTCGTTCCGGAACGAGGCGCTTGAGACTCCGGAGCCGCGAAAGCTGATTCTCGAAATCGTCGACGAAGTTGTACCCGAGAAAGTCCGCGAATACCTGGAACCAGTCGACGGCTCGGATCCGGATGCGGACGGGTTGTTACAATGGGTCAATACTACGTTTCCGCTGGCTCTTAGCCGCTCAAGCGCAAGTCTGGATACCCGGACCTTAGAGGAGAACTCGCAGTTTATTACCGACAAGATTAAGACTGCGTACGGGCAGAAGGTTCAGCATGAAGAGAGTGAGGCCGTTGCCGGACTTGAGCGCTACATCCTTCTCAATGCGATTGATCGGCTGTGGCAGGAGCACCTCTATGCGATGGACGGCCTGCGCGAGGGCATTTACCTGCGCAGTTACGGGCAAAAGGATCCTCTCGTCGAGTACAAAGCAGAAGCCTACGACATGTTCAGCCAACTGATGGGAAGCATAAAGAGCGAGGTGCTTTCCAATCTGTTCAGAAGCACCACCAATCTGATGGCGTTCGAACAATTCCTGGCCACACTTCCGTTCGGCTTAAATGCTCCCGATCAAGCTCCGCCTGGAGCTCGCCCAGGGCCGGGACCGATCCCTCGACGAGAAAATTTGGGGATGAATGTCCAGCCGGCCGGTAACGGTGACGGTGAAGGCGAGGTAGAGCTTGTGATCCCGCAACGCCAAAAAGCGGTCACAACGGTCGGCCGAAACGAGCCTTGTCCCTGCGGCAGCGGTAAGAAATATAAGAATTGCCACGGCCGGGTGGCGTAAGACCATAAATCGTCCTCATCCTCGTCCTCGAGCGGCGCGGCGTACTCGCCTAAGGCTCGTCCGCAATAGCAAATAGAAAATCGCAAATAGCAGATTCAGCGCGTTCTCGCCCAAGCGCATATTGCCGTAATTTTGCTATTTGCTATCTGCTATTTGCTATTCCGGGCGAGCTTCAGGCGAGTTCGTCGCCTACTGTTAGGCATTGATTGGGCTGATCTCATTGGAAAATTTGCTGACATGTCACGCTAAACGACATGGCTGGATTTCGAGCACGAGGACGAGGACGAAGTTTAAGACCTCGATAAAGGGTTTGCCCTACCCCGGAGATTCAATTATACATGTCAAGTAACAACGGGAGATCCGGGGTGATGGCTTGTGAGTCCGGAATCTAGTGGGCGATGGTCGCATTGCTTTTGGATTCTTCTCCTTAGCATTGCGGTCCCCTTTAAAGAGGGATGCCTCGGCTAGGTGCTCACACTGTAATTACGACGGCTGATCTCGTCAGTTGAGGTGAAGGCCTTGGGTTAGAGGGTTATTTCGGCCCAAACTGTTCTTTCTCAGTGTGCGTAGTGCATGTCCTTCACCGAAGAACTTCATACTCGTGACCCAATGAAATCCCAATCAATGCATTACTCAGGACGACGCTCTCGCAGGGGACGCCGCAAACGCTCTGTTATTCGAGGAGGAGGAGCCCAACCAACGAAACCAAAACCCACGTTTTGGCAGCGAGTGATCGCTTTCTTTAAGGGCCCTCAAGTAGCGGTCCCTCCAAAACCCGTCGAGAGACCGGTTCAGGATGGCGCTACGAAAGAGAAAATCAGTCGTAAGCCTGAACTGGTCGAGGTTACCTCTCCAAAGCTCTACGTGGGTAACCTCTCGTTCGATGCCACCGAAAGCGACTTGTTCGATCTCTTCAATGGGGTTGGCCAGGTACGCAATGCAGAGGTGGTTTGCCACAAGTACACCCAGCGCTCGAAAGGGTTCGCGTTCGTCCAAATGACAACGCTCGAGGAAGCCAGGCGAGCAGTTAAAGAACTCCATGACAAAGAGTTTCTTGGACGCAAACTTGTAGTCAGCGGTGCGAAAACCCCAGATATAGAACGCGCTGCTTAAACGTTCCTCCAATAGAGCTTGAAACCCGCTTTTGTTTCGATAAAAGCGGGTTTCTCTTTTTAAGTGAGCGCGCTCCGTTTCTTTGTCCTGGCCGGACCCACCGCCGCAGGCAAAAGCGAATTCGCGGTGGAAATCGCGGAACGGCTTCGAACCGAGATCGTAGGAGCGGACGCTTTCCAGATCTACGAAGGGTTCCTTATCCTCTCGGGGAAGCCTTCAACCGTTCTACAGGCCCGGATTAAGCACCATCTCATCGGTGTTTTCCCTGTGATGGAAAATTGTGACGCGGCGCGGTACACGGAGCTTGCCTCCAAAACGATTCAAGAACTAAACCAGCGGGGAGTGGTCCCGTTGCTGGTTGGTGGCTCGGGTTTTTATATCGAAGCGCTTCTAAATCCTTTACCCGAGTTACCCGGTGGTGACTCGGACCTGCGCGACCAGTTGGCCAACGAATCTTTAAGCTCTCTGTTGTCCGAACTGAAAGAAGGCGATCCAGCGGCGTTCGAAAAAATCGACCAACACAACCGCCGCCGAATCGAAAGAGCCATTGAAGTCATTCGGCTGACAGGTAAACCGTTCTCCGCGTTCCGCCGCTCGAACCCCTCCGGCGGCCAGATACCGGGATTGGTCTTAACTCGACCAAGGACAGAGCTGCATCGTCGAATCAATGAGCGAGTTCAGTGGATGTTAGACAATGGAGCGGTCCAAGAAGTAGCGTCGGCCGGCGAACTGAGCCCGACCGCTGCCCAGATGATCGGCGTTCCCGAGATCCGGAAATTCCTGCGTCAGGAAATCTCGCTGGACGAATGCGCGCAAGCGATGCAAGCGGCGACTCGCCAGTATGCCAAACGGCAGATGACCTGGTTTAAGAAGCAACCATTTGCGCCGTTTGATGCGGCAGCTCCGGTTGAGGAAGCCGTGGAGTTTTTTAAGCGGCAGCAAGAAGGGTAGGGTGATGGGTTTGGTAGGGCGAGGCTCCGGATCTTCCTCAAGGGCCGAGCAAAGCGCCTGTTGTTGCTGAGTCTGTGGTAGCCAAGGCCGAAAAGTTGCCGAGCCGCGGCCCAGCGTAAGGCAATGAACATCATGGAGCATGGTAGGCCCAATAATCTAAGGTAAACCCAATTCAAAAACGCTGGATCAAGGCGACATCATGGGCCCGGCTCCGACTTCGCAAGCTAAATAGCGACAGAGCTAGACGCACGAAGCTACGTCGGACAGGTCGGCGGGCGCATCACCCGAAAATACGGAATGGTTGTTCGATCCGCAGCCCCTCGCCCTACCGCTCACGGCGAAGCCGTTCCACTTCCGCTGGCCTAAGCAGCCTAAACTCTCCCGGCTTCAAGACACTGTCGGATAGCGGTCCGATCTTGGTTCTGCGCAATTTTCGCACCTTATAGCCGATTGCCGCAAACACCCGGCGCACTTGCCGGGTCAACCCTTGGGTCAGGACCACTCGAACCTGACGCGAGTTCAGCTTAATCAACGAATCGAAACGGGCGCGCCCTTCAACCAGGTAGACACCGCGTTTTACTTTTGGCAGGTCCGCCATCTCAAACTCACGGTCTAAGGTCACCAAATATTCTTTGGGCGTCTTGTACCGGGGATGAGTCAACCGCAGGGTCAGCTCGCCGTCATTTGTCAGAATCAAAAGTCCCTCAGAATCCATGTCCAAGCGGCCAACGTGGGCCAATTGATGGAGATTCTTGGGTAGCAAATGGTAGATGGTCGGTCTCGCGCGATCGTCGGACTTGGTGGTGAGATAGTCGACTGGCTTATTGAGCAGGACGTAAACCGGTTCTGCGGGACGGACGAGCTTACCATCGACCTTAACTGAGTCCGTGGCCTCGACCTGGCTACTGAGCTCGGTACAAACGGCGCCATTGATTGTTACTCTACCGGCAAGGATGATCTCCTCGACGGCTCGCCGGGAAGCAACTCCAGACTGTGCTAGGTAACGGTTCAGACGCATACAGGGTTATAAGTTATAGTTTTTAGGTTCTAAGTTGTAAGTCGTTTTGACGACCCACCTAAAACAGGAAATCTAACCTATAACGCCTCGTGAGCGCAGCTGCTTCTTCAGGAATCGCGCCCGAATTTGAGCCGCCTTTAGCGCATGCTGGTGTAGGTCGCCGAGGACCAACTTAAAACGTAAAACTTAAAACCTAGAACCTAGAAACCGTTCTAGGCGTCTGGCTTGGTCTTGGGTAAGCCGATCACACGGTCGCCGGGCTTGAAAAGCCCGCGCTTCTTGAGGAGCTCGACTCGCTCAAACCTTTTCAGCACGTTTCTCTTGGTCTGGATGGTGCTGGCTCCTTTTAAACTGCGATGCTGTGACATGACTTTAAGTGCGTTGGGACCGCGACAGTATTCGAGATGACCCTACAATGCAAGGGCTGGCTCGTGCTTCTAAAACGGAACCTTAAATCAGGCCAAGTTTCATCTTGCCCGCTTCAGTGATCATCTCCTGACTCCAAGGAGGATCCCATACGAGCTCGACATTGGCCTCGTCGACCCCGGGGATGGCCAAAATCTTCAATCTGGCGTCCTGGGCAATGGCTGGACCCATCCCACAACCGGGCGCCGTCAACGTCATTTTGACCTCTACATTCGTGCCACCATCGTGCGCGTTAGTAACCTGGCAGTCGTAAACCAAGCCTAGGTCCACGATATTTACCGGAATCTCCGGATCATAGACCGTTCGCAGTTGGTCCCAAACCGCGTCTTCGGCTACCTCTCCATTGGGATGTTCTTCTTTTTTGCCCGACGTTTTCGGTTCCACACCTAGAGCGTCCGCGTCCGAATCACTGATTCGGAACAAGCCATAGTCACAAGCGATCGTATAGCTGCCGCCTAAATTCTGGGTAATGATGACCTTGGTGTCGGCAGGAATCGTCGTCTTTAAACCGGCGGGAATCTGAATCGCCTCGCAGTCCCGGCTAAGTACAATCTCGTTATGCTCACTCATTTTTGCGGCTCCAATTTTATCTGTTTGGGCTTAGCATCGCGACCTTGAAAACTCTCTAACAAGGTGGGAGCTAGCGGTTCATTTTGCGCTCGCGCCGAATCCGGTGCGAGGGCAGACCGAAGAGCGCCCTCTACCAGTTGAGCGCAATGGATTTTCACGGGTGGTAACGGTCCCAAAGGCGCAGAGAGTTCCCGGCTATCCATTTTCAATGCTTCTTCCGGGGTTTTACCTGCGATTAATTCAGTGGCCACGCTGGCTACCGCAATCGCGGTCTCACAACCAAAGGTTTGAAACGTTGCTCGATCGATTACCCGCTTACCCCCTTCTTCCCTGAACTTCACCCACATCCGCAACATGTCGCCGCAGTCGACGCTACCTACGGTGCCGACCGCATCCGCACCTTCCATTTCGCCGAGGTTGCGCGGATTTCGTAAGGCCTCCTCTATCTTGTGAGAAAACTCCTCTTGCTCGTTCATATTACTCAACCTGGTAACGCGGAAGAGATGGGTCGACCTGAACACTCCAGGCATCAATCCCGCCCGAAAGAGACTTCACATTGGAAAACCCGTGTCCCGCGAAATAGGAAGCAGCATCCAGGCTGCGCACTCCGTGGTGACAAAGGAAGACGATCTCCCGATCTTTTGCCCAGTCGGTCATCATCTGTTGCATCAGTTCCTGAGTCAGGAACTCGGAACCCTGAAGATGGACAGCGTCCCATTCTTCCCGGCTGCGGACGTCAACGATGACCGGTGGGTCAACCTCCTGTAAACGTCGGGAGAGCTCTTCCGGGGCGATCTGCATTTTTTGTTCTGCTTCGTGGCTCGCTAAAATGGTATCTGCAACCTCCTCGACCGACAGGGCGCCGTTCCGCTCACAGACCTGTGCCAAGGTTTCTTCTGGGCGAAAGCCGCAGCTCGAGCATCCACCGATATGATAGCCCCGAAACAGCGCTCGTTGGGCGCCGGGAAACCGTTGGAGCAATTCGGACATCGAAATGCCAGGATCGATCGTATGCGTCACATTCACAGTTACAGGGTTACACGACGGAGGCAGAAAATCAAAAGGACGGGACGGGAATTGGGGAATGGCGACGACCCTGCCCCACGCGGAGTGCGATTCCGACTTGGCGCAATACTCCAATACTCCACACTCCCGCCCGCATCGCTACGCGAAGCGTTGCGGGCGCGGCCATCACGCATGGCCGAATTCGAGGACGGACGATCTAGAGGACGGCCTGCCGCGCCGTAGGACTTCGGCGAGCTCAGTCGAGTCGCTTGGCGAAGGCGGGGAGAACGAAGCGCCTCAGGGGAGCGCCGAGTTTTTCGCCCTACCGATCCTGGATCGCTTCCACCGCAAAGGGACGCTGTTCCATGGCATCATTCACGATTTTCCGTACTTGAAGCAGATCTCGAAGCATTTTGAGACTATCGCCGACCACCCTGACTTTGGACTCGGGCGAATTCGACCAATGCACCGGCACCTCCATCACGACGAAATTCATCGCTTCCGCCAAGAGCAGGACCTCGACATCAAAGGAGAAGCCGTCAATCTGCTGTCGTTCATAAATTTCACGCGCAGCTTGCGCCCGGAACCCTTTGAACCCGCATTGAGTATCCAAAAACTTGAATCCGGCCAAAGCACGGACCATCCGATTGAAAGTGTTGCCCATTAGCTCACGCATAGGGCTTTGATGCTGCAAAATCTGGCTATCAGGGTGTTTGCGACTGCCAACAATCAAGTCGATCTCCGGTTCTACTTTGAATAGGGCAATTGCCCGATCCAGGTCTGCTAAAGGGGTACTTAAGTCAGAATCGGTGAAAAACAGCATCTCGCCCCGCCCCGCTAGCATACCAGTGCGCACTGCGAACCCTTTGCCTCGATGGACCGTATTGGCGATGACCTTGAGTTCAGGAAAATCTTTGGCCGCCGCCCTCGCCAATTCCAGGGTGCGATCGGAACTAGGTTCGACGACCACGATGATCTCGTAAGAGAAATCCCAGCCGGAACTATGCTTCTGCAACTCAACCAGGCTCTGCGGCAAGCGAGCTGCCTCGTTAAATGCGGGAATGACGAGCGTTAGGACTGGCGGAATCTGTATGGACATGTCACGCAGTTCGCATAATATCACCGCCTCTATGCAGGGAAGGCGCAAATGGACCTGGCACCGATGCGCACCGCTTTTTTTGCTTTCTAGAAAAAACGATGACCAGACGTCAAATCACCATTTCGGTCCTGATCATTCTGCTGGCGGCGGTAGTACGTCTTGTTTTCTTAGATATCAAACCTCCGCATTTTGATGAGGGGATCAACGGTTGGTGGTGCGATCAGATGGCAAAGCAAGGGTATTATGCCTATGATCCGGACAATTACCACGGCCCTTTCCATTTTTACGTGTTGCGAGTGTTCCTGCTGGCATTCGGCCGTAACTTATGGGCGCTGCGGATGCCGACTGTCCTGGTGGGCACTCTAACGGTCGGCTTGCTTTTTTCTTTCACGCGATTCTTCGGTTACAGGGTTACGGCTCTGGCTGCGCTTGCCATGGCCATCTCGCCAGGGTTCGTTTTTTACGAACGCTACGCGATCCATGAGACCTGGCTAGTCTTCTTTCTGATTCTGACTTTTTGGGGGTTCTTAGGGTGGCACTATCGCGTCACGCCCGCCAGCGTTTGGGCGACAGTGCTAGGCATTACTGGGATGATGCTGACCAAAGAGACCTATGCGATCCATCTGGTGGCGTTTGTCGCAGCGGCGTTCCTAGCGTGGGCGATCAGTAAAATAGTTCGGGGAACCGAGCCTGAGTCTCCCACTCCGATCAAAGTTCCTTGGCAAACCTTTACCATTGGAACATTGGTGTCTTGGCCAATCTTCGCTGTCGGATTCGGGCTGATCTGGTTCTTCATCTCCCACGCCACCGCCAACGCCGCCACCGTCGCGTCCGATGAACCGGGTGAGGTTGGCGGACCCACTTTCGTCCAAGGTCTCGCTCTTTGTGTCTTTCTGGGAATGGCGATCGCCATCCCGATTGCGGTTCTATTATCTAGACAGGCTTCAATTCGCTCCGACGACGGAAACGGCTCCGTTAATTTCCCTTGGCTCCATTTATTCGGCGCTCTTTTGGTCGGGTATTTCCTGATCGTGTTCTTTTATTCGGGCAATTTCTTAAACCCAAGAGGTCTTCTGGGAATCTTTGAGACCTTCAAGACTTGGACAAAGACTGGAGTCGATTCGGCCGGCCACGGGAAACCAAGCTACGACCTGGTCTCATTAGTGCCGCATCCGCTGCGGCATTTCGGGCCACTCACCGGTTTCGCTCGACTGAAGCTTAACTGGTACTGGGTTAAGCTGATGATTTCCTACGAATGGTTCGCAGTGCTAGGGCTAATCTTTAGCTTGCGATATTTGTTTGGGGGAAATTCCGCTTTGCGGTACCTGGCGATCTACGGTCTGGGCGTTTTGTTTGTCTATTCAATCATCCCTTACAAAACCCCCTGGTGTATTATCTCGATTGCATGGCCGTTTCTTTTTCTGGGCGCCGCTGCCTTGGTTTTCTTATGGGATAACCTGCCCCGATTCATCTCGGTAGTGATTGGCTTGTGTCTGTTCGGCCAGCTCGCTTACAAATCTTACGGTCTGAACTTCGTGCATTACGACGATCCCAAGGAAATGTACGCCTATGTTCAGACTTATCGGGACTACCGGAAATTTGTTGATCCAATATTACAAAAACTAAGATCAGATCCTTCCGCTAAACGACATTTGCGCGGTCTAATCTTGCTGGAAAGCTATTTCCCCATTCCGTGGGTGATCGATGAAATTCCGGATGTCGGCTACTTTTCGGAGGGTCTCGACAAATGGCCGAAGGACGTGGACGCGGATTTCATTGCGGTTCTCGACGGCGACTCTCTAGACTTAGAAGACCGCCTTACGAAGAAGTACTTCGTGGAGACGTTTCGTCTGCGGGACGGTATGGACCCCTGCAAAGCCTATTTTAAATACGACACCTTCAAGGATGTCTTCCCGAACAGGAAGCCGGAGTTTGATCCTTCTACCCGTCCTCAAGAATGAAGATCTCGCTGCTTTTCCTTACCTGGATCGCCATGGCGACCTCGCTCGGGGTTGGTTTCGCGTATTCGCCCTATGGGCTAGTGCCGTCGACGGCAGCGCTCTCTCTAGGTCTGAGCTTCATCGTTCTGTTGATCGCTATTCTCGTTAGTCCCGGACAAGTGCTTACTCGCCTGGAAAAGCTTCAGGCCAGCGGGATACTGCTCGCTATCATTTTTCTGGCGTTTGCGATCCGCGCCTTTAGTCAGGTAATCTTTGTGGACGATGGAACCATCAAGGTGCTTTCGCCGAACAATCTCGGCGACATTTGTCTGCACCTGACGCACATCAATTTTCTGGCCACCAATCCGCCTTACTGGCCGGACAACCCCATCTACGCGTTTGACAAGCTCCGCTACCCGATCGGTATCGACATATTCAATGCAGAGCTGAAACTGATCGGCATCGGACCAAACACGGGAATTATTCTGGTTGCTTTCCTTGGGTCCTTACTCACTCTCCGCGCCCTCTTCCTTTTCGGCGGACCGTTTGCGGTCGCTGCCTTCCTATTTAACGGCGGGTTAGCCGGCTTCATGTTTTTTGAGTCCTGGCCTTGGCGCCTAGAAGACTATCAAGCGGATATCGCATGGAAGTCGGTTCCGCTGGCTCTGTTTGTGACTCAGCGCGGTCTACTATACGCGATTCCAGCCGGCTTAGTCCTGATTACTCACTGGCGGCGGACTCTGGATTCGCAGACCGATCGCCCCCATCTCCCTTTCTGGGGAGAATGGTTGCTCTATTGCACGATGCCTCTCTTCCATCTGCATACCTTTATCTTCCTCTCTTTTCTATTGCTCTGGTGGTTTCTATTCGGAAATCCTAATTGGCGGGGCCATCTGATCCGATTGGTGGCGTTCTCGCTCATTCCGGCAACTTTTTTTGTCTATTGCATTACCGGCTTTGGCAAAACCAACGCTCTAGCTTGGGAACCTGGTTGGACAGTAGTCGCGGAGGCGCACGAACATTGGCAAAGGTTTTGGTGGTTTCGACAACTTCCGGACGGCCTGCAAGTGCCGACCGTTTGGCTGCTCAATTTTGGTTTCGTGCTTCCATTGACTATCGCGCTGCTGATCTACCTCTGCTTTCCGAGAGGGATCGACGTTTGGCGGACTCGGTTCAGAATGCGACAGATCCTGCTTCCGGCAGTCGCGATGTTTATTCTCTGCGCCCTGGTCCGATTCGCTCCTTGGGATTGGGATAATACTAAGCTGTTTTTCTGGGCTTATATGCTGATGATGGCAGCCATTTGGGAGATGTTCCTGAGCCGCTGGCATCCGCTGATCCGCCTGCCCGTCCTCTTCTTGCTCTTCTTCTCCGGTATAGTCAGCTTGGTAGGCGGCTTGCTGCCTGATGAAGAGAACGGCTACCCCATTGGGAACCAGACGGAGTGGGCCCAGGTCGATGACGCTCTCAAAGGTTTTTCACCCGAAGCCGTTTTCGCTGTCTATCCGACTTATAATCATCCCGCGCTGGTGGCAGGACATCGGGCGGTTCTAGGGTTTCCCGGACACCTCTGGAGTCATGGACTCGAATACCGATCTGAGGAAGCGCTCTTGAACAAGGTGATGGTTGCAGAACCGGGTTGGGAACAGCTCTGTCCTAAGCTGAAAATTGACTACCTATTCTGGGGCCGATTCGAGCAGGAACATTATCCAACCTCAGCCCATTCGTGGGAAAGTTATCCAGTGGTCGCCCAAGGAGATTGGGGCAAGGTGTACGATCTACGCGCTCTGAAAAAGGAAACACCGGTTACAGCAAACTAGAACGGTAAAAAGGCGTGTGAGGGGTGGCGGCAGAGTAATCAGTAATCAGTAAGCCAGTAATCAGTGTTTTGTGCCGCAGCGTCAGGCTACAGCATTTCGGACTGATTACTGAGTCACTGATTACTGATTATTCTGCCGCCACCCTCCATCGTCCGTCGCTTCCCACGCGCTAGCCGCGCCTTGCTCATCGATGGGTTTCGGCTACAGATGTTCATGGCCGACTTCGATCTCATCGTCCTTGGTGGTGGACCAGCTGGTTACACCGGTGCAATTCGGGCCGCTCAACTCGGACTGAACACGGCAATTATCGACAAACGCGAAGTGCTTGGTGGTACTTGCCTCAACATCGGTTGTATTCCCAGCAAGGCGTTATTGGTATCCTCTCAATATGTGCGTTTTGCTCACCACGAAGCGCAGCATCACGGATTGAAGCTCGAGGGGGTGCAGGTGGATCTGGCCAAGCTAATGGCTCGGAAACAGACCGTCGTGAAGCAACTGACTCAGGGTCTCGAATTCCTGATGAAGAAAAACAATATCACCCGGATTCGTGGTACCGGACAGCTCGTAGCCCCTGCCAAAGTGGTGGTAACCAAACCTGATGGTTCCACCGAGGAGCATCGGGGCAGGAGCATCATTTTGGCGACAGGAAGTGTTCCCATGGACTTAGCTAATGTAACCATTGACCGAGAAAATGTGGTTACTAGTGACGAGGCTTTATCGTTTTCCGAGGTTCCGGCAGAGCTATTGGTTGTTGGCGCCGGCGCGATCGGCCTGGAGCTAGGCTCAGTTTGGTCGCGATTGGGAAGCAAAGTTACCGTGCTTGAGTTCCTCCCGCGAATCGCTGCTTTCCTCGATCCGGATGTGACACAAACTCTGCAGAAAACGTTGGAAGGACAAGGCCTAAAATTCCACGTTGATACCCAGGTCACGAGTGTCGCTCTTCGCGATAAGAAGGCCTTTGTACAAGCTAAAACCAAAGCCGACCAAAATCTCGAGTTTCAGGCCGACAAAGTCTTGGTTGCGGTCGGACGGAAGCCATTCTTGGATGGCGCGGTGGCGAAAGATCTGGGATTGAAGCTAACCGAACGAGGTCGGGTCGCCGTCGATGAACGATTCCGAACCAATCTCCCGGGGCTGTACGCCGTTGGCGATATTATTGAGGGACCCATGCTCGCTCACAAGGGTGAAGAAGATGGGATTGCTTGTGTCGAATTCATTGCCGGTAAACCGGGCCATGTTAACTACAACGTGGTCCCGAATATCATTTACACCCATCCGGAGGTGGCGTGTGTCGGATTAACGGAAGAAGCCGCAAAGAAAAGCGACAACAAGGTTAAGGTTGGTAGGTTCCCTTTCGTGGCCAACGGCCGTGCCCTGGCTAACGATGAGCCGGTTGGTTTTGTTAAAATCATCGCGGACCCGCGAACCGATAAGTTGTTAGGCGCTCAGATCATCGGTAGCAATGCTTCCGAGTTGATCGCCGAAGTAGTCAGCGTCATGGAATTCTGCGGTAGTGCTGAGGATCTGGGCCGGACTGTACACGGGCATCCCACCCTGAGTGAAGCGGTTAAGGAAGCTGCCTTAGCCGTGGATAATCACGCTTTCTCGATCCCGCCAAATCCTCGCGGCTGACGGAAAGACGCCGGGAAACGAAAAGCATATTTCACCACAAAGACACAAAGTACACGAAGATTGGAAGACAAAAGGTTTGTTGGGTCGTGTGTGGCCGCAATAAAGGATTTAGAAACTAATATTTCTTTTCTTAGAGTCCGATCTTCGTGCTCTTTGTGTCTTTGTGGTTAATATCTTCTGTTTTCTTGGTGCCTTTGCGTGAGATTTTTTCTTTGTGTCCATAGAAACGGTGAACGCCATTCTCATTCGGCGGATCCGTTTTTCCGAAACCAGCCTGATCTTAACTTGGTTCAGCCAGGAAACCGGTAAGCTAAAAACGATAGCCAAAGGCGCCTTGCGCCCAGGTAATCCGCTCGCCGGCAAGATCGATTTGTTTTACCGCTGCGAGCTGACTTTTTCGCGAGCTCGAAAAAGTGAGATCCACACCACCCGCGAACTCGTGGTCGTGGAGCCGTTCTTGAAGATCCGCAGGGATTACCTAAGCATGCTGACTGCCTCCTATTTTGCCGAGTTGGTCGAGGAAGCCACCGAACCGGAACACGCTGAGCCAGGAATTTATGGTCTCCTGCACCGCGGCTTCAATTACTTGGAACGCGAGCGGGTCACCTTAAGGGCGATCGTTTTCTTCGAAGCCGAGCTCGCCAGAATGCTGGGCATACAGATGGACAAACAAAGCGAAAGTTCCCGCCACCTGGTCGAGTCGCTGACGCGAGCTCGAGAGGCGCGAGTAGCTTTGATGAAGCAGCTCGAGGCGTAGCGGCGTGTCGGCGTATGGGCGTGTCGGCGTAACGCGGACACGTAGGGCTTCCGCTACCGAATGGGACCTATGGGACTCATGAGACTAATGTGACTGACCATAAGTCCCATCTGAGCGCGGAGCCCTACGTGTTCTTATTACGCCGATACGCGATACGCGGACACGCCCATACGCCGTCTCGTCACGGCTCCACCACCGGACCCGGCTGCTCTACTTCCAACTGTGGTTCCACGCGGGCGGGACTCGCGCCAGGCAAAATGGCGTTTAGCAAAAACGCAAAGATCCCGCCGGTCGTAATTCCCGACGCAAAAACTAGCCGCAATGCTTGCGGCAGAGGATTCAGCAACTCCGGGACGCTTTGTACCCCTATTCCCGTCCCCAGAGAGAAAGCGACGATCAATAGTTCCCGATGACCTAGATGGACCCTCTGTAGAATGCGGATGCCGGCGGTGGCCACGAAACCGAACAATAAGAAAGTGACGGCGCCAAGAACGGGTCCCGGTAACAACGCGATCCACCGGCCAAATTCCGGAATGAGGCCCAGCACGCAAAGAGCAGCCGCTACCCAATATCCGACTTGCCGAGTCGCCACCCCGGTTAGTTGGATGATGCCGTTGTTCTGGGCAAAGGTGGTACTAGGGAAGCTGTTGAACAAACCTGCGATCAAGCTATTCAGGGCATCTCCCATTACCCCGCCACGAATTCTTTGCCAATACACAGGGCCGGCGATCGGCTCGTCAGAGAGCTGAGAGGTCGCGGTAACGTCTCCCACCGTCTCTAACGTGGTGATCACGTAAGGTAAGATAAACGCGATAAGAAACTCAGGCCGGAAAGCAAATCCATAAGCCAGCGGTACGGGCACCTGGAGCCAACTGCTCGCGGTTTGCGGTTGGTTTGGTATCGCACCAATCGCCAGACAAACTAAGTAACCGATACCTAACGCAATCGGAATCGCACCGACGCGGCTCCAGGGCAAGTTCAAGGCGTTAAGCGCAAGAACTAACAGCAACACCAAGCCGCTTACCGCCAAAGAAACCCAAGAGGGAACGTTACCGCCGAGACCGGAAGCCATGGTATGAAACCCAACCGGGATCAACGATAGTCCGATTAGCAGAACCACCGTGCCCGAGACCAGCGGGGTGAAAATCCTTTGCAGACGCACAAGAAATTGGGCCAGGATCAATTCCGTCGGAGCACAAACAATCGACATACCCACCATCAGGGCAATGCCGCCTTCGCGACCGGCTTGAATCAAAGGGGTTAGAAACGCGAAACTGGTTCCTTGAACGGCCAAGAGACGTGAACCAAACCGGCCAAGGCCGCGCACCTGGATGAATGTCCCAAGACCGGAGGCGAACAGTCCCATACTGATCAAATAGGCGGTATCAGAAGGGGTAAGTTTTAGTTCTTTGGCGACCAAAAGAGGGACACTGATGACGCCGACAAACATGGCCAGTACATGTTGTAGGGAGACGACTAGCGCGGTTTGTATCGGCAGCCGATCGCGTAACCGATAAAGCAAGCTGGACGAACCTTCTGACCCCATTGAAACGAGCAACTTACGAAATGTGGAATGCAGCGCAAAGCTTTAAAAAATTCTAAGGTACAGTCTGGGCCACTGGCCCTTCGTTCTCGTCCTCGTCGTCGTCCTCGAATTCTGGCGAGCGGAGTGATCCGGCGTCGAATTCGTGGACAGGTGTTGAGGGTCTTTTGTCCCGGAGGGACGGAATGATCGTAGCCAGGCAATTTATTGCCTGGAGTGTGCCACACAAAGAACCCGTCCCGTAGGGAACGGTATGATTCGGTCGACAGGACGTTCTTCGACCATGGGCGGCGAATATGTGGTGTAGCCCAACTCACACCGTCCCTCCGGGACGGTTCGCCTTTTTTGGGCGTATTCCAGGCAATAAATTGCCTGGCTACGATCATCCAGTCCCTTCGGGACAAAGTCCGATGCGTCCCTTCGGGACAACAAATCTCCCGGACAACTGTCCGCAAAATCGAAGCCACCCCAGAGTGATGGAGTATCGGAGTTTTGCGCTTTGTCCGAATTGTACCCTGGGGGTTACCCGGGTTGGAAGCCCGACTCCGCAAGGCGACTCGACTGAGCTCGCCGAAGTCCTTCGTCGCGGCCAAGCTATGTGGTAGCAATCGATCCCAAGACAAGGGCGCGCCATAGAGTAGCGCCCGGGCTCTAACCGCTTCGCGGCACTTCTTCAACTCCGATGCCGCGCCCGCTAATACTCCCGATAGGAATGATGCCGTTTCTTTGCGGTCGAAGCTCGAGAAACCAACCCTCCGTGCGTACGCCCGTTCTTCGTTTTGCCGCCATGGCTGCTCCGACCTTCAGCAGCTATTTTCTGAATTTCCTCCGACTCGTATGCCTGAATCATCAGTTTCAGGTTTGGATCGAGACGTCGCATCTGTGCGCAGATCGTGTAGTAATAGGCACGCATGAAATTTTTTCGGGCTTCGCTGCTAAGCGCTCCCTTGGCTTCTTTCATCAAATAATTGGCTCGGGCACTCCCTATCGCGGCGTCCTTTATCTCTTTAAAGCGTGACTCATCTTGCGGCGTGCGCCTACCCTCGGCAGACGCCATTGTCAGCACCGTCTCACTTCCAGGAGTCTGGGTCGGCGGGGGCGGCAAAAAGTTCGGTTCCGGCAAAAGAACCGTGGGCGCTTGTTCTTGAGGAGTTCCCTCCGGTAACGCGGTTTCGATGACCCGAGGCCCTACGGCTGGAGCTGGAGAGGGTGAAGAAGAAGGAGAGGTGTCCGACTTAGGCTCGTCAGCCATCGCGGAACCTAGCAATAGAAACATGGCCAATGCCCAGACCGTAAACTCCATATGGTGACGGTATTAAGTTACCACTGCGATGGAATTCTGGCGATTCCAAATTCTGGGTGATTCCGGCGATTGCTGCGCGAACCAAAGAGTTATTGAACCACAAATTACGCGGAGGTGCGCAGACAATTCCAACGGGTCGACCCGAGAGTTGATTAACAACTAACGTCTCATAGTGTGGCCGCGACGTCTTGTCCACCATAGTCCGGCGGCTGCCGGACGAAGGCTGAAAGCTTTGCGTAGTCGGGAGCTCGTCCCTACCGGCCCTACGGCGCCCCGGCGGCCTTTTGTCTTTCGCGCCAGTATTTACGCCACATTTTAAAATCCTCCTGCAAAAGCTCCAGCATTGTTAGCGCGGCTTGCTTCAACGCGCCGACTCTAACGCCTTTGAGCCGCTCGTTTAACTCTTCTCGGCTTTTGCTGAGCTGATGCAAGTTTGCCGTTTCGTACCCCATGGAGAAGAGCAATCGTTCCTGATCGAAATTGATCTGTTGCACGGTTTCCTCCGATTGGAGTTCAGCCAAGTCAATACGACCACAGTCCGACATAATCGGGCGCACCAACCAACTCTCATGAGTGCTTGTGTGCGGCGTGCTTGGGCGTCCCGGTCCTTTCAACAAACGGTCTACGTGAATTTCCTTCGTCGGTTTGCCGGTCGCCCAGACAACCGCCGACGGAGCCATGCTTTTACCCTCCACCGCGACCGGGCCGCCATGGTGTTCGGTGTAAGCGAAAAATCTTTGATGTCCGAGACTGCCAAGTCCTTTGGTTACACCCTTCTTCATTTCCCGAAACTCGATGGGGACATCTTTGGGCATGGCTTGGCGCAATCTGTCAACTAAAGGAGGAGGAATTTGATCTTCGGCCGCTGGTTGGGTCTTTTCTCTTAGCCAGCGCCGCCAAAAGAACTTGGGCTCTTTTAAAGCTGCCCGTACTAACCGCAAAAGCCAGGCGTGTCTCCGCTCAAGGACAAAGGGTGCAGGCGCCTCTTTAAGACCGGCGCTGTACCCCTCGCGGACGCATTCGCAGATCTCGCTGAGGGTCAAATCACAAGCCGGGATCTCCTCAGATGCTAATTCTGCGCTCATGATCAGACGAACCAAGTCCGCTGCAAATGACAGCGTCGCCACCTCATCATAGTCGTTTACACCCCAGATCAGACGGGCATGGCCATCACGCCAACTCCCGAAATTCTGAATATGCAGATCGCCAACCGCATAAAGTTGCTCGGCATTAGCCAATGAAGGGCAGGCTGCATACCAGCGTTCGCACCATCGGTAAAACGTTGCTCGGAAGAACATGAAGATGTTGTCCGCCATGAACTGATGTTTCATTTCCAAATCAGTTTCCCGCACCGTGATATGCCCTCGCAACCAGGTTTCAAAGCCCAGCGTGGATTGCACAATATTTCTCGTCGGATTCATTTTGACCTTGGGGTCGCGGCTTTCGGCTCGCGCTGAGCCCCATGCTATCAAATCCGAGAGAACTAACAACTCTACATTATCGAGTTGTTAGACAAAAGCCTTGAGGAGTTCAGGAGTTCAAGGAGTTCAGGAGTTCAGAATGAGGGCGATCGTCGCTGAAGCCTTGGGAGCACGAACGACGTTGACACAATCCTGCTTCGCCCGCTACCGAGGCTTTTGGGAGACGACCGTCTCCATTCTGAACTCCTTGAACTCCTGAACTCCTCAGTCCTATCGCCCCCGCAGCGCCCGAGCGATCTGATCGCTCAGCTCGGTAGTCTCGGATGAGAGCAACGCCACCAGCTGCGCGTCGTTGCCGACCGTCCAGGCTGACCGGCGAATCGTCACCGATTTACTCGCCACTACGCCGCCTCCCGCCGTCAGGATCTGCCAACTCCCGGACAAGAGCACGTCGCCGTTTTCATGCCCCTCAAAGTGAGTGATATGAACCGCCACCTCGTAAGTGTGGGGTGGTACCGTAAAGGCCGGCTGAAAGCCGGCTGCCGGCATCCCGGCGCGATTTAGATTCCAGGCGATACCAAGGGAAATCGTTTGATCAAGCGATAACGCCCAGAGGGCAGTGGGCGAATAGCGAACCTCGTTTCCGTTCATGCTGGCAAGGTTAGTCCTATTCAGATAGGCCGGCACTTCTACCCGGCGAACGTAAACGCGCACCGTAGCGGCAGGACGGACCGGTTTCGCAGATACACCAGCAGCCGTTAAGACAAAATAGGTCGGCAATGGTTCAGTCGTGGCACATCCGAGAAGCAAACTTACGCTTACGGGTAGCAGGATCGTCAGCCGCATCGATTATTATGGTGATTTCGCCGGCTTGCGGCCGAAGAGGATTGAATTCGGATTCCGTTCCAGAAACTCCGACAGACGTTGTAAGGCGTCCGCGGCAGAACCGATTTGAGATAAGGTGCTATCCAACTGATACCGAAAGCTCGAGTTGGAGCTTAGCATGCGATCGAGCTGGTGCGTTGCATCCTCCAATTGAGCCATGGTCTTTTTCGCCTCCTCCAATGTCGGGTTTAAGTTGGCCGTAATCGGGTCCAACTCGCTCTGGAACTTCTTAAGCGTTACATCCATTTGATCAAAGGCGTCTTTCACACTCGTTAGCGCGCCTTTCAACTCCGGACCGTTTACCAAATGGTTCAGAGAATCTCCAACTTCCGCTAATTTCAGTGAGTCGATCCCGTCCTTCGCGCTTACGATCAAAGATTGGAGATCTTTCGAAATAGCCAGGAAATCGACATTCCCGAGGTTACTGATCGCTTTCGTCAGGTTCGACACGATTGCTTCGATATCGGAAGGCTGCACCGGTATCTCCAGCGCATAGTCACTGGGGTTGTCATGATAGGTAAAAGGCGCGGGGTCTTTGACAAAATCGAGGGCCATATACAATTGGCCGCTGATCAAACTCTCGAAATCCAGGCGGACACGTAAACCCTGCTCCACCCGCTTCTTGGTCCCCTCCACATCGAAAAGGTTAAACCTTGAAGTGCCGCCAAAGTCTCGGTCGAATACGGTTTGGTCAATTTGATAGAAGACCTTCGCGTAGACCGGTTGATCTTTTCCAACGCCCAAAAGAACCCGAGTAACTTTGCCGATGTTGACTCCTTTGAACTTCACGTTCGAACCCGTCTGAAGTCCGCTCACCGATTGAGCAAAATAGGAAACGTAGGTCTGCTTCTTCGCGAATAGATCGGCGGAGCCAAAAAAGAACACCGCACCGATCGCGATGAGGATGGCCCCAAGAACAAAAACTCCGATCACGGTGGGATTGGCTTTTGTACTCATTTTGCTGCTTGAACTGGCTCGCCCCGGAGCAAAAACGTCCGGACTTTGGGATCACCGTCCTTCACTAACTCTTTCGGGTCGCCTTGCACGAGCATCTGCTTGGTCTCCGCATCGAGAAAAATAGAGGTGTCGGCGATCGCAAAGATAGAAGCTAATTCATGTGTGACCACTATCACGGTAGCACCTAGACTATCGCGCAACCGGAGAATCAAGTCGTCGAGGCGACGAGAGCTGATTGGATCCAGACCGGCCGAGGGTTCGTCGAAAAAAAGTATTTCCGGGTCAAGCGACATGGCCCGAGCTAAGCCAGCTCTCTTACGCATGCCTCCACTGATCTCGGACGGGTAAAAGTCCTCAAATCCCTTGAGCCCAACCAGAGCCAATTTCAGAGAGCTAAGTTCTCGAATCTCGTCGTCGGATAACTTGGTGTATTCTTCCAATGGGAGGGCAACATTCTCAGCCAGCGTTCGAGTGCTCCATAGTGCGCCGCCTTGGTACAAGACGCCAAACGATCTTTGGATTTCTTGTCGTTCGTCCTCGGTCGCTCTCACAAAGCTCCGACCATGGTAGTAGATTTCGCCTTTCTCGACTGGTTTCAAACCGATCAAATATTTCAATAAGGTGCTCTTACCGCAGCCGCTTCCTCCCATAATCACCAAGATTCGGCCGGGCTGCACGGTGAAATTAATGTCCCGCATTACCACGTACGAACCGTAGTTCATCACCAGGTTTCGCACTTCGATGGCAGGCGGCTGCGTCGTTTTCGAACCACTTTGCGTGGCGGCATGATCACCATCGGACGTTGGTCGGCTTTCTCTTGTGTCCACTTAATTTTGAGCGTGTAGCCTGCCATAGCCTGCGCTGGTCAAAAATGCATGCGCATTTTTGACCGCAGGCTAAAGCTTCAAGACGTCGAGTATCACATCAATGATCGCGTCGGAAGCTACGATCCAGGTGATAGCAAGCACCACCGCCGAAGTAGCGGCATTGCCCACGGCCGCGGCATTGTTCTGGCACTTCATACCACGTTGACACCCGGTTAACGCCACGATCACTCCAAAAACAGCTGATTTACCAACTCCCGTAAGAATATCCTCGAGTCCCATGGAACCCACGGTCTGATTCCAATACTGGATCAAGCTGATGTGAAGAACACCAAGACCAACCACCGCTCCACCAGCGATTCCCACCAGATCGGCATAAAAACAGAGGAGCGGCATCATAAAAAACAGCGCCACTACTCGAGGCGAAACTAAAAAATCCATCGGGGAGATCGCTAGAGTATCGAGAGCATCGATCTCTTCGGAAACCTTCATGCTGCCAATCTGCGCGGCAAAAGCAGCACCGGTCCGGCCCGCCATGATCACTCCGGTCATAATGGCCCCCATTTCTCGAGCCATGGCGACAGCGACCAAATTGGCGACGTAGATGCCGGCGCCGAACTGCTTCAATTGGATTGAGGCAACAAAAGCCAGAATGAGGCCGGTTAAGAAACTAATCAAACCGGCGATCGCCAAAGCTTGAGGGCCCGATTCCTCCAGTGTTAGCCAAAACAGTCGCCAATCGACCTTGCCTTTGCCACCGATGATTCGTTTCAGACTAAGAACGCACTCGCCAATGAAAGTGGCTGCGGCGGTAACACTGGTAGCCTGCTGAATGGCCCACGTACCGAGCCGATAGAGGAACGAAGTACGCCCGGTATGGCCTCTCTCGGTTTCGGCTTCCGGAACCGCCTTTGCCAACGCAATCAGGCTATTAACTCCTTCCGGCAACTTGTGCAGATCGAGTGCCACCTGATGTGATTGGCACCACTCATCCAGCTCGGCCAAAAAAAGGAGCAGGCTGCTGTCCCATGACCCCAAACTTTCACCAACACAACCAATGCGAATGACTCTTCCGGCTGACTCAATTTCACTCAGAGTTGCAGCTGGGTTCGGACGGGTGGCAGCTCGAAGATTCCAGACCCCTCCTAATGTAATCGTCGCCTCGTCGCCCTGACGACTGACCTTCGCGAACGCCGCTTCTTCAGATTCCGCGACAGCCCGTTTCATGGCGCTGATTTCGAAAGTATTTGGCTGCGCATATCTCGCACTCTTGTCCTATTGCAGGCAAAAGCTTTCCATCAAAGCTTTTGGCCTGCCGTAGCCTAGATCGCTCACAAATCCAGGCGGATTTGTGAGCGGGCTAGGCTTCCTCTTCTTCCTCGTCGTCCTCCGGAATCACCACCATCCCGGTGTTGGCATTGAAATCCATGAGCCCGGCGTAACGACCCCAAGCGATCATGGTATGAAGGGTTTTCTCAGGGTTCTCATACGGCAATGCGGTCGCGATATCATGCGTAACCGTTTCCGCAGAGACTTCCTCCTGTACCTCCAAATAACCAAGGATAATGTGGAAGAGCCGCAGTTTTTGTACTTGTTCGGCAAAGATCGTCTTTCGCGTCTGCCGATCCGATTCAAAGAAGCGCTTACCTAAGTCCGTCAATTGCACTTCATCCTTTGGAGTATTGACGAACTCGAGAATTTCACCGGCCTTCACGATGGCAATCGTCTCGCCGAAATCCTTACCGATCTCGTCAGCGACATCGTAGATATTGTCAAGATCCGGAGAGTCATGAAGGATGCTGATCAAACCCAGGATCTGGTTAACCCCAACTGTCGGGATTGATTCCATGCGAGCTCGCGCCTTAGAGATCGGCTTCCCGGGACCAGGCGGCGGTTCCGGCGGAAGGTCGGGCAGCGCTTGCTGCGTAATTGTCTCGTGAATCACCTTCATCAGTCGCTGAAATTCCGGGTGATTCGAGTTCCGCGGATAAGGCAAATTATTCTCTAAGATTAGTCCGAGCCGGCCGGGATGCGGGAATAGAATACAAATGCGAGTGGCCATCTCCACCGCTTCCTCAATGTTATGGGTAACCATGAAGATGCTGGACAGCGTGTTACTGGCTCCTCGCCACAACGTCACCACTTCCCCCCGAAGACCTTCCGCGGTCAACACATCGAGCGCACTGAATGCTTCATCGAGACATAGGATCTTGGGCTCTGATACCAGCGCCCGGGCAATGCCGACCCGCTGCCTCATTCCACCCGAAATCTCCCGCGGGTATGCTGAGTGATAGTTATTGAGGCCGATCAAATCGATTGCCTTTTCTACCGCTTCCGATTTTTGGTCCCGCGTTAGATCGCGTTTCGCAATCAGTCCTACCTCAACATTTTGCTCAACTGTCAGCCACGGATAAAGAGCGAAAGTCTGGAACACGATCGATGCGTACGGATTCACGCCTAGCAAAGGTCTGTTGTAGCAAAGGACTTGGCCCGCGCTCGGCGCAGTCAGACCAGTTAAACAACGGAGAAGCGTGGACTTGCCGGAACCAGATTGACCAAGCAAAGCGAACAATTCGCCCTCGTGCACTGCCAGATCGATCTGATCAAGCACCTTTAATTCTCGACCTTTGCCCATATGGAATGTCTTGGAGACATTTCGCAATTCGGCAATCTTTAGCGCCTCGGTCGGACTGGTCTGCGGGTATGGTTTTAGCTCGGTGCTCATCAGCCATTAGTCCAGGTGAAACCGTTTTTCAGCATAACGATATAGTCGCCGCCAAACCAGGTTATTAATAACAACCACAAAGAGCGCCATTACGCCAGTGCCACAAATCAAGGCCGCGGTACCTGTCCCTTCGGGCTGTGCACTAACGTCCGCAATGTAGGCACCCAATCCGGTTGCTCTTATAGTTTTGTCTCCCCAGGTGGCTACTTCGGCCAAAATCGTCGCATTCCAGGCGCCACCGGCAGCAGTGCAGGCACCAGTTATCCAAAATGGAAAGATGGCTGGGAGAATAAGGGTTCTCCAAAGTGGCCATCCCTTGAGCCGATAGTTCTTGGCGGCCTCTTTCAAATCGTTGGGGATTGCCATGGCACCGGCGATGACGTTGAACAAGATATACCATTGCGCGCCGAGCGCGATTAGCAGGATGCACCCCCAGTTCATATCAACCTGATAGATTATGAACAGAGGCACTACCAACGCAAAGGTCATGTTGACCGGAAAGGAAGCAAAAATCTGGACCAGGGGCTGCGCGATTTGAGCAGCCCGCGGGTTTGACCCGATCCAAACTCCAATAGGCGTCCAAATTAAGGTAGACAAAACCGTGACCGCCAGCACGCGGCCAAGGGTCACAAAGCCAAGGCCAAAAATGTGCAGAATCTCGTTGAAAGAGATCCGGTGATACACAGCGTCAAAGCCCGCGCGCGCACCGATTAGCACTTCGAATAGCAACCCAACCAGCACCAAGATACCGACTACGCGCCAAAAGTAGTTAGCGGAGCGAGTCGGTTTTTCCAGATCCTCTGCCGGTTTAGCTACTAGCCGCCTCTGCATATCAATAAACCGATCGGCCAGTGGGACTAGAATGCGCTCGGAAACCCATTCGAAAAGATAAGTCCGGCGGATCAAGTTGTAGAACCAAGAGGTGGGTGGGTGCCCAGATTCCGTAAGCTCCATCTTGAACTTGTCAGCCCATGCTAATAGTGGTCGCCACACCAGTTGATCGGTAGCGATGATCACAAAAAGCATCGTCACCACCGCCCAGAGAGCGGCCCAACCGTCGCCTTGATTAACCGCGGCAAACATGAAAGAGCCCAGCCCCGGCAGTTGAATGTTCCTGCCTTGGACGGCGATGGCTTCGCCAGCGCTGACCGCGAACCAGCCGGCGCCAAAAGACATCATCGCGTTCCAAATCAGACTGTGCATCGATGCAGGGACTTCCAACTTAGTGAATCGCTGCCAGCTGCTGAGCCGATAATTTGTCGCGGCCTCGTGCAAGTCCTGCGGAATGGTCACCATCGAATGGTAGAATCCGAAAGCCATGTTCCATACCTGCGCCGTAAAGACGGTGACAATGCTAGCGAATTCGGGTCCCAACAGGCTCCCCGGAAAAAGCGAAACGAAAAAAGCCATGAACACCGTCAAAAAAGTCAGCACGGGGATCGACTGCATCACATCCATAAATGGAAGAATGATTGAGCGGGCGATACGGTTTTTCGCCGCTGCGTAGCCCACCGAGAACGTGAAAAGAAGGGAGAAACCGAAAGCGATCCACATGCGAAGCAACGTCCGAGCAGCATAGTAAGGGATGTTACTTAGGTCGGTGGATAGCGGCAGTGGTTGGGTCGCATCGAAGTGGACCACCATGCCCGCGCTTGAATGAAGAATGCTCCAAAGCAGTGCCAGAATTGCCATCAAAGCGATAGCATCGAGCCAGCCGAAAGATCGCCGGCCTTCGGGTGCGGACAGCTGTGTAGCGGTGAACTTCATTTCGGGTGCTCTATGGCGAGGCCCGGACCGCTTTGCAAGTCTTAACTTGAGGAGTTCAAGGAGTTCAAGGAGTTCAAGAGTTCGAGGAGTTCAAGAATACGGGCGAGGAGTCTGACGGATGGGCAACCAAGGACGAGTGAAGCCTGATTTGTAACTAGTGATCGCTATTGATTCGATGAGGCTCCCGACTTGTTCATCGCTCGCCTCCTTGAACTCCTTACACTCCTGCCCTTACTTCCACGCCAAAAAGAGCGCTCCAGACACAATCAAACCGACCCCCACTCCTTCCCGAACCGAGAGCCGCTCCCCCAAAAAGAGCATGGAGATAATAATCGCAACCACGACACTGAGCTTGTCGATCGGAGCAACTTTCGACACTTCACCAAGTTGCAAAGCCCGAAAATAGCAAAGCCACGACAGGCCGGTCGCCACCGCCGATAGAAACAAGAATAACCAGGACCGGAAAGGTAACTGCAACAAATCGGCGGGCCGAGAAGAACTCAACGCGATGAGCCAGGTAAAAACCACAATGATTGTGGTACGGATCGCAGTCGCGAGATTCGAATTGATCGAGACGATCCCGATCTTTGCAAACACAGCCGTTAATCCGGCAAATAACGCCGACAGAAGAGCCCAGAGTAGCCACTGCATGGTGATGATTAGCCACGTGAGGTGGCGGGAAAGTAATCAGTAATCAGTAAAACAGTAATCAGTCATGTAGTTTCGATCGAAAAGCTCTGCGACCTACTGATTTTTGCGTAACCCATCTCATCTGATCCCGATCAAATACACTGATTACTGACTTACTGATTACTGATTACTTTCCCGCCACGCCTCAGCTGCCGCCATTGCTCTCCGCCGTTCCCAGCGCGGCCAAATGCATCACTTTCTCCTCGGTCGCATCTGCTCGGGCGAGTTCGCCCGTCAAGCGGCCGTGACGCATGATTAAGATACGGTCGGCGAGCGCGAGAACTTCCGGCAGATCGCTGGAGATCACTAAAATTCCGATCCCTTCCTGCACCAATTCATTAAACAACGCGTATATCTCGGCCTTTGTGCCGATATCGACTCCGCGGGTAGGCTCGTCCACGATCAGGACCGCGGGTTGAACGGCTAGCCACTTAGCGAGTAAGACTTTTTGCTGGTTTCCCCCGCTTAATAACCCCGTCCTTTGATCAAAACTCGGCGTTCGTACCCGCAACCGATCGACATAGGTCCCGATTAACCGGTCTTCGGCGGCTCGATCTACGAACGGACCACGCGCCAATCGGCGGAGAGCTGCACTGGAAATGTTCGTGCCAACTCCTGCTCCCAAGACCAGTCCCATCGATTTCCGGTCCTCGGGAACATAGGCGATCCCGGCGCTCAAAGCGTGTTTCGGTTGGCGGAAAACTGCTTTCTTACCATTCAGCCAAACTTGCCCTCTATCCGGTGGAGGTGACCCAAAGATGCCCAGCGCCATCTCCGTGCGCCCGGCGCCAATCAGCCCGGCCATCGCCACGATCTCGCCTCGCCGGACGTCAAAGGTGATCCCTTCGTACTGGCCCTTTCGGGTCAAATCTTCGACGCGCAATACGACTTCTCCCTTGGGCTCGACCGGAGTTCGATGGAAAGCCAATAGTTCCCGCCCGACCATCATCCGCACCGCTTCGGCTTCGGTTGTTTCACTGGTTTTAACCGTCCGAACATGTTTGCCATCACGTAAAACAGTCAGGACCTGGCAAAGAAAAAACACCTCAGGCAAGCGATGTGAAATGTAAAGAACGGTGACACCATGCGCCTTAAGGTCGGCGATCACCCGGAAAAGAATCGCCGACTCCACCTCAGACAGGCTCGAAGTAGGCTCATCCAAAATCAACAAACGCGGATTTCGAATTAAGCTCTTGCAGATCTCGATCAGTTGCTGCTGCGCGATCGTCAGAGTTTGTACGATCTTATCTGGATCAAAGTGAATCCCGAGACGTTCGAAGACTTTTAACGTGCCCTCACGAAGCTTGGCTCGATTCAAGAAAACCCCACCGCTGCGAGGTTCCAAACCCAGGAAGATATTTTCCGCGATGGATAGATTCTGGACCAGGTTCAGCTCTTGGTAGACGATGGCGACTCCTTTAGCTTGCGCTTCCGCCGGATTGGCGAACCGAACCTTTTCGCCAAAGAGCTCGAGCTCGCCCGAATCCGGCTGGTGAACCCCGGCAATCACCTGCATCAAGGTGCTTTTGCCGGCCCCGTTTTCGCCCATCACTGCGTGGATAGTCCCTTCCTCGACGTCGAACCAAACGTCCTGTAACGCCTGAACGCCAGGGAAATGCTTGGAAATTCCCTGGATCTTCAGAATGGGGGGCATTTGGGAAGGGCTAGTTGGGGTAACGTGTCGCCTCCTCGCAAGCTTTGCCGGGTTTCTCTCGCCCAACACGTTGAAAGCTCATGAAGCAACAGGTTATAAACGTGCCACAATCAAACACTCAGCCCTGATCACGGTCAATCTCCAAGAGGCGGAGCTTATCCAAAAGGCCTCGCTCATTCCCAAAAATCGCTCCCGGTAGCAACAAAATCGCTTGCTTCTCCCTTTAAAACTAAGAAAAAGGCTCCGAACACTCTTCTTAATGAGGTCGTACTCGCTGTATCTCCAGATTCTCTCGGGCGTAATACTCGGGGCCAATTCCGTGGCCACGGGACAGAACGCAAAATCGATGCTGAAAGCACCCGCTGTCTCCGCGATGGATCATTCCTCGGCTACACCGAGTCCCAGCGCCACTCCTTCCGAAGCGGAAAAGAGATTCGTTGATGCCGAGAAGACCGCGCTCCAAACCGCGGCAAATAAACTCTGCGGACAGATTCAAATCGAAGAGAACGATTTGTATCATCGGCTTAGCTTCCTGGAGAAACCGGCGCGGCTCGATCCGAATTCTTATGGGTCGCTCGACGAGATTGCTCAATGGCGATCGCTCCTCCAGCAGTTCAAAGACAAAGCCGCAAAGGTCGACGGGCTCTACCGTGGTCTAGAAAAGAACTTCGATCTTGAAGTCAAGAATTCGAAGGTCGCGGTCGATCCAGTGATCGTGTCCAAATTCAAAACCATCCTGCTGGGAGCTTTCCCCTGGGACACGATCAACAAAAAAGGCGACTTGCTAACCCGGTATACCGACGAACACCAGAAACTGTTGGACTTTTATCAGAAGAACTGGGACTCATGGCGACCAGCCGGTAAAGATGGCAAACCGGTTTTCCAATCAGGTTCTTTAACCACGACCTACAACAAGCTTCACGACGACATCGTGTCCACGGGGCATCAACTCGAAGAAGAGTACATTGCGATGACTCGTTAGCCTCCCAGAAAATGCGTTTCTTCCCCCTCATCCTTGCTGGTTCGATTCTTCTGAGCGACTACGCTCTTAGCCAAACCCCTCTCCTTTCCCCTGGCGCACGCCGAAGCCCATCGCCAACTCCAACGCCCGCACAAAAGGGGTCGCCGTCAAAAGAGTCGGCCGTAGAAAAAAAAGAGTCGGCCGAGGAGCGAAAAGCCAGATTTGAGGCAGCGGTGGCCACTCTGAAAGACCGCATTGGGGATGCCAGTGACAAGGTCATGACCAAAATCATCGGCCAAGAGAAAGATCTGCGGATGCGGCTCGGCTATTTTCAGAAACCAGAGCGTTTTGACCCGAACAACTTCTCCGATAAAGACGAAATCCAGAGCTGGCAAAAGTTGGCTGACCAACTGCAACAGTGCCGGGATCAGACGGCTAAGCTTTACGGCGATGCCAGCGAAAATCTGGAGACGGCGTTAGTGAACGAAAAGATTGCCCCGGTCCTAGCCCAAGCAATTCGGAAGGAAATTATTAACACCTTCCCCTGGGATGATATCGTTAAGAAGGACGACCTCCTGACTACCTATGTAGGATACCATCGCCAGTTGCTAACCTTGTTTGATCAAAACTGGAAAACTTGGAATTCAACCAAACCGTTTTTCACCGATCAGAAAACCGAAGCCGACTACGAAAAGCTGTGCCAGCAGATCACTTCGACAGGCAAGGAAATCGAAACGATCTACGCTAGGAACAATTTCTAGGAACAGGCGCGGTTCAAGACCGGCGGGATTTCGGCCCATGGTGATCGACTTCCTCAGTCGCGCCGAGTCCCGCCCTAATCTTCCGGCGGAACCGGAAACAAAAAACACGTCGTGGTGCCATGAGCGTAAAGTTTGCCTTCAGCATCCACAATTTTCCCTTCTGCCGTGCCCGTGCGTGAACCGGTAAAGAGAGCGGTTCCGATCGCTCGCAACGGCCCGGTGGCGGTAGTGAGAGGTCTGACAAAATTGACCTTGGTTTCGATCGAAGTCTGAGCTAACCCTGGGCCTAACGTCGAGTAAATCGCAAGACCCATACAGGAATCCAGCAAGGTCAGCTGATAACCACCATGGACGATCCCCATCCCATTATAGAATTGCTCAGAGGCTTCGCTCACTAAAACCACTCTTCCAACTTCCGCCTCAGTTATTCTCATCGGGATTACCCCCGACATCGGCGGCCGCGGCAAATGGCCATCCCGCACGTCCTCCAAAACCTGCAAACCTGATTTTTGGCGTATGATGGCGCGCGGTAGCAGCCCCGTGTTCGCTAATAGATCCTTTTCCACCGGTCGCAGCTTAGCACACGCTTCTCCGTTCGGGGTTCGCAGTTCACAGTTCGCGGTTCGCCGTTCGCGGTTGGTGCTCGCTAGCCAAGCACAGCGGTTCGGGATATGTCCCATCCGTCTCATGAGTCCCATAGGTCCCATCCGTTGCCCCACCGAACCGTGAACTGTGAACCGTAAACTGAGAACGGCGAACCCCGAATGGCGAACTCAACCCTTGTCAACCCGTACGACCTTACGCATTCTTAGGCGAAAGCATTATCAACGTTATGCAGGTGCCTGTCCATGTTCCCCTCGACGGCCCGACTGAAAAGAAGGGTTTCTTTATTTCTGGTCCGATCGTTGCCATCGCCGAAGTCTTTCTAGTCTTCTTGGCGCTGGGTTCGATCTTCTCAGTCGCACTGGCGCGGCTTAGTAGTGGTTCCGCCTCAGGCGGTTCTGTTTCCGGTATCCCGATCACCATTGGCTTACTTGTAGGGTTTGTCCTGCTCCTACTCGTCATAGTCATCCTCCGTGGATTCCGACTACTCCGGTCCGACCAAGCACTCGTTCTCTCGTCCCAGAACCGCTACCTCGGCACCATCCGCGGAGGTGGGCTGGTCTGGACCAACCCGTTTATTTCCCGGCGTAAGGTCTCGTTGCATACGCACAAAGCAACCGTGCAACACCCTTTCGACGGCATGCGGTCAGCGACGGCAGACGTTTCGTGGAAGGTCACCGACACGGCCAAGGCCATCGTCATCGCTCACTATGATCAGAGCGTGAAGCAAGCGATCGAGGAAAGCCTCAGCGAAGTGGGGGCCAACGCGTCTCCAGAACAATTTAATACGGCGCTAAGTCGGCATCTCGGCGAAATCGGAGTTACCGCTACGAAGGCAGAATTGAGATCGGGACGGGTTGCGTTATAGGTCCTAGAAGCTAGGAGAGGCAAAAAGTTACAGATTGGACTCTCGCAGGATGCAACCCATGAAGTTAAAACTATTCGCGCTTGCGCTGGTGGCGCTGATACAAATCGCCTGTAGCGACACCGAAAACGGAAACACCAGCGGAGGACCTCAATCAGCAGCTGATGGGCAAGACGGAGGCGTCATGCCCATTCAAAATGGCCTTAGTAGTCGGCCAATCGGCGAATCTATGCACTAAAGCCGTACCACTTAATCAGGTCTTTCTTGGATTTCACCGTATAAGTGACCGTCTGCTCTAGCACCGAGTCCTGACCGTTGAGATCGGTGACAGTAAAACGAAAGGTCCGTTTTGCCGGGGAGCTATCGAACAACCAGGGGAGCGCGCTTGCCGTCGGCTCTATCGCACCCGTATAGCCGGTCCAAGCTCCTCCCTCTACCTGAGGCGCTTGATCGTTTACTAAGGGCGCCGGCGTTCCCTCGGTGATGTCCTCGATCCGGATCGACCGCAATTGAATCGGTTGCTTCAGCTTCAGACCAAAGGTCCAACGCGCGTATTTCTGGTTGTCCAAGAGGATGGCGCTGAGCTCTGCCGTCGTTACTGCGAACCGCTCGTTTTGGACGGGAGCGAAAGTTGCCTTTCCTGCCCCTGAAGTAGCTCCGGCTCCCGAATTCTCGGAACTAGACGAGCAGCCAGTGGTCAACGCCGTGAGCGCCGCGAACGCCGCGAACGCCGAGAGCGCCGCCAGCGTTCCTCGCCTGGCAACGTTCGCGCTCGTTCCCGGCCTGGCCGACGTAGCCTCAAGGAGTTTCGGACGACGGGGCGAAGTTGGGCTCGTTCTCGCTCGCTCTCGCTCGTTCTCGCTCGTTCTCGCTCGTTCCGACCGGTTCATGTTCCCTGTGACGAAGGATTGAAGATTTCTTTAAAGAACAACTGCATTTGCGCCCAAGCGCGGGCGGCAACTTCCGGGTTATAGCCAACGCCCTCTAGGCCGTTTGCTCGGGCCTTGTCCGCGTCCGGGTTCATGAAGGCATGTATCGCACCGGAGTAACTAAGAAATTGGTAATCAAACTTACCCTCGTCCATCGACTTCAGAAACGCCGTCCGGGCCGCTTCCGGCACCAAAGGGTCGAGCGCACCCTGAAGAATCAGAAACTTAGCTTGGTTTTTTTTCGCGGCCTCGGCAGACGCCGGCACCAAAGCGCCATGGAAACTGACCATACCTTTTAACGGAACACCGCTATACGCGAGAATTTGAGAGCAGGCGCCCCCAAAGCAAAAGCCGATAGCCGCCATTTTTGATTCATCAATCAGACCTGTCTTTATCAACTGATCGTACGCCGCTTGGGCCCTTTCACCCATGCTAGGCTTACCAGCGACCGCTGCGGCAAGCTCCTTTGCTTTCTTGTGATCGGTTGTGGTCTGGCCATCGCCATACATATCGGCAGCGAACGCCACATAGCCAAGCTTTGCCAGAGCTTCGGTTCGTCCCTTCACAAAATCGGAGACGCCCCACCACTCAGGAAATACCAACACACCTGGAGCCTTTTTATCGCCGGTTAGGGAATCATCGTAAGCCAGGTAACCACGGAGCTCCGTGTCACCTTGCCGGTAAGAGATGGTTTTCGTCACCATCGTTGCCTGCACCTGTGTGAGCAACGCGGCGCCGAATAGCGCTAGGCACAAACTTTTCATCAGTGCCGCCTAATCAGCCTTCGACAATTGGTCAAGACGGATTTTCGAATATGGCGCTTCGCGATCGTAAGCGTAATCGTCCTCGTCGTCGTCCTCGAGAGTGGTGGCGTACCGTTGCAGACCGAATTGCACCCGCGATCTCGGGATGGCGCCACTATTCGCGAGTTGAGTCTGCAAAGAATCGACACCACCCCCAAGAACCCCCTCGAGGACGAGAACGAAGCGCCTTCCCGCAATCTATTGCACGAGCCCGGAAGCTACGTTGATCGCCAACGCCAATATGACGGTGTTGAATAAGAACGACAATAGAGCGTGGACCAATGACAAACGACGGATTCCGCTCGAGGTAATGGCCACATCCGACACCTGAAACGTCATCCCGATCACAAACGAGAAATAGGCGAAGTCGAGAAAGTCGGGTTCGTCACAGTCCGGAAAATTAAGGCCATCGCCTCGGTCTCCCCCTTCGTCAATCCGCCGGTAGTAGGTGTGAGCATAGTGCATGGTGAAGATAGTATGGATCAAGAACCAGGAACAAACGACCGTAATGGCAGCGAGCGCGACGTGCTGTACCGCCCGAGTACCAGGTACGTTCTTTGCAGTGCTTAGCAAATAGGCTACGGCAAATAGGCTTCCGCATGCTCCCAGCAGCACTGTGCCGAAAATAATCGACCGACGCGTGTCTTGTAGTTTGGCGCTGGCAATTGCGGTTTTTGCATCCGCCAAGATGATTCGCGACCAGGCGAGAAGGATTCCGGTTAGCGCAAATGCGTTCCAGGTCAGAATGATCCGAAACGGTAGGTGTTCGACGCTGAATGAGGCCAAAAATACGATAATAGCCACCGCCAGCGCGATCAGCGCACGCTGGTGCGCATCGAGGTTGCTCAACAGTTTCAACATTTTGGTCGACCAGACATTCCTTATCTCCTGAGTGTGGGGCAATCAGCGAGATTTTTTTTGAGGAGTTCGCGCTTCGGGAGCACGGGCGGGACAGAACAATACAATTGTTACAGAATTGTCACCTGATCAGCGTTGTCCACCTCCCTTCCAGTCGAGTCTCATCCCACGGTCAATCCTCCTCATCCATGAACCTATTTGGCGAAACCCTGCCCATGGCCACGGCGATTTTCCTGATCCTGGCCTTGCTAATGGCTCTTAGCTTCGAGTTTGTTAACGGCTTCCACGATACCGCTAATGCGGTCGCTACCGTTATCTACACGCACTCTTTGCCGCCCGTTATAGCCGTCGTCTGGTCCGGTCTTTGGAACTTGATCGGCGTCCTCGTTTCCAGCGGAGCAGTCGCTTTCTCGATCCTCGCGCTGCTACCAGTGGAGCTAGTGCTAAATGTCGGCTCTGGCGCCGGATTCGCCATGGTCTTTGCCCTGCTGATTTCCGCCATCGTCTGGAACGTCGGCACCTGGTATCTCGGTTTGCCCGCTTCCAGCTCGCATACGCTCATCGGGTCGATTATGGGCGTCGGGCTAGCAAATGCTTGGATAAATTCGCCGGGCCATAACTTCGGGGAAGGCGTGAACTGGGCAAAAGCTCAAGAAGTATTCACGACTCTCTTGGTTTCACCCATTGTCGGCTTCGTTTGTGCGGCGATTCTTCTCTTACTAGTTAAGCTATTAGTTCGTAAGCCAGAGTTGTTCCAGCCGGCTGATGCTAAGAAAGCGCCTCCTTGGTGGATTCGTGGGATTTTGATTCTCACTTGTACCGGCGTCAGCTACGCACACGGATCAAACGACGGTCAAAAAGGCATGGGGTTGATCATGCTCATTCTGGTTGGGATTGTGCCTGCCGTCTTTGCTCTGAACCTTAATTTGGACCCGAAAAATATAGCCGGAATTGAACAGGGAGAAGGACAGGTCGCCGCTATTGTTGCGAAGTATGTTAAAGATCGCCCGGCCGATCAGAAAGAGGCAGAGACCGAACTCTCCGGCTTTCTAAAAACCACTGGTAAGGTGACGGACAAAACGTTTGGCGCGCTTGTAGTAACCCTTGAAGGATTCGAGGCTAACCTGGAGGGCAAGAAGACGTTCGGGGAGTTGGGTAAAGCTGTCCGAGCCGGGGTTCGGACCGACATTTACCTCACTCAAAACACCATTGCGAAGCTGGTGAAAACGCATGCGATAACCGACCCAGCGGATGCCGCCGCGCTCAAGCAATTCTCTGGCGGTCTGAATGCGGCCACGAACTTTATTCCTGCCTGGGTGAAGGTAGCCGTCGCGTTTGCACTGGGTTGCGGCACCATGATCGGCTGGAAACGAATTGTGGTCACAGTGGGCGAGAAGATTGGAAAAGCCCATCTGAGCTATGCTCAAGGTGCGTCGGCTGAGCTTGTGGCTATGTGCACCATTTTCGCCGCGGACAACTTCGGGTTACCGGTCAGCACAACCCACGTTTTGTCATCGGGTATCGCAGGGACGATGGCGGCTAACGGATCGGGTCTGCAAATGGCGACCCTTCGGAATATCGCCCTCGCCTGGATTTTGACCCTACCGGTTTGCGTGTTGCTAGGAGCGGCCACTTTTTCGGCGGGATTATTCGTCGTGTTCAACATCCTGGGCTGGAAATAAACCGCGAATGCACGCGAATAGACGCGAATAAGAGAACAAACCAACCGCAGATTAACGCGGATGTACGCAGATAAGTTGGGCGCAGCCATCCTGCGGTTGGTTATTCCGGCGGGGACGAGGCAAAGCGTTCGAGTAACACTTCGGATTCGATCGCCAGAACTGCGCGTAATTCTTCATCCGCGCCAGTCTTTCTAGAAGCTTCAACCCAGTCCGTTACCCACACCGGATCCCACGTAGCGCAGTTTGCGACTTTCGAGCTGTTTGCGGCTGCCTTTCGATAAATCTCGGCGGCAGCTGGATGAACCGCGGTTCGTCTAAACCAATAACGAGCGTTGTCAAAATCGTCCTCGATTCGATGAACCATCCCGTGAATATAGGTCCCGTCCGCGTTAGCAGAGTCTTGAACCAAGATATGCGATCGCTCCAGATCGCCTGCAGCTAACAACAACAAACTCCGCACCAACGGCACCACCGCGGACCGATATCCGCCTAAGCCCTCGAGATCGGCCTTCCTGAGAAAAGTGATCAGCTCCGGATCCGGCGCCGGATCTGAGACCGAAATCCTGGGAAACCGCAAAACGAACCCATGAGAATCAACAAAATCGAGTCCAGCCATAGGCACCGAACTCGCCTGAAGCTCGTTCGGAATAGCAAATAGCAAATAGCAGATAGCAAAGTTTTGCAAGACCCGGCGCGGGGTAGCTTCAATTTGCTATCTGCTATTTGCTACTCGGCAGCGAGCCTCGGGCGAGCTGCCCCCCTCCAAAAACCCTTTGCGAGTGTCCAGGGTTTGCGTTATTGACTCAGTTCCTCTTGTTACCTGGCTGAAGTGGTGTATCAAGGTTCCCTTTTATGATCTCGACTATTTTGTTTTTAGCCCAGCAGCAACCGACCCAGGGTGGTCCCGCATCCTTAGTTTCTACCTTGCTGCCGTTCGCGTTCATGGCCGTCATTTTCTACTTTTTGCTGATCCGCCCCCAGCAAAAGCGCCAAAAAGAGCATCAACGGCTCCTCTCCGATTTAAAAACCGGCGACAAAGTCGTCACTTCGAGCGGTATTCACGGATTGATCGCGAATGTTAAAGACACCACCTTTTTGGTGAAAGTCGCAGACAACGTCAAAATTGAGGTGGACAAGAACGCTATCGCTTCTGTATCCAAATCGGTCGATCAGCCTAAAGCAACTGCTTAGTAAGTTCCGCCAAAAAAGCCGCCAGCGATGAGCCCGACGTGGACGTTTTTTTTCGGTCTATTTCTCCTGTGTCTATTTGCTGCTTATTTCCTCGTTGAAAAAGAGCAAACCAAACGTCTGCTTGGCACAGCGTTGACGGTCCTTTTGTGCGCTTTTTGTATCTATTCGTTCTACCCGCCGAGCGCGAAGATCCATTACGGCCTCGATCTCCAAGGCGGTAGCTCCTTTTTAGTCCGCCTGGTTCCGCCAAAGGACGAAAACGGGAAACCGCGCACGATCACCCCAGATATGCAGCAGCAAGCTGTGGAGGTGATTCGGCGGCGTGTCGACCAATTTGGCGTCAGTGAGCCAATCATCACCAGCCAGGGTTCAGATCGGATCCTGGTCCAGATTCCCGGCTTGGATACGGCGCGAATTGACGCCGCCCGCGAACAACTCCAGCGCGTGGCTAAGCTGGAGTTCCGACTGGTTCATCCGCAAAGCAGCACCTTGGTCCCACAAATTGAGTCGGGACAGACTTTTACGCCGCCAGGCTATGAGATCCTCGATAGCGTAAAGGGCAAAGGCGCTAGCGGCCGGCCGGAGAAGTATCTCGTTAAGAAGAAGCCCGAATTGACCGGTGACAAAGTGACCCGGGCCCAAGCCCGTTTTGAGCAGCGAGGCTATGAAGTCGATTTGGGCTTCAATGCTGAGGGCGGCAAAATCTTCCAGAGAGTTACGGGACAGAACATCGGGAATCAGCTGGCTATCGTTCTGGACGGGCAAGTGGTGTCAGCGCCTGTGATTCAGGCCGAAATCTCCACTAACTCGGCCTCGATTACGGGCAACTTCACCGCGCAAGAGGCGCAAGACTTAGCCAGCGCTTTGCAAAATCCTTTGCAAACGCCGGTGGTTATCGATGAAACCCGCAGCGTATCTGCGACTCTCGGCCAAGATTCAATCAGTCGCGGTCTAGCGTCCGGTCTGGCTGGTTTGGCGGCAACGTTGATTTTCGTTCTCATCTATTATCGGACCGCTGGCGCCGTGGCCCTGATCGGCTTGGCTGTAAACGGCATTCTGCTGTTCGGCGCGATGTCGCTATTCGGTTTCGTTTTGACGCTGCCCGGTATCGCCGGCGTGATCTTGACGATCGGCATGGCGATCGATGCGAACGTCCTCATTTACGAACGGTTGCGCGAAGAGATTGGCGCTGGGAAGAGTCTTAAAGCTTCCATCGACACCGCTTACCGGAAAGCTTTCAGCGCCATATTCGATGCCAACCTGACCACCCTACTGAAGGTCGTTATTCTTTTCTGGCTCGGCTCAGGTCCAGTCAAGGGTTTCGCCATTACTCTTACCCTCGGCATCATTGCCTCGATGTTTTCGGCGCTTTTAGTTACCCGGAACATCTTTGGTTGGCTCCTTCATTTCAATCTGGTGAAGCGCATCTCCATGCTGCACCTCATCAGCTCCAAGCATTTTGACTTCCTGGGCAAATGGAAGCTCTCCGTAATTTGCTCGCTGATATTGCTGATCACTTCCGGCGTAGCTTTCGCTGTACGTGGACCCAGTATGTTCAATCTGGATTTCACTGGCGGTGATTCGCTGGTTCTACGATCGGACAAACCGATCTCCGAAGCTCAAGTGCGCGGCCAACTGGAAAAGGTCGGTTTGGGTAGCGTGGTTATCCAACAAGAGACGAGTGTACGTAACCAGCAAACGGTTCACTTGATCTCGATTCGAGCCCCCTATGGCACGGGCCAGAAAATCTTGAGTGATCTGAAGGCGGCACCCGAAACGACCGGGTTAGTCATCGAAAACTCCGAAACGGTAGGGCCCGTAATGGGGGCGCAGCTTGCTACCACTTCTCTTTACGCTCTGGGCATTGCCTTCATCGGGGTCATGATTTATGTGGCCATTCGCTTCGAGTTCTCTTTTTCGGTGGGAACGATCGTCGCGATGATCCATGACCTCATTATCACACTCGGAGTTTTCGTTCTCACTGGTCGCCAGTTTTCGCTGGTTACCATCGGAGCGATTTTAACGGTCGCGGGCTATTCCATTAACGACAAGATCGTGGTTTTCGACCGAATCCGGGAGGGGCTTCGTTCCGGCCGTCGCGGAACTATTCGTTCGCTGATGAACGACAGCATCAACGAAACCCTGAGCCGGACAGTGTTGACCAGCGGTGTCACCCTTATCTGCATGGTTTCGCTGTGGATTTTTGGAGGCCCGGTGCTAGACGACTTCGCGTTCACGAACGTCGTGGGCGTCATTATCGGCACCTACTCGTCGATCTTTATTGCAGCTCCGATCGTTCTCTGGTGGACAAATCTCAGGAAGGGAAATCTACGGCATGAGCTCGTCCGCCCAAAGGCACAACCGGCCAAGGCGTAGAGGCGGGACGAGCGTAACCGGGCGTTGGTGCGGTGCCGGGAGGGATCGCGTCCCCGTCCGGCGGCCGCGGGATTGTTCGTCGGAGCCCAACAAAACCTGGATAATCGAACGTTTTAATACGCCTCGTGGCCGGGAACATCTTCGCGGGGCGCGAGGACGCGCGCCCTCCCCGATTGGCACCACCGTCACAAGGAACCAAAGCTTTTCATGGACGTAGGCCAAGCCACCGCCGGCTCATCCCCTTGCCATCCCAACACCCAGCCTGAGAACAAACCCAAAGGCCCGCCCGGGGCTTTGATCTTTTTGTTAGCAGCCACCGCCGGTCTGGTGGTGATGAATATCTACTATAACCAGCCCATTTTGAATGCGATCGCAGCCTCCTTCAGGGTTGGTCCAACCGCGGTAGCTTGGGTGGCTACCGCCACTCAACTCGGTTACGCCGCAGCTCTCTTACTAGTTGTTCCTCTGGGAGATGGGATCGATCGCAAATGGTTGATGATCGCTTCAACGCTCGTTTCCGGCGCCGTCCTGATCCTGGTACCTATTTCGCCGAATCTCCCTTTCATGCTTGGCGCCAGTTTCGCCCTCGGTTTCGCTTCTGTGGCTCCGCAACTCGCAATTCCGTATGCCGCTGGCTTGGTGCCCGGCGCCGGACGCGGCAAAGTGGTAGGCACCGTGATGAGCGGCTTATTGATCGGCGTCCTCCTTTCCCGCACGACTAGTGGCTTGATCGGGACAAAATTTTCTTGGCACGTGGTCTACTGGTTTGCCGCCGCCGTTATGTTGCTTTTAGCCGTCGTTCTTTGGATCGCTCTTCCGTCTCAACCAGCCCACTCCTCACAGCCTTACGGCCGGCTTCTCGCCTCTCTGCCTCGCCTTTTTCAGACCGAACCCATCATACGACGTCACAGTATTCTCGGCGCATTGGGATTCGCCACGTTCAGCGCTTTCTGGACCACGCTCGCTTTCTATCTTCACTCGCGCCCCCAACACTACGGACCTGATGTAGCGGGCATGTTCGGATTACTGGCAATCACCGGAGCCATGGTGGGACCTCTGGCCGGCCATCTCGGGGAAAGCTGGAAACCGAGACAAATCAATGGGCTCTTCTTTTCGCTAATCTTAATTGCCTTTGTGGTGATGGTGGTCAGCGAGCAACACACCTTGTTTTTGGTTGGCGCCGGAGTGCTATTGCTCGACGCCGGAGCGCAAGGAAATCAGATCGCCAACCAAGGCAGGATTTACACCTTAAACTCGGCCCTTCACAGCCGGATCAATTCTGTCTACATGGTGACTTATTTCTTGGGCGGCTCCATCGGTTCTTTAATCGGCGCCCAAGCCTGGGCTATCGCAGGCTGGCCCGGTGTTTGTTCCGTTGGAATGATTCTCTCCATAGCCGCCTTAGCTTTCCTTTGGATTGAACGGCCCGAAGCGAAGCGTTGAAAAGGGCGAAACGGCGCTCGCCCGTGCGCCCATTCACCCGCTCGCAACTACCATCTCAGGATCTAGGAGCTACCGGTCTCCCCCTCTCAAGCTCAGTTGCGGAGTTACTCGCTAGTGCAATTGCGGCAGCCCACCGCCGGATCAAGGCTAACCCATCAGCCTTTAGACGTTATGCTTGAGAAAAGACACACTACCAATCTAGACCCATTGAGGCTCCGAGATCTGCCTGCCAGAAAAGGATCAAGACCAAAAACGTTGCGCGGGCCGTTGCATATTCAGTCCGGCGGACATGGTGATCGCAAATACGTAAATCAATTGGTTAAGGACGTACTTAGCTGGCCACTTGTTGAAACCGTACCTAACTCGCAAGATCCAACCGCCACGATTCCGATTCGTTTCGAGCCAGCAGCGGTCACGCTTGATTCAACGCCTTGGATCAGCGCGCGAGAATTCGCCCGTGTGTTGCTGGGAGCACCTACGATATACTTGGCGCTGCCTTTAGTTTGCGCTCACTGGGCTATCGTCCAAGGTTGGGCTGAGCCTCACTATCTTGGTTCTTTTGGTTTGGTGCCGGCCGGGACGGTTGTCGTGTACGCACCCAAAGATGGAGAGGAATTGAGGATCTGTTACACCCTTTTCTCCGCGGCCTATTGTTCTGCTCTTGCCACTAATAACCAAGAGGCAGCCATCGCGCTGCCACAAATGAGCTCACCCTCGTCCGCGGTCGCTTAACTCTCCGGTACGCTAAGTGAGGAAACGAGGACGTGTAGATGCGCTAGACCTGCAGAGTTCGATTCGGAAACCATGACGATCTTCTTACTACTCTGCGGCGTGTCTTTGTTTCTCTTCTGCCTAGCGCTCGCTTGGTAGGAATTGCATCTAACTTTTGGCGGCTCACGCTCTGGGTATAGGTCGCGACTCTTACTTACCCACTACTCCATTGCTCCATTACGCCTGATCGGGTCTATCTTGGGCTCCGGAAACGAAGGATCGCGGGGACGCGATCCCTCCCGAACTCGGCTTCACTTCTCCGCCATCTATCACTCCACGACTCTGTCGGAACTAACCCTCCCGGATCAATCCGCGTTTCATAGCGATAGCAATCGCCTCAGTGCGGCCGACAGCGCCCAATTTTAGCAGTATCGCTTTTACGTGGGCTTTTACGGTGTGCTCGGTGATCTGCAGCAGGTCTCCGATTTCTTTGTTGCTGTTTCCCGCCGCTAACCGCCGCAAGACTTGTAGTTCTCTGGGCGACAGCTCCGGGTGGCCCAACGATTCGGTTAGCACAGTAGCGATTTTGGATGGTACTAACGCTTCTCCAGCGGCAACTCGGCGTACGGTTTCCAGAATTTGTTCGGGGAGCGCTCCTTTCACCAAGTAACTTCTCGCTCCAGCATGCAAGGCGCGCCGCACATCGTCTTCGGTTTCGTACGTGGTCATCACAATAATCCGGGGCTTGGGCCGCCGGCTGGACATGAGCTCGGTAACCACTTGAAGGCCGTCCTTCCGCGGCATCCGCAGGTCCAGAATCACCACGTCCGGAAGGTGCTGATCATACAACGAGCACGCGTGCACGCCATCCGTGGCCTCAGCGACGACTTGGATATCTGGTTCGGACCGCAGGATAGCGGCTAAACCTTCTCGCACCACCGGATGATCGTCCGCAATAAGAACCCGAATCACGTTGACTGAAGAGGATTTCATGGAGCGTTGCTCCCCTAGGAAAGCATGCAATCACAGGTTACCCGTTAACCCCGCACTGAGAAAGATGTTTTCCCCTGCTCCTTAGAGGGGGGCGCGAACCCGTCTAATCGACTAACCGAATTCGCCTGAAGCTCGTCCGGATGACAAATGACAGATGACAAATGACAAATTGGCCATTGCAACCCCGCCCGGAAAAATCAGCGTTCGGCCTCTTTGCGAGGCGCTCTCTTTCCACGCTCACCGCACCGGCATTCATCTGTCATCTGTCATTTGTCATTTGTCATTTGTCATTTGTCATGCGGACGAGCTTCAGGCGAGTCCGCCAACCGCAGGCGCACAATGACGCTCGTGCCCTGACCTGGCTTGCTTCGAACCTCCAAGGTGGCACCGAGATTTTTGGCGCGCGCGCGCATATTGGCGAAACCGAAACCCTGGCCTTCGCTAACCAGCTGTGCCTTCGCCAGTCCGGAGCCATTATCCGTGACCCTAAGCACAAGGTTTGATCGATTCCCGCGCAGGCTGACCTTGATCTCGGTGGGCTGCGCATGCCGAAGGGCGTTACTGATCGCTTCCTGCCCAATTCTTAAGAGATCCTGCTGAACCTGGAGCGATAAGATTTTTTCGTCGACCCGGCTGGCGTGAAAAGAGCAACTAATAAGGCCCGGAATGTTGGAGCGCTCAGCCAACTTCTGCAGCGCTTTGATCAAGCCGGAATCCTCAATAATGTTCGAGCGCAGGCTCAGCGCGGAGCGGCGCGCTTCCGACAGCCCGAACCGAGCCAATTCGTTGGCACGTTCGACGTAGCACGATGCGTCTTTGCTCTGTCTGGCCATTGCTCGCGATGCGGCTGAAAGTTGCATGGAGATACCGGCAAAACTCTGAGCTAACGAATCATGAATCTCGCCGGCCAGCCGGTTTCGCTCCTCGAGCACAGCAGATTCCCGCGCTGTTCTCGCTAGTCGCGTAAGCTGAATAGCTAAGCTAGCCTGCGTTGCTAAAGCTCTGGCGATCTCGAGATCCTCTTCTTGACACCCACGCTCGTTTATAAATCGAAAGCTTAACATACCGACGACGTGACCCCTAGAAGACAACGGAATGATTAAGACCGACTTGATGCCTTGCTCGACTAGATAGGTGCGCACCCCTTCCGGCAGCCGCGTCGCCAGTGGACTGTCGAGCGGTAACAGGCTGATAGACTGGACCAACCCGGACGCCATAAGGTCATCGCGTTTGATGGAGCGTATGTGATTTGGGTATCCTATTTCATCCAGCGACCTGACCCGTCCGTCCTGGTAGATCAACTCAAGCGCCATCGTCTGGTCATCCGGGCCGAACAATGACAGCGTAGAAGAAACCGCTCCCAGCTGCCCAGTAATCGCTGCCATAACCTGACCAATAAACTCATCCAGCTGCGGGACAGCAGCGAGCTCATCGAGCGAATCACGCAAAGCTGCGTTCGCCTTCGCCAGCTGAGCTAGCCGTTCCTGGGCAAAGATCTCCCGCTCGCGTGCCATCGCGACTTGCAATTCTTCAGCTCGTTTTGCCTCTGCGTACAAACGAGCATGATCTAAAGAAATGGTGGCTTGAGCAGCCAATAGCTGCAGAAGAGCGAGCCGTTTCGGGGTGAAAACCCGCGGCGCCAAGTTGTTCTCCAGGTAAAGCGCGCCCATTAAGTCAGTCCGATTTACCAGGGGCAAACAGAGCACGGATCGGGGCCGCTTCTCCAGTACGTAAGGATCTTGAGAAAAAAGGCTTTGGCTGGAGGCATCGTCCAGAATCAAACTTTCCTGCGATCGGATTACATAACGGAGAAGCGACTCGGGCAGCTCAGCGGGCGATGTCGCAGCGTGCAGTAATTGAACTTCAACTCCGCTCGGACCGACTCTAGCCTCCGCTTCGATCCGATATTCGTCGCCGTGCTGCAATATGAGCAGCCCTCGCTCCGCGCCCGCGTGCTCGACGGTAATCCGCATCAGCGTTCGAGTCAGCTGCTCTAACATGATCTCGCTTGAAACGGCCTGAGATATCTTCACCACCGTCTGTAGATCCAGCTGATCAGCGGGTGCACCGATCAAGTTCGGACGACTCACTAAGGGTAGGTCTGCGAAGCTTGATAACTTCTGCTCCATCTGGTCGACCTTGCTCAATGCTCCCCAACGTAGATAGCACTGATGGGCGTTCCGGAAATAGGCGTAGGCTGTCGTTTCATAGCCGCGATCTAGATAAAATCGAGCCGCCACTTCGTTACTGATGGCTTCGTTCTGAATAAATCCGTGTTTACGCGCCGACAGGATCGCATCTTCGTACAGACGCATCGCCTCCGGGTCCCGGCCCTCAATCCGGGCTACCTCGGCTGACACTAACGCGTATTTGTCAAAGAAGGTCGGAGGATTTGCTTCCGCCCACTCGCTTAGCTTTGCTAGATGCTGTTTAAGTGTCTTGGTTGAGCGCCTGGGGGGCGGCCCAGAAGGGCCAATCATAGCCGCTATAGCTAACGCGGCGTAGTAGTAATAGTCAGCGGATTGGATATGACACTGGGCTGACCAAAGCAACGGCTCCACCTCTTGGGCTGCGGCCATCGCCGCCTCGTAACGGCCGGCCATAAAGCGTCCCCGGAGTTTTAGGATCCGGTCAAAGCAAATGGCTACGGGCGGCGCTCCTTCACCGCGTTCCAGAGCTGCGTTTATTTCTTCCTCGGCAAAACCAGAGGCGCTCGCAGTGCATCCGCGCAAGCTTTGGATGAAAGCCTGCATGCTGGTTAGAACATTTACCACCTGCATGAATTTAGCTTTCTTGGCAAAATCCAGCGCCTTCACTAATTCTGGCCAAAGCTGATCGAGGCTATCACCACGCGCCAGCATGTCCGTCACCATGTGTTCCAGACTGTAACACCCAAGAACAACATCCCCCGATTCGACCGCAGCCCGGAATGACGTGCGTAAAAACTCAACGGCGACAGTAAGAGGCCGTGTCCAGATAACTACCATTTGCGCGAGTAGGTAGATATCTGAGGTCCAAGCCGACAATTGATGCTTCTCGATAAATCGGATAGCGAGCTCGACAAAACGATCGCCATCGCGATAGCGATGGGAAACCGGCCCGAGATAGAGCGCGAACCAGGCATACCCTTGGGCAGAAGCGTCGGTAGTCCCATGCGTGAGACTTATGTTCACCATGCGGCAGACAATCAGGTACGTCAGATTGCTATCAACGAGGTAGGCGGCGCGAGAAAGAATCGAGAGCACGCTCATAACCGTCTCCATCTCGGAGTTGGTCATCGACGGCAGGTCAATCAGGCTCTCAATGGGCCGCACACCTAAGTTCAGCCAGACCTGGTTGTACTCGATCTCGAGGTCCTGCGGGGTTGGCTTAACTGGCAACACGACGTCGAACATCTGCAAACAATCGAGACCGCTCTGAATCGCTTCAGGCAGCGCCGATTCCACCATGTGCAAATGCATTTTCAAACGATAAACAGCTGCTCGGTCTATCTTCGATTTGCCTCGAGCGAGAAGTTCTGAAATCAGTCGCCTGGTCTCGGCGAAATTAGCGCCGATGAACTCGCATTCGGCCATTTCATGTCGCAAATCGAACGCCAGTTTCGGTTGGCTCTCCCATCCCCAGTCTTCGAGCAGCGCGATACCAAGCGAGAAAAAAGCGCCGGCGGAAGTGTAAGCGGCCGTACTCTTAGCCTTTCTTCCAGCTTTGAGGTTCAATTCAGCTACTCGGGTCTTGTCGTCGCGATCACAAATGAGCGAGCCACCCAAATTGAACTGGTTAACGATATCAAAGATATTTCCGACTACCTCGTCGGGCGACAGCCCGGTGACCAGCCGGCGACCGATAGCGAGGTGGAACTGCGGGCGCTGCTTTTCCGGGATCAGCGCGTAGGCTGCTTCCCGGATCCGGTCGTGGAGGAATTGGTAAGAATTGTCGTTGCGCAGAATTAATCCAGCGCGGACGGCCTCCCAAAAAGCCGAGTGCACTTCTCTTTCTGCGCCACCGTTGGCCGCAAGGATGGTGCTGACTTTCACGGTATTGCCCAAGCAGGACAGGAGTTTCATCGCTTCTTGCGTAACGTCTGGTAAACGCCGCAGCTTGACGATCATGAGATCGGCTACGTTATCGGTGAAACCCTTGGCGCGGATACTCTTCAAGTCGCAGTGCCAAGCCGCCTCTCGCGCCTCAAATTTCAAAAGCTGCTCGTCGGCCAGCGTGGTGAGAAACTGAATGGTAAAGAAAGGATTGCCGCGGGTCTTATCGTAGACCAGAGCGGCCAGTTGCCGATTGCGTGCCGGCCCGCAATAAAGGGCGTCACCAAGGAGTTCTTCCGTGTCTCTTAAAGAAAGAGGTTGCAGCGCAATCTCATGAATAGCCGCTCCGGCAGCAGAGGTGGCCTCCAATGTTAGACGCAGAGGATGGTTTGCCGTGACTTCGTTCTCGCGGTACGCTCCTACTAACAAGAGAAACTCGATCTGCGGATCCGTGAGAAACTGCTCGATCAGCCTAAGCGTTTCTGGGTCCAACCACTGCAGGTCGTCAATGAACAAGGCCAAAGGATGTTCTTTTCGAGCAAACACGCCTAGAAACCGGCGCCACACGGCCTCGAACCGGCTTTGCGCTTCTTGAGGAGGAAGATGAGGCACGGCTGGCTGCTTTCCGATCACTAATTCCAGTTCGGGAATCAGATTCACCATTAATTGGCCATACGGTCCAAGCGCTTCGAGCAGCGCGTCGCGCCAGTGAATTACCATCTCCTCCCGATTGCCCAGTATTTGATTTACCAGCGTCCGGAACGCCTGCGCGAGCGTCGCATACGGCACACCTCGTTTATTCTGGTCAAATTTCCCGGAAACAAAGATGCCGCGCGGCAGCACGATCACCTTATACAGTTCCTGCACGAGTGAGGACTTGCCGATCCCAGAGTAACCGGAAACCAGCACCAACTCCGGTTTACCCGATGCTACCACCCGGTCAAAAGCCTGGAGCAAGGTCTGGCACTCCGCTTCGCGGCCATAGAGCCTCTCAGGAATCAGGAGCCGGTCCGGCACATCGTGCTCTGCGACCGCAAACGGTTGGATCCGGCCCGTCGAGTTCCATTCCAGCAGACATTTTCTCAGGTCGGTTTCAAGTCCCGCCGCGGTCTGATAACGTTCTTCTGCTGTCTTGGCCAGAAGCTTCAACACAAGTGCTGAAATCGGCTCCGGGATCCCTGGAACCCGCTCACGCGGTGCAACCGGGGATCTCGCTATATGACAATGAATCCACTCGATCGGCTCAGAGGCAATGAACGGAAGCGACCCGGTGAGCATCTGGTAGAGTGTGATCCCGAGGGAATACAGATCACTCCGGGAATCGATCGACCGATTCATGCGTCCGGTCTGTTCAGGCGCCATGTAAGCCAGGGTGCCAGCAATTACTTCGGGAGGTTCGAGGATCTGGTGTTCTCGCAGCAATTGCGAAGCGATCCCAAAACCGGTAAACCACACTCTGTCGGTGCTCTTGTCGACCAGAATGTGGGCCGGTTTAATATCTTTATGAATGAGACCTTGGCGATGAAGCTCACCGAGCCCGGCTGCTAGATTTATCGCTATTCGGAGGAACCGGCCGAGTTCTATCGGTTGCCCCAGCAAACGATAGAGTCCGGAGACCTCAGGGCCGGGATCCTCAAATACCAGCATCGTCCGACCTTCATGTCGAGTTAGCGTCAGTGGTTTCAGAGCACAAGCGAGATCGAGCTTTTCCAGCAAGGAAAACTCGTGCTCCAGCCTTCTGATTGCCTCCGGGTCCGGCCGGCGAGAAACCGGTGCCAGAACAAGAATTGGCTGAAGATCCCCCCGTCCATGCCCACGATAAAGGTTGAATTCCCCGTCTGTGCGCAGGTTCTCGAATGAGTATCTCGAAATATTAACCACTATTCAGAATGACAGATGACAAATATATCCTTTCTCGAGCAATCTGCAGGGTACACCCATCTGTCACTCGCCGCGCTGGGGCCCTATCCCATCCTACACTGCCAAAATGTAAGTTGCCCATCCCTCTTTGGAATCACTCTGACCCCCCTCTTGCGGTCGGTCGCAACAGTAACCAGCGATCGGTCCGCTCTTTGCGCGCAGTGATCGTAGCCAGGCAATTTATTGCCTGAAACAGGTCCAATTGAGAATCCGTCCCGTAGGGCACGGTCTGATCCTTACCCGGGGTTGATTAATCGTCCCTAATCGTGGCACGCCTACCGGACCTAATCATACCGTGCCCTACGGGACGGTTCCCGTTTTCGCACGGATACCAGGCAATAAATTGCCTGGCTACGATCATTCAGTCCCTACGGGACAAAGATACATATTCGCTTGCCCCATGGGGTAAATCGTTTAGCGGCCTCCATCGCTTATCTGTCATTAGGAGGAGTTCAAGGAGGACGAGGAGTCCAAGAAGTTCAAGGAAAGGAGCCAGGAGCCAGAATCCAGGAGCCAGGAGGTTTGTAGGCGTGCTCGCGCGCCGAGAGCTTCAGTCACATTGGTCGCATAGGTCCCCTGAGTCCCATTTGTTCGCCGCGCCAGACGGTGTTCCGGAGCTTAACGTTGCCGATACGCCCAGCGCCCTGACTCATGAATTCTGACTCCTGGCTCCTCTACTTGAACTCCTTGTACTCCTTGAACTCCTTGTACTCCTTTCCTGCTGATGACTCCCCCCTCTTTAGAGTAACTACGAGGCTGCCCTTTAAGCGAGTAGACCCTGGATTTACCGCCGGTAGACTAGTCAGTCTAACGTCAAATGATCATTGGAGGTAACTTGAACTCGAGAAGATGATTAGAGGAAGCGAACACCGGAAAGCCGGACACCCTATTGATACTCTATTTCTCGACCGATGGTCCCCTCGGGCGATGTCAGGCGAAGAACTCACTGAAGCCGAGCTTCTCACCCTGTTCGAAGCGGCCCGCTGGGCGCCATCCTCCTACAATAATCAGCCCTGGCGAATGCTATATGCGCGTCGCGGCACCGCCCATTGGACTTTATTTTTCGAGCTGTTAGTTGATTTCAACAAGACTTGGGCAAAGAACGCTGCCGTCCTCGTACTTTTCATTTCAAAAACTACCTTTGACCATAACGGTGAACCTTCTGTTACTCATTCCTTTGACACTGGCGCTGCCTGGCAAAATTTGGCTTTGCAGGCCACGCTTAGGAACCTAGCTGTTCACGCGATGGAAGGATTTAACTATCGCCAAGCAAGAGTTGTACTCAAGGTCCCTGGCGATTTTGCCATCGAGGCCATGGTGGCTATCGGCAGACCGAGCAAAAAAGAGGTTCTCCCCATCGGACTCCAAGAAAGAGAGACTCCCTGTGACCGCCGCAAATTAACTGAATTGGTGAAAGAGGGTCCCTGGCTTTAGCAGCGAGCGAGAACGAGCGGAAGCGAGCGTGAGCGCCGAACATCCATCACTCCATCACTCCGTTACCTTCTTCACCCGGTACACGATTGCGGACACCAGCCAGGTCAAGATAAATACTCCGACAATAACCAGACCGATAGCTCCAAAATTGTCTTGTAAGATTCCAATTGTTGACCAAAACCAACCGGCTTCGAGATTCAACTTGTCTTTGGCCAGGCCAACTAACTCAATTCCGCCGACGACCACGCCAACCACCACCGACACAAAAGTAATGATCAGGTTATAGTAAAGTTTCCGAATCGGATTGATGAAGGCCCAATTGTAGGCGCCGACCATGATCATTCCGTCCGCGGTATCGACCAACGTCATTCCGGCGGTGAAAAGAACCGGGAGCACCATCACGTTCATTAAGGATTGCCCTTTGACGCTTGATGAAGCTGAAACCTGAAGCAAAGCAATTTCGGTTGCCGTCTCGAAACCAAGTCCGAATAAGAAACCGACAGGATACATTTGGATTGGCTTTGATAAACCGTTCATTAATGGCCGGAGTAGTTTACTGATGATTCCGCCGCCGTTTGCCGGGATACCGGTTTCGATCGAGCCTCCAGCTTCTTGTCGCTGTTTCTTAAGGGCGCGGTAGGTGTCTCGCATCGCCAGCAGATTGATCAGCGCAATCGCAAATAAAAAGCAGGCTGACACACAGGTGCTGATGATCTCCCCCACCTCTTGCCATCGTTTGAAAGGTTCACCGGCGATTGCCGCCGTCCAATAAACAATCAGAACCGCAATGATCACCACGGTTGAATGGCCCAGCGCAAAGTAGAACCCAACGGAAATCGGTCGGTCTCCGCTCTGCACTAACTTTCGGGTCACGTTATCGATGGCAGCGATGTGGTCCGCATCTAACGCGTGCCGTAAGCCGAACGAATAGGCTAGAAATGCGGTTCCGAGTAGTACCGGTTGATCGCGATACGCAAGATAGGCCCAAACCCAAGCGGCCATATTGGCCAACACTAGCGCGCCGGGTAACCCCAGCGTTCGTTGACGGAAATTCTTGTTATACATTTATCACAAAATCAGAACTTAAAATCCGCAGATTACACAGATTACGCAGATTACTCATGGGCTTGGCTACGTCTGGTGAGATAGACTGACCTTTCGTGGCGCTTGCGTTTGTTTTACCTCCCAGCATCATCCCGACCTCGAATCGAAATCTGCGTAATCTGTGTAATCTGCGGATATTCCATCTCCGGGATCTTGGTTTATTCGCTGAATTCGGCGGCTAGAGTTTGATGCTCGTAACCGGCATACCTTGTAAGACCTTTTGTAACCATCTAACCAAAGCCGGTTCTTTCGAGGGGTAGAGCCACGCAGTGGGTACTTTCATCTGCGTTATCCGCCGCAAACAATGACGGAGACGGGAAGCTGTCTCCCCCTGCCGCCGGCCGGCCTCAACGCTCGCCAGGCCATCAGACACAATCACGACGCGATCCTGGGAGACCGGGCCCCGCTTTAGAATCGCCCGCTGCAAACGGTGAAGAGATTGAAAGAGATAACTTTTCCCGCTCGCATTCTCGAGTTGAGTAAGGACGCTGCTAAACGAACAGCCACTGCTTTGCTTAGAGATCCATTCGATCTGATTGTCTCGCAAGAGAAGCAAATTCCAGCGCGGAGCCCGGAAATGCGTTGCCACATCCATGAGCGAATCCCGCGCCGCACTCAGGCAACGACTCATCCCCGTGGATCGACTGGCATCTAAGAAACACCAAACACTTGGCCTGCGATGAATCGAATGATACCGCAGGCGAATCTTCCAATCAGGACTCTTACTGATTGGCACCGAGCTCAAGACGGTCGCTATCCAGTCGATGGATCCGTGCGGAACTGGCTCCGCTGCTCCCGAGGAAATCCTAGGTCCGGGACCTCGCATCTCGAGAGACACAGTTTTAGCCCAATCTCGCAGCGGTTGATGAGGCGAGAGCTTCGGATCGGGCAATCGCTTTGGATCTGGCAAAGAATTGACGGGCGCTACGGAAGTACGATGTGCAAGTGGCGGATTGAACCGCTGAGAAGAAGATGGCGGGGAAGGCGGCGAGATGGGAGCACGATTTTCGGGACGTCGATGTCCGAGGCACATCCGCCACGCTTCATCGAGATCTCGCTGTTCGATCTTCGACCGATTCTGCCAAGCAGCCGCACAGCGTGCCGTCCGTAGCACAGCGAGTTCCGCCCGCAAACCCTCGACTCGCAGTTCGCGCGCGCGATTTGCGATCCCAAGTCGCTGCTCTTCGGAAACCGTCACGCTTTTGACGAGTGTCCGGGCGCGGCCCACACGTTTGGCCAGATCAGCTAAGGATTCCGGAAAAATCTCCACAAACCCATCCGGATCATCATCGAACTGGATACGCCGTCGCACGACCTCCACCCGTTGTTCCGCAGTGAAGTCGTCTTGGATCACGATCCCATGAGCAAATCGATCTGATAGTTGCGGTCGCAATTCTCCTTCCTCAGGATTCATAGTACCGATCAGGATGTACTGGCTTTCGATCCGGCGCGTGATCCCGTCGCGCTCCAGATGATGTTTGCCAGAGGCGGCCGAGTCCAAGAGCTGATCCGCGAGATTGTCCGGCAAAAGATTGATCTCATCGACATACAAGACTCCCCCATTCGCTTCTTCGATCAGGCCGATCCGCGCTTCCCATTTTTTCTGTTCCACCAATGCTTCCGCGCTCACCGAACCGACCAAACGATCTTCAGTGGCGCCGAGCGGCAACTCGACAAATGGGATTGGTTCTGTGGAAGTAGCTTGTAATAACTCAGCGAAGGCGCGTACAAGCGTGCTCTTGGCGCAGCCGCGATGCCCGAGTAACAACGTGCCACCGATCCTTGAATCAATGGCGTGGTAAATCAAAGATCGTTTGGCATCCTCCATCCCAACGATCGCGCTGAACGGAAATTGTTTCATTCAAGTTGGCCTTCTAATTCGAGTAGATTTTCTTCGAGTCCCGCGATCGCGTTCTCTGATGGGGCAGACCACAGACCGCGTTCGGCAGCTTCAAGTAAACGGCGGGTTGATTCCTTGAGCGCGGCCGGATTGTGCTCCCGGAAAAAGTCTCTCTGGGTCGGGTCCAACAAGAGCTTCTGAGCGATCTCTTCGTACTGCGAATCCCGGACCAAGCCAGTGGTGACGCTGTAGCCGAACAGATAATCAACTGTCGCCGCCATTTCGAAAGCTCCCTTGTAGCCGTGGCGTCGCATCGCCTCGAGCCAACGAGGATTTAACACTCGACTCCGAATAACTCTGACCATTTCTTGCTCAAGCGTCCGGATCCGTGGCTGGTCGGGATCGCTGGAATCTCCGTGGTAAACGACCGGAGCCTGGCCGCGCAACTCTTTAACCGAGGCGAGCAGACCGCCCTGAAATTGGAAATAATCGTCCGAATCCAGAATATCGTGTTCTCGATTATCTTGATTCTGATGAACGACCTCTATCTCAGCCAAGCGAACCTTCAATAAACTGACGTCCTCGTTAGCAGAACCATCGCTATCAAACGCGTAACCACCCCAACGACAGAACACCTCAGTGAGGTCCAAGGCTGAATTCCAGTTACCCGCATCGATGAGTGGGAGTAAGCCGGTTCCATAAGAACCGAAGCCTGAGCTGAAAACCCGCAGTGTTGCTCGTCGCGAAGCCTCGTTCGAATCTAATCCGGGATGTGTCAGCGTCTCCCGTTCATGCAACCAGGAAGCACGGATCGGATTCATGTCCGCAGGTTCATCCTGTTGCGCCAGACGTTTAGGGACGGTTGCGAGCAAACGCAATGTGTCTCCAAACGCGTCACGGAATAGCCCGGACACCCGCAACAACAAATCAACCCGAGGTCGTCCTAACAAACTCAGCGGTAGTATGCGGAAATCGATCACTCGTCCGGATGACTCTTCCCAGACCGGTTCACAACCCCATAGCCAGAGCGCCTGAGCGATATCATCTCCACCGGTCCGCATGTTAGATGTCCCCCAGATAACCAGGGCAATCTTGCGAGGATACTCACCATGATCCTGTCGGTGACGTTCGAGCAGCCGTTCTGCCAATATCTTTCCGCAATTCCATGAGGTCTGAGTTGGGACGGCCCGAGGATCGATCGCAAAAAAATTTCTACCGGTAGGAAGCACATCGATTCGGCCGCGCGTTGGCGCGCCGGAAGGCCCAGGCGGAACGAAATGTCCGTTCAGGCCGTTCAACACATTTTTGATTTCGTCATCGCACCGCGCCAATCTTGGGATCAGCTGATCACGAGCAAAGGTGGCCAGCTCATCTAGAGATGCTTTCGAGCCTGAGCCTCCCATACCGGCAAATCCAACCAAAACTCCTTTTTCCGTCGATACAAAGTTATCTAGCTCCCTTGGATGGGTCAGCTGCTGTATCCAGCGCCGAGCTTTGGACTCCACATCATCACGCTGCGTTGGCGTTAAGGTTTCTAAGGACTGATCGCCCGCCAATAGCTGAAGTAGACCCGGCCGTCCGGCAGACGGCAATCGCAGCAAACTCAACAAAAAATCGGTCTCCTGTTCGCCCGTTGGTTTAACTCCGAGAACGTGCAATCCCGATCGAATCTGGCTCTCTTTGATCTCGCAAAGATAATTCGTGACGGTCTGAAGTGACTTATCCGGCAGCTCCTCTTTCCAGGAAACTTGGCTCAACAAATTATCGATCTCTTTCTCCAGCTCTCCCGCTCGGCTCGGGTAAAGCGTGATGCAGTGCGCATGTTCTTCCAGGAGCCGCTCAACCTTTTCGAGATCATCATAAAGCCCAGCCCGGCTAAGTGGAGGTGTCAGGTGATCCACAATGACCGCTGAGGAACGGCGCTTGGCCTGCACGCCTTCTCCCGGGTTATTAACAATGAAAGGATAAATCACCGGTATCGGACCGAGACAAAGTCTCGGATAGTCGTCGCCACCGAGAGCGATACTTCGACCCGGCAACCACTCGAGATTGCCGTGCTTTCCTACATGGACGATGGCATCAGCCTGAAAGTCTTCGCGCAGCCAAAGATAAAATGCCAGATAAACAGGTGGCGGCGGCAGAGTCGGGCTATGATAAATAGCCTGTGGATCCAGTGAAAAACCGCGTGGCGGTTGAATCCCGACAAAGACATTGCCTAACTGTATTCCGGCGACTGGGATTGAATCGTTGGAGCTAGCTGTCCACTGTTCTTTGAGTTCGTTTCGGCGTGAGATTGGGAGTGATGCTAGGAGCTTCTCCAGGTCCGTCGAACTAACACTTTGATAACAAGGTTTGCCGTAAGAATGCTCCGGATCATTCGTAACTCCGGATTGAAGCCACTCCATCAACTCCTGGCCGCTCTTTGGACATGGATCTACCAAATAGCCAGCCGCACAAAGTTCTTCTAACAATCGCACTGTGCTGACCGGAGTATCCAGGCCAACACCATTACCAATTCGGCCATCACGGTTTGGATAGTTAGAAAGAATAATCGCTATCCTTTTGTCGTGATTCGGAACATTTCGCAGCCGAACCCAGTTGCTCGCCAAGGTCGCTACGTACGCAATCTGCGCGAGATCCGGTACCAATCGTTTAGCGCGGTATTCAACCTCCGGAATAAAGAAATCCTGTTCTTTGAAGCCGATGACGGTTGCAAAAACGCGGCCGTCGACTTCGGGTAAGGCAGCATTCATCGCGACCTCTGCCGGAGCCAGGCCGGCCTTTTTGGTTAGCCAGATTTCCCGGTTACTTAACGAGATCGGTACCTGCAAAACCGGACATCCAAGCTGTTCAAAGAACGAGAGGCGATCAGAGCCTCCGGATGAGATGGAGAAGCTCTGGGTAAGAAGAATGACATCTGGAGGATTTAGTTCCGCTAACTGCAGCAGCTCCGTCTGTGCCGCTGGGCTACGGAGCGAGAAAGAATAGAATGAATAGACCTGCAGCCCCTTGTTTTCGAGCGCCGCATGTAAGGCATCGATTACCGCTAAGTCGCCGGTTTGAAACCATGCCCGATAGAAACAGATCCAAGCTCGCTTCAAGCGAGGTTCTGGGGTGACTTTGTAAAGACCAAATTGGGGCATCGGCTCGGGATCAGGAAGGCGGGACGACGGATCCTGAAGCAGGAGCTCGATCGATTCTCCCGCTCGTCGAATATTTTCCCGGCCGCCATGCCGGAACATGGCAAAGAGCTGGTCTCGAATTGGCCCGGAGAAATCGCTAATTGTCGCTAGCTCCGGTTCGTCCAGATCAGACCCGGATAAGATCAGGAATTTTTGCTGAGAACCTTCCTCTCGTAAGTCGGACAACCCTTGTAAGAAGTGAGCGAAATACGCCTTACCTCCAAGTAGCCGAGCCACCACCAACTTGGCGTTTCTAATAACCTGGTCGATATAATGGTCAGCCGCCACCGGCTGCCGAAGTGGAAACGCACTAGCCACTCGTAAACGAGAACCAAATTGCTCCTTCCAAATTGAAGCGACCGCGTAAAGCTCGGTATCAGCCGCGCTGAGAAAGACGATCTCGCCCGGTGGCTGTTCAATTAGCGTTAAAGCCCGCTCGGCATCTAGTTGACCTGGTTCCGCGGCTGTCCAGTGCATGGTTAGGGGTTCGGTTAGCCTCACTGGCCGCTTCGTACTCGTGCGCGTCCTCGGGCTCGTGCTCGAATTCTGGGGCGTGGAGTATTGCCCGCCCGCATCGCTACGCGAAGCGTTGCGGGCGGGGAGTAACGGAGTGTTGGCCCGCCCGCATCGCTACGCGAAGCGTTGCGGGCGGGAGTAATGTGATCCGTCTGAATTGCGTCCCGCGTTATCACCAACGAACTCGGCCGCCCCTGCAGGGCGGGGTTTGATATCGAACCATTCCCAGGGCTAAAGCCCTGGGCTATTCTCTTTTGCTCCTTCGGAGCAGAATTCAGGCAAGCCCCGGCCTCAATCATACAAAAGCGCACCTTCATTCACGCCCGCCTTTCACCTTTCACCTCTCACCTCTCACGCCTCACCTCCACACGGTGCCAGTTAACTTATTCATCAGCTCGGTTGCGCGATCGCGCCGGCAGTGATACCCGATGAAAACCAGCTGTGATTCCGGATCATGCGAATGCGCCTCTTCGAAATACGCTTGTACGCGGTTGCGAACCGCTTGCACAACCAAGCGATGATGTTTGCCTTCGATCGAAGCGAATCCTTTGGCTCGGAGTACCGGTTGATCGATACTAACTTCCTTAACCGCGGCCTTTAGTTTCCCTGGGTCTTGCGGCTCCGAGCTATGTAAGACGAAGGATTGCCACCCAGGGTCATGTTCGTGGAAATGGAGGTGAGTGTCTTCACTGTGATCATGCGATGCCAACCCCGTGTGCGAATGGCCGTCGAACTGATTTTGGTCAGCCAGGGGACGGTCGATGTCCAGCGGCGCCGATTGCACGGGTCCATGATGATGGTGATGATCGTGTTCATCGCTAAGTTGAAACATCTCCGGCTCCTCGTGCAAGCTGAGCCCCATACAGAGCCGAGTATCCAGTTCCGCGTGATAGGCCAGCTCCAGGAATCGGACCTTCGCTGCCTTTTCGCGAACGATGTCCTCAGCATTTAATAATTGCTCTTCGGCTAACTCATCGATCTTGTTGAGAACGACCACATCGGCATTCTCGAGTTGCTGGCTCAAAATCAGATCCACCGAGTTAACATGTTCAGGAACCTCGGCATTACTTGCGCCTGGGATCGGTTGACCTTTTTCGAGATTGCCCGCTAACAGCTGCGGAGTATCAACGATCGCGAGTACCGCATCGAGTTGAAAGTCGTTCCGAATTTCTGGCCAGGCTAATGCACGCATGACCGGTGTTGGTAACGCTAAGCCAGACGTCTCAATCAGTACGTGATCGATCTCCTGTTTACGCTTTTGGAGCTGGCTCATAACCGGCAAAAAATCATCTTTTATAGTGCAGCAGATACAGCCGTTCGGTAAATCGTGGATCTCGACCCCACATTCTTCGCCAGCTGCCCGCAACAACGCTCCGTCAACAGAGACCTCACCAAATTCATTCACCAGCACGGCTAAACGCCGGCTCGGATTCTTCTTCAGTAAGCCACTAATTAAGGTGGTTTTGCCGGAGCCTAAAAAGCCGGTAACAATCGTGACAGGTATTTTCATAATAAGATTCAGTCAGGTTGTAATACTCCCCTTTGCGATAACGAATGTTCGAGCAGGTCGGCGAGGGCTTTGAAATCAGAGACGACCACCGGGTAGGAACATTGCGGTCGTCTTACCACGATGAAAGGGATCCCCAGTTTATCTGCGGCTTCGGCCTTGGCGTGGAAACCGCCGGCTTCGCCTGAATCCTTGGTAACTACACAATCTACCCCCCAAGCTGACCAAAGCGCGAGATTAAAGTCAGTGGAGAACGGTCCCTGCATCGCACAGATGTGGGATCGTGGAATTCCAGCCTTAAGTGCGAGTTCTAAAGACCCACTGTCCGGCGTTATCCGTAAAAACCATTCACGATGTTCTGCCTTGGATTGGGTTACAAACGCGTCGAGATCCTTGATTCCGGTAGCTACAAAAATGCGACGACCGAGTTCGATGGCCATCCGGGCAGCGGCCGGCATATCTGGAGCTGGCTGTGCGAAGCTCGGAAGCACCGTAGCCGGACGTTCGTACCGAATATAAGGAACGTTCAGTTCAGCGGATAACTGAGTGAGTTGGCTGGAAATCTCGGTCGCAAAGGGATGAGTCGCATCGATAATTGCAACCGCTCCCGACTGTTGGAGTTGGCTTCGTCGTGCCGCCACCCCTTGCCTGCCCGAACGAACCTCAACGCCAGGCAAAGCCATCGAGGCAAGCTCGGCGCCATAGTCGCTCGCCGTCGAAACGATCAAACGATACCCAAGCCGCGATAATTCAGCTGCCAACGCGTTACCATCCCCGGTGCCAGAAAATGCCCAGATCGGTTGTTGGTTAGCAGTTAGCGGTTGGCGGTTAGCAGTTGGCAGTTGGCGGTTAACAGTTAGCGGTTGGCGGTTAGCGGTTGGCCGTTGCCGGTTAGCAGTTGGCCGTTGCCGGTTAGCAGTTGGCCGTTGCCGGTTAAATGTGTTGGCAGTCTCTGGCGTTCCGGATCGGCAGTTCTCGCTTCCCGCAGCCGCGGGACTCGGTTCCCGCTCGTTTACTAACAGTTGTCGGTTGTGCGTAGTCTCGTTCGTCGCGGCTGCCTCATCGTTCCTGGCGCTCTCGCTCGCTCCCGCTCGTTCCCGCTCGTTAGCCAAAGTCCATCCGTGGTAACCCCGTGGAGTATAGATGAATCGGCCTTTCTTCCGAGTAAACCGATTGCCAACGATGATAGTCGTTAGCATGTCGAATTGTCTTTCCTGCAATTCTGCCAAGGAACAGAGATAAACGGTTTGATCCGGACGAAAGGCGTTTCGTACCACGCCGCACCAGGTGTTTGCGCTCTTCTCTTCCAATAAAATGCGCAGAATCCGGTAAATCCCGTCCGGTCTGGATTGGCTCTGGACATTGTACAAGGCGGTGACCAAGTCTGCCTTCGCCAGATGGCGAGCGCGATTCTCAATCCATTCCCACGGACACAACAGATCCGAAAGAGACAAGGTCGCGAAATCGTGGCCGAGTGGAGAGCCGAGCAGCGCGGCAGAGCTGTTGGCCGCCGAAACGCCGGGGATGATTTGAAGCTGAAACTCTTCCTCTTCTCTCATTTCCTCCAGCACGAGAGGAGCCATCCCGTAAATGCCGATATCGCCGCTGGACACCAAGCTGACGGTTCGTCCGGCTCGAGCACAAGCGATCGCTTTCTGCGCTCGTTCTCGTTCTTCGGTCAGCGAAAAAGAATGGACCTCTTTGCCTTCGATCAAAGGCTGTATCCAGGTGAAGTAGAGCTTGTACCCGATAACGACGGCGCTTTCGCGGAGAGCGGTCTCCGCCAGGGGCGGAACCAGGTCTGCAAAGCCGGGACCTACCGACACTAGATTCAATTTACCTTTGCTCTCCATGTTAACTCTTGAGGCCCCTCGTCCTCGTCGTCCCGCCTTCGCCAAGCGACTCGACTGAGCTCGCCGAAGTCCTACGGCGCGGCACGCCGTCCTCGGCCTCGCATCCGGCGTCCGCGGGGTTGGATTTGGTGGAGAGGGATCGCGGAGGCGGAACTTGTCGCGCCATAGCCTGCGGAGGCGGAACCCTGTCGCGCCGTAGGACTTCGGCGAGCTCAGTCGAGTCGCTTGGCGAAGGCGGATCTTCAACGATAGCGACGGCAACACCTGCTCGGATTGTTTTCGGCAGTAGCAGTCGGCCGCGGAACGTAGCCAGCAAAGCACACGCTTCACAGACACCATCGACACCGATGCTCTCCCGGACCCAGTCGGATGGCTTGGTTACCCAGGGTCGTTGCTGTACGAGGTCGCGATGAATGACTCGGAGAGGAACTTCATGGGATTGACACCACTCGTTGAGCCCCAATTCATCCTGTTTGAGGTCGATGGTAGCAATTTCCCTGACCTCGGAACGAGACCGTTGGACGAGCCCCAAGCCATGCTCGATGGCAGAATCGATCTGTTCGCTGCTGACTCCACGACGACAGCCGACACCGATAACGAGTGGTTTCAAGGTTTCTGTAGCGGTTGTGATTACTGGCAGAGCACCCACTAAATTCGCCACACGATAAGCGAGTTGATTTGCTCCCCCCTCATGCCCGCCCAAAAGCGAGACAGCGAAACGACAACCTTCATCCAGTACGACCACTCCCGGATCGGATTCTTTAGATGTTAGCAAACCTTGGAGATAGCGGACTGCTATCCCGGTGGTCATAACTAGAACCCATTGTCGGTGTTCATGAAATTGGTCAGAAAATGCCTCTCGATTCGTGAGACCTGAAATCTTATCGGGAGCATAACACTTACCCCCGAGTTCAGTAGCCAGATGCCGGCCGAGATCGAATCCTTGGGGCCGCACTATCCAAATGCCAATCGCGCTATCACCTTTCACTTCTCCGTCCTTTTGTTGCGCCTTTGCGCCCGCCCGCATCGCTACGCGAAGCGTTGCGGGCGGGGCCTGGCGCGAGATATTTCTTCGGTTTTTCATTCCGGGCCTTTCTGCATCGCTCGCCGGAATCGATGCGAGTAATCGATCGCGTACAATCGGGAGTCTGACCCAATCGTTTCATCCAGCGTTTGGCCGACTATTAACATGGTAGTAAGCGCCCATGACCGCGGTTCGATCTCGTTCAACAATTCGCCCAGCTGCCCTCTATGGACCTGTTCCTCCGGCCAAGTCGCTCGTTGGACCAGCGCGACTGGAGTATTTTGAGGATAATGGACTAACAACTCTTCGATAACCGCTCTCAGATTAGCACCGGAAAGGAAGATACATAGGGTCGCTTGATGTGCGGCCAGGGAGGGCAAGCTTTCTTTTATAGGCATCGGAGAGGCGCGCCCTGCCGTTCGCGTGAGGATGATAGTTTGGGAAACATTCGGTTTGGTTAACTCGGCATTGAGAACGGCAGCCGCGGAAACAAATGATGGAACGCCTGGAACAACCTCGTATGCGATCTGGAGTTCGTCTAAGCGACGCATTTGTTCCGCGGTAGCTCCATAAATCGACGGATCTCCCGAGTGCAGCCGGGCGACATCCCAAGCTTTCTCTTTCGCTTGACGGTAGTATTCTAACTGTTCATCCAGGTGAAGTTTGGCCGTATTCACAACCACCGGATTCGCCCGGCAGTGGCGTAACATCGCTTCGCTAACCAATGAACCCGCGTACATCACTAACTGTGCCCGAGACAGAATCTCTGCCCCTCGAATGGTGATGAGATCGGCTGCACCTGGACCTGCTCCGATGAAAAAGACTTTCATGCCGGCGTTTCCTTAGTAAGTCCCGCTTTGCTCGCCGGTTCCTGGTTGCTGGCGCTCGCTGTAGCCATGTGCCGGGACTCGACCGGTTTCCTTCGAATCAACATGGTAGAGAGATAGCCGCTGGCGTCAGCTCCGTTGATGTCCGAGGTTCCCACGCTGAGAATCTCATTCTCCATACCAACGTGTGCGCCGAAAACACAGTGATCGCCGATTTCCATTTCGGCTAAGAGCCGGAGCACCATTGGCAACCGTTCCCCGATCTTAATCAGGATAACTATATCGTGCGCCTCGATAAGGCGACGTAGTTCGTGCCTGGCATCTGGGCACGGTGAGATCAGTACACGCTCTTTGCCTTCTCCGAGGGCAAAGCCCGTTGCAGCCGCGAGCGCGCAATAGCTGGTCACGCCGGGATAGGTCCGGCACGTAACTTCCGGGGACCGTTCTTGCAGGGCACGAAGGATATAAATGTAGGTCGAATAAGTGAGCGGATCACCGATGGTAAGATACGCCACATTCTTACCGGCACGCACTTCCTGGCCGATCTCATCTGCGAGACGCAAATAGTGTTCTCCTAACAAAGAGCGATCCGATTCCATGGCAAATTTGATCTCACGGAATCGATCTTCCGGAATCTGATGCGGCGGTAGACAGTTACGCGCAGCCGATCGTTTAGCCGATTTAGCACGCGGCAGTAATATAACGTCAGCCTCCTGCAAAAACTGCCAGGCGATTACCGGTATCAGACCTGGCATACCTGGTCCCACGCCAATTCCGCAGAAGGAGCCAAGCAATCGAGCGGTTGGGTTATTTTCAGATTCCTGGTTCATAGTCCTATAAAGATGTTGCTCCTACGGAGCACGATCTCGTCGTTCGAAACGTTCCAAGCTCCATTCCAGGGCTAAAGCCCTGGGCTATTCTGTTAAACCATTTCATGGTAAGTCATGTGCCCATTTCCTATTGGCTATTGGCTATTCCAAGCGCTTCCCCGTCCATGCGAAACAATCGTACCTGGATGCGTTCAACGCCGGGCACACGCGGGGCGGCCACCGCTGCGATGCGATCTTCCACCATCGTCCAGAAGCTAGGCGAAAGAGTTTCTACCGGTAACAATGCAATTGCTTCCTCAATGCTTCGGCACTGGTCAAGAACCTCCCGTACGGAGGGTGGCAAACCGAATTCTTGGGCGAGATGTGAAATCGAATGGATGGCGCTAAGACTTCGACCGGAATGCGTATCCCAATCGCCAGCGAGAATCTTTGCCAACTTGCCCGGATGACCAACCAGCCACAGCAATGGTAGTTTTTGCCGGTTTTCCTCCAGAGTTTGTTGAAGGTATTCCAGCGCCAGTCCGATGAAATTCGACATCTGGACGACGCGCTTCGGCGGGATACTAAGCGTGCTTCGCGCGAAACGCTGACCAAGGTTGCCAGGCGCCAGAACGATCGCATCGGGAGCATCTCCAACCGCAACTCGAATGTAAACTTGGATGGAGGCTTGGAATGCGGCCTTTGATTTTGGTTCAACAATCCCGGTGGTGCCGAGAATCGATATCCCGCCGATAATCCCAAGACGCGGGTTAAAAGTGCGTTGCGCAATCTGTTCGCCGTTTTGACAACCGATTTGCAGATCGAACCCAGCACTGATCCTCTGATCGCTTTCGCCCAAGACCTCGTGAACCGCAGTGATCATCATTTGTCGAGGAACCGGATTAATTGCCGGCTCCCCAATCGCCACTTGCAGGCCGGGTTGAGTAACCAGACCAACCCCCTCACCTCGCTGAAAGACAATGCTACTGAGATCGTTTCGGCGGACGCGTGCAAAGATCCTGGCCCGATGAGTCTGATCCGGATCATCCCCGCCGTCTTTTATCACCTCAGCGTAAGCCGCATCGCCGGCTTCGCGCTTGATCCGATCGATCGGGATCGAGAGGAAGTGCAAGCCATCGGGCAGGCTGACATTCACTTCCTCTGGATACTCGTTACAAAGCAGTGCGAGCAAAGCCGCTTTGACCGCCGCCGTGGCGCAAGAGCCAGTGGTATACCCTCGTCGCAGTCCGGCGTCTGTTAGTGCGCCTAAATCAAATCGCTGTAGCGATTGGTCCAATTTCTCGGTGTTCACGCATCCTCCCGTTTGTTCCCGGCGTTCCCGCTCGCTCTCGCTCGTTCCCGCTCGTTCGCCACCTGGATCAGCATGGCATTAACAATGGCCGCCGCCCAAGGCGACCCGCCACGTGTGCCACGGTTCGTAATTCGCGGCACTCGCAGGCAGGTCCGAAGCTTCTCTTTACATTCCCGGGTCCCGACGAAACCAACCGGCACTCCAACGACAAGGTGCGGACGCCAGTTTTGTTCTAGAATGAGCCTTATCGCTTCTTCAACGGCAGTCGGAGCGTCGCCGATGGCGATCAAGAGATTGTTTCCAAAGCGATCCCAAGCCCGTCTGATGCCGGCTGCTGACCGGGTGATGTTCTCCGCTTCGGCAATAAGTCTGGTCTCCTCATCATGGACCGTGCAGACGGTGGTTAACCCCAAACGTTCTAAGAGCACACGCCGCAACCCGCTTTGCACCATGGTGACGTCGGTGACGATGGGCACGCGCCGGGATAAGGCCTTGATCCCTGCTTCAATCGCACCCGGCGAAATAAAGATGTCGTCAACGATATTTGGATCGCCACTGGTATGGATCAGGCGCTGGAGGACTAACTTTTCCGGCTCCGCTATGGAGGTCCAGTCACGTAACCCCTCGATAATATGAAAACTTTCCTCTTCTATCGGGTGCGGAACATAACCTTCGGTTAAGGATTCTGACTTCAAAGGGACAGGGAATGGGGTAGTTGGATGGACTACCTTTGCACTGAAGCCGTTAACATTACTGATCCCGCCTCGCACATGCAGATGGTGCGGCTTTTGAGGTGCACCTAACTCTTTTTCATAGCCAATGATCTGCACGCGATATTTGCATAGGCTGCAGTTCATGGCTGCTTTCCCGGCGACCGTTTCCGCTGCGCGCTCCAGGAAGGCGTCCGCTAACAACGGATCAATACCCAGGTAGTCCGCTTTGAGAAACTCTGTTTTGGGATGATCAACGGCTATGGCATCCGTGGTGTCATAGATCCGTTTGACCAGGACCCCGGTGAAGAGAAAAAACGGAGCGACCACAATTCTTTCGAACCCCAGACGCACTGCTTGTTCCAGTCCGTCAGCGACCAAAGGTTTCGCTGTACCCGAGTAACAGACATAAGACCCACCGAACCCCATCCCTTCCTGGAGCATTCTAGCCAGTTTCGAAACATCGGAGTTAGCATCCGGGTCCGTGGTTCCACGACCCACCACCACCAGACAGCTCTCGGATCGCCTGATTTTCTGAGGACTTCGCGCTTCCGCTTCGATGATCCGCTGACGGAACAAACGCAGGATATTGGGATGAAGATGCAGCGGAGGTCCATAGTGAATCTGAGTTGCCGAAAACTCTTCTTGAAGAGCAAGCACTTCACTAGGAAGATCGTTCTTTGCGTGAGTAGCCGCTAACAAAACGAGCGGTACGATAGCAATGCGCTGCTGGCCGGTCGTAATCAGCGACCGGGCCGCCTCATCAATGGTTGGACGGGCGAACTCTAAGAATCCATGCTGAATCTGTCGTTCGCCCGCGCGTTGCCGGACCAGTTTTGCCAGCTGCTCAAATTCTGCAACCCCTTCCGGGTCACGGCTGCCATGCCCGGCGATGACGATCGCGTAATCGTTGGTAGGGGAAGTCATGGGGTGAAGACGCTGAAAGGGATAAGAGAACAGCCCAGGAGCCTTTCGGGTTTTGCCGCGAAGCGGCTACAGAACATAGCCCAGGGCTTCAGCCCTGGGTTAGGCAAGTAGTTAAGTCGCCCTGAAAGTGGCGACCGAGGAGTGCGTTTAGGACACATTGGGCGACCGACATACGTGGTGAGCAGTCGGGTGGTCTCATCCTGCAACATCGTAGTGAATCGGTCGCCCTTGCAGGGCGGCATTGATTTGGATCCTCTCCCAGGGCTAAAGCCCTGGGCTATGATCTGTTCGCCCTTCGGGCGAGAGCATCGCAGTTTCACCACACATTCCCTCCTTCCGCGCCTTTCGCAGTCTCGCCCATTCGCCCCGTCGTCGCATCGCCGACACATGCCCGAATAAGCATGATGCTCATGTCGCTAAAATCCGACCTGCATTCGCCTAGACGACCTTTCCAAGCAGCCTCCGACTGGGTGAGATGTTCCCAAACCTCCGTTGGATGGTCGGGAGATATCCCATTCTCCGTTAAGTAGGTGGCAACGGCTGCCGGCATGAAATCCCACGGACGCGGAATGACGATGGCGTTTCGACTATCTTTTAGGACATGTACCAAATGCTTCTGAAATGGAGCAATATCACCTCGCCGATGAAAGGTTATGAAGGTGGTTTCATCAAAACAGACCCGACAGCGAGAAGCTAAAATCTGGGCCGAACTGATCCCAGGGATAGCCTCAACCTGGTGCTGACAAGCTTGTTCTACCCGTTCGAGAAATTGAAAACCGGAGAAATGCGGGTCCCCCATGAAAACGACAACGCAGCTCGACCCGGCGCGATGCAGGTCGGCAACTTCCCGTAGCCGGTCCACTTGGTCTTTGTAACCCATCGTGATTACCCGGGCGTTCGGCTTGACCAAAGAGCGAACCAAGTCCACAACCGCTGTGAATCCGGCAACGACATCCGCCCCTTCAATTAAGTCGTGACCCTTCCGAGTTAAGAAATCGAGATCGCCAGGCCCGACACCCACACAACAGATCATAGAACTTTGCTCCTTTCCTGGTTTAGAAATAGCCGGAGTACGGCGCGGCTGGTTCGAAAGTGCAGATGCACGTAAGAAGCATGCACGTTCGAAATAGAAAATCCTTCGCGCCGAGCAGCACCCGTGCGCTTGCCCCTGACACTCCACAGGTTCGCGTGTTCTGGTTCACCTAACCAGACCGAATGATGGAACTCATGCCCGCGAAACGTATTATTCGAGTGGCTATTAATTTCTGAGCAGACGCAATATCCGAAATGTTTCAGCGACTCTGTCATTTGTACCGCCCCAGGAATGACCCCAACCATCGGATATACTTTCTGGTCGAGGGTAATCAGTTCTTGCGCTAATAGCATCAAGCCGCCGCACTCCGCGTAACAGTTTAGTCCTTGGTCAATGGCCGATCGTAGCTCGGCGCGCATCGAACGGTTTTGAGCCAGATCGGACACGAAGACCTCCGGAAACCCGCCACCGAGGAAAATGGCGTCCAAATTGGCCGGCAAAGCAGAATCGCGCAGGGGCGAGAATTTGATAAGCTCCGCACCGGTGTCAGTGAGGTAGTCGAGATTCGCCTGGTAATAGAAATGGAAAGCTTCATCCATGGCGACGCCGATTCGCTGCTTGGTAATCGGGCCGCGAGATAAGTCGGTCCACGAGTCGCGAGAGTTCCAGCCGCCCCTTTGGTGGCTTCGGTCTGCCACGGCTTGAGGTAATTGCGGCGCGATCACGGTTCTGTTCGCAAGTTCTAGAATTCCGCTAACGTCAAGATGTTGTTCTGCTAGCGAAGCTAATGTCTGCCATGAAGGGAGTTGACGCTCCTGGCTAGCTTGTAACCCGAGATGTCGTTCCGGCCAGACTAGTTCGGGAGAGAACGGCAATGCGCCGAGCACGGGGACACCGAGTGGATCGATCGCTTCACGCAAATAGTCGGCGTGACCGCCGCCACTCACTCCATTCAAGATCACACCCGCAATTCGATCAGCGCCGGCTTCCTGAATGAACCCGCGCAGCGCCACCGCTAGGGACCGTCCGGACTTCTTGGCCGTGACTACCAGCACAATCGGACGGTCTAACAAACGGGCCAACGCCATTGTGCTGCCTTCATCTGACTTGGCATCGCTCCCATCAAACAATCCCATTACTCCTTCAACGATGGAGACCCGATCCTGGCTGGTTGCCAGCACCTCAGCAACGATGCCATCATCCCCCATCAGCCAGGCGTCTAGATTTCGAGAGGTGACACCCGCAATACGTGTGTGATAGCCGGGGTCAATAAAGTCTGGACCCACCTTAAAAGGTTGAACCGGAACGCCGCGAGCACGGAGAGCGGCTAAGAGCATACAGGTAATAGCGGTCTTCCCGTCACTGCTCTGCATGCCGGCCACGATTAATCCGGGATAACAATTCGTCGTCAAAATTCGATTCCTCTCCGCGCCATGATGCCTTGATCAAAATGATGTTTGATCTTCCGCATTTCCGTAACTACCCCTGCTCTTTCGATCAACGAGTCAGGTGCATAGCGGCCCGTGAAAACCAGTTCAACTTTGTCGGGACGCTTTTCGACGAGGCGAATTGCCCGCTCCAGCGGTATCAGTTCGCGATGGATGCAGTAGTTAATTTCATCGGCAATGACAACATCGTATTCCTCACTGACCATAACTGCTTCCAAACTGTCCATTTCCGCCGCGAGCGCGGTTCGCATAGCAGCGACATGTTCAGGAATGTGGCGGCTTTTAGATAGGATCCAATCTTGCTCCACATTTCTAAAAGTTAGATTCGGATGTAAGTCTGCGCAGATGGCCAGCTCTCCGGTCTTCCATCGGGGTTTGACTAGTCGCAGATAGTAAACTTTGAGTCCGCAGCCAAGCGCTCTCAGCGTGAGCCCCATTGAGGCAGTGCTCTTGCCTTTTCCTTCTCCGGTGTAGATTTGAAAAGCACCTTGTTTGAGGCGTGCTCGTTCGGTCTTCATGGGTGGATCTCGAGGGTCGCTTCTTTCGCCCGAAGGGCGTATACAGAACAGCCCAGGGCTTTAGCCCTGGGGAAGGCGCCGACAGGAGCTCGCCCTGAAAGGGCGATAGAATCGGGTCTTTCCCGCCGTGGCAAAAAATGTCGTCGCCAAGATGCAACCCCACGTATATCGGTCGCCCTTTCAGGGCGAGGTTTCTTTTGCCGATTCCCAGGGCTAAAGCCCTGGGCTGTTCTGTTAAACCATTTCATGGTTAGTCGGACTACCGTCATTTTGTTCGTTCCAGGGCCGTGCTTTTTGTCACCCCTCTGGCTGGAGTTAGATAGTTAACGACCGAAAATGACCCCGCCCTGAAGGGGCACTTCGTTCTCGTCCTCGTCCTCGAATCCGGCCGCGCGGAGTGATGGAGTGTTGGAGTATTGGAGTACTCCGCCAAGTCCGAATTGCACCCCGCGTCCGCGGGGTTGGGGATGCTGAAGGGGCGGTAGAAAGTTGTTACCAAACGATTCGTCCGTAGGCAAGACACGGCGGAACGGATATCTTCCGCCCCTTCAGGGCGGGCGATTTTTAGATCAGTACCCGGGGTTAAAACCCCGGGCTGAGTCCTCACGTCCCTTCGGGACAAGCTCCCACCTCCCGGCGATATCAAGGCCAACAATAAGCAAAGCACTCCGGCCGTTACGAACACCACCAACCAAATCCGACTCAAACTGCTCTTAATATCACTTATGGTCGCGGCTCGACCTGATACGTTAAAGATCGGTCCCTGAACGGCCTCACCATCGTAGAAATTGGTACCGCCTAACCGGACGCCTAACGCGTGTGCCATCGCGGCTTCCGGCCATCCGGCATTCGGGCTGGCATGCGCTGCTGCTTCTCGTTGAACCTTCGGCCAACTGGCCGGGAGGCGGAAAAAACAAATTATCAACGCACAGATGCGGGCCGGTACCCAGTTCAACAGATCATCAATACGAGCAGATGTTTTCCCAAATTTCTCGTATGCGGGTGTCCGATGGCCCACCATCGAATCCAGCGTGTTAGCCGTACGATAGACTAACGCTCCGGGTGCACCGGCGACGACAGCCCAGAACAAAGGTGCAACAATTCCATCGACAAGACTTTCCGCTACGCTCTCGATCGTCGCCCGGCTTATCTCTGGGGCATCGAGGTCCCGCGTATCTCGGCCAACGAGATAGGAAAGCCGTTGGCGAGCCACGCTTAGATCGCCGGAAACGAGAGCTTGCAGGACGGTTTTAGCATGCTTGTGCAGATCTCTAGCTGCGACTGCCTGATAGATGATCAACGTGTCGAAGACGTAGGTCGCAATCGGGCTGATCAAGGAGCAGATGAAGCGGATAATCACGTATCCGGCTAGCACCGTTCCTACCACTAGGATCCAGAATATTAGGCCTAGTAAGAGGTTCCGGGAGAAATGCCGGGTAAGCCATCTTTCGTAAGCTGCCGAGAGGACACCGGCACATCTGGCGATATGCGGCCAGCCATGCGGATCGCCGACCACCAGGTCCACGGTAAGAGCGGCAACGATTTGGGAAGGATTAAGCAGCAACATATTTCCAGATTCCATCCAGCTTTACGTGCTCTTCCAAAACGTCGGCCATGCGCCCATACATCTGCTCCAGATGCGCGCGCCAAGAGACTTGAGCCGCCGAGTAACTTTTTAGGCCGGCAAGGGTAGCTAATTCGGATCGCACCGCCGGCGATTCAAAGACTCCATGCAGGTAAGTGCCCCAGACATGATTTCGACGACATCCCTCGGGCTTAGTACCCTGACCATTTTCCACTTGAGTCAGCGCGTTACAGCTCTGAGTCAGAACCGTAAGCCCCATATGTATTTCGTAGGCGCTCCAACGATCAGCGCCCCAATGCACCAGGACCTGAGACACCGATTTGGTTTGAGAAAATGTGGTCTGAATCGGGAGCAAATTGAGCCCGGGCAAAACCCCACGACTACCGGCGACCCCTTCAGGATCGCGAACCCATTCACCTAAGATCTGGTAACCGCCGCAAATACCCACGATGGGAATACCTCGTTTAGCGGCTTGCTGGATGGCGGCATCAAAATCGGTTCTACGGAGCCAATCCAAGTCGGCAATGGTATTCTTGCTGCCCGGCAAAACAATAACTCTGGCATCCGCTAACTGACCCGGATGATCTACCCATTTAACTCGAATGCCGTGGTCTAATAGCCACGGCTGGCAATCTTGGGAGTTGGCTAGGTGCGGTAGCCGGATCCAGGCGATCTTTTCGCCTTGAGCACTCTCTTCTGCTTCCCGGCAAAGGCTATCTTCGCTCTCCGGTTGAAGATGATTGAAATAAGGAAGTACACCCAAATAGTTAACTGGGACGCGCTCCGCCAAATATCTTGACGCATCGGCAAACAGAGAAATATCGCCTCTGAATTTATTAACGATCACGCCCAGACAACGATCTCGATCTGCAGGATTGAGCAGCGTCCAAGTGCCCACAATCTGAGCAAAGACGCCGCCGCGTTCAATGTCGGCAACCAAAACGAATCGGCCATCCAAATAGTGGACAGGGCGTAAATTGACAATGTCTCGCTCCATCAGATTGAGCTCGACTGGACTACCGGCGCCCTCCAGGACCAGGACGTCACATCGATCTCTCCAATACTCCAAGGCGTCACGGACAACTAGCCAGAGCTCATCGACCAAGGTGTAATATTCGGTGGCGAGCAAATGCTGCTGTGGCTTCCCCAGCAGGATCAGCTGTGATCCCAGACTCCCTGATGGCTTAAGGAGAATGGGATTCATCTGAACAGTGGGAGTTAAACCGCATGCCGCTGCCTGCACGGCCTGAGCACGTCCAATCTCGCCGCCATCCAGCGTAGCGAACGAATTGTTGGACATATTTTGTGCTTTAAAGGGAGCGACGCGAATTCCGCGACGCCGCAGCCAAGCGCAGAGAGCAGTGGCCAACCAGCTTTTACCACTATTCGATGACGTACCCAGAACGGTGAGCGCTTTCATCGGACTGAATGACTAAAAACGTTCACTGATCCGGGCAGTTCTTGATCATGAAATGGTCTGAGAGAACAAGCCACGGCTTTAGCTCTGGGATCTGTCCGATTTACCGCGAAGCGGTTATACATCATAGCCCAGGCCTTTAGGCCTGGGTATACGCCCGCCACAGAACTCGCCCTGTAGGGGCGAAAGATGTACCTTTGGACCGTCCCACCGGCAAATATTTGACCTGTTAAGTTCGAACCAACCTTCGGACGCCACTTTCGGGGCGAATTTACTAAAGACCTAACCCAGGGCTGAAGCCCTGGGCTACGATCTGTAGCCGCTTCGGGGCAAAATCCGATGGACACCTGGGCTGTTCTGTTAAACCATTTCATGGTCGGAAACGGGTTTCCAGATTGACGACGCAGTGGAGCCAAGAGGAACCTTTAGTGCCTAGCGATTTATGATCGGTCTGGCGGCTCCGGGCAGCACAAATCACAGACAGGAGATCAACCAGCCGTTCATTTTCGGACGCTGCCCTAACCGCCACGCGAAGGAACCGGCCTTTCGGCATACCGTAAAAAGAGTCGCAGATCCGGACTAAAATCCCTCGGCAACCAAGTTCAAAGTAGATTTGACCGGCGTCCAAGGAAGGGTCAGTCAGTTCTAACAATAGGAAATTCGCGGCTGAGGGATGAACTCTTATCCCAGGAATGCGGCGGAGACCGGCTTCGAAATCATCACGAAGATTCGTTAGCGTCCGCAGCGATGCCAAATACTCGGCGCGGTGTTCTTCACGGAGAAACTCTTTGGCCCAGGCGTGAACAACCCCGTTGACGCTCCACGGCGGCTGCATCCTGGAAAATTCTTGAATCGGGCCGGCCGTCGCTAGAAAGCCTAAGCGAAGGCCAGGAATGCGCCAACTCTTGGTTAGCGATCGTAGCACGATCAGCGAAGGATAATCTCTGAGCCGCCTGAGCAAGGTCTCGAGCTCGAAACCGGTTACAAACTCGATAAATGCTTCATCGATAATCCAGTGCTTCGGCCGTGCCCAACGCCTATCGAATAAGGCGGTTAGGTCCTCGATTGGTCGGAAAGTTCCGGTCGGATTGTTAGGATTACCTAGAACCACTACGTCAAAGGGTTCTACCCGATCCGCCCATACCTCAATCGAGCTGGCCCAAAGATCGGGCGTTAACAAAATCCTGTGCAGTGAGCAAGGCACTGTACTGAACGCCCTGGTGTAGTCACTGAAGCCGGGCTCTACTACCGCAACCTTGCATCCAGCAAACAGCCGCGCGGAGAGATAGAGGGCCTCGATTGCGCCAGCGGTAGGAAGAATGAGTTCGCCCTCGACCTCGTAGAAGCTGGCCAGCTGTCGGGTAAGATCCGCTGGCTCGGGATAACGGTAGATTTCTGTCATCCATCGTTCCCAGTCGACAGCGGCAATTCCTGGCGCCAACACGTTCAGATTTGAACTGAAATCGACAAAAGATTCGCTGGGGAGCCCAAACTGCTCAGCTGCCCGATGAACACCACCACCATGAAATGCCTGCGTCATGGTTAGGCGCCTCCTTTCAATACCAAGGGCAATCCCGCAACGATTAACTCAACGGTGGTAGCGTGGGCGGCTACTAACTGATTAGCGGAGCCACATAAATCGCGAAAGCTGCGACTCTCAGGCGTTAAGGGCACAATTCCTGCCCCCACCTCATTACTAACAACGATAAAAGATCGCTCCAGCTTGCGAATCAGAAGCAACGTCTGCTCCAGTTCGCTCAAAATCTCTTTGGACGAACGTCCGGCGGTGAGCTGGAAGGAAAGCCATAAAGTCAGGCAGTCAAGGAGGAATAGAACGTCTTTAGTCTCTCTCACGATGTTCTCGAGATCGAACCGGTCCTCAATTGTTTTCCAGTGAGAAGGCCGCCGTTGCTGATGACGTTCCACGCGAAGACGCATCTCGTCATCGGCCGGATCCGCAGCATAGGTCGCGATGTAGGCAACCGGTTGACCGGAAGCACTCGCCAATGATTCGGCACGGCGGCTTTTGCCACTTCGACTAGCACCTAAAACAAAATGGATGAATCCGTTCACGGTTTCTGCAGTGTAACCAAAGAAAGATAGGCGCTTAGTTCGACCAGCTGATTAGCTGCTCCAAGACAGTCTCCGGTAATTCCACCGATCTGGCGTTTGAAGTAGATGCCACAAAGGAACGTGACAGCAATGGCAGCAGCCAGACAGAGCACTCCCTCAAGGCCTAACACAAGGAGTGAAAGAATAGTGGAGAAAACGACGACAACAGCGAGTTGGCTGAGTGTGACTTTGTTCCCAAAAGGACTGGACTTAGAATACTCTGCGCGGACGTAAGGAAGACCGGCTAACAAAGCAACGGCCGCTGTGCGTCCCAGACAATGGGCAATCACGCTGGTCCTCACCGCCGTGAGCAAGTTAGCCGCCAACAGCGACTGCACTAAAACCAGCTTCGCGGTGAGAGAAAACCACAAGGCTAGCGCCCCGTAAGTACCGATCCGGCTATCTTTCATGATTTCGAGGCGGCGTCGTGCATCTAGGCCGCCTACTAGCCCGTCCGCCGAATCGGCTAGTCCGTCTTCATGTAGACCACCAGTGAGACAGATGGTCACGAGCATCGAAATCAGCACGGCAACGAATGACGGCATAACGGCGGATGCCAATAAGGCGAGTCCACCGGCGAGTCCGATCACCCCTCCCACAACCGGGAAATAGAGGGTGGAATAGGCGAGGTCTTCGTCCCGGAATTGATGGAACCGGCCCACCGGTAAACGGGTGAGAAACATCACCGCCGCCAGAAAGATGTCGATCTGGCGACGTGCGGCAGTAACGAGACCGGCCTCATTCATTTGCCGGCTCCTGGTCAGGAATTGCGCCGGAAACATTGGCGGTATCGAAGGTCGCCATCTCACAAAGCACTTTTGCCGCTGCTTCCAAAATCGGCATAGCCAGCGCCGCGCCGGTTCCTTCGCCAAGCCGCATTTTGAGATCAAGCAAAGGCTCGACACCGAGTGCGTGTAGCGCTTTCCCGTGGGCTTGTTCGTCCGACCGATGGCTAAAGAAACAGACCTTGCGAGACTGCGGGTTGATTTGAAAAGCGACCGCGGCCGCAGCTGTCGCGATGAACCCATCGACTACCAGCGGCAGGTTAATTTCCGCCGCTGCCAATATGCTGCCTGTCATGGCAGCAATCTCGAACCCTCCGACGACCTGCAGCCAATACAGTCCGAGCTCGCCGGAGGCAGCAACCGAATGGCGCTCAATCGCCCGCCTGACAACATCAACCTTGCGAGCCAGAACCACGTCGCTAACTCCGGTCCCGCGTCCAACCGCTTCCGCAGGACTGAACCCGCAGAGGACGGCCAGCAAGCAGGACGCAGCGGTTGTATTCCCGATACCCATCTCACCGATTCCCAACACGTCCACCCCATCGGTGTGCGCCCCTTGCACCTGTTCGCGTCCGATGCCGATCGCTCGCTCACACTCCTCTCGCGACATGGCAGGTTCGTTCAAAAAGTTTCGCGTACCGCGCCGGATCGACCGGACAAAGAAGTTCTGCTGATCGGCGATTTCGTCCGGCCAATCGGCATCGACTCCAGTATCAATGATGTGAAGATCGATCCCGGCATGACGGGCGAGCACGTTGATGGCGGCTCCTCCTTGCAGGAAATTCAATACCATCTGAGCTGTCACCTCACCTGGATAAGCGCTGACACCCTCAGCGGCTATTCCATGCGTACCTGCGTAAACGCAGATCCGTTTCCGGGCGATCCGTGGTTCTAGAGTCTGCTGCAGAACGGCTAAACGCACGGCTACTTTCTCCAGGACGCCGAGCGATCCCAATGGTTTGGTTTTTCGGGCAATCTTGAGGCAAGCTGCTTCGGTGATTGCCGGGTCAGACTCGGAAAGGGGCTCTTCTAATAAAGGAGCTCGCGGATCTTCGAGCTTCCTGGGATTACCCCACCGGTTGGCAAACACGAACGGCTGCAACTGTTCCCGATTTTTCCAGCCAACTTCTTCGAGTAGCGGTCTCGGACGAAACTCGATTGGATATCCGATACAGAGATAAGCAATGAGTTCTACCTCTGGAGGTAGTCCTAGAATCTTCGCGACTGCCTCAGGGTCCAAAATGCTGACCCAGCCCACTCCGACTCCTTCCACTCGAGCGGCCAACCAAAGATTCTCGATCGCAAGACAAACACTGTACGCAGCCGTTCGCGGCATCGGTGCGCGCCCCAGAACGAAGCGTCCGCCTCGGGAATGATCGCAGGTGACTGCAATGTTCAGCGGAGCTTCTAAAATACCCTCCAATTTCAAGGAGGCGTAGAGTTCGCTTCGCGGATCGCCCTCCAACTTGCTTTGTTCCCGTGCATTTACTGCGGCGAAACTGCTCTTGATTTGCTGACGTATCTCGAGTGAGTCGATCAGGATAAAATTCCAAGGCTGCATCAGCCCAACTGACGGTGCAGCATGCGCGGCTCCCAGGATACGAAACAGAGCAGTCTCGCTGATCGGCTCCGAACGAAAGTGCCGTATATCGCGCCGAGCGAGAATCAACCGATGGATGAGATCTTGGTCGAGGTTAGAGAACTCCTCGGTAGCGGCCGCCGCTGGGAGCTGGCTTTTATTAGATGTTGGCTTGGTGGTCATTCATTTCACGCTTCATTAATGCGATGAAGTTTTCTCGTGATCGCTTACAGCGATCCGGTGAAAAGGTCCGTGGCCAAGTATTCGGACTCCGAGCATTTGCCCTGTAGGGACGCCTTTTCCCCAGCCTTCACCAATCTTGCGATTGATTGGCTTCTGTGACGTAAAATCACATTGGAGAATCGTAGCTCGATACCGCAGCGCTACTGTGACCGGTTCTCACGGTCTTCCATGAATCCACGGGTGTGTAACTTTTCAAAAAACCGGGATCAGTCCATCATGGTTTGGCGGCAGTGTCAACATTGGTTTGCGGCGGGGAAGCCGCGATCATGATAGCCTTGTCCCGAAGGGACTTGTAGGGTTCTTTGTCCCGAAGGGACAGTTGATCGTAGCCAGGCAATTTATTGCCTGGAAACCGTGCAAGAACGGGAACCGTCCCGTAGGGCACGGTATGATTGGGTCCGATAGGCGTGCTACGACCAGGACGATTAATCAACCAGGGATCAGGGTCAGACCGTGCCCTACGGGACGGATTCTCGATTGAACGGGTTCCAGGCAATAAATTGCCTGGCTACGATCATCCAGTCCCTTCGGGACAAAGACCTTCGCCGTTCGGCCGTATAGTTTAGGTTAAAACGAGAATGAATGATTCTGGAACTCAATGGGTCACTGGAAAAGTCGGCGAATGGCTCCAGGGTACCGACGAAAATGGAGATCCCATCGTTTTTCCGTTTACTACGACTTCCTCTCCCTTCCGAACCCTCACTTCAATCGAGCGGGCTACGAATCTCTCGATTGCGGCAGAGCCGCAATCGATCAGCTCCAAACCTAAGACCGAGTTGGCGGTGACTGAATTGGCGGTTACCTGCGGGTTCGCGACAGACTGTAACTACCGAATTACCATTCGGAACTCACCGCCGGCCGGCAAAGGGCTGGGTTCCAGCAGTGTCGATATTGCGTCAGCTCTCTTGGCGGTAAAACATCACCGCAACCTTGATGTCAGTGAGTCTACGCTCTTTCAAATCATGTGTCGCGTTGAACGCTCCGACTTTCTCTTTCGGCCGGAACTAATCGTCGCAACTAACCCGGTTGCGGGCAGTTTTTCGATTGCAGGAACCGCGCCGCGCTGTGTCCTCCTCGCGTGGGATACGGCCCCTGGGGAACACGTCGATACGGAAGCCGTCCGACACCTGGATCTCGCGCGCCGTCGTTTTAGCCGTGAATACCAAGAACTTTGCTCACTCATGCTAACCAATGACTCAGCGGCGCAGAGCCATGCCTCGACTCGGAGTGCCGAGCTGAACGATCTGTTCTTGCCCAAAAGAGGTTTCTCAGTGGCCTACAGATTAGCGGACGACTTCCGTGCGCTAGGATTGGTGGCAGCGCATACCGGAACGTATTTAGGGATACTCTTTCCGAGCTCGAGCGAGGAGGAACTGTTAGCAGCGGTGCGAGCAACGCTTGTTAAAAAACTTTCGGTTGAACCATTGGCGTTTCGGGCTGGAGCCTAGTCCGGCGGCTGCCGGATTGAAAAACGGCTCCGTAGGAGCCAGATCTTTATAGCACGAGACGCAAAAACCCGGGATCAGCTCCGGAGGAGCGACATCTAATTAGAAAACCACCTTCTATGCCGCTCCTAACGGAGCTGATCGTCTTTATCCTAATGTAGCTATAAAGATTTCGCTCCTACGGAGTTGGTCATCCGCTCCGACCGAGATCTGGCCGAGGTTTTTAACAGTCTGCCAGGCTAGGCGGGGCCAAAGTTCTTCGACGCCGAAACCACGCTTTGCAGTTCTTTCACCGCTGCGACCAGTTGTTCAAGGCTTTGGGAACCACTCCCGGCATCGCCTGCCAAAGGCCTTTCCGAGACCGAGTCATCTACAGCCAGTGTACCCTGAGCCACGGTGGGGCTGGATGAGCCTTCGATTATCGCAGCGCTGGTTTCCACTGCGTCTACCAGTGGCTTAACCATTGCCGGTGGGTTACCAGCAATTACGTCGCTGCGGTAGGGACGAACTTCCGATCGTCCGCGGGTCAGTGGCGTTATTTGCTGATCGGCGGCTGACAACAACACACTTTGCTCCCGAATCCAAGGCAGAGAAGCCACGTAAATTTCTTCGACAGCGACAGTAGCTTTTTCGAGGTCCAGCCCGTTGACCGTTGCTGGTCGATTGATCACCTCCTCAAATGCTGCCTGTTCCTGAGACGCGTTAGCTTCAGCTAGGCGTGAGGCGACCTCCAACTCAAGGCGTTCCCGTTCAGGATTCGACTCGCTGCCACCACGAACGCTGAGGAGACGGGCGACAGCTCGAAGACAGGCAGCAAGTTTTTGCCGCGCGATCGAGCGAGCTTCTTCAGGCCAAACCAACGAGAAAACCACGCTGATGATGAGAATGCCCAGAATGATACCGATGAATCGGTCTCGAATCGGATCGATTTCCGTCGGTGGTCCGTAATCCTTCAAAACACCCAAGTCGAAAGTGAGCGCAATTTGCAGTCCCATGTATGAAATCCGTTCGCTACCGAATGCGACCCAGGCAGCCAAACCATGAAGGCAGAACACAATCAGAAGATACATCCCCAAGGTCTCAAATCTGGGGATCAACCAGATAGTACAGATGAGCCCTAACCCGCCTCCGATCAGGCAGCCCGCGATTCGGAGCACTCCTTTGTGCAGGGTGGCCCCGGTGCTACCGAGCGCGATAATCAGCGGCGTGTAATAGACGGTGTGAATACCGAAGTAGTCGCTGGCAGTATAGAAAATATAACCAATCATTCCCGCCAAGGTCACTTTAAGGGCAAATTGTGCGTGTCTAGGGTTTGTGAAGGCGTCGGCGACAAAAAGTGATTTCTTTGGGCTTGGTGAGGGTTTTGTCTCGTGATCCTCCTCAGACAGCGTCGCCAGATCCGCTAGTGTCTGCTCGGCTTCGATCAGTTCAAGCGGGGCTGAATCTTCGGCTCGTTGTCGCTCGTTTCCGCTTCCAGCGGCCGCGGGACTCTGTTCTCGCTCGTTCTGGCCGGACGGCACAAAACCGTCCGCGAATTCTCTTTCCAAGTACTCGGCGTTTTCTGCGACCCGTCCGAGCATCGCTTTTTCCGAAGACGAACTCGCGGCGGCGCTTGGCCCGGTTAAGCGCCGGCCCGAATAGGAAAATATTAGCTTGGAGGTTTTGTCGAGAGCTAGGATCAAGCGGGTCAGCTCTTTCTGCTTTGGACGTAATCCGTGAGTTTCCAGCAAAGAAAGCTTCAGTAATTTCAGCAGACGGAGTAGCCCTAGCTTGGCCAACGGCTGAAGTAACCTCCGGCCGACAACCGGCGAGTCTTCTCGCATTTGATTCGCGGCCGTTGACACAGTCCGCCACCCGGAAATGAACTCTCGCTGAAGCACTCGACTCGCTGGAACCGGAAAAAGGATCAAGGTGGCAAGCCAACCGCAACCGGCCGCTAACGTCACCGCGACCCACACCCACAAGAATTGGTGGACCGCTTCCTCGGGCGTAGGGAAGAGGTCAACGATGCTTTGCGATACGGAAACGATGAAGGCCAGGATAAAACCTACGGGTCCCATCGATAGGATGCGAAACAGATACATCCCCACAAAGATCTCCACCGCCATGGCGGGGATCCTGAATTCAGGGCGGTTACCGGTACATTTGAAGATGAGGAGAGCAGCCCCCACCGAAACCGTGATTGCCACCAGAGCCAAAACCGCTGTGATCGTCGTCGTTATCTTCTCTTCTTTCGCCGTGAAAAGGGCCAAAAAAGGGATTACATCCTGGAAGGGCAATCTGAAGGTGTTAGAGAATAAGACGAGCGCAGTGCAGACGAGCGCCATGCGAAGCGCAGCCAGATCGCGTCCAGGAAACGGTTTCAGCTCATTCCATAGAACACTGAACAACCCCGGTTTCCGGGGTTGTACATTAGCTGGGTAATCTGCGATGCTCTCTGACATGGCTGTAGTTGGAAGTAAGGAAAGGAGTTCCAGGCACTTCGTGCCTCGACCTAGAGTTAGGACATTTCGCAGGTCCTTGCTCCGTAGGAGCACAATCTTTATAGCCACGGCCAAAACAAACGTGGCTAGCTCCGTTAGGAGCGGCATCTGGGCTGGAACGTGAAACTAGCCGGGCGAACATAAGGTTTCTATCTCGCTCCCAACGGAGCTGATCGCGTTTTTGTGCTCGCGTCTATAAAGATATGGCTCCTACGGAGCCAGGCGCTTAGCGGCTCGCTGCCATCATTCAGTCCCTCCGAGCCTGTTATGTAACGCTGCATTAGAATCGAAGGCTCTTCTGAGACAAAATTTAGTTTCGATCGGCCGCCCGGGTAAATCCTTTGATGGTGGTTACCGCAGTTGTACCCATACGAAAGATGCTCGGATCTGCGTTCTCAATGGTGATCCGAACTGGAAATCGTTGGGCGATGCGCACCCAATTGAGATCTCGCTTAACAAAAGGCAATCCCTTCACTTCCACGTTATCATCCTGCGACTGTACTGCCGGCGAGATTCCTTCAACCGTCCCTTCAAATCGACGCTCAGGGTTAGATAACAGGTAGACCTCCGCGGTCATACCAGGTCGGATACTTTTCAGTTCGCGTTCGCGAAAGTTCGCCAGCACGTACCATTTGCGTGAATCGAGAAATCCAAAAACCTCCACGCCAACGTGAGCATAATAGCCTTCTGAAATGTTAAGTCCCACGACCTGGCCATCGAAAGGCGCTGAGACTCGAGTATACGATAGTTCCAGCTCCGCCGTACCCAGAGTGGCCACGGAGCCAGGCCGTTGCGCCTGCAGGGTCGCCAGGGAGCTGACTGCCACTCGAGCTTGGTTCAGTTTCTCGTTCGCTTGGGCTACTTCGGATTCGAGCGCCGAGAGCTTCGTCCGGGCTTCATCCACTTGTTCCTGGGTAGCATAGGCTTTCGGCAGCAACGGCTCTAGACGATGTAAACTATCGGCAGCTTGATCCCGTTCAGCGGATGCTTGCTTTACCGCTGCTTCCGCGGCCTTCACTTGAAACTTCAGTTGCGCATCCTGCGTCTTGGCGACTTCAATCTGTTGATCCAGAGACGCCAGAGCCGCCTTGGCCCTGTCAACTGACAGCTGGAAGTCTGCCGGGTCTATTTCAAACAACAGATCTCCGCTCTTAACAAATTGGTTATCCCGGGCATAGAGTTTTACGATTGGTCCTGAAACGCGGGGTGCGATTCCGATTACGTTTGCTCGCGCCACCGCATCATCGGTCCTCGGGTGTTCCTCATTGAAATGCCATGCGGCCAAACTCAAAACGAAAGCCAAAACCAATATGCCGATCGCTACCGTTACCCCGAAGAGCGGTTTTAACTTTTTCGAAACAGACCCTTTTGCGCGTTTGGGTTCGAAGTCCGGCTTTCTCGTCGTTTGACTGGCACTCATGAGTCAGGAGTTGGGATCTAGAATCTAGGAGCTAGGAGGCTAAGCTGGGCGTTAGGAAACAAAAAACAAAAACCAGGTTGTGATGCTGAAAATCAGAATCAAACTGATCGGGATCAACGGGCCAAACATCCGGAGCGAGCGGAGATCTAACACTCGTCCGATCAGGCTCACGAGAATCGTTAAGATGACTCCGATGATCAAGCAGATCAGCCAGGCCGGAAAGTAAGAGCCGTATACATCAAGGCTAGGAACATAGGAGGCGACCCGGGTACAACCGCCAAGAGCAAATAAAAGGCCGATCGTGAACGCGCTCATTTTAGGGGAGGGATCGCGTCCTCGTCCCGCGGCCGCGGGATTGTTCCCGAAGCCAAGCACGTTTGTAACTGCGGACGTAAAAACATTTTTTGGGGTTAGACACGTCCTCGCGGCGTGCGGGGACGCGCGCCCTCCCCTCATTGCAGGCGGCGGACGACCCTGGCGTGCGGATGGATTTTTGGTTAATCATGATCCTCATCGACGGATGCGCATAGCAGTTGGACTCGCGCCAGGTTGGGCTAAGTCACCGAGTGCCCAAGCGAGGCCAGTAGCTGCGGTATGGATAGCAGACCGACTTTGGAAAAGAGCGTTGCGAGAGTTGGTCAGCCGTGTCTCGTTGGTTACGAGTTCGGTGTAGGTGGAAAGACCTACTTTGTAGGAGCTGAGTACCGAATCGTAGGCGTCCTGTGAAGCCTTCACTAATGCATCCGCAGCAGTTTCGCTACTGACTGCGGTATGCAGATCCGTGTAGGCTTGCCAGACCTCGCGCTCCGTTCGATCGCTGCTTTGCTGCAACTGACTATCGGCTTCACCTAGCGCCGATTGGGCAGCCTCCAGCTGATGGCGACGCAAAAAACCGTCAAAAATCGGAAGTTCCACGGCTAACCCGGCCCCAAAAGTCGGTGCTCCCGCATCGAAAGTATTCGTATGACTCAAGCTCAACCGTTCCTGACCATAGCCTACACTTGCTAGCGAACTGATCTTTGGATAATAGCTGGCCTTTATCTCGCTAATCCTCGCTTCCTTTGCCCGAATATTGGCGATTGCCGCCACCATATCCGGTCGATTAACTAGCGCATGCTGGACTAACTCATCGAGCGGTGTCTCGACATCGGTCTGCACCGAACCAGAAAAATCATCCGCGATCTGGATCTTAACCGAAGGAGAAAGGCCAATACCGATGAGCAAATCCACCCTGGAATCCGTTTGGCTACCCAAAGCTTTTTGAAGATCGAATCGCGATTGTGCCAGTTGTTGTTTTGCTTGCAGTACCTCGGGCTGCGTCGCTAGACCGGTCTTAAAACGAGCCTCCACCGCATCATTGACGGCACTGGCCGTGTCCAATGCCGACTGAGCAACGCGCACGGCATCGCGTTGGTTATTGTAGATATAATAGTATCTACTGACGTCAAAGACCAATTTTTGGTGGCTCGCGTTGAAGCCAAGATTCGCCACCAACAATTCTTCGCGCGCGGCCCGAACCGAAGCCGCTCTTTCTCCAAAATCGAAAAGCAGCCATTTAACGGAGAGGGTCGTCTGCCCCAGGATATCTAGGTGTGCGACCGTATTACTCTGCAGACTAATGGCCGAGGATGCCGACCCGCCAGTTTCAATGGCCCGGACTAATGCCGCCCGGTTAATATTCAGCGTCGGCAGTGGAGCGAAGAGCCGCGTGTAACCGGAGGCAGCCGCTGCCGACAAAATCGGGTAATAAGTGACCTCTTTGAGACCGACCGCTGCCAAGGCTTGCTTCGCTCGTTGCCAAGCGACCTTCGTATCAGGATTCAATTGTTGGGCGAGATCGATCAGTTCCGGTAAGTGATAAAGTTTACGAGGATCAACCAATGCACTTCCCAGCGAATCGACGCGACGGCTTTGCAATTCGGCCTGGTGTGCCGGTAAGTCTGGCGGAGACCAAGGCCGGTCTGGTGAAGGGGGCGCGCTATCCTTGGCTCCAGTCGTCGTCGAGGCTATCAGAAAACAACCACCCACCGCGAAGACCATCCCAATTCTACGAAGCAGAGAGGCCCCGGAACAGCGACGTCTGCCTGCGCCAAGGTGGATGCTAAAGACCTGGTCGCGCCGCAGCCCAGTTTCTTCTGACATCACCTCAGTCTCTTGCATGTCTTTCCGTCTCACCGATCCTCTGGCTAAGTGTTCCACGCCGGTCACCGCGAGAGTCTCAGTAGTTCTTAGCGTTGCGTCTTGGTACTGCTCGTTCGAACCCGATTTACATTACTCTTTCGAGGGGGCGATGTCTTCCCGGCCTTTACGGTGTAGGCTCCCCCTTGGATTGGCCATGTTCCCGCCCGTTTTTCGCCTCAATCAGCTCGATTTGAATCGACAATTTATTGTACCGCAAACGCTCGAGATCGGCTTCCGTTGCCAAACCGTCCTTTACCTGCTTCTCGAGGTTTGCTTCCGCCTCTGTGTAAACGTCCAAATGACGTTGCAAGACTTTTTCCTTTTGTTCCGGTTGGTCATAAAGATCGAGTTCAGCGGCAAACAACCTTTCACCCACCTCGATTAATTCCGGTATGCGCGTTAGACCGCGATCATAAAGATCAAACCGGGCTTTGGCTTCCTTCAACGCCGCATTGAACCGCTCCTTTTTAAGGCGCAAGAGTGGCGGGTCGTCGTCTTTTAACTCAAGCAGCGGCGCTTTCACCACCTCGACTACCTTGGGACTTAGCTTGGCCGCACGCTGGCCGTATAGACCGGTCTGCAGACCGGTCAGACAGAGCAATATCACCAGCGCGTAACTCCATCCCGACACTGATTGAATTCCACGCATCGTATGCATAATATACTTTCTGCAGGTCGAAAAAAGAATAATCCGGAGGTTAAGTTTCCGGAAAGCTTAGAAGACTGGAAACGATTCGGCTCTGAAATGAATCGGCTTTGCAATGAATCGGCTTTGCAATGAATCGGCTTTGCCGAGGGGGGGATACGGTTCGACGCGTCAGTAAAGTCCCTGATTGTCCTTAGAAACATTCACTTTTCCCGAGTAGTGCCGTTGAATGATACAGAGATAACAGATAGCCAAGATCAGGGCGGGAAACCACCAAGCCGCGGCGATTCCAAGGCTAAAGTCTGGTGCGGCGCAATCAGCGGCTGTTAGTCGAAGGTTCGGGTCGGTCGTAGAAAAGAGCATGACAGGAAACAGAGCGGCGGCGCCAGTCATCAGGAGCCCGAACAAGAGAAAAGTCGATCCCAGGAGAGCGAGATACTCACGTTGATATCTGAACCCGTTAACCATCGCGTACGCACCAGCGGCGCAAATAACCAACGTGGCCCAAGCCACCGGTCGCAGGGCAATTCCTGCCAACAGCTCCGGCCGCACAAACCACGTGAGCACCGTAATGATGACAAAAGCGGGAATCACCGCCACCCAGAGTCTACGGGCCAGTCTAACCGATCGTTCGTGGACCGCCCCTGTGGTTTTCATCGTTAGATAGGTCGCTCCGTGCGCGGTCAAGATGAGGACACAAAACAACGACATGGGCACGGTATACCAATCCAGCAAACCAACGTTGCCGTGGACACCGAAATTAGTAAAGAACGGTAAGTAAAATACCCCGTCGCCGGTCAGTGGCACTCCGCGAGCGATATTACCTAAAGCGGCTCCAAATAAAACGGCCAGCAAAACGTTGCTGAAAACGAAAACTGCGTCCCAGAACTCCTGCCAGAGACGGTCACTCATATGGCCGCCAACCTCGATGGAGATACCGCGCAGCAGGACGCACCAAAGAATCAAGAACAAGGCCAGATAGCATCCAGAGAAAGAGGCCGCCATCAATCGAGGAAACGCCATCACCATTACGCCTCCCGTACCAACTAACCAAACCTCATGCCATGACCAGAGTGGTCCTATCGCGGCAATCACCTGCCGTCTTTCATCTTGGTTGCGAGCCACGATCCAGTGGAGAATCCCCGCCCCAAAATTCCGTCCGTCTAACACGATATAAGTCGTCAGCATGAACGCCAGAATTCCGTACCAAAGCGCAATCATGCCGGCACCTCCTGGCGCTTCGGTGTGGTGGGCGCGTCCGGACCTTTATGAATTTCCCGTCCGGTGAGGTAAAGAAAGAGAAGCCCAAGCACAAAATAAAGGCCCACAAACCCGATCAGCGTGAAGATAGCATCGCCGGCGCTAACGACTTGGCTGTAACCTTTCTCGGTTCGGAACAGGCCGTAAACTAACCAGGGCTGCCGGCCAAGTTCTGTGGTCATCCAGCCCAGGCTATTCGCGATGTATGGAAACGGAAATGCCAACATGAGCACCCAAAGTAGAGCCGTGCTCGATCCTAAGCGGCCGCGCCAGCGTTTCCAATTTGCCCAAGCCATGATCAAGATAAAGATCGTGCCCAACGTGATCATGATATGAAACGAATAGTAGAGGAGTTCAATGTTGTCGGGCCAGGTGTCCTTCGGAAATTCGTCGAGTCCCCTGACATAACTTTGGAAGGTTCCATATGCTAAAAAGCTTAGTGCCCCTGGAAGTGGGATGGGGTTCTCCAAGCGCTTTTGGCTGATGTTCGGTTGACCGATGACGGTCACATCGGCAAGCTTGCTCCCCTGAAAAAGGCCCTCCATTGCCGCCAAGGTGGCCGGTTGATGGGCTCCTACCATCTTAGCTTGAGAATCGCCAGTCGGAAACGCCACTAGCAATGAGGCAATCAGTCCGACTAATGTGCCAGCGTTGAGATAGAGCCGAGATTGTTCAGCGTGCATCCCCCGCAACGTGTAGAACGCTCCCATCGCAGCAACCGCAAACGATCCGGTAACCAGCGCTGCGCATTGGTTATGAGCGAACTGAACAAAAGCCCAAGGATTCAGCAGATAAGCTCCCGGATCGGACAAGGCCAGGGTGCCATCGGGCGCGACCGTGTACCCGAGCGGGTGCTGCATAAATGCATTTGTAACGAGGATAAAGAAGCCGGAAAGCCAGCTTCCGGTGGACACGCCAACTGCCGCCAAGAAGTGGTTCCGGGGACCAAGTCGCTTCTCTCCCCAGATCAGAGCGCCGATAAACGCGCTTTCGAGAAAGAACGCGAACATCCCCTCCATCGCCAATGTTTGCCCAATTATACCGCCAGCATACTTGGAAAAGCCGGCCCAATTGGTCCCGAACTGAAACTCCATCGGGATTCCGGTTACTACTCCAACGGCGAAATTCAGACCAAAGATTTTGGCCCAGAACCTCGCTGCCCGATTGTACTTTTCATCTCCGGTTCTAAAGGCACGCCATTTCCAATACACCAGGAACCAAGCCAATCCCATGGTGAGTTGTGGAAACAGATAATGATACGTGATGGTGAACGCGAAATGAATGCGATGCCAGAAAGCGGGGTCGATGAGCGTGGTTTCCATGTTATGCGCTTCAGGAAAAAGTCATGCTGAGGGGTAGCGGAAAACCTCAGTTTTTGCATAACAGAATCACGAAGCGGAGGACAAGTTGTTCGGCATTTTCATCGTGATTTCTGCGGAAAGTGGACAGTCGAACTGTGTCGTCGCGCTGAAGACTAATTCCGGACGCCATTCAGTCTAACCATCATCAAAACATTCACCAACCCGACACCGGCGGTAGCAATAATTGCGGTTTCGTTCGAATGAAACCCGGCCGCCTGGAAGATCGTAGGAGCATAGTAAATTACAGTATTAATTCCTGTGATTTGCTGAATGACGGCGAGCGCAATGCCATATGCAACGCATCGCCTGCCTACTGTTTCTTGTAACTCTTTTCAAACAGAATGATGCCGGTCAGGGTGAGCGTGAGACCGAAAAGACAGATAGTCAGCCAAAAGTACCGCCAACCAGCTGATGAGGTTAGCACGGTGGTGTTTATCGCAGCGACCGTTGAGATCAGCCCGAAAAACGCGGTGAAGCACAAACGGGCTAGCGAACGTCTCTTTGGTGCTCCAACGCTTCGCTCGGATTTGAGATCACGATTTCCTGTAGACAGGTCTTTTGTAGAAGGTAATTCGTTCATAAATTTCTGAAACAGGCAGAAGCCATACCAGATTGCGAGATTAGTTATAACTCGTTGAGGAGTAATGGGTTACGGAAGTAACCAACTGTAGATCTAACTATAAAATCTTCATGTGAATACGAGAACTCGTTCAGTCGCCGCTACCCGCCAACTAACCGGCTCCCAGTTTCCGCAATGGTCGTCTAGCGCGCAGATCCCGTTCGATTAACTCTAGAGGTACTCCCTTGGTTTCAGGAACGAAGCGTAAACAAAACCAAATACCGACTCCGCAAAGCGCGGAATAGAGTAAGAAAGTCCAAACGCTGCCGAGCGCATTCAGCAAACTCAAGAAGGTGAGTGACACAATAAAATTGCTGAGCCAGTTCGCCATAGTGGCGATGCTGGCGGCCTGACCGCGTACATTGAGCGGGAAAATCTCCGAAATTAACAACCAGAAGACCGGGCCCAGCCCGATGGCAAACGAAGCGATGTAAACAGCCAGACTGAGCACGCCGATCCATTTCAAGGCTTCGCCGCCGATGGCGAATCCGAGGCCAAGTGCGGCAAGCGAGACTCCCATCCCGGTGAGACTGATTAGCAATAACGGCCGGCGTCCTACTTTGTCGATGAGCGGAATCGATATCACTGTCATGAAGACATTCACCAACCCGACACCGGCGGTAGCAATAATTGCGGATTCGTTCGAATGAAACCCGGCCGCCTGGAAGATCGTAGGAGCATAGTAAATTACAGTATTAATTCCTGTGATTTGTTGAATAACGGCGAGCGCAATGCCACACAAAAGAACCGGCAACACGATGGGGGAAAACAAATCGGCAAGCTTACCGCGCCCCGGGTCTGCATGTTCCAAAATTTCATTAACCTCCGGCATCACATCTTGGGTTCCGCGAATCCGCATCAAAACCTTAATTGCCTCTCCCTTATGGCGATGGAGCAATAACCAACGCGGGCTTTCCGGGAGCACGGCAATTCCTAACCCGAGCACGATGGCCGGAAGAGCGCCGAAGGCAAACATGAGTCGCCAGCCGTCACTGGGAGCGAACACCGCGTCGACGACATAGGCCAGTAAGATACCGGTGGTAATGGCAAGTTGGTTTAGAGTAACCAGTGCGCCGCGCAGGTTTGGCGGCGCCATTTCACTGATGTAGAGGGGGGCCGTATAGGAAGCCACACCGATAGCGACGCCCACCGCCAGGCGTCCCACGATCAATAACGGTATGCTTCCAGCGATTGCACAGAGGATTGAACCCACGGCAAAGATAGCCGCCGTGATGAGAATCGCGCGTTTCCGTCCGAGGATATCGGTAAGACGGCCGCTCAGAATCGAACCGCAAACCGCGCCCACCAGAGCCGAGCTCACCAACACTTCTTCCGCAAATGGGCTTAGCCCAAATGCTCCCTTAATGAAAAGAATAGCGCCAGAAATGACTCCAGTATCAAAGCCGAAGAGAAGACCGGCTAACGCCGCTGTGCCAGCAACGATCTTCACAAAGGGCCCGGTCGGCTTTGCCCCTGAAAACTTGGTAGTTTGTGTGATTGATTCCATAAGCCAGCTAGTGGTTCGAAATTAGAGCGTTCTCTTTCTCCGCGGTGGTCGCAGGTCCGCCGTGGTAGTTAATGATGATCCGCGAACCGCGCTGATCAGTGATAAAGGTCCAAACCCATTGAACAAAAACACTCACTCGCAGGCTCTGCTGGGCCAAGAACTCGAGATGGATAGCGGCCCAGGCCAGAAAAGCTAGAAAGCCGCTGATCGCTACCTTGCCGGTTTCGAGGATCGCAAACCCCTTACCAATGACCGCCATATTGCCCTTATCGAAGTAGCGAAACGGTCTAGATGCAGATCTATTTGCCATCCGTCTGCGAATCAGGTTTCCTGCGTATCGCCCTTGCTGCATCGCGACTTGTGCCACGCCGGGAAGAGGCTTCCCATCCTGATCAAGCGACGCGGTATCGCCGACCACAAAAATCTCCGGATGGCCCGTCACTGTTAGGTCGCTCTGGATACGCACGCGCCCAGCATGATCTGTCTCCACCCCTAACCATTTGCCGGCCGGCGACGGTTTTACGCCGGCGGTCCAGATCACGGTCTTACTGGCGATGCGTTCGCCGGCCACAATCACGCCCTCTTCGTCAATCTGATCGACACCTCGTTCCAATAGGATTTCAACGCCCAGGTTCTTGAGCCTGTTTTGAGCCGCCTCTGAAAGACTCTCAGAAAAGGAGTTCAAAACCCGTTTCGAGCGATCCACCAAAACAATTCGTGCGCTGGTTGGATCGATCCGTCGGTAATCCGATCTTAAGCTCGTCCGGACTAGGGTCGCGATCGCAGCCGCCATTTCCACGCCGGTGGGGCCGGCGCCAACTAGCACAAAGGTTAATAAATCCTGATGGCGACTGGGGTCCTCTTCGGCTTCAGCTACCTCAAATGCTTTTAGGATCTTATTTCGAATCGCGACCGCGTCGGCCAGAGATTTCAGGCCTGGCGCATAGTGCTCGAACTCGTCGTGCCCGAAGTAGCTATGCTGGGCCCCGGTGGCCAAAATCAGGCTATCATAGTCCAGCGCCACTCCTTCTCTATCCTCGCTACTAACTAACACCTGCCGCCGATCCTTATCCACCCCGGTAACTTCTCCCATGACAACGGTTACATTGCCTTGGTAGCGTAGAATGTTCCGGATCGGAGAGGCGATTTGTGCGGGTCCAAGCACAGCTGTCGCCACCTGATACAGTAGAGGCTGAAATAAATGGTGATTAGAACGATCGATCAGGATGACTTGTGCCGGCGTGTTCCGGAGAGCTTTAGCGGCGGCTAAGCCGCCGAAACCTCCGCCGACGATGACGACAGTGTGAGGGTGCTCCGACATAATTTATGAGTAGAATTAAAAAGGACTAATAGCTATCACTCGAAAGGAGGTTTCGTGATTGCCACGATCGAGTTCGGTAGGATTTCTCGTCGTCGTTCTCGTCCTCGTCCTCGAAAGGCGTTTCTTCGCAAGTCTATGAACTACCGAGCATTCGACTTACGAAGGCAGCGCGTCCGGCAATAACCAAATCGAGGACGAGGACGACGACGAAGGACGAGTACGATTAGGTGCGGCTACGCCGCCTGCCGTCCAACACGAATTCCTCCATAGCGTGGGCAAAACCTTCCTCTTCGTTTGTGTAAGTAACAAAGTTAGCCTGTTCCTGCACCTGTTTACTGGCGTTACCCATGGCGATGCTCATCCCGCTCTTCTCGAACATCAGGACGTCATTCGGCATATCACCGATAGTAGCGATGCTGCTAGCCGGTATGAGATAAACGGCAGATAGAAAATCGACCACGGCGCCTTTGTTAGCTGCGGGGTGCGTCACGTCCAAATAATAAGGCTGAGAGCGAGCCGCCGAAACTTGATGCCCAAGCTCTTGCCGGACCACTTTCTCGCAGGCCGCCACCGCGTCGTAATCGTTACTAACCCCAACTATCTTCGCCGTTTGTCCAAGGTAGGGCGAGTAGTCCGAAGTTACCTCGGGCTCGAATCCAACTGTCCAGCTTTCGCGGTCCACATGCGGCCCTTTCGGATCCTGGACATACCAAACCGTATCCGTGTAGAGCCAGGCGACTAAGCCATGCTCCTGGATAAGCTGGACCGCTCGCGTAGCGGCGTCCTTCGGCAAATCACGTGTCACAATCGGATCCAATCTGGGCGTCACGTAGACTCCTCCATTGAAACCTGCGACCACCGTTGTTAGGTTCAGCTCCTTAATCACGGTCCGCATACCGCCGGGGGGCCGTCCGCTAGTGATAGCGAAAGGAATTCCTGCCTCCTTCAATTTTGCTACCGCCTCTTTTGCTTTAGCGGTCAGCACTTTCTCCTGTGTTACCAGGGTCCCATCAACATCGGCCAGGACCAATCGAATCGGATCTTTATTGGTGTACGGTTTCATCGGGTAAGCTCACAGTTTGCGGTTTGCGGTTCGGGGTTCACGGTTTCGGTTTCTGGCTCCGTAGGAGCTCAATCTTTATAGCCATCACCACGAGAAAATTGCGGTTAGCTCCGTAGGAGCGACATCTAGTTGAGATTGTATGGGAGCAAACGGACCTCAATCAGCGTGTAGGGGTTGGTTACCATAATATGCCGCTCCTAAGGAGCTAATCGCGATTTGGGTACCGGATATCTATAAATATCTAGCTCCTAGCGGAGCACCCCTAATACCTCCTTAGCCACAGCTACTACTTGATCCGGTACAAACCCAAATTTCTTTTGCAGCTCTTTGAGCGGCGCCGACGCTCCAAATGTGTGCATGCCGACGACGCGGCCTTTGTCACCTACATAACGCTCCCACCCAAACGTGGAGGCCTGCTCGATGGCCACTCGAGCTTTTACGTCCGGCGGCAATACCCGATTGCGGTACTCCGCTGTCTGGCGCTCAAAAATATCCCAGGATGGCATCGAAACGACTCGAGCCCGGATCCCATCCTTGACTAACTGCTCGTAGGCTTCCACGGCCAGGCTTACCTCGCTGCCGGTAGCGATTAGAATCAATTCGGGATTGCCCCCGGGAGCATCCGCTAAGATGTATGCACCCTGAGCAACCCCACTCGCTGGCGCGTACTTGGTTCGGTCCAGAGTTGGCAAAGCCTGGCGTGAAAACGTCAAGACGGCCGGCTGGTGGCGCAACTGAAGAACATAACGATACGCCTCGACGACTTCATTAGCGTCACCCGGCCGCAGCGTCACGAGGCCAGGGATAGCTCGTAATGACGCTAGGTGCTCTACGGGTTGATGGGTCGGACCATCTTCTCCGTCACCCATGGCGTCGTGAGTGAAGACAAAAAGAGTTGGCAATTCCATCAGCGTGGAGAGGCGGATGGAAGGCCTCGCATAATCGCTGAAGATAAAGAACGTGGCGCCGAAAGGCCGGAGCTTCGACAGCGATAGTCCGTTGACTACGGCGCCCATGGCATGTTCTCGGATACCGAAATGCAGGTTCTTACCGCTGGGATTATCTGCCTGAAAATCTCCGGCGCCTTCGTACTTCAAGGTCGTCTTGTTCGATGGTCCGAGATCGGCCGATCCGCCCAGAAACCAAGGGATGTTCTGCGCTAGAACATTGAGCACTTTGCCGGAAGCTTCGCGACCCGCGATACCCTTCGGATCAGCCGGAAAAGCCGGCAGATTCTTATCCCAGCCAGGCGGCAACTCACGCCGCTGCATAAGGTCGATCTCGTTAGCGAGTTCAGGATTCTTAACCGCGTAGGTTGAGAAAAGATCAGCCCACTGGCGACGCGCTTTCGCACTACGCGCACCGATGCCAGCAGCGAAATGCTCCCGGACTCCGTCCGGTACCAGAAACTTCGCCTCTTCGGGCCATCCGTAGCTGCGCTTGGTAAGACGGATCTCTTCCTCGCCGAGAGGCTCCCCATGCGCCTCCGCAGTATCTTGCTTATGAGGAGAACCGTAGCCGATATGGGTATCCAGAATGATAAAGGTGGGCCGGTCGGTCGTTCGCTGAAAAACCCGCAGGGCTTCTTGAATCCGATCGATGTCGTTAGCATCGCCAACCCGCAGAACGTTCCAGCCGTAACCTAAGAAACGGGCGGCAATATCCTCCGTGAAGGTGATGCGGGTGTTTCCCTCGATCGTGATGTGGTTGTTATCGTAGATCCAGCAGAGGTTGCCCAGACCGAGATGACCCGCGAGCGAAGCAGCTTCCGAAGAAACTCCCTCCATCATGCATCCATCCCCGCACACTGCGTAAATGCGATAGTCGAAAATATTGAAGCCGGGCCGATTGTACCGGCTAGCCAGCCATTTCTGCGCAATGCCCATACCAACGCTGGTGGCGACACCTTGGCCGAGCGGCCCGCTGGTCGTCTCCACTCCGGAAACCCAGTGATATTCCGGATGGCCAGGCGCCTTGCTGTCCAACTGCCGGAACCGCTTGATATCATCCAACGTAACCGAGGGTTGCCCCAGCCTTTCGTACTCAGCGTTGACCGCTTTCGTTCCGGTCAGGTGAAGCACCGACCAAAGCAACATCGATGCGTGACCGTTGGAGAGCACGAACCGGTCACGGTTCGGCCAGATCGGATCTTCCGGATCAAACTGCATAACCCGGTTCCAGATCGTGTAAACCAACGGCGCGAGCGCCATCGGCGTTCCGGGATGCCCAGACTTTGCTTGCTGTACGGCGTCGATAGAGAGCGTACGGATTGTGTTAATGGACAATTGGTCCAATTCCTGGTCAGTCATTGCGTTTACCTTTCGAGTTAAAGCTTACCTGCCGCCGACTCCAGCGCGGCGACTTTACCTAGGCGCCGCAGATGCCGCTCGGCTTGGCTGAATTCTGCAGACAGAAATGTCTGCACAAGATCCCAAGCTACTTCCGGGCCTACAGTGCGGCCGCCCATGCAAAGGACGTTCATATGATCATCCTCAACTCCCTGCCTGGCTGAGAAATGGTCGTGAATTAACGCGGCGCGGACGCCCACTACCTTGTTCGCACAGACCGCCGCGCCAACACCACTACCACAAATGGCGACACCCCGATCGACCTTGCCCTCTGCGACTGCCTTAGCCAGCGGGATCACAAAATCCGGATAATCGTCTTCCGGGTTGAGTTTATGAGCTCCTAAGTCGACGACCTCGACAGAGGTCTCCTGCAGACGCTTCACAATCTCTTCCTTCAAAGCGAATCCACCGTGATCAGTAACGATTCCAACTCGCATGTTTTCTCGATTCCTTGCTGTTTTCGCTGGGTAGTTAGGCAACGGCTCCGGTTGGGAGAGAACTTATCCCGAAGGGATAAAAGGACTCAGCCCGGGGTTTTAACCCCGGGATAATCCAGGTCACGAACCCGCCCTGAAAGGGCGGCAGACAATCCGTTCCAGACCTCATTCTCATCTGGCGCGTAACGATCCATCCTACCGCCCCTTCGGGGCGGATCCTTCTTTTATGGGTACCCGGGGTTAAAACCCCGGGCTCAGTCCTATCATCCCTTCGGGATAAGTTCGACAGGTCCAGCAGAGATGAAACCAAGCGTTTTCCCCTTCTCATTATGCTTCTCCTATTGCCGCGCGATCGGCAAACACCAGAGCTCTCTCTTGATTGACACGCCCGGCGGGAATCGACGGATCGCCTTTTGTCAAGCGCTTCAGCATCTCGACCTTTTCCGCCCCGGTCACTAACCAGAGGACCCGCCGACCTCGATTGAGCACGGGATAAGCCAATGTCATCCGGCGCCTGTCTTGATAAACGCCGGTAACCGCGACATCGGCATCGCCGACCTGCAAAACCGGATCACCCGGGACTAATGAAGCGGTATGCCCATCCGGTCCAAGCCCCAGGTGAACCAAATCCAAAACCGGAGGAGCGCCCGCGATTTTTTCCAACACCTTGGCGTATTCTTTCGCAGCGGTTTCCAGGTCAGGCGACTCCACCGGCATGGCGTAGAGTTGCTCCGGAGGAAGAGGTGCATATTCCAGCAAGCTCTCGCGCAAATGAGTGAGGTTGCGGTCCGGATCTCCAGAGGGAGCAACTCGTTCATCGACTTGGGCCAAATGCACTTTGTCCCAAGCAACGTCCTCTTTGGCCAAGGCCCTGA